>WNFI01228259.1_pt1 | contig 34322 bp, 27 predicted proteins | sample 5400471 | NCBI WGS metagenome assembly WNFI01 (sample SAMN13153348, study PRJNA577476) | soil metagenome | isolation source: 100 cm saprolite on Douglas fir-dominated hillslope | place: USA:California | collected 2013-09-17 | reverse complement strand
CTCCGCCATAGGTACCCGCCGGAGGCAGGGTCGTGTTGGCATACGCGTAGGTCCACTTCGCGTCCTGATTGATGACCTTCGTCGCCGGCGCGACGAGCACCACGTTGCTGCTCGTGCCATTGGCCAGTACCGGCGCCGGCAGCGCCGTCCCCGAGGTCAGCGTCGAAGCGGTGGTGGTGAGCTGTGTAAAGGCGATGCTGTCGCCGGCGCCATCGCTCAGGGCCCCGGTCGCCGTCGCGTTCAGCGTAACGTTTCCGCTGTTACTCACGACGGCGGCAGTTTCGACGCCACCGGTCAGGTCACCGCCCGTACCGGCCACCGCGGTCGCGTTGCCCGCCGTGGTGGCGGTCGGCGCAAACGTAATCTGGTCTACCGCCGCATTGTTCGCATAGTTTCCCGTTGTATAGGACGAGCCCGTACCCACACGCAGGTACAGAATTTTCGGAATGGTGATTTGAAAGTCGACGTGTGCCGTGGCGCCCGGGCTGGCCGTGGCGGCACCGGTCTGAAAGCTCGACTCGGCGGATGCCATGAGCGGGACTGCCAGCATCACGCCGCACAGCAAGCTCTTCAGTGCAATTGAATTCATGATGTACAACTTCCTATCCTGGTTACCAAGGGTCCGATGTCATCGCAGCAGCCGATAGGCACTTGCGACGAGGGGCGGATTATTCTGATTTCCAATTTTCGCCTGCGTGACACTGTTGGCAATTCGGGCAAGCGGTTCCTCATTTCGCGGTCCCCCTTACTTTTCGTAAATGCATGACACGCGTCTCGGGCTCAGCTATCATTGCGTAATTGCGTGACGCACCGTACTGTGGCAGCAAGAGGCGATCATGAGCACCAAAAGGAATCCGCAGACGCTAAAGTCATTGGAGCAGCGCCGACGGCTGGCGGCGGAGTTGCTGCGCCGGGGCGTCCGGCCGGCCGAGGTCGCGCGATGGGTCGAGTCGTCGCGACAGTCGGTGATGCGCTGGGGCCGGCTACTGGAGCGGGACGGTTTGCGTGGGCTGCGACGAGCGCCGCGATTCGGGCGGCCCCCGCTGCTGACGGACCGGCAGCTCGAGCAGCTGGCGAAGCGCCTCAAGGCAGGATCGGTGGCAGCCGGCGCCAGGGTATGGACGCTGCCGCGAATCAGGAGAGTGATAGAGCGCGAATTTGGCGTGCGGCTGGCGATAAGTTCGGTGTGGCGGACGCTGCAACGGATGGGCTGGTCCGTGCACCGGCCGGCGAACGGTGCGCGGTCTCAAAACGCGGCTCCGCTGATGCAGTGGATGCCCTCGCGCAGATCCTTCCCGACGAAAACGTAGCGAGACCGAGTGGAGTCATCGCCCAGCTTCGGTACTGTCCGCTCTCCGATCCGCTGTAGGATTGGCCTGTGACACACAGAACGAAAGCGGCTTGGATCCTGCTTATTCCGGCCCTGGCGTGCGGACTGCCGCTCCAGGCGTGGGCCCAGGACTGGATCTCCGAGCTGGAACCGACCTACGGCTTTCTGGTCAGCGATCGGGCCACGCAGGGCGGTGTCCTCTACACCGTCCACAGCGGACCGCTGGCCGGACTTGAATTGCCACTCAGCTTTACTGACAGTGCCGATTACTGGGGCGGCTACGTCTGCACCCTGCCGGGCAATTCCTGCGCAGTAACGGATGTGTACAGTCCGGAGACCTATGCGCTTGCACCGCAGCCGGGTCGCGCCGGCGACCTGCAGACTGAGCGCGTGGATGTTCACAATGGCACCAATATCTACGATGCCGCGACCTGGCAGATTGCGGTTGTACTCGGAAACGTCGACCACCACTATCGCACCTCGCCGAAGCAGGATGCTTTTGCCCTCGCAACTGCCCAGAACCGCCTGCTGAGCGAAGGCATTGCCGGAGCGTCAGGGGTGCGTGCTGTGAGTACACGATCCGCATTTCTGTACAACGGCCATTCGTTCGCGAACCCTCACAACGCCTACGCGTATCGGATGCTATCGCCCGTCTGGCTCTCGCCGGACCCTTTAATGGGTTCACGCTACGTGTCTCTGATTGCGACGAGCCGGTTACCCGCCGACCAGCCGGAGTATCGACCCGGCAAGGTGACCTGGAGCGATTGGAAACCCGTCACCGGAGAGAACGCCTGGGCGTTTCTGCTGGGACCCCTGCAGGCGGCGTTCCTCCACTACGTGCGGGACGAACACCGCCTTTATGTCCCGCTCCACGATCTGGGCGTACAGAATGCACTGCAGGTCCTGCCCGCCTTTGCTGCCATGCAATCGTCCATTGGGGCCGTGTACTACGCGCCCGCCGGAACCTCACCCAGTCAGGGCAGCGCGGCGGTCAATCCCCATCTGGTGTCGGTCGAAAACAATCTCTCGCTGTATGCCGGGCTCCGGGTATTGCAACGGACGCTGCGCGCGGAGGCGGCAAACGAGAAAGATCTGAGTGGCGCCGACCAATCGGCCGTCCAGACCGCGCTTAAGGTCATTGGCGCCATGATCGACGGGGGTGAGGCAGCGCGGGGGGCCCCAACCCGGGGGCTGCTCAGTTTCTTCAGGAATTCCGCCTGGCTGGACGGCGCGTTTGTCCAGGGCGGGCTGGCCAACGATCCTCGTGCGGCAAGCGTGTGGGTTCCGACCCTCGAGCCGAAGGCGGTTGACGTCAACACCTGGGGAATCGCCGCCCTGGGAACGGAACTGCTTGATCAGTGGTTTGGCTTTGGCACCTCCTACAGGGCGTGGCAGTCCGTCAAGGGGTGGGGAGCGTACGGTGTCGATTCGACGCTTTGGGGCGTCGGCTACTCCGATCAGGATGGCAACGGCCTGCGCTCCGATGGAAGCTACCAGCAGGGCGTGCTGTCGGCGGAGTGGACGGCCGGTGCGGTCAATGCGGTCCGCAGCATGATCCGTCGCTACGAGGCGCTGGCGGCCGGATCCGGCCACTCAGAGGAAACGCGGGCAATGCTCCAATCCCTGCTGAGGGATGAGCACGACATGCTCGAAGGCGTACAGAGCCTGCGCGTCGATCGATACGCGCACGCGGACTTTCCGGCCAAGCCACCGGACGCGGTGGCTCCGATGACGCAGACTCTGCGACCCTATCTGTATGCGAGCCGTCGTTACTTCATTCCCTTCGGCTGGTATGCCAATCCAATTCCGAGCACCTGTTCCACGGCGTGGATGCTCATGGTGGCCGATCACTTTGATCCGCTGGGCTATGGAGGCGAGCCCAATTGATGCCGGGCTGCGGCGCTTTCAGGGATTGATCTTCAGCGGCTGCGTCTGCCTGCTCGGAGCGCGCCACCGCCTCAGTGCTTTGCGGCAGCCTCCGCAGCCTGCTTCTTGGCGCGCGCCTCGGCTTCGGCCGCCTCTGCCTCGTGCTTCGCGACCATCGCCTCGGCCCGCTGCTTTTCGGCTTCGTGCATCGCTTCGTTTGCCTCAGCTATCTGCTCATCGGCATCCTGCGTCGCTTCCTTCTCCGCCGCTTCGGCGTCCGCCGCTTCCTCGGCATCTTCGGCGTCCACGGCGCCCACAACACGCTCGGCGTCCTCGGCGTCCTCGGCGTCCTCAACGCTCTCGTTCCCCTGTTGCGCCTTCTTGGCCCGTGCCGCCGCGATTTCCGCCTCCACTTTGGCGGCCCGTGCCGCGGTCGAGTCCGGAGCATTCGGCCCGGCCACCGACGGCGCTGCACTGGCCGGCGGCGGAGTGAGTTCCGCCGCGACGCCAACCGCGCCGATGGCAAGACACATCCACAGGGCCGCCGAGAGGCGGCTCCATCGCGAGATTTCTGCTGACATGATCTGGATTCTCCGTTCAAGAAAGCACCGGGGTACAGAAGTGGCCGCCATCAGACCCGCCAACCGCGACTGATGCTGGCTCAGCTGGATGAGCGTCTCACCGTAGTCGACGAGGTCACCGCCCGCGCGAAGCACACGCTCGTCGCAGTCGATCTCGATGGCGCGACGCAATCGGCGCAGCTGCCACCACAGCAGCAGGTTCCAGGGCATGATCGACACCAGCACGAGCGCACAGGCCAGCAGCTGCGGATCGCGGGCGAGGAGGTGCGATTGTTCATGGGCGATGGCGAGCTCGCGCTGCCGCGGCGGCGCGCGGCTCAGCCACTCGGGTAATACGATGCGCGGCGTCCACAGGCCGAATACAGCGGGCCCTGCCTCCCTGGCCAGGTAGACCTCCAGTTTGCCGATTCTCGTTCGGCGCCACCCACGCGAACGCCGTTGCACCAGCGCCGCGCTGAATGCCAGCGCGAGCAGTGTGGTGACCGAGAGGGCGAGCCACAGTGGAGGGCCTAGGGCATCTAGGGCTAAGAGCGCGAGGGCCGGGCGCGTCGCGGCCAGCGGCATCGGCAGCAACGTCAACCGTACCGAGGTGGTTGCAGGCAACCAAGGCCCCATGATCGGCAGCAGGATCGATAGCCCCATCGCCGCGATCCAGATCCAGCGACCCGGCAGGCGTCGCGCCCGCGTGGCCCGCTCTGCCAGGAGCGCCGCGATACACAGCGCTCCGGCAGAAGCCATCGCGCCGGCCACCCAGGCGAGCATCAGCGTGTGTCCTTGCCTGATCGCGCGGCGAGGAGCTTGCGCAGGCGCCTGATCTGGTCCGGGCTCAGCCGTTGCTCCGTAACCAGATGGGTCATAAGCAACTCGCTGGATCCCTGGAACAATTTGTCGGTCAGGTGGCGCAGGGCATTCTTGCGCGCCGTCTGCTGCTCAACGCTGGCGAAGTAGCGATGTCCCCGCCCTTCCTCCGTGTGCCCTACGTAGCCCTTGGATTCAAGAATCCGCAGCACCGTCAGCACCGTGGTGTAGGCCAGCGGGTCGTCCAGGTGAGCACGGACTTCGGCTACGAGGGATGGACCCTGATCCCACAGCACCTGCATTACGTCGGCTTCGCGGTTAGTCAGGGTAATGCTCATGAGCTCGCCTACTAGAATGTTAGTAGAAGTTAGTCCATCCCTCTGCGCTCGTCAACTATATCGTTAGTAGTCGTGCGGGAGAGCACGGCGAGTAAGCAGCGCGGCGTCCATCAGGATCGCGCGGCGCGGCACTGCCGCACTTCGTCAGGGCGGGTCTTGACATCATACCGACCAGTTGGTACGGTTGGTCCATGGACCGCCTGGTCACCTCACCGTCACCCAGAGCCAAGCTGCTGGATGCCGCCCTCTCGCTGATCCGCGAGAAGGGCTATTCCTCGACCTCCGTCGATGCACTGTGCGCCCAGGCCGGCGTTTCCAAAGGCGCGTTCTTTCATTATTTCAAAAGTAAGGACGCGCTGGCGGTCGCGGCGGCGAAACACTGGTCCGAGATCACGGGGGCTTTTTTCGAGACCGCACCCTACCACCGGCACGACGACCCACTCGATCGGGTTCTGGGCTACCTCGACTTCCGCAAGGCGATCCTCAAAGGGGAACTCGCCGAGTTCACCTGTCTGGTCGGGACGATGGTGCAGGAGGTCTATGGCACCAACCCCGACATCCGCGCGGCCTGCGAGGCGAGCATCAGCGCTCACGCCGCCAAGGTCGAAGCGGACATCGCCGAGGCGATGAAGCGCTATCGGATTCGCAGCCCCTGGACCGCCGAGAGTCTGGCGTTACACACGCAAGCGGTATTGCAGGGTGCTTTCATCGTGGCGAAGGCCAGGGGGAGCGCGGCTATCGCGGCCGCGAGCATCGATCACTTGCGCCGCTACATCGAGTTGCTGTTTAAATCTGCAAAACGCAACAATAAGGAGACGTCATGAGCACGAGCAATACCTATCTCGCGGTGTTCCTGGGCAGCAAGGCCAGTGCGCGACGGGCGGCCTGGGACGCCCTTTCCGAGGGCGATCGCCGTGCGAAGGAACGGGAAGGCATGGCGGCCTGGAAGGCGTGGGCCGACAAACATCACGCTGCCATAGTCACCATGGGCGGACCATTGGGGAAAACCAAGAAGGTCTCACAGCGTGGAGTCGACGACACGAGCAACGAATTGGGCGCCTTTACGGTGGTGCGGGCGGACTCGCACGAGGCCGCCGCCAGGCTCTTCGAGAAGCATCCGCACTTTGCCATTTTCCCGGGCGATGCCGTCGAGATCATGCCCGTACTGCCCATACCCGGCGGCTAGTTGACATCGATCGGAGTGTAATTTCCAATACCGTGCAACACGAGGAGGACTGATCATGCCCAACACCGTGCGACTCCATCGAGTCCTGGCCACGAAGCCCGAGAAGATCTATCGCGCCTTCCTCGAGCCGGACGCGATGGCCAAGTGGCTTCCGCCGAATGGCTACACCTGCACCGTGCATCACATGGACCCGAAAGTAGGCGGCTCCTTCCGGATGTCCTTTCGGAATTTCACCAACAGCCAGAGCCACTCGTTCGGTGGCCAGTATGTCGAACTCGTCCCCAACGAGCGCCTGCGTTACACCGACAAGTTCGAGGATCCGAACCTGCCCGGTGAGATCCGAGTATCGGTGACGCTGAAGAAAGTCTCGCTCGGTACGGAAGTCAGCATCGTGCAGGAAGGCCTGCCGGATGTCATTCCAGTCGAAGCCTGTTACCTCGGCTGGCAGGAGTCGCTGCGAAACCTGGCCAAACTCGTCGAGCCTGAGATCACTCAATAGCGAGCGAGGCTGGCGGCTCAGACAGTCCACCCCGGACGGCGACACACCATAGAGTGCAACGACCATGCGATTCATGATCTTCGTGAAGGCCACCCAGACCTCCGAGACCGGCGCGATGCCGAGCCAGGAACTGCTCGAAGCCATGGGCAGGTTCAACCAGGAACTCATCGCAGCGGGCATCATGCAGGACGGCGGAGGACTGCATCCGTCGTCGAGGGGCGCTCGCGTGTCGTTCTCCGGGAAGGACCGAGTGGTGCGCATGGGCCCATTCTCCAACACGGCGGAACTGGTATCCGGCTACTGGATCTGGAACTGCAGCTCACTGGAGGAAGCCATCGGCTGGGTGAAGCGCGCGCCCAACCCCATGCCCGAGAGCTCCGACATCGAAATCCGCCGGCTCTATGAGATGGAGGATTTCGCTGCGCCGGCCCAATGAGCAGACCGACCGGGATCACCCGGACCGCCATGGGCTGATCACGCGGGGCCGCCAGCGCCTGTAGTACCGGGCCGAGGGCACGGGCCTACCCATGCCCGATCATTCACAAAAGCTATTTGGCCCGAATTGGAACCGTGTCGCGGTTCCCGGACCGGACCTGTCAGTACGATGGGCAGACACATGTCTGCCCAGGAGTTAATCGATTCGCTGCCCGATCTCGTGCTGCTCGTACAGCGCGATGGCTTGGTCATCGCCCATGCAGGCGGGTCCGGCGTCGCCCCGCTCAAGCCGGCCGAGGGTGGTAGCGCACTGCGCTGCGAGCAGCTGTGGCCGGAGCCGGTCGCCGCGCTCCTGAAGCGTTTGGTGCGCAAGGCCATTGCCGATCGCACCACGACCGAGATGGGGTTCGAGGATGGTGGCCGGCGCTATGAGGCGCGTTGCAGCGCCCAGGGTCCCGATCGCGCGATCTGCGTCATCAAACCGGTGTTGCGCGGCGATGACGATGCGGCGCTGGATTCGACCGCTGAACACTCACATCCACAGTTCGATCGCCGCGGCTTCCTGCGCCGCTTTCGAAAATCGCTGTCGACGGCAGCGCTTGCCGAGAAACCAGTTGCGGTGGCGGTCATTCACGTGGAAGGCGTGACCGATATCGCTCGGCTCATCGATTCCAGATTGTCCGAGCAGCTCATTAACCTGGCCATACTGCGATTGCCCCGTGAACCCGGAACCGGAAGTGACGGCCAGCCTTCGTGGTTCCTGGGGCAGCTGAGCGACACAATGCTTGTCCTGGTGATGGCGACGGGTGATCGCGAGGCGATCGAGGCCTGCATAGCGCAACTTTGCGCGAGCCTGCGCGAGCCCATCCAGGTCGGCGATGCGGCGTTCCACCTGACCCCCTATGCGGGCGTGGCGATCATGGGCCAGGATGCTGTAAAGCCCGCTCTACTGCTCGACCAGGCGCGCGCCGCCGCCAGTGAGGCCCGGCGCGCGGGTTTGACGCGGGTCTGCTTCTTCTCTGATACCGCCAATCTCCGCGCACTCGCACAGCAGGACATTGCCAGTGAACTGCGCGCGGCGATCGTCAACCGGGACATACGGCTGCGCTACGTGGGTCGCCACGATCTGGCGACCGGGCAGCTCGTGTGCTACGTGGGGTACCTGCGCTGGACGCACGCACTGCGCGGCGAGGTACGGCCCGCAGAATTCCTGCGCGTGGCCGAAACCACGGGCCTGGCCGCGACGCTGTCGCGTGCCGTGCTGGATGCCCTCAGGGAGGACTACAAATCGCTTCAGCTGAGCGGCAAGCCGGATCTGCGCATTTCGTTTGGCGCCCTGCGCCACCACATCCTGCGTGAGGATTTTGTCGCCGATCTCAGCGCTTTCCTGGCCACCGACGGCGTGCCTGCGCAACAGTTGGAACTGCGGATTTCGGAAAGAAGCTTCATCTCGGCTGACCCCGCGGCGATCATCGCACTCTCCGAGCTCGGCATCCGACTGGTGGTCGACGAAGTGGGCCGTGGACTCGCCTCTCTCGATGCGCTGGCGCGCGCGCCTATCTGGGGCCTGCAGCTGGATCGAGCGTGGGTGAGCTCGCTGCGCGATGACCCTGTAGCGCTCAAGGTGTGCCGGGCCGGTATTGGCGTCGCCCGGGCACTGAACCTAATCCCGATAGCCACCGGAGTCGATGACCCAGGACAGCGCGAGGCGCTGCTGAACCTGGGTTGCCAATACGGGAGCGGTGACCTTTACAAAACCGAGGATTTGACCGGGGCGTTATGTGTCCCACATCACACTCGCGGGTCACGCCGCTGAGTGGTGCGCTGCGGCGAGAGCCGCGATTTTCCCCTGAAATGGCAGCACGTGGATCCGTGTGGATCCGGGCCTATAGGGAGTCACGCCATGAGCTGCCGTCACCTCATCGCCGCAAATCTGGCCGCGCTACTGTTCGTGGCCGTCGCCACCGCGGGAACCGCTCCACTGATGCCTGTCCGCTTCATCGTGCAGGCGCCGACTGCGCTGGCTGCCCATCAAACCGTAGAGCGCGTGGGGGCCAGCGTCGAGCGCGATCTGCCGATCATCAACGGTGTTTCGGCTTTCCTGGATCCCTGGGAAGTGACCCGACTGCGCGCCACCGCAGGCGTGCGCATCTATGAGGACCGCGCGCTGGCGACGGAGGGACTGCTTAATGTCCTGAGCCCCGTGACCGCGCCCGTTGTCCAGGTCGTGAGCAGCACCACGACGCCTAAGGACGGCACCGGCGTGCTATTGCCGACCCTGCTGTATCAAACGAACTACCCGACCCTGGTCGGCGCCGATGCGCTGCAGAAAGCGGGCATCACCGGCAAGGGTGTGACCATTGCGGTGCTCGACACGGGCCTCTGGCAGGACCTGAGTCAGAACTTTGGCTCGCGCCTGCTCGCCAGCATTGACGTGCTCAACGGCGGGTCCGGTCCCGTCACGGGCGACCCTTACGGACACGGTACGCACGTGACCTCGATCGCCGCGGGCGGCGCAATGAATGCCGCCGGCGAATACCTCGGCATCGCGCCGCAGGCAAAGCTCGTGATCGTGCGCGCCTTTGACGGCACCGGCGGCGGCCGCTACACAGACGTCATCGCGGGCCTGAACTGGATCGTGGCGCACCAGAAGCAGTACAACATCCGGGTGCTGAACCTGTCGTTTGGCGCGCCACCGCAGTCCAACTACTGGGACGACCCCCTCAATCAGGCCGTCATGGCCGCCTGGAGCGCCGGCATCGTGGTCGTCGCCTCGGCGGGCAATGAAGGGCCGAAGCCGATGACGATCGGCGTGCCTGGCAATGTGCCCTACGTCATCACGGCTGGTGCGCTGACGGATAACAGCACACCCTACGATGGAACCGATGATCGTCTCGCCTCATTTTCCTCGACCGGCCCGACCTTCGAAGGCTTTGTGAAGCCCGAACTGGTCGCGCCCGGCGGCCACATGGTCGCCTCGATGTCGCGCAACAGCTATCTGGCGAACATTGATCCGGGCTCGATGTTCCTCACCGATCAAATGTTCACGATGTCCGGCACCTCGCAGGCGGCAGCCGTGACTTCCGGAGTCGCCGCGCTGATGCTGCAATCGGACCCGACGCTGACACCCGATGCGGTGAAGTGTCGACTGCTCGCAGGCTCACGTCCGGCAATCAACGCGACGGGCAAGCTGGCCTACAGCATCTTTCAGCAGGGCGCCGGACTCATCAACGCTGTCGCGGCGGTCAACAGCACCGCCACGGATTGCGCCAACCAGGGGCTCAATATCGGTGCCGATCTGGCCGGCACCCAGCATTTTGGCGGTCCAGCCAACCGGGACGCGAACGGCAACAGGGCTACACCTGGAGCAAGGGCTACACCTGGAGCAAGGGCTACACCTGGAGCAAGGGCTATACCTGGAGCCAGACCCTGCCGTGGTGGAACACGGGCGGATTCGGATCTGCGGCCGCCGCACCGGCCTCGATTGAATCCTGGGTGCCGAACCAGTAGCCGGAGTGTGACGGCGCTCACGCAACCGGCTGCGGCGGCACCTGCTCCTTGCGGTCGGACAACTTTTCCAAATCCGCCTTCATGCATCGTGCCGCGGTGAGAACGCGCACGCATGCTGGCGGCTGGTGGACGGCGCTGCTCACCGCCCTGTGCCTGGCGCGGGCGGTGCTGGCGGCAGGGCCGGGCGATGCCCCGCCGCTGGTACTCGAGCATCTGACGACCGACGACGGTCTGCCCCAGGGCACGGTATTTACCACGCTGCAGGATTCACAGGGCTTCGTGTGGCTCGGCACTGAAGACGGCCTGGTCCGCTACGACGGTCACGAACTGCACCGTTACGCCTACACACGCAGCGCTCGGGGCGGTCTGCCGGGCAACTTCATCAACCAGGTCGCCGAGGACGCTCACCACGATCTGTGGATTGCGATCAAGGATGCGGGCCTTGCCCGCTGGAACCGATCCACGGATACCTTCACCATCTATCGCCACGACGCCACGAATCCCGACTCCCTTTCCAGCGACCACGCACGCACGGTACTCGTTGATATGCGCGGCCGCATCTGGGTGGGCACGAGCGATGCGGGCATCAATATTCTCGATCCGGCCACCGGGCGCGTGGAACATCTGCGTCACAGCGCCGCCGATGCCGAGTCATTGGTCGATGACCGGATCTTTGCCCTCGCCTTTGACCGCTCAGGGACCTTGTGGGTCAGTACCGAGTCTGGACTGGACCGCTGGCAACCTGAGCGCCGCTCCTTCTTTCATGTTCGACACGCCGCCGGCGATACGCAATCCCTCAGCGGCACACAAATCTCCCAGGTGATCGAGGACCACAGTGGCGCGCTCTGGGTCGGCACATTCGACGCCGGACTGAACCGCATGGACCGCGGCGGCCGCGTGCTGCAGAGGTATCGCCACGATGCGCGGGACCCGAGCTCGCTGAGCAGCGATGACACGCGTGCCATACTCGAAGATCGTGCCGGCCACCTGTGGATAGGCACTGCAGACGGCCTGGACCTGCTGGATCGCGCTACCGGCCGGTTCACCCACTATAAGCACGATGAGAGTGATGCTGGGTCGCTGCGCGATTCATTCGTGATGTCGCTGTACGAGGATGCCGCGGGGCTGGTCTGGATCGGCACGCGTGCGGGCGGTGTCAGCCGCTGGAACCCCCGCAGTTGGGAACTGGGAGCCCATCGGCCGTCGTGGCTTGGTGACAAGCTGGTGACCGCCTTCGCGGACGCACCGAACAACAGGATCTGGATCGCATCGCGGGGTGGCGGCTTGGCGCAGTTTGACGCGGCCAGCGGTGAGCTCAAGGACATCGACACCATTCTCGGCCGACCCAACGCGCTGGGCGACCGGCGCGTCATGTCGCTGCGTGCAGATCACCACGGCGCTCTGTGGATTGGCACGATGGCCAGCGGGCTGCGAAAGCTCACGGCCAACGGCCATCTGGAGTCGATCGGAGCGCTCCCTGGCGACGCTCACAGCCTGAGCGCCGCCGGAATCATGACCATCTTCGAGTCGCGCCGCGGCCAGATCTGGGTCGGAACGCACGGCGGGGGCGCCAATGTCCTCGATCCGGCCAGCGGATTGATCCGCCAACTCCCCTACGAGGCTTCCAGACCCGGTGCGCTCAGCGCCGCCAACGTGAGCGCAATCGCTGAGGACCCGCAGGGCAATCTCTGGTTCGGGACCGACGGTGGCGGGCTGGATCTGGCGCGTCCCGATGGCTCCGTCATCAGGGTCTATCGGCACGATCCGGCCGACCCGACCAGCCTGCCCGCCAATACGGTCTACGCGCTGACCCTGGATTTGCAGGGGCACGTGTGGGTGGCCACCGACGGCGGCGGTCTGGCCATGGTCGTCGGTGTCCCCAAAGCGCCGGACGCCATCCGCTTCAAGGTCCTGGCCCGCGAAGACGGACTGTCCAGCGACACGATCTACGGCGCGCTCACAGACTCCCAGGGACGCCTCTGGCTCAGCAGCAATGCCGGGCTCATGCGCCTCGACCCCGAGTCCCTTGCGGTCAAGACCTATCATCGGGAGCACGGCCTGCAGGGCGAGGAATTCAATTCCGGAGCCTACTATCGGCTCGCCGACGGTCGCCTGTGTTTCGGCGGCACCAGTGGCTTCAATGTCTTCGACCCCGCCCTGCTCACCGAGAACCAGCGGGCGCCGCACCTGGTGCTGACGCGCGTCGACGTCCTCGGCGTGCCCCTGCCGTCCCAGACCCCGTACTGGCTGCTTCCGCGCCTCGCCCTGAACTACCGCGCCAGTGTCATCTCGCTCGACTTCGGCACACTGGACTTCACCTCACCGAAGCGCAATCGCCTTGCCTACCGCATGGCCGGACTGACCGATCACTGGATCGATCTGGGCACACAGCACCGCATCGCGCTTACCAATCTGGACGCCGGTGACCACGTGCTTGAAGTGCGCGCGGCCAATGCGGATTCCGTCTGGAGCGAGACCCCGCTGCGGCTCACGATCCACCGGGAGCCGGTTCCCTGGAAATCGCGCGGGGCCTACGCCGCCTACTGCCTGCTTGCACTCATACTGGCGGCGAGGCTGCCCAGGCCAAGAGCAATTTTCTGGCGCGCATGAGCCACGAACTGCGCACACCGATGAACGGCGTCGTCGGCATGACGGAACTGCTCACGCGCACGACACTCTCCGCGACCCAGGCGCGCCTGACCCAGACGATCCGCTCCTCGACGCAGATACTGCTGAAGATCGTCAATGATCTGCTCGACCTGTCCAAGATCAACGCCGGCAAGGTCGAACTCGAGGCCCTCCCGTTTGATCTCCTGCAGGTGATGGAGGAATGCACGACGCTGTTTGCAGGCGCCTGCGCGGACAAGGGCGTCGAGCTGATCGTGTGTCCGCCGCCCCCCGAATGCCGCAGGCTCATCGGCGATCCCTTGCGATTCCGGCAAATCCTGATGAACCTGGTCGGCAATGCGGTCAAGTTCACGGCTCAGGGTGAAGTGGTCGTCCGGGCCGATGCTGAAGCCCTCGATGGCGGTAGCGCCACGGTCAGGCTCAGCGTCGCGGACACCGGCATCGGCATGGACGCCGCTACGATTGAGAAGATCTTCGAGCCCTTCACTCAAGCCGACGAATCCACGACCCGCCGGTTTGGCGGCAGCGGCCTGGGACTCGCAATCTGCCGCGAGCTCGCCACGCTCATGGGCGGCACAATCAGCGTCGACAGCCGGCCAGGCGGCGGCTCGGCGTTCCGCGTTTCGCTGATTCTCCCGCTCGAGGATAGCGGCGCCGAGTCGCAACCCGCGCCGCTCCCGCCCGGCCCGGTGGCCATCGTGACGCGACGCCCGGCCCTGGCCGAAGCCCTGGCACGCCACCTCTCGACGTGGGGCCTGACGGCGACCGCCCACGCCTGTGACGATCCGGCCGCACTGCCCGCCAACCATCGAGCCGTGATCGTGGACGCCGGCACTCAACAGCCCCTGCTCAAGGCCTGCCTGGATCTCGCGGCACCCACGCGACCGGCGCTCGTGGTCCTGGCGTCCGTGGCCGAAGCCGACTCACTCGATTTGCGGCGAAAACTGTCGACAGAAGTCATTGTCGCGAAACCGGTGCTGCACGACGCACTGAGGGATGCGCTCGGTGCGGCGCTGGGCCTGGCGAGCGCACTGCCCGCTCCGCCGTCTCTCCCGCGCTCCGGCGACACGCGGCTCAGCGGCCATGTGCTGCTGGTCGAGGACGAGGCCGTCAACGCGGCGGTCGCGGAAGGCTATCTCGCTACGCTGGGCTGCACCTCGGTCTGGGTCGAAGACGGAGCGGAAGCGGTCGCGCGCAGCGCGGCGGAACGCTTTGACCTGATTCTGATGGACCTGAGCATGCCGACGATGGACGGCTTTGCCACCACCGCACTGATCCGCCAGCGTGAGCGCGGCGGGCGGCGCGTGCCGATCATCGCCCTCACCGCGCACGACGCGCTGAGCTATCGCAACACCTGCCTCACAGCCGGCATGGACGACTTACTCAGCAAGCCGTACACGCTGGCCGAATTCATGCAGCTGCTGCGGCGCTGGCTCGACGGCGAAGCCGCGGCAGCCACCGCGGAGCAACCCGCCGCGGCGCAGGCCGAGCCCCTCGTGGAAGTCGATCGCGCAGCGGTGGCAGGATTGAAATCCCTGCCTTCCGGCGGGGGCGATGATCTCTACAGCCGACTGGTGGCTCTGTTTGAGACATCTTCGGCCGCGGCAATGGGCCAGCTCGATACGGTGCTCCGGGACGGCAATCTCCTCGCTGCCGGCGCCATCGCACACAAGCTCAAGGCGAGTGCCGCCAACGTCGGCGCGTTGGCGTTTTCGAAGCACGTACGTCAGCTCGAGCAACTCTGCGACGCTGGCGATGTGCGTGGTGTGCAACGACTGTACGCGCGATTGACGGCAGCGTACCCGCGGCTCGTCGAGGAACTGCTGCGAGTGCGGCTGCGGGCCAGTGCATGAGCACCGTCACGCCATCGCAACCGGTCGCGATCATCGCCGACGATGAGGAGCTCGGCCGGCTGCTGCTCGCGGAATCGGTGGCGGCGACGGGGCTGCGACCGCTCGCCTTTGCCAGCGGGACCGCGGCGCTCGAGGCAGCGCTCACCCATGAGCCGGCCATAGTCCTGCTCGATGTCGACATGCCTGGCATGGATGGCTACGCCGTCTGCCGGCGCCTCCGGACCGAACCGCGGCTGGCCAATACGCCCATTGTCATGGTCACCGGCCACGAGGATTCCGCAGCGATCGGTCTGGCCTTCGATGCCGGGGCGACTGACTTCGTGTCAAAGCCCGTCAACTGGGCGTTGCTGCCGCATCGGCTCGCTTACATCCTGCGCAACGCCGCCGCCGCCGGCCGCATCGAGCGGCTGGCCTACTTTGATCCGCTCACCGGCCTGCCAAACCGGCAACGCTGCATCGAAATCGCCGAGCGCCTGTGCACCGAAGCCGCTCAGTCGCGTGAATCGGTCGCCATGCTTTATCTGGATCTCAACAGCTTCAAGCGGGTCAATGACACCTTCGGTCACGCGGCGGGCGACGCCGTCCTGAACACCGTAGCCAGCAAGCTCACGCGCGCGCTGCACGGGTACCAGACCACTCAGGAACAGGTCTCCCTGGCGCGATTTGGCGGAGATGAGTTCGTCATACTCGTGCGACATGCCGACGCGCGCAGCGTCGCAATGACAATCGCTGCCGCCTGCTGCGCCGAGTTCCGCGAGCCCATTGCCCATGAAGGCCTGGAGTTCTATTCCGCTCCCAGCATTGGCCTGGCCGTCTACCCTGAGGATGGCGGCGATGTCGCTACGGTGCTAAAGCACGCCGATACCGCAATGTACCAGGCCAAGAACGGAGCCAGCTCCGGCGTTGCCGTTTATTCAGCAGCCATGAGCAGTCACCTGCGCGACTGGCTGGATCTGGAGGCGCGGCTGCGGCGGGCCGTACAGGAAGATCTCCTGCACCTGCAATATCAGCCCAAATTCAGGCTTCGCGACAATAGCATCGCCGGCGTCGAAGCCCTGCTGCGCTGGCACGATTCCGAATATGGCGACATCGCGCCCGGTCGCTTCGTCGAAATCGCCGAAGACAGCGGTCTCATCATCGACTTGACGAACTGGGTAGTGCGGGCCGCCTGCCGGCAGCTGCGCCGCTGGCAGGACCGCGGCATCGCGGTACCCGTGGCGATAAATGTTTCCGCCAAGGATCTGCTGCACGGGGATCCGGCGCGTGTCGTGGAAACCGAGGCCGCCGCAGCGGGCGTGTCTCCGGCCCTGATCGAAATCGAGATCACGGAGTCCTTGCTGGTGAAGAACTCCGTTACGGTGCGCAGCGCGTTGGAGAGACTGCGTCAATTGGGCTGCCGGATCGCACTCGACGATTTTGGCACGGGCTATTCATCGCTTGCCTACCTTACCCGCTTTCCTCCTGATCGCATCAAGATCGACAAGGCGTTTGTCTCCGAAGTCGATCGTTCAACAAGCGATGCCGCGGTCGCCCGGGCGATCCTCTCGCTCGGCGAAAGTCTGGGAATCGTGGTGACCGCCGAGGGCATCGAGCGGCCCAGCCAGCTCGACTGGCTCCGCACCCGCGGTTGTCACGAAGTCCAGGGCTTCCTGCTCTCCAGGCCCTTGTCCGCCGCCGAACTCGAGGAGCGTTTTCTGCTGGATGCGGACCGGGCGAAACAGGGGCCGCAAGTGCCCGAAGATGCCCTGGCACGCCCAGCTTATTCAACGGGGAAATATTAGCCCGGGTTCGGGTGAGAGAGATCGGCCTTGGGGTGAGTACGCCCGTAGCGCCACCGCCCGGCGGAGGCCTACTGCCCGAAGGGCGGCTGAAACGCCGGATCACCCATTTGCCAGAGGGCGAATGCCCACATGTCAGCCCGCACTTGTTCGCGCTGCGAGCGGTTCGAGCCGATGCCGTGGCCAGCATCAAAGTCGATGCGTAGCAGCACCGGCCGGGCGCTGTTTGTGGCTGCCCGCACCCGCGCGGCCATCTTCATCATGTGCCACGGCGCGACGCGCGGATCGTTCGCGCCAGTCAGGAACATCACGGCGGGGTAGGCCGTGCCGTCGCGCACATGCGCATAGGCACTCATCGCGTACAGTCCGTGGAAGCCCTCTTCCGTGCTGACGGACCCGAATTCGGAAGTGTTGGGCGGTCCATTCGGCTCGGTCTCCATGCGCAGCGAATCGGACATGCCCACTTCATCAAGAATTACGCGGTACAGGTCCGGCCGAATGGTCAGGGCACCACCGACGGTGATGCCGCCGGCGCTGCCGCCGGTCGCCGCGAGGAGCGCCGTAGACGTGTAGCCCTGATCGATCAGATACTGGCTGCAGGCGATAAAGTCGAGGACGGTGTTCGGCTTGGTGCGCATCATGCCGCCGCGATGCCAGTCCTCCCCCAGTTCACCGCCACCGCGCACATGCGCGACTGCCCAGATGCCACCGCGCTCCAGCCACGCTACGGAAGACGGGCGAAACGCCGCATCCAGCACGACGCCATAACTGCCATAACCCTCGATGATGGCCGGATGCGAACCATCGAGCTTGATGCCCTTGCGGTAGAGGATTGACAACGGCACCCGCGTACCGTCATGGCTCGTGACCATCACTTCCTGCGATTCGAGCTGCGAGGTATCGATACTGGACGCCGGCAGCAGGCCGGTATTGCTCGACGAGTTGCTCGACGGATCGTAAGCGTAGAGCTGGGCCGGCTGGGTCCAGCCCTGCATGTTGAACAGGGCCCCAGGCTGCTGTGGATCGCTGACCGGTCCGTAGACGTTCCCTTCGAAGGGCAACGGCACGACCTCCTGGTGTGCGCCGTTCAGGCTGGCGCGCATCAGGCGCGAGCCTGCTCCATTACGCTCGCGATAGTAGAGTCCGTCGCTGGCGATGTCGAAATCGGTGATCACCGCTCTCCCCTCGGCCACGATCACCTGCGGATGGCGCAGGTCCGGCCGCGCGAGCGAGGTGGCCAGTATGCGGAAGTGCGGAGCGCCCTGCTGCGACAGGAAGTAAAGCCGATCGCCGTGCAGTACGAATTGCGTTACGCCATCGTCAACTGTTGCGAACTTTCTCCACGGCGTCGCGGCTCCGTTTATTTTTGCTGCGGGTGCGACATAGAGCGTCGCCGGGGCGGAGTCCATGTTGTGGTTGGCGACTGCGACAAAATAGGCGGACTGCGGCGAGCCCACGAGGTAAGTGCCCTGCCCGTCGGGTACCTCGACTGCCTTGGCGACGCCGCGGCCGAATACCACCGGATCCTGATCCCCGTCCGGGTACCCACCAACCGTGTGCAGGTAGGTGCGCGCGTTGTACATCCTTTCGGCAGCCGGAGTCTGTGCCGTGGGCTGCGCATACCGGAGATAGTAGAACGAGCGGTTATCCTGTCGCCAGGCGATTAAATTGTCATCGGCGCGAGTGATCGCTTCGTCCAGCACCTTGCCACTCGCGACCTCGATCAGGTGCAGCGTACTGGCTTCCGAGCCGCCGGCGGAGAGGCCGTAGGCCACCATTCGGCCGTCCCACGAAGGCGTGTAGTAATCGAGCGCGTAGTGTGTCGCCGGATCCGACGCCAGCTTGGCCGGATCGATCAACAGGTGCTCCTCGCCTTTCAGCCCGTCGCGGTACATGAGTTTGGGCTGCTGTGCACCGGGTTCCGTGAGCTGGTAGAAATAACGTTGGCCCCGCAGGATGAAGCCACCGCGCTGGGCATCGGCATTGGCGAGCGCATGGATGCGCTCCAGCAGCGGGGCTCGACCCGGCAGCTTATCGAGCACTGCGCGCGTGTACCCCGCCTGGGCGCGCATCCAGCCCTGCACCTGCGGATCCTGCAGATTCTCGAGATAGCGGTAGTTGTCCGTGAATGCCGTGCCGAAATAGGTATCGATGACCGGGCGCACTGCGGCTACGGGCGGCGCATCGGCCGCGGTGGCCAGGGTGGCGGTGAGGCCGAGAGCCAGCGCCAGGGAGGATGCAGGGCTCGAACGGCGGGCGGCTGGGTTCTTCATAGGATTCAAACCCCCATGTCTTTATCGTAACGAATTGTAATGCGGACAGCCATTGTATGACTGGCATCGAGCAGCGGATGGGGCCCTCGGAGTCATTAGTGTCCAAATATCTGAATTGACAGTGGCCAGGGTCGAATTGCACCACCGACGCGCTGATATTCGGTCTAAAGCCAAAAACGAAGCATGACACCGTATTGACCGGCAAATCTACCTGCGCAGAGTCCATTATTTTGGGAGATTCGGATACCTAAGGGACTGGCTCACCGAATTGGCGGAACCTGCGTTTGGCCGCTGTCTTCCGCGCAACAGTTTCCGTAAATCGATGCCGCCAGTCGTCGCATCGTGACCCGGAGCCGCCGAACGCGACTGTCTGATGTTAATTATCTATCTTTCCGCCGGATTTCCCATAAAAGCGAACCGAAGGGCGAGCTGATCGCCGCACCGGTCCTGCTGGAAAGCTTACTACAGTTATTGATTGCTGATAACGAGTGCAGACGAGTCTACATACTTGACGCCCGCAACTCGCTGGGCAGCTTCCTGCGCCTGAATGATTGCATCCTTGCTGGGTACAGAGCCAGCCAGCGCGACAATGCCGTTCGTCGTCGAAACTTCGACATTGCTATTTGGCGCGGCCGTCGAAATCTCGGACTTCACCTTAGCCGTGATCTGACTGTCTGAAGCCACGGGTTCCCCGCTCGCAGCGGCCGGATCCACGCTCGCCGCCGCTGCCTGCCCGGCCTGAGCAGGCGCCTGCTGCGCATCTGCTGTCAGGCCCGCCGTGGCCGCTGACATCGGGTCAGTTGCAGATGGGGTCGGCGCCGGCGCTTTGTCGCTCGTCACGCTGACTGAGTCGCTCGAAGCACTCTCACCCAAGTGGATTGGGATCGAGTTGGCAGCGGATACAACACGTGTGGCTGGAATCTCTGCGGTGCTGCGCGCTTTGGCGACGCGGCGATCAGCCCGATCAGATTTCTTCGACTGGGCCGGCCCGGACTCGTCGCTGGCCGGGATACCGGCGTCGCCCTTCGCACTGCTGCCGGCAATTGCAGGAGTTGGCGTTACGACAGATGAAGCGGTCGATGAGGCGCTCAACGCGGCCGCGGACCGATCAGTCAGCCCTTGCCCACCGACGCCCTGAGCGGGCACCGTGGCGTCAACGGCATTCTGATTGGCCGCGTCAGCCATCGCGGGAGTCGGTGCATTGAGAGCGACCTGGCTCTCGTTCGCCTGATTGGAGTGCACAGCGAGCTCAGACACCCCGATGCCGAAGACCGCGGCGAGGCCAATGCCAACCACGATTTTACTGGTTGAAATTGAGTTCATCATATTGGGCTCTCGGTTAGGTGATGGGTGACGCCGGTACCTTATTGCCCTCGATGCCCACTTCCCGTAGGCCGAACGGAGAATCCCGCTTCCCGCTGGCCTACGCAGCAGGGTTCGAATAGCAGCCATCTCATTGAAAACGACCGGTTTTTATTTGCGATGCAGGATGGCGCCTACAAATTGATGCGACAAAATGCCCGCTGAGTTAGCACGATGCCCACGCAGCGGCTCGGCATTCTGCCTTCCTTCAGGATTCGTCAAGCGAGGGTCGGCGCAGCGTCAACTCCCGGTGCCGGGCAAGGGAAGACCGCGCTCCTTGTGGACGATTTAATTAGGCCTCGCATGATGATCGCTGGTTTCTTAAAATCATCGGACACGGAGATCCTGGCAGCACAAGACGCCATCGAATCAAGGTCGATTCCACAAGCTTCGGAGGGAAGCCATGTCGAGGTTCCGATGGTTTAGTACTTTGGCCGTTGGTGTCTTGGCCGTTGCTGGTAGGAGCGGCTTCGCCACTGAAGTACCGTCAAGTGAGTCGGCGAGAATGTACTTGCACAAGGACTGGCGACTTCAGTCCTCGTGCGAAGTAAAAGCTACGGGCGAGGAAATATCCGCCGTGGGGTTTGACGCAACGAGCTGGCATAGGGCGGATATTCCCGCCACGGTGGTGGCGGCTTTGGTGGCAGACGGGACGTATCCGGATCCAAACTACGGTACGAACCTCCAGTCCATGCCGGGGATGAACTATTCGAAGGACTCCTACTTTGGCATTCAGGATATGCCGGCAGGAAGCCCGTTTCGTTGTTCGTGGTGGTACCGCACGGAGTTCAGGCTTCCGCCGGAAAAGGAGGCCAAGACCGAGTGGCTCCATTTTTTGGGGATCAACTACCGCGCAAACATCTGGATCAACGGCACATTGATCGCGGGCAACACAAAAGTAGCCGGAACCTACCGCACCTACGAATTCGATGTCACGAAGGTGCTTCGAAACGGAAAATCCAATGTGATGGCAATTGAGGTGACTGCACCCGGCAAAGGCGATCTGGGAATTACCTGGGTGGATTGGAATCCCACGCCGCCGGACAAGAATATGGGGATTTGGAAAGAAGTGTTTCTGACTCAGAGCGGACCCGTGTCACTGCGAAATCCGTTCGTGGAATCCAAGCTCGCTGCGGACTATCACATTGCAGCTCTGACCATTGCCACTGATCTGCGCAACGTCTCCAGCCGCGTTGTTAACGGCATGCTGCGTGCCCAGATAGCGGGCATCACGATCAGTCAACCCGTGGCGCTTGCCCCCGGTGAGTCAAAGACGGTCTATTTCGCGCCGGAGGATTTTGCCGAGCTGAAGCTGGAACACCCCCGCGTGTGGTGGCCCTACACGATGGGACAGCCGAGCATGTACGACGCTACGGTCTCCTTTGCAATCGGGAAGCAGACGAGCGATTCGGCCACGTTTTCATTTGGAATTCGCGAAGTGACCTCCGAGTTGACACCTGAAGGCAATCGGCTGTTCAAGATAAACGGCCGCAGAATACTCGTCCGAGGAGCGGCCTGGACACCGGATTTTCTCTTTCGCTGGTCGTCCGAAAAACTGGACGCCGATCTTGCGTACGTAAGAGACATTGGGCTCGTGGAAGGATTGGCAGCCGGAACAACATGATGTGGCCACGGAATCCCTGGCAAGTCAGATCCGGATTCTTCGTAATCATCCCAGTGTGTTCGTGTGGCTCAACGGAAGCGACAATCCGCCTCCCGCGGACGTAGAGAAATCCTATCTGGATATCCTGAACCGCCTGCGCTGGCCCAATCCTGCCCTTTCTTCCGCATCTGGCCAGGCGAGCGCCCTGAGCGGCAAGTCCGGCGTAAAGATGACCGGGCCATACGAGTACGTGCCACCGATGTACTGGACGGCTGACACTCAAGCGGGCGGTGCCTACGGCTACAACACCGAGACCAGCCCAGGTCCGGCCATTCCGGCGCGCGGCAGCCTGGAACGCTTCATTCCCAAGGATCACCTCTGGCCCATCGATGACACGTGGAATTTTCATGCGGGCGGGGGCCACTTTACCACCCTCAATGTATTTACTGAGGGCCTGAACCGACGCTATGGGCAGGCGACTTCACTGGATGACTATTTGCGCAAATCGCAGGCAATCAGTTACGACGGTGAACGCGCGATGTTTGAGGCGTATTCGCGCAACAGATATACATCGACGGGCGTCATTCAGTGGCTGCTGAACAATGCATGGCCCTCAGTCATCTGGCACCTGTACGACTACTATCTGGTCCCAACGGCAGGATACTTCGGCACAAAGAAGGCTTGCGAGCCGGTCCACGTGCAATATTCCTACGATGACAACTCCGTCGTCGTGGTGAACAACACCGATAAGCCCTTCAAGGAAATGAGGGTAAAGGCCAAAATATACGAACTGGACGCGTCTGAAAAGACAGCGAAGGAGTTGACCCTGAATCTATTGCCCGACAGTAGTGTCAAGGCCTTCGCCCTGCCACCCGCGGATGGTCTCACCAATACTTTTTTCCTACGCCTGAAACTCCTCGACGCCGGTGGACTATTAGTGAGCGACAACTTTTATTGGCTTTCGAGGAAACCGGACACCATGGCGTGGAAGGAGACGGATTGGGCATACACTCCACAGAAGGAATTCGGGGATCTGACTGGATTGGCAACTCTGCCGCCGGTCATTGTCGATACCACGGTGACCGCAAAGACCAGCGCGGGCAAGACCACCATGCTGGTGAGGGTGAAGAACCCGAGCCGCAGCGTTGCTTTCATGGTTCACCTTCGGCTTACTCGTGGCAAGGGTGGGGAGGAAGTCGTGCCAGTTCTTTGGGAGGACAATTACTTTTCTGTGCTCCCAGGCGAGGAGCGGTCCGTAACGGCGGCATACGATGTTTCTATATTGCACGGCACAGTCCCCGATCTTGAAGTCGACGGCTTTAATGTGGTCAGCAATAGCCTTCACGTCGAAGCGGAAGTAACAACTAAGGAAGCTCCGCAACGGAAGCTATAGGGGACCCACAGTGCGTGCGTTGCGCATCAGCACTGGGGTTGCTCCCGGGCCGCCAGAAAACACCGGCATGCGCAGGTATACCCCAGGCTGTCAGTGATTGGCCTGGGTCACACACTCCTCGCCGGCTCGCTAGGTTGCGCCGAGGGGCCCGGGAAACGCAGCATCCAAAGTCTGGAGGTCTCGCGGCGTGAGGGTTATCGCAAGCGCCGCGGCGTTTTCCTTGACGTGCGCTGGTGAGCCGGATTCTGGAATTGCGATAACGCTTCCGCCGCGAATCACCCAGGCCAGCGCCACCGCGGCGGCTGAACAACCATGGACGGTGCCGACCTGCGCCAGCGTGCGGTCACCTACTACCAGGTTGTTATCGCCGCCGAGCGGAGAGTACGCCATGACCGGCACGTCGTGCTGCTTGCACCAAGGCAAGAGATCGCGCTCGATGCGGCGGTTATTGAGACTGTAAGCGACCTGATTGGTGGCGCAGCGATGGCCGTCTGGAACGCGAAAAAGGTCTTCCATCTGGCCAACGCTGAAATTGGATACGCCCCAGGCGCGAATCTTCCCCGCCGCGCGCAGTTGTTCAAACGCCGTCACTACTCCGGGAAATTGCGCGCTGGGGGGTGGCCAATGCATCAAATAAAGATCCAGGTACTCGCTGCCGAGACGAGCGAGGCTCGCAGCGCAAGCACGCGCGATACCATCGCCGGACACCTCATCGCCCTCCACCTTGGAAACCAGGTATATGCGGTCGCGCTGACCGGCGATCACTTTACTAATGAATTGTTCGGAGCGGCCGCTGCCGTAGTTTCCCGACGTATCAATCAACGTCATGCCGAGTGAAATACCCGCGCGCAGCGCCTCTTCCTCGACAGCCAGCGGGTGCCTTCCCTGACCGGAGTGCCAGCAGCCCTGACCGAGCGGCGGGACGATCGTGCCGTCCGGGAGCTTTACGGTCCGCACAGCGGGCTTGGACGCCGCGTCGGTACCAGGATCCTGCGCAGCTGCTCGCGCGGCAATCATTGCACTCAGGGCGGGAAACGATAGGCCGAGGGCCGCACAACGCGCGCTAAATTCACGTCGGCTAAGCAAGCGCTTGATCATGGTGTCATCTCCTGCGAGCTGGATAATTTTAATAGGCCGAATGGGGTATGCCGATGCCTCTTGCTGCTCAGCCCTGTTGCGGCCATTCCAAGCGGGAAACCGGATCGGTCACGTGGACAGTGGGCGGCTATTTTGTACACCGGCGGCGATATTAGACAATGGGGTCCATGCGCTCTGATGCAACTTCTTGATTTGAACTATGGATTCACCTGGACCCAGTGAACCGATGCTGCACCGTCCCGTGCCATGTTCCTGGTCGATGGAACGGCCTACGCGGTCGGCCATACCCGGGATCTGTCGGTATCAGATGATCTCGTCCTCCGATCCACGGACGGCGCGACCTGGCGGCTCGGATATCACAACGCGTTGCAGTTTCCCTGAGCCCTATTAAGAACCAGTCTGGTCTCCTCGGCATGAAGCGCGCAGCCGAGCTCTACCGCCTCTCTCCGCGGCCCTACACGGGGTTGCAGAAGCCGGAGTATCCGCTCCAAGACCGCCCCCCTCAGCCTCACCCAATTGGGCCAACTGCGCTTCAATGGCCGAAATTTCAATCTCAGTGCAGTTTTGCCGATCGGAACGCCGGCGTCAGGCAAGCCGCAGAGCACATTTGGATCGCCAGCTTCATGCGCTACGCCGTAGGCTTCTTTGATCCCAAATGGGGTGCGTCGTATACGCTCCGAACCCCTGCGACGCTAGAGTGTTACCCACGTGCCCGGATTTAACGTCACCGATGTGCTCGGCACCGACCCCGACTTATATTGTGGCCAAGGGTGGAATTGATCCACCGGCACGCAGATTTCCGCGTCACCATCGTTCTCCAAATCCAGCCCTGTTACCACGGTCAAGAAATCAGCTTGCGCAGTGATGGCGTGGAGAGATCGTCAATGTGCCGAAAAGCCGGTGCGATCCTCTCGATCTGATGGGAAGGTACCTGGTACTCTTCGAAGTACACCTTCCATTCGCGTAGGATCCTCCAAACCTTGGTAATGCTTTCGGCGGCGGCCTCGGCAGACAAGGTGAACATCTCGCGACCGGCAAAAGCATTGTCGAGGGTCGCGATCCGTCCCTGCGGCCCTACGCCGAGGTGCAAGCGCCGCTCGGGCGCCAAACTCGCGCGCGGCATGACATCGTACAGCGGACTCAGCCGCCATCCGGGAAGTCGCGGGTCCCAGACAAAGCCGTGGTTGCGGAGATGGTCATCGTCGTTGTTGACGAAGATGTTGAAGACGAGGCGCTCGAACAACTCGCGATTGTTCTCCCGTATCACGTCCGGGTGACAGTACCGTCGAACCGCCTGTGCCAGATCTCCATAGGACTTATTCGGAGATTCCATCGCGTCACACGCCAGAAGCGTAAGACCGCTGACAAACCCCAAACGCTTCTCGGCTAGTCCGTACGCTGGAACCGTGCTGAGCAGATCGTCCGGCATCCGGGCATCTTGACCCGCCTTGGCCCAGTATCGGTCGAAGCGGCGGATGAGCATTACGGACCGGGAACCAAAATGTACCAGCCTGACAGGAGGAACGGTGAGACCCGAGGCGGCCGCCAGCCGCAGCGTCGCCGTCTCAATAACGGGAACAAGCAGCGCATCCTTTCGGCTCGGAAATTTAGCGAGCCACAACACCCGTTCCTCATCACGAACCGTCGCTTTCGGCCTCGCACCGCCGAGCGCGCTGCCCTCCGCGAAGATTTCCTCGAGCGAGGCAGGAACCGGTAAGCCCTCGTCGATGCGTTGGGCAGCGTCCATCAAGTACTCAAGGTTGTTCCAGGTTCCAAAGCCCGGCGTGGCGGCCGCATCTCGGGAAGCCCGTATATCGATCGCTCCCACACGCTGGCTGCCCGCATGGATCAGATAACTTGACTCTGGCAGGCTGTTGGCGGGTCCCTTCAGGCGGGACTCGATGACCCGCCGGCCCCAGGCATCGGGCGCTGCATCGCGAATTCCGCCGAACAAGGGGAGATTGTTCGGTGGGAACAGAGCCGTACCGCGTACGCTGTCTGAGTCCCGAAGGCTTAGACTTACCGGATCCACTTCGAGGGCGCCGGGACGTTCCAAATAGCGCAAGCCGTACGCGAACGTTGAGGCCGACAGCTTCGCTCCGTCCTCGGACAAAGTGAGCTGGCCGCAAGTCACCCATTCCGTGTCGAGATAGGTGAAGACATATAGCTTCTGTTCCGTTGCAGTCATGGTTCAGAAGTCGATCTCTTCGAGTTCGCGCTTTGAGAGTTCCCGAGCCCGGCGCCGCTGCTCTTTCGCACCGAGAGCGGCTAAAGCAGGATCCGTTTCAGACAGGAGTTCCAATAGGGTTTTGCCCGGCACGATGGCTTCCAGATAACGCAGGATTTGACCCATCGCAATTCCGGGATCGCCTTTTTCCAGCCGATACGCCGTGTTTCGCGACAAGCCAGCCCGCAGCGCCGTTTGGTCCTGTTTCATGCCGCGAGCGATCCGTAAGCGCGCGAGGTCCGCCCCCAGCTTTTTCGCTTCAGCAGCCTGGCTTGAGCTCAGGAGTGCGGATTGGGTGACCTTCATACTCGTTTAACCAAGCGTTGATCGGATAAGGAGTGATTAATCGAGCATATCTTAGGTCTACCGCGATCAAAGGTCAAGCGAGCCTAGCCTCTATAATCACTCATTAGGCCAATAATGAGCGATTAATCGATCAGAGATGACTCCTACGACTTCATCGCGCGCAAGCGGAACCAGAAACGCAAGGCTCCATGAGGATTATGTAAAGTGTTGAATTAATAGTGTCCGACGGTGGAATTGAACCACCGACACGCAGATTTTCAGATCGACCCTAGGGGTCCTTACCGTCGCCCTCGTTTTGTATCAGGCGGTTACGTCACCTCAATTAACACCATGGACGACCTGGGACGACGATTAAGTGACGCTGAGTCGGGCACAAAATGGGCGCTGCGGCCTGTCATGTCGGATACGGCCTTGGGCGCTCGACTCGCCATTCATCGGCAAATCAACACCTCATTGGCCAACGTGGCGCGCGAGGATCGCTCGAATCACCCGTTCGGCGCCAATGCAGCGTGCACGTGAGGGCGTGCATCATCGTTAGTCGTCTTCTCAAAGCGACCAATATGCACGTCGATCTCCTCGACCTGTTGAAGCGCTTCTTCAGCGTCAACCCGACTGGTCGCCCACCCATTGCCTCCCTTAATAATCTGGGAGATGCAAGGTTCGCCGCCGACATAGTCTTCCGACTTCTGCTCTGAGTGCCGCTGTGGGTCGGTTCGAAACCAGAAAAAGACGGCTTCCGTGACCCCGTTGCTGGCCGCCAAATGAACTCCTGGGGGTGGAAGTTGGCTCAGCGAGCTGTGCGGCCGATTGGAATTGCTAGCCGTCCCCGGCGACCAGGTCCCAGGGCCAGTCTTCGAAATCATCGCGCTCGCTAGTCGCTTGGCTGTCCACAAGGTACATCCGGACGCGTCCAATCCATATCCAGCGGAAAGGGTGGCTCATCAGTCGGCACCCGGATGGTGCCGATAGTTCCGAGTTCAATTTGGAAGACACTAGACATGTAATGATTAAAAGAAGGAATGTCCTTATTGAGCTGCGCAGCCTGTAGCGCCGTCAGCTCGGGCGCCTCCGTATTCCTGCTCATTACTGTTCGTATGACTCCGTCGCGAAGGTCTGCCGTGCGCCAGTAGTGAACCCCGCCCACGTGCACGTCAATCGGGTCGGAACTAAAGTCCCACTTCCACTTGCCGTCATTCTCCGGCAGGCGAATAGCTGTGGCCCAACACCCGAATTTAGGAAACGAGAGCTGCCAGGGGGCCTGCTGGTCCTGGTCGGCTGGCCGATGGAGCTCATCTGGCTTGTAGAACCCCGCACCTAACACATCGAGTTTCCGGCCATTGGTATCGTCACCTTCCCAATCGGGTTTACCTAATCCTTTAACGATCAGCCTGATCGCTCCACGATCTTCATCGTAGTGCCAAGAAGCGGTGGTCGGTTCCAACCAGGCATTTCCTTTCCGCCAATAGGCCAGCAGTGCGCGATCAGCATTCTCGCTCGACATCACTGACAGTGCCGAGCGCAACTGCACGGCCTGATCGCCTCGCATGATCTGTTGCATTTCCACTTGCGCCTGCTCGACAAATCCCTTGCTGGCATCAACGAATATGTAGGTTAGCTCCAGCGGAGAAGTCGGCGGCTTCAATGGCACACGTTCCAGATCGCCTTCGGTCGAGCGCGCAGGCAGTACCCATCGTAAGGGCCAAGGGGGTACGGGTGTTAACCTCGAATCACCTTGACGCGTGCCATCCAGCCAATAAGCGACGCTACTCACCGATGCACGGACCACGACGTGATTGAAAGCCAACGGAGACGGCAAGTGCTCATTAAGGCCATCCCCTCCGGTCACATCGACAAGTACGGCTTCGGCGGAAATGCCAAGTTCCCTTAGCACGCCCAGAAGCAGCGCCGTCTTGGCCTTGCAATCCCCAAACTTCCTCTCCCAGGTTTCGTCGGCGCTCGCCGGCATGTAATTGCCACCATTGAGTCCGACATATACATACCGGATCCGATCTTGAACCAGTTGCAGCGCGGCCTTGAGCCGCCTCAGCGGATCCTTGTCGGCCTCTGCAATCCGTGCGATTTCCTTACGAACTGAAGAGTCGTCTTTGAGCACCGAGGCCTTGTTAAACAGTGACCAGAACCGCGCTGACAGGTCTTTCCAGGACTCAAAATCAGACATTTCGATGAATCGGCGCAGGTTAACTCGATCAGGGGCACCGTCCGCAGTCACGGCAGCGTGGGGATCTCTTAGCTCATAGACAAGTTCCGTGTCGTCCCTCAGCGCGACGGGTTTGATGTTCGCGATGTCGGGTGTTGCCTTCCATCCGACGCGCGAGGTTTTTGGCCACACGACGCGTGCGCGAAAGGCGCCAGCATTTCCTGTCGGGGCCAACTGGGTGAACCCGAACAGGTGGTCACCCAACGTCGGATCTTTGTATTGCGTTGTCACTGCAAACTCCAGCTCGTCACCCACCTGTAGATCCGGAACTTGAATCGTCGCGGTCAGGTTGCCATTCAAAATGGCGTTCTCCAGTGCCCCTTCGCGCTGGATAACATTGAAACGTGTATTGGCCAGCACGTCCGTCGGCTGCCCTTCGCGAATGATCCGGAGGTGGTGCACCGTTGCGCCACCTCCAGAGGGATTCCACGAGACAGACACATTGCCAATCGACAAGGCTTCCGGCTTTAGGATCCTGAATCTGAAGGCTTGGTATACCTCCAGCCCCTTCGGGCCCAGGTGAATTTGGTTGTCCGAATACACCACGCGATACGCGGCTCCTTCTGGAGTTTCCCCGGCAGTGGGACTCGGTACCGGTGCGACCCATGCTGCTTCCGGCCCATACAGCACTTCCTTATCCGCAGATTGCGCGACACCTACCGATGCTACAACCGCGACAAACAAGCCAGCCAGAATCACTCTCACCGTTGCCTCCAATCTGCTGGAGCGAGAGTGTCATTGCTACCTCACTCAGCTCGCTCCGTCTCCACAATCTAGGCGAACCGGAGTCCATGCTCAATACACTCATCGCTTCGCGTCGGCCCCGTTGCGCACATTAGGTTTCAGTACGTTCCGCGCCAATCAACTCAGTTGCGTACGATGCCCTGAAATCGCGGATTCCCGCCGGCATAAGGGGCGGCACGCCTGGGCGGGCAGGCACGTGCAGGGTGGCGCAGCGCTTTACGGGTTAAGGGAGCTCGCAGGCCGGGAATCGAAAGGATGGTGGCCAGGGGAGCGCGTCCAAGCCATTAATAGCATGGGCTTTACCCCATAGATGATGCGCCAGCTGCCCCGAGAGTTGCCCCGCAGCAATGTGAGCGAAGGAGTAACGGGGCCGGTCTAAAGCCGCCGAATCAAGGCTTATGACCGACTTTGACCCGCAGCGGCCGGTCACGAGTGTCCGCAATCGGGTGCGGCGGTTGCGTCTTCGGACAAAAGCGTTATTGCGGCTGGCCGGCGGAACGCACGCTGGCGGTGCTGGAAGCCAACCCGGACGCCAAACCTCAGGTAGTACACGACCACGGCGGCGCGTTCGTCAATCGCGATGTCGCCGCCGTGATCAAGGCGCACAGCCTGATTGATATCAAGACGCGCCCTCGCCACCCGCAATCCAACGGCATTGTCGAGCGCCTCAACGGCCCGGTGCGCGATGAAACCGACAACGACTACGGCAAGAACTACCTGCAGGCCGAAGCGATCATCGCCAACCTGATGAAGCATTACAATGCGGAGCGTTTACCCGCGACGTTTGGTCACATGACGCCGGCCCCCTGGCATCGTGACCACCCGGAACAGGTTCGAGAACGACGTGCAGGACAAATTGCTGCGGCCCGCGCACGTCGGAAGATGATTAATCAGCAGCGATTAACCCTGGCCGCCTGAGCAGTGAAAGTCTCCCTTTCAAGCCCAAGCGATTTGTCCGAGTTGACAAGAAGCGCAACATCCTCCAATAAAAAACGCTCCCCTGACGAACGGAGGAGCGTTTTTTTTCAACCGAACGTCGGTGGTCTATCTAGTATCCGCGTCGGTGCGGCTTGCCGCGCTTCTTGTCGGGCGTCAGCGTGTCACCATGCCCGCCTGGAGTACCGTCGAAGCTCGTGGTGTCCAACCCGCCGAAGCTTAAAAATGAGCCGTTCTGCAATGCGACAGCGCCCTGTTGGTTTTCATCGGGAAAGTTGTAGGGAAGCAATCCCACGGGTCCCGAACTTACGGGATACTCCCAATTCCTGAAGACCGTCGGCATGTCCGTCGAAGGAGTCAGCGTAGCTTTCGGGATGCAGAAGATGAACGTCTTGGGTGTTGGAAGCCCGCCGATGTCCATATTCTCGCCGCCCGCGATGAGGATGTTCTCATCGTCCAGGGCAAAACACAGCGATTCCGTTACCTTGTACGGCATGGCCACGCGGCTGACGGCCCAACAGTTCGCTTGGATGTCGTAGACGATGATGCTTGAGCGGTAGAGGAGTTGTGATTCGTCGGAGTCGACCGCAGAGCCATACTGGCCACCAACCAGGACGACGTACTTCTTAGTGGCAACGGCCCCTGCACGGGCTCGCCCACCCTTCAACCCCGCGCTCACTATGTCATCTTCCCCCGTGTGATCCCGTCTTGTCACTGGTGGGAGAACAGTGGACCCAGAGAAGGAGCCACCGCTGTAGATTTCAGAGGTGTTGCTGAAGCTGGTAAAGTTGCCCGCTCCAGGTCCAGGGGCAAACTTGACGTACCCGCCGATCACGATTGCCTTGTTGCCAGGCAGCGGGAAGTAAAACCCCGCTTCGTGAGCAATCGCCATGAGCCCAGTGGCAGACCAAGTGCCTGTGGACGTGTGGTAGAGGTACGACTTGCGTGTCGCACTCTGGTACCCGTCATGGTTTGGTCCACCATTTGGACCCTCGTAGGTGCTGTCGCGCGCGCCAATGAAGAGGACATTGCCATTGTCGAGAAGCACCATGGGATTCCAGGGCGTGTTGCCCCAAATGGTCTCAGGAATGTCGCCCGTCGCTTCCCAGGTGTCCGTCTCCGGGTCGAACAGGTAGCACTTGCCGTTGTCTCCAGGGTTGTCGAAGCCGTTGACGACATCGCCGCCGCCGACAAGGAGCTTCCCGTTCTTGAGCAAGGCCCAGCCGAGGACGTAGCATATGAGCTTGTCATTAGGCAGCGACGGGGCCACAGACCATGTATCCGTGTCTGGATGGTAGAACCTGTTTCTATCTCCGCCGTAGTTCCAATTTTCGTCCAAACCACCAATGACCATCACGCGACCGTCTTTGAGTTGCTGCACTACATGACCCAAAAAAAACCCACGGTCGCAATCGGTGTTGTGGGTCCAATCGTCCTGATCGATTGTGCCTGACTGCCTGGAAGCGCGCCCCTGGATCGGCAACGCCAGCGCTCCGGCACCGGCAGCAACTCCTGCGAGAAATCGACGGCGGGACCAGTGCGCAGCCGCCCACTCCTCATCCCCAACTTGCGCGCCCTGACTAAGTGGTCCATTCGTCTGGACGGATATCTTGACTGGAAACCGTTCCATATTGGCTCCTTATTTGAGTTACTCCGGGCTTTCAAAACATCGCGATGAATAAGGCCATTAGGCCAAGCAGTCCAAATCGGCGCAGACGTTTGCGACGAACGGGCGCTTTTCGAGTGTGGAGTTCCCAACGGCGGGTGCGAACTGGCCGCGCTACATCGCCGCGAACGTCTGCTACCCGGCAGGCAAGTCGGCCTCGCGTACGGCCGGTGTGGGGCCGATAGGAGCCTGATTCGGTTCGCCAAACCGGTCAGTCGCTCCAAAACCAGAGGAGCGTCGGCCAGGGTCGCTCATTGACCCCAAGCTGCCGGCCGCGAGCGGCCGCTATCGGGCAGACCAACGATGCGCTTGAGCGGCCGCGTAAACCGCGGAGCGGTTTGGCCGGTGCGTCTGCAAGCGCTTGTTAGATTCCATTCGAACTTCCAACTTGATGCTTAAAAAAACTACGCAGTTTGCTGAAACGCTCGGGTGCCAGCTCAACCTTGCGAAACCCCAAGATGTAGCTCGTCAACCTCTCGGGTCGGACAACTTCGACATACGAGTCGCGCGGCGCCTCAAGCAAGCTGCCATCACACGCAATGATGCTCCGCACTCGGGCCTTACCGACAGTCTCACGAAGCAAGTCATAGCATAGATAGTTGGCACGACGGACTTGGTCAAACGGGTCATGGAAGTCACCGGACTCCACAAAACGATGGCTCCAACGCATTGTCTCAATGACAAATACTCCAGCGGGAATCAACACAATATGATCTATCTGCGCGCACATAAGTGGTAATCCATTGAAGCGGATATTGCGGGTCGCCTTAATCCGTACATCATTGAAATCAACCGCAGACGAGGGATGCGCACGAAGACGATCGATCACAGCAATTGCCGCTGCCGCCCCAGCCAGCTCTGCGGAATTGAGAAGCGATCGAATGTGCGCGACCGCCTGATCGGGAGCAGATGAATAGTGCGAGTGTGCCCCTTTGCCTTCGAGGACTACCCGCCAGCTACGTGAGGCTATGGGAGCAGCTCAGAGCTCGTCTCTACTGTTTAGGAACAGACCGTATGCCCGTTCGGGCACATAGGTTCGTCTGGACCGCCACCAGCGAATCCATCCAGGCCAAGCTCGCGCTGTGCCGCCAGACTCTGGAGCATATCAAGCTCGGTTGCACCGCTCCGCGAAGCAGTAAGAAGAAAAGCCAAATCACCGGTTATTTCTTGGACACCACATTAGGTAATTCACCCGATGACGGTCGAGTTTGCGGCGAGTACGATCCGTGCCCGTCGTAGTGAGACTACGACGAGTATAAAAAACATCCCGCAACTTACTCTGAGCGATTAGCAGGGACGGGCTCAAAGGCCACGGACTGTGTGGTGGTCGCAGGTGAATTGACTGCCCGTGGAGGGGTGTGGCGTGTCGGGTTTATTTTGGTAAATCTATCGCGGCGTCAAGTGGAAATTCCTGGAACCAGGAGAGGAGCCACTCATGAATGCTCGTCGATTCGCCCTTCTCACGCTTGTCTCTTTTGCGTTCGCCGGTGTCGCTGTCGCCAAGGACGCCGGTAATGCCACGGATGCCATCAATCCGCATTCGCCACGCTACGGTCACCCCTACCGACACGGCGTCCACCCGACGCGGGAAACCTACGAGAAAATGAAAGCATGGGAAGCCGCCAACCGTGGTGTGGTGCGGCCGGCCGATGCGGAACACAAAGAGCGAGGCAGCGTTGGCGCGACGGAGCCGG
>WNFI01157122.1_pt1 | contig 34362 bp, 24 predicted proteins | sample 5400471 | NCBI WGS metagenome assembly WNFI01 (sample SAMN13153348, study PRJNA577476) | soil metagenome | isolation source: 100 cm saprolite on Douglas fir-dominated hillslope | place: USA:California | collected 2013-09-17 | reverse complement strand
ACCGGTGCCGCCGGCCGTACCGATCTTGCCGATCACCGCCAGCGCAATGTCTTTCGCGGTGACGCCGCGACCCAACGGTCCGTCGACCTCGATCAGCATGCCTTTCATTTTCTTCTGCACCAGGCATTGCGTGGCGAGCACATGCTCGACCTCGGAAGTGCCGATGCCATGGGCAAGGCAACCGAACGCGCCGTGGGTGCTGGTATGCGAATCGCCGCACACGACTGTCATGCCCGGCAGTGTCGCGCCCTGCTCCGGTCCGATCACGTGCACGATGCCCTGACGCTTGTCGAGGAAGGGGAAATAAACCTTGGCCCCGAACTCCTTGATGTTCGCGTCCAGGGTTTCCACCTGCAGGCGCGAGATCGGATCCCTGATGCCCTGTTCCCAGTGCTGGGTCGGCGTGTTGTGGTCGGCGGTAGCAACGACCGAATCCATGCGCCACGGCTTGCGGCCAGCCAGTTTCAGGCCTTCAAATGCCTGCGGACTGGTGACTTCGTGCACCAGGTGGCGATCGATGTAGATCAGCGCGGTGCCATCGGGTTCCTGGCGCACCAGATGGCTTGACCACAGCTTGTCGTAAAGAGTTTGCGGATTCATTGAGCGGCTCGAAGCGGACGGAAATTATGACACAAGCCGCTGGCCGGACGGCAGTGCCCGTGCGCTAGGAACCGGGGCGGACCGGCAGGGAAATCGGCCTCCAGGCCACCACGACCAGCGCGAGCAGTGCTGCCGCGGCGGCGAACGTGAAAGTCCATCCGGCGCCCAGGGTTTCCCAGGCATAGCCGGCCATCAGCGTGCCCAGCGTGCCGCCGAGTCCGTATCCGAGGCTGGTGTAAATCGCCTGGCCCCGCGCCTGGTTTCGGCCGCGGAAAATCTGATGCATCATCGCCACGCCCGCGGAATGAAACGCGCCGAAGGTGACGGCGTGCAGCAACTGCGCCGCCAGCAGAATCGTCAGCGAGCCGACGCCCCAGGCTATGAGCAGCAGGCGCACGAAAGCGCACCCGAAACTGAACAACAGGATCTGGTTCAGGCTGTAGGCGCGCATCAGCCGCGGCAGCAGCATGAAGAGCCCGATTTCCGCGATCACCCCGAGCGACCATAGCCAGCCCACCGCTTTCTTCGAATAACCGGCCTCGACCAGGTGAATCGAATAGAACGCGTTGTAGGGTCCGTGCGCTATTTGCATGAGAAAGAACCCGGCCAGCAGCGCGATCACCTCGGGCCGTCTGACGATGCTCAGGATGGACGCGTGTTCCGCATGGTGAGGCGGCTCGCGATCGCGCGGGAGGAAAAAAGTGCTAGCGGCCATCAGCACCAGCAGTATGAGCACCATCGGGGCAAGCGCGCCGATGCCGGAGAAATCGAGCAGGTAACCGCCGACGATAACCACCGCGACGAAGCCGACCGAACCCCACAGCCTGACGCGTCCGTAGGCGCCGACGCGGGCTCCCACCAAGCTCAATGTCGCAGATTCGGCGAGCGGCAGCACCCCGCACCAGAAAACGTTCAGAAACAGCAGCGCCGTGAACATCCACCCAAACCCGCGATTGAAGAACACGGCAACAAACACGATCGCCGTGCCCACGGCGGTAATCCGGATCAGTTGTCCGCGCGCACGGTAGTGATCGGACAGCCAGCCCCAGAGGTTCGGCCCGAAAATCCGCGCGACCGGATTGACTGCGAGCAGCAAGCCGATCTGCGCAGCCGAATAGCCCAGGGATTTGAGATAAAGCGCGAAGTAAGGCGCGAACGCGCCGATGAAGGCGAAATAGCAGAAGTAGAAGCCGGACAGCCGTTGATAGAAGGAGCCGCGAACCATGGGCAAACACCGGTCAGGGTTTTACTCGGACTCGCGGCCCTGCCACCAGCGCCACGCCAGCCAGCCCCACGCCAAGGCTATCCCGATCCACGCGAGAATGACAACGAATCCGGCGATGCCGGTATCCCGATGCAGCACGTGCCAGCGCGAGAAGATCTCGGTCCAGTCGTGCTCGCCGCCGCCGACCAGCGGCAAGACATGTTCGCGCGCATCCGCCATGTAGCGTGCAATGTTCCAGAAGTTTTCGAACAACCAGGCCGCGCACAGGGCAAACGACAAGGCTTCCCGCCTCCACCAGAACGTTGTCGTCGCGACTACGGGAAATACCAGTTGACCGAGCGTGCCACCGTATACCGTGATGCGTTCGCCGAACAGCAATCCGAAAAACGGATGGCCGGCTTCGTGAAAAGCAAGATTGGCGCTGTCCAGGACGAACACCCAGCGCTCTCCCGTGTTGGCCAGATAGGCGACGCCCGCCACCAGCAGCGAACTGGCAATGAAGGCAACCGTGCCGACCGGGCGCCACTGCTGCTCGTTGACTTCGACTAGGCGCTCCAGCCAGGACACGAATGAGGGCGATCAGGCTTCGTCGGGATCGGGATCGTTGGCCGCCCGCGCATCTTTGCCCGCGACCCCCGCAGGCGCCTGGGCGGCAATCCTGGGCGTCGTGGTGCGTACGTCGGCGTTCTGCGCGCGATGGCGCAGCGCGTGGTCCATCAACACCAGCGCCAGCATCGCTTCGGCGATCGGAGTGGCGCGAATGCCCACGCAGGGATCGTGGCGGCCGGTGGTCTCGACGATCGTCGGCGCGCCGCTCTTGTCGATGGAATGTCGCGGCAGCCGGATGCTGGACGTGGGCTTGACCGCGATATTCACGACGATGTCCTGGCCGGTGGAAATGCCACCGAGAATGCCGCCCGCATTATTGGACAGAAAGCCTTGCGGTGTCATTTCATCGCCGTGCTCGGTGCCCTTCTGTTCGACGGACGCAAACCCGGCGCCGATTTCCACGCCCTTGACCGCATTGATGCCCATCATTGCGTAGGCGATATCGGAATCGAGCTTGTCGTAAACCGGCTCGCCCCAGCCTACCGGCACACCGCGGGCGATCGCGGTGATCCGCGCGCCGCAGGAGTCGCCGGACTTGCGCAGCTTGTCCATGAATTCCTCGAGCTGCGGGACGATGCCGGGGTCGGGGGAAAAAAACGGGTTCTGGTCGACCGAATCCCAGGTTTTGAACACGATCCGGATCGGACCGAGTTGCGACATGTGGCCGCGGATTTCCACGCCGTGATGCTCGCGCAGCCATTTGCGGGCGATGGCCGCGGCCGCTACCCGCACCGCCGTTTCCCGGGCCGACTGGCGGCCGCCGCCCCGGTAGTCGCGAATGCCGTACTTCTGCCAGTAAGTGTAGTCGGCGTGGCCAGGACGGAACGTCTCGGCGATCTTGCCATAGTCCTTGCTGCGCTGATCCTCATTGCGGATCAGCAATGCGATCGGGGTACCGGTCGTCTGCCCCTCGAAAACTCCGGAGAGAATTTCGACGGTGTCCGGTTCGCGCCGTTGGGTGACATGGCGCGACGTTCCGGGCTTGCGGCGATCGAGGTCCTTCTGAATATCGGCCTCGGAGAGGGCCAACCCGGGCGGACATCCATCCACGACGCAGCCGATTGCGGGACCGTGACTCTCCCCGAAAGAGGTTACGCAGAAGAGTTTGCCGAGGGTGTTTCCGGACATACCGACGACCCAGTGAATGAAGGATCAAGTCTAGCACGCGGTCCTTGCCTTCCCCGTGTGGCGCGCGACCCGGACCGGCCTCGGCTGCGGCCAACGCTCGGGTCGGAAAGAAATTCATTACATCGATGCGACATCGACCGCAGTGATTTAGAATTCGCCCTGGATCACGACAGGCCTGCCCCCCGATGCGTCAATACCTCGAACTGATGCGGCATATTCTGGAGCACGGAAACCGCAAGCAGGACCGCACCGGCACCGGCACGCTCAGCGTTTTTGGGCCGCAGTTGCGCTTCGACCTGCAGGCCGGCTTCCCGCTGCTGACCACGAAGAAAGTTCACCTGAAGTCGATCATCCACGAACTGCTGTGGTTCCTGAAGGGCGAAACCAATACCCGTTACCTCAAGCAAAACGGCGTGAGCATCTGGGACGAATGGGCCGATAAGAACGGCGAACTCGGTCCGGTGTACGGGTACCAATGGCGGTCCTGGCCGGCGCCGGATGGGCGGCATATCGATCAGATCTCCAAGGTCATCGGCGACATCAAGAGCAATCCGAACTCGCGGCGGCTGATCGTCTCCGCCTGGAATGTGGCGGATCTCGACAAGATGGCGCTGCTGCCCTGCCACGCGTTCTTTCAGTTCTACGTGGCCGATGGAAAACTCTCGTGCCAACTCTACCAACGCAGCGCCGATCTGTTCCTCGGCGTGCCGTTCAATATTGCTTCGTACGCCTTGCTCACCCTGATGGTGGCACAGGTCTGCGGTTTGCAGTCCGGCGAGTTTGTGCACGCGCTCGGCGATACGCATCTTTATTCGAATCACCTCGAGCAGGCCCGCGAGCAGCTTACCCGGTCACCACGCAAGCTGCCGGCCATGAAGCTCAATCCCGCAATCACGAACATCTTCGATTTCAAGTACGAAGACTTTGCACTCGAAGCCTACGATCCGCATCCTGCGATCAAGGCGCCGGTCGCAGTGTAGCGGGGACCGGTGCCTGGTACTCGGTGACTAGCAATTCGCAAGGGCTCAAGCCCCGAATTTCCATCATCGTCGCGATGGCGAAGAACCGCGTCATCGGCGTGAACAACTCTTTGCCCTGGCATCTTTCCGCCGATCTCAAGCGCTTCAAGACGCTGACCATGGGGCACCACATCATCATGGGGCGCAAGACCTTCGAGTCGATCGGCAGAATCCTGCCGGGAAGGACGACCGTAGTAGTTTCTCGTAACGTTGAGTATCGGGCACTCGGCGCAAAAGTCGTACACAGTCTTCCTGCGGCATTGTCTGCGAGTGTCGGCGATAACGAGGTCTTCATTGTTGGTGGAGCGCAGATCTATCTCGAGTCGCTTTCCTTTGCCGATCGCATCTACCTCACGGCTATCGACAAGGAATTTGATGGCGAGAGTTACTTTCCGCCATTGCTAAGCGAAGAATGGAGGGCTCTTGGTCTCGAGACGAACAAAGATTCTGCTACGGGACTGTCATACTCGTTTATTACCTACGATCGCATTAAATAATGCGCACGATTGCATCTCATAAAATTCAGTTTTTACACAGCGGGATCGGAGCCACTTTGAAACTCGCCGGCGGCTTACGAGCAACATACGTATCGAGCATCATTTCGTAAGCAGCCTCCAAATTGCGCACCTTCCCTTCGGTGTTGAACAGTGGCATTACGTCGCGATTTTCCCGAAGCTTCGCTTTGAGTACCTCTAACCTTTCCCGGTTAGTCGCCAAATCAAACGCCTTATTTTCATAGTCACCCAAGTCGAACGCGATCCCTTCCTGGAGTCCGATGGCCGTCAGCAGACTCGCAGCAACCCGTGAAGCGAGATTCTTGCCAGGACAGGTGATAACGGGTAATCCGGCCCACAGCGCATCACACGCAGTTGTCATTGCATTAAAAACCAAAGTGTCCAGGAACAAATCGGCAAGCCGGAGGCGGGCACGATATCGTTCGCGGGATTCAAAGCGTGCAAACTTCAATCGATCGGAACTCACACCTCGACTCTCCGCTTCGCGCCGCAGATTTGCCATGGCGAGCGAATTCCATCCCTGCAGCCAGAGTACGCTCCGCGGTACGCGTTTAAGCAGTCGCATCCAGACGTCGAAAATGTCGGGATCGATCTTGTAGTAGTTATGGAAGCAACAGAACACGACCGCCTGATCGGGAATTCCATAGTCCGCCCGATCGACCGACGCATCAGGCAGCCCCTCGGCATTGTCATAGATATAAAACGAGTCCGGCAGGAAAACCATCTGTTCATCCCAGAACCCTGCGCTCTCCTCCGGTGTCGCGATTTGATCCGTTATCCGATATCGGACATAGTCCGCCCCCATGGTCCCGGGAAATCCGAGGTAACTGACCTGGATGGGCGCCGGGCGGTGGGCAAAGATGCCGGGTCGTGAGAACGCGGTGTAGCCCCCCAAATCCACGAGTATGGTTACCCCGTCCACATTTATTAATCCGGCAAGCTCTCTATCGGATAAGTGCGCAGCATCCCGAAAGTGTTCCGCATTGGCTTCAATTTTTTGGCGAATACGGCTGCTGTCCCGCGCATGAATCGAATAGCAGAAGACCTCAAATTTCTGCCTGTCGTGAAGGCGAAAAATAGGCAGCGTGAGATAGGCATTAAGATGGTCCCGGAAATCGGGAGATACGTATCCCACTCGAATCCGGCCAGAATGCTTGCGATAGCGAAACGGCTCTTGTGCAAGTCGCGCGACTTCCGCGGAGGCTTTCCTTGCGATACTGCGCGCGATTTCCCGCTGAACTTCCGCCGCTACCGGCAAAGATAAAGCGTTATACGCCAGCGCACTATCGTTCAACCCGTCCCTTGCGATGATCTGCCTGACCAGACGCTCATATCCCGCAAGAAACGTCTGCCTTCGCGTCCAGTCGCAATTATTAAGATGCTCCCACCCGCGCGCGACATAAATCAACGCGGGATCGAATCGGTTGCCTGAATGCTCAGGCGATGTCTGATACAGATTAACAAATTTGTCCAGTGCCGACGGCTCAAGCCTCGTCACGCTGTCGAATGCCGCTTGTGCATCGTCGAGCCGCCCGATCTCTGCCAGAGCAAGGCCGCGATCTATCATTGCCTTGACGTGGTTTGGATCCAGGTTCAATGCCTTCTCGCACGACGCCAACGCTTCGTCAGGCCGAAACAGCGCCAACAGTACTTCCGCACAATTGAAATGGGCGTCGGCCAGATTCGGATGAAGTTTCAGCACATGAAGAACGTGCTCGAGCGCCTCATCGAGTCTGCGCAGTCGCAGCAGAACGCCTCCCCTGTTCATCAAGGCCGGAAACCAGCCAGGATCAACCTTCATGGCCCGGTCGTAGGAGTCGAGCGCGAGTTGAAGGTCGCCGAGAAGCTCGTGAATTATTCCCGCGTTGGTAAGAAGCTGGGGGTCATTCGGCGCCTCTTTTAACAGTTTCTCGACAATTGCCAATGACTCTCTATGTCTGCCTAACTGGGAGAGGACCGTAGCCTTAGCGTTCCAAGCCTGAACATAAAAGGGGGATAGCTCGATCGCGCGGGAAAACGCATTCAATGCTTCCACCAGTCTGCCGAGTTGATGATAAGTTGCGCCGGCAAGAAACCAGGCTTGATCCGAATCTGGAAAGATGCTGCAAGTCGCCGCCGCCAGATCAGCTGCGTCCGTGAAGTTTCCTGTACTGATCAGATTCAGTAGGGCTCCGATGCGGGATTCGAGTTCGTTCATGTGGAGCTCGGATATTGGAGCGCAAGCTTGTAGTTGTACACTATCTCGACGTGGAGCCGCGCTGAGCTGAATTGCACACTGTGTCTATCACCAAGCCCATTCATCTGGTAAATCCGTTCATCGATCCATACGGTGGAAGCGAGCAACGTACGCTGGCGTTGTTCAATCTGCTTTCTTCCGAAGCGAGGGTGACACTATGGAGCGAGAGCACGCCCCATCATTTATTTTCCCATTTTCCCATTCGTCTCATCGGACCCTTTGCGAAGCAGTATCCATTGAATGGAACCCTAGTGCTCGTTGGAGCATATTTTCGTGCCGGGCCGTGGATCGCCCATGCCAACGCCAGACGCGTCGTCCAGATTTACAATACCTACGCGCACGAGCAACTTTACGCTGCCATCTGCCATTACAGGGAGTTGGGCATAGAGCGCATTGAACTTGTTTTTGCTTCGCGCGCATTGAGAAGTGCATGTTGCCTCGATGGGATCGTGCAAACCTCCCCGATTGACCTGGGCCGTTTCGCACCACAACGAGCGAATGCGGCGAGTCGCAATTCCACGCCGTTTACAGTCGGCAGATTAAGCCGCGACATAGAGTCCAAGCACCACCCTGCCGATCCCGGCATTTATCGCGCTTTGGCAGAAGCGGGCTGCCGCATACGGATCATGGGAGGAACATGTTTGCGGAGCGTTCTGGGAGGTCACCCTCGAATCGAACTCTTGCCTGCAGGTGCGGAATCGCCGGAAGTTTTTCTGCACAGCCTGGACTGCTTCCTGTACCGTACCAGCGACGACTGGCTCGAAACTTTCGGACGCGTCGTTATGGAAGCTATGGCCTGCGGCCTACCGGTTGTTGTGCATCAATCAGGTGACTATTCGGAGTACGTGGAGCATGGCAGAACTGGTTTTCTCTTCCAGTCGGACCAAGACGCCATTCGCACGGTATTGCTTCTCAAGCAGAACCCAGGTCTAAGGGCGACCATCGGAGACGCAGCTATCGCTGCCGCGAAGACCATGATGGAGGAGGTGGCCGCACGGATTCGCACCTACTACCTTAGCTAAGTCCCACACAACTCACGATCGAATTTCGTGCTATCCAAATAATTGCCCCGCCGGTTGCTCCCTCCCGCAATCAAAGTAAAGCCGTATACGCATTCTTGTTCAGGGATTCTTCGTGAACGCGACAGCGCCCGAAACGGTCGGGGAAGACCCCGTAGGCGATCCGACTGCCACACCAAATATAGAGTAGGTCAATCCGGCACGAATCGCGTTGACACCCGCGAAAAATCCTTTCATGGAAATGAAACTGCATACCCCTACCGTGCAACTGCCGGACGCACTGAAGACACCACCGTTGGTCCGGTTGAGGATTGCGCGTCCAGCGCCCGTAATATTGTTCGTGCCGAATAGCACACTAACCGAGGAATCCACGAGTCCGGTCGCAAAATTTGCAGAAAGCGTTGCTCCGGTGAACTCGCCCCCGACCAACGGGCCGCAAGCGAATGCCGTGGGCGAAGTGGCGCCCAGAACGGAATAGGTTGCAACCGGATTGCTGATAGCAAGGTTGGCCAGATCGGTCGATAAAGTAGGTATGCCAGTCACGTAATGCAAGGGTAAGCCTGAACTGTCTAAGCCAAGACCCCAGGCGATGATGCCGTCGTTGCCGGAGCCTATGACGTTCGTGATCGGCAAGCCGTTAATCGCAGTAGCTACCCCATTTGCGTCGAATGTGATCGTCCCAGTAGGCGGCTGAAGTGCAGGGGGGATCAATGGTGTTGACTGAGAAAAAGCGCTTACCGTAGAAAACATCAAGTCGCCGTGCGTTCCCGTCAATAGCGCGCCAAAAAGCGGATTGCCGGTCGAGTCCACGTTGTTCCCCTGAACGAAATTCGCCGGCGGCTGCGTCGGTTCCGGCGGTGGCAGGTCGGTGCGCTTGGTCGTCAGCACCGGTTTGACCTCCTGAGTCTGCACGTAATACGATTCGCCGTTGGTCACGCTCAGGCAGCCCGCGCCGTTGCACACCTCGATCTCGCCTTCTCCCACTGTTCCCGTAATCGATTGCCCGTACTGGATGGTGTATTCGGTGCCGCGAATGCCAATGGTCGCAACTGTGGTGGAAATCTGATATTTGGCCTTGTTACTGCGGCCAACGAGGCCGGTTATTGTTCGCAGTCCGCCCTTGAGCAGGCTGAAGAAGCCTTTTTCGTTGCCGTCGGTCTTGCCGTCGAACCGGTATTGATCGATGCGGAACTGGGATTGGGGCTGCAAGGATACATAGGCGCCGTCGGTGAAGCGCAGTTGCGCGCGCCCGCCATTGGTGTTCACGGTATCGCCTTGTTCGATCTGGGCTCCCTTGCCCAGCGTGCGGCTCTGTCCATTTGGACCCACGGCCATCACGTCACCGACCGCGAAGTCCACCCTGGCCGCCGGGGCCGAATAACCGATCACGGGATAAGCAGCGGCGATCGCTGCGAGTAAAGCGGCACGGCCCGTCAAATTAAAGCGATCCTGAGGCATGTTGACCTCTCCTTTGATATCCAGCCACGTTCAAATCCGATGATCGCGCACGTTGCAACGCTTTCATTTTTGCCATCGCCCATCACATGTCCTGCCGATAGATGACCTGGTAAATCGTCCGATCGAACTGGTTTATGCCAATGTTCGATTTGTTGTCGGTCCAACTGACCTGGGGTGTGAGGCGCACGTTCTTCTTCGGAACGAAGATCAGGCCGCCTGACGCACTGTATTGTTTGTCCCTGCGATCGACGAGAAAGAACGGATCGGGGCCGCCATACTTACGCAGTTCCGCGCTGCCGTTGGCGAATAACGAATATTTCTCGTTCAGATTCCATTGCGCGCCTAATCGGGCGCCATAGATGTCGTTTCCCAGTTGCGGCGCGCTGTCGGCTTTCTGCTTCTCCGTGCCTCCATACAATCCCGCGTACGTGATCACGGCTCCGCGGCCGAACGCGTGAGCGTAGCCGAGGCCGCCTATGTAACGGTTGGCATCGAGGATCTCCATAACCGGATAGGATAAATCGCTGTACTGAAGATAGACGCTGATCTGGTTGCGCGAGTCGAAATCGTGCTGCCATTGTCCCGTTACACCCGACGCATTGCGATAGGCATCGCTATACAACCGCGTATTGTCGACCCAGAACGAGTTGTACTGCGCGACCAGCGTGACGGTATCGCGGTCCCAGCGGTAGCTCAGACCCAGATTCGCATCGTAGGAGTAAGTGGAAAATTGGTCCTCGTTGACGTTGGACTTGTTCTGGTACGCCAGGCCACCGAACACAACGAGTTGCTTCGACACGGGACTCTGGATGTTAAGTCCGCCGCCGAGACTGAAGAATTTGTCACCCAGTTTTGTTGCGGTGGGGGCAAGCGTAAATATCAGGCCACCGAATGCGGGAACAGCCACCTGGCTATCGGCTGTCGCACTGTTCACGTTCGTGTCGTAGCCGATGCCGACCTCGACGAATCCATGGATAACGGTGCGGTCCGCTTGTTCGACCCGCGCAATTGCATCCAGGAATCGATCGATAGTGGCCGATACTTCGGGCGGCACGTCCTGCTTCTTCACGTTCTCGAATTCGCGTTTTGCGGTTTCGATTTCTTTCAGGTTGAAATAAGCGCGCGCGATCTGGGCACGGGCGGGGGCACTGTTTGGGTCGACGGCGAGCACACGCTCCAGCGCAAAGACCGCTTCCGTGTTCTTGCCCAAGGCGAGCGCCGCGGATCCCAGCAAAAAGTCGAATTCGGGATCTCCCGCACGCGTGGACTGCAGAGGAACGAGGAGGTTGTATGCTTCCTGCGCGTTGCCGTTATCGAGTTGTTGCTTGGCCTGTATCAGGAGATCGTCGGCGGCCAATAACGACAGCGGAAAGACGATGGCGAACGTCAGCAACAGTGCAAACCGCCTGAGATGCCGCATGAGCAATCCCTCCCCTATCTATGCAAAGTACAGCGTAAGGCGTGAGTTTAAAAGGCTTTTTATTGTGTGAACATTACCGAACTGCCAGCGCAGCGTCAAACGATTTGGGTGCAGCAGGGCCCGGCGGCCGCGAGCGAGTACATCACTGGAGTGACGCGCGCGATCAACCGGGTTACTTGATTTTGTTTTCTTTGTTTTGAATGGTCGCGGGCGCCAACTCATAGTCAGCGCAAGAAATAGGGTGGAAGTTATTGAAATACCTGCATTAGGTCTGCGGCAAACCGATGCCGCGACTTCGGATCAGGTCCCATGACCGGAAAGCTTTCCGCCACCGGGCGCTGAGCCTTGCGTTCAGCTCTGGCGCACGCAATCGATGAAATAGCGCAGTTCCGCGCCCGAGTTCTCCTCGACCAGGCCGTGGATGTCGGTATCGAATCCCGGGAAGGTGCGGTTGAATTCGCGCGCGAACTGAAGATAGTGCACGATCGTCTGGTTGAATCGTTCGCCGGGGACCAGCAGCGGAATGCCGGGCGGGTAAGGCGTCAACAACACGCTGGTCACGCGGCCCTCCAGCTTGTCGATCTCGACGCGGTCGATTTCCCTGTGCGCCATGGCGGCAAATGCATCCGAGGGTTTCATCGACGGCTGCATGTCGGAAAGATACATCTCGGTGGTCAGCCGCGCCACGTCGTTCGCCTTGTACATGCCGTGGATCTGCTCGCACAAGTCGCGCATGCCCAGGCGCTCATAGCGCGGATGCGACTGGCAAAACTCCGGCAGGATGCGCCACAGGGGCTGATTCTTGTCGTAGTCGTCCTTGAACTGTTGCAGAGCGGTCACCAGCGTATTCCAGCGCCCCTTGGTGATGCCGATGGTGAACATGATGAAGAACGAGTAGAGCCCGGTCTTTTCCACGATCACGCCGTGCTCGGCCAGATACCGGGTCACGATCGCCGCGGGAATGCCGGTCTTGGCGAACTTGCCCGACACGTCCAGGCCCGGCGTGATGACGGTGGCCTTGATCGGGTCGAGCATGTTGAAGCCCGGCGCGAGATTGCCGAAACCGTGCCACTTCTCGCCGGATTTGAGTATCCAGTCTTCGCGCGAACCGATGCCCTCCGCGGCCAGTTTCTCGGGCCCCCATACCTTGAACCACCAGTCCTTGCCGAATTCTTCGTCGACCTTGCGCATCGCACGGCGGAAATCGAGCGCCTCGATGATCGATTCCTCGACCAGCGCCGTGCCGCCGGGCGGTTCCATCATGGCCGCCGCCACGTCGCAGGAAGCGATGATCGCGTACTGGGGCGACGTCGAGGTATGCATCAGGTAGGCCTCGTTGAATGCGTGGCGGTCGAGCTTCCTGGTCTGAGACTCCTGAACCAGGATCTGCGACGCCTGCGAGATGCCGGCCAGCAGCTTGTGTGTGGAGTGCGTGGCGTAGATGATCGAATCCTTGGTGCGCGGCCGGTCCTTGCCGATCGCGTGCATATTCTTGTAGAAATCGTGGAAAGTCGCGTGCGGCAGCCAAGCCTCGTCGAAATGCAGCGTGTCGATCGAGGAATTCAGCGTGTCCTTGAGCATTTCCACGTTGTAGAGCACGCCGTCGTAGGTGCTCTGGGTGATGGTCAGGATGCGCGGCTTCTTGCGTTTGACTGCACGCGCGAATGGATTGGCCTCGATTTTTTTCTGGATGTTTTCGGGCTTGAATTCGTCCAGCGGAATCGGGCCGATGATGCCGAGATGGTTGCGCGTCGGGGGGAGGAACACCGGGATAGCGCCCGTCATGGTGATCGCGTGCAGGATGGATACGTGGCAGTTGCGGTCGACGACGACGATGTCGTCCGGCGCCACGTTGGCATGCCAGACCATCTTGTTCGAGGTCGACGTGCCGTTCGTGACGAAGAAACAATGATCGGCGTTGAAGATGCGGGCAGCGTTGCGCTCCGATGCGGCGACCGGGCCGCTGTGGTCGAGCAACTGGCCGAGTTCGTCCACCGCATTGCAGACGTCGGCGCGGAGCATGTTCTCGCCGAAGAACTGGTGGAACATCTGTCCGACGGGGCTCTTCAGAAAAGCCACGCCGCCGGAGTGCCCCGGGCAGTGCCACGAGTACGAACCATCCTGCGCGTAGTGCACGAGTGCGCGGAAGAACGGCGGCGATAGGCCGTCGAGGTAGGCGCGGGCCTCGCGGATGATGTGGCGTGCGACAAACTCCGGCGTGTCCTCGAACATGTGGATGAAGCCGTGCAGCTCGCGCAGGATGTCGTTCGGGATATGGCGCGAGGTCCGTGTTTCGCCGTACAGATAGATCGGAATGTCGGCATTGCGGAATCGCAGTTCCTGCACGAAGGCACGCAGCGTCTTCAGGGCCTTGTTGGTTTCCTCTTCCGAACCGGCGCCGAATTCCTCGTCGTCGATCGACAGGATGAAGGCCGACGCCCGGCTTTGCTGTTGCGCGAACGAGGACAGGTCGCCATAGCTGGTGACACCGAGCACTTCCATGCCCTCGTCCTCTAGCGCCTTGGCCAGCGCCCGGACACCCAGGCCGCTGGTGTTCTCCGAGCGGTAGTCTTCGTCGATGATGACGACCGGGAAGCGAAACTTCATGCGGATCTCCCTGCAGGAACCGCCGGCGCTGGGGGCCGGCGGGATCGGATGCTTGCGTGATGTGGCTCGGCCACGTGAGGAATGCTGTCCTAGATCTTGGGCAACGTGACGCCTTGCTGGCCCTGGTACTTGCCACCGCGGTCGCGGTAGGAAGTCTCGCAGACGTCATCCGGGTCGGACTCGAAGAAGACCACTTGCGCGACGCCCTCGTTGGCGTAAATCTTGGCCGGCAGCGGCGTAGTGTTGGAAAACTCCAGCGTCACGAAACCCTCCCATTCCGGCTCGAAGGGCGTGACGTTGACGATGATGCCGCAACGCGCGTAGGTCGACTTGCCCAAGCAAATCGTGAGCACGTTGCGCGGGATGCGAAAGTATTCCACCGTGCGTGCCAGCGCGAAGGAATTCGGCGGGATGATGCACACGTCGCCCGTGAAATCGACGAACGATTTCTCGTCGAAGTTCTTCGGATCTACGATCGTCGAATTGATGTTGGTGAAGATCTTGAAATCGTTCGAGCAGCGTATGTCGTAACCGTAGCTCGACGTGCCATACGACACGATCTTGTGGCCATTGACCGCGCGGACCTGGCCCGCCTCGAACGGCTCGATCATTGCGTGCTCGCGCGCCATGCGGCGTATCCATTTGTCCGACTTTATCGACATCTCAAAACCTCACCCACTACTCCGAACCGCAAAGGCGCGAAGGCGCAAAGAAGATCCGCAAAGGCAACCTGAAGAATGTATGAAATTCGACCTGACCACAATTCCGCCGACCGTCGAAAATCCTGGTGATTCTACGTAAATCGTCATGGGTGTAACGTCGGGAACATCGCAGTTCCTTGCGTTTCCTTGGCGCCTTTGCGTCTTGGCGGTTAACGTACTTCAGGTGTTCTGGATGACGATCTTGGGAAACACCGCGCTGTGATCCTTGGCCAGCTCGGCGATGCGGGCGGCCACCTTGCGGGCGATCTCCTTGTAGATCTGTGCGGAGCGGCTGTCCGGCTCCGCGACCACGGTCGGTTTGCCGGAATCCGCGTGCTCGCGGATCTTGATGTCGAGCGGCAGGCTGCCCAAAACACCCACGTTGTAGTCCTTACTCATTTTCGCGGCCCCACCCTCGCCGAAAACATGCTCTTCGTGGCCGCAGTTCGAGCAGATGTGGACACTCATGTTCTCCACCAGGCCGAGAATCGGCACGCCTACCTTTTCGAACATCTTGAGGCCCTTGCGCGCGTCGATCAGCGCGATGTCCTGCGGCGTGGTGACGATGACCGCGCCGGTGACCGGAACCTTCTGCGACAACGTCAACTGGATATCGCCGGTGCCGGGCGGCAGGTCCACCACCAGATAGTCCAGATCCTTCCATTGCGTGTCGCGCAGCAGTTGCTCCAGCGCCTGGGTCACCATCGGTCCACGCCAGACCATCGGCGTGTCCACGTCGATGAGCAGCCCGATCGACATCGCCTGCACACCGTAATTCACCATCGGTTCGATGGTCTTCCCGTCAGGCGACAGTGGCTTGCCGGATAAGCCCATCATCACTTGCTGGGACGGGCCATAGATGTCGGCATCCAGGATTCCGACCTTGGCGCCTTCGGCCGCCAGCGCTAGGGCGAGGTTCACGGCGGTCGTGGACTTGCCCACCCCGCCTTTGCCAGAGGCCACCGCGATCACATTCTTGACGCCACCCAGCAACTTGAGCCCGCGCTGGACGGCATGGGCAACAATCTTGAACTGTACATCGACGCTGACCTTGCCGACCCCCGCGAGCTTGCCGATTCGATCGGTCAATTCGCGGCGGATGCCCTCGATCACGCTCCTGGCCGGGTAGCCCAGCACGACTTCCAGGGAGACATCACTGCCGTCGATGCGGATATTGCGGGCTTCCTTGCCGGCGACGTAATCCTTGCCGGTGGCCGGATCGGTGAACGTCTGGAGTGCCGCCTTGACCTGCTCTTCGCTGATCGCCATGCCTGCCGTCGTGGAATCGAAGGGCCGAATTTTATTCCGAATCTCCGGTCAGTAAAGGGTTTTTACGGGGTCCATTTGCTAGAATCCCCGCTTTTCCGCCTCTCCAGAAATGAAGCGCAGGATACTCGTCACCTCGGCGCTGCCGTATGCCAACGGCAGCATCCACCTCGGCCACCTCGTGGAATACATCCAGACCGACATCTGGGTGCGCTTCCAGAAGATGCAAGGCCACGAGGTGCACTACGTCTGCGCCGACGACACGCACGGCACGCCGATCATGCTGCGCGCAGACGCGGAAGGGATCACGCCCGAGCGGCTCATCGACCGGGTCTACGGCGAGCACACCCGCGATTTCGCAGGTTTCCACGTTGCCTTCGACAACTACTACACCACCAATTCGAAGGAAAACCGGGCATTCTGCGAAGACATCTACCGGCAGCTCCAGGCCAAAGACCTGATCGCGAAGCGCTCAGTGGAGCAGTTCTACGATCCGGTAAAGGCGATGTTCCTGCCGGATCGGTATATCAAGGGCGAATGCCCAAACTGCCACTCGAAGGACCAGTACGGCGATTCCTGCGAAGTCTGCGGCAAGACCTATAGCCCCACGGACCTGATCGATCCCTACTCCGTCGTGTCGGGAGCCAGGCCGGAACGAAAGGCTTCGGAGCATCATTTCTTCAAGCTGTCTGACGAGCGTTGCGAGAAATTTCTGCGCGAATTTACGCAGACAGGCGATATCCTGCAGCCGGAAGCGGCCAACAAGATGAAAGAATGGCTGGGCGACCCGGGCGACAACAAGCTCGCCGACTGGGACATCTCCCGCGACGCACCCTATTTCGGTTTCCCGATTCCGGGCACGAACAACCAGAAATTCTTCTATGTGTGGCTGGATGCGCCGGTGGGCTACTTCGGCAGCTTCCGAAACTACTTCGAGAAGAGGGGCCGGTCGCAGAAGGAGATAGAGGAGTTCCTGCGTCCGGGCAGCAACACCGAGATGATGCATTTCATCGGCAAGGACATCCTCTATTTCCACGCCCTGTTCTGGCCGGCGATGCTGCAGTTCGCCGGTTACCGGGTGCCGACGAAAGTCTTTGCCCACGGATTCCTGACAGTCGACGGACAGAAGATGTCCAAGTCCCGCGGCACCTTCATTACCGCCGAGAGCTATCTCCAGCAAGGCCTGAACCCTGAGTGGCTGCGCTACTACTATGCGGCGAAGCTGAATTCGACGATGGAAGACATCGACTTGAGCCTCGATGATTTCGTCGCGCGGGTCAACAGCGATCTGATCGGCAAGTACGTGAACATCGCGAGCAGGGCGGCAAAATTCATAACCGAACGATTCTCTGGAAAATTAACCACGGGGCGACCCGCAAACCTAGGTTCGAAGAAAGTCGATAGTAGTGGGGCAATTGCCGAAACCAATCAGCCATTCAGTCTCTTCTACGGCGATTCCAATTTGCTTGGACCAAATGGCACGTTTGCGGGCTATACCGACTCAATTAGGCTTGCCTATGAGCGCCGTGAATTCGGAGTGGCTGTTAGAGCCACAATGGATCTCGCAGATAAAGTTAATAAATACTTCGCTGATTGCGAACCGTGGGAGCTAGCCAAGAAAGATAGCGACGTCGCTCGAGAAAGCCTTCATGAAGTTTGCTCGCTCTCATTGATCGCGTTCTTCCGATTAACAGTGCTTTTGGCGCCAATACTTCCTGATCTGACGAGTAAAGCAGCCAAGAACTTGTTCAAGCTTAATCGTCCTCTTAACTGGACGGATCTTGATTTTGTACCTACAGAGATCGATGAATACAAACATCTCATGACGCGAATTGATCAGAAGCAAATCGCCGCCCTGGTCGAAGCCAACAAGGAAAGCCTGCAACCGGCGCCGCAGAATCATTCGCCGCAGCGCCATGCCCAGCACCAGGAGAAAACCGTGGAGAAAACCGCAAGCACCACCTCACCCCCCGCCCTCTCCCCCGCCAGCGGCGGAGAGGGAGCCAAAAGCGCAGCGGGCGCGATGATCAATATCGATAACTTCAACAAAATCGATCTGCGCGTCGCGCGTATCGTCAGCGCCGAACACGTCGAAGGCGCCGACAAGCTGCTCAAGCTGCAACTCGACATCGGCACCGAGACCCGCCAGGTGTTCGCCGGCATCAAGTCCGCCTACGACCCGGCGAAGCTGGTCGGCCGTCTGACGGTGATGGTCGCCAACCTGCAACCACGCAAGATGCGCTTCGGCGAATCGCAGGGCATGGTTCTGGCCGCGAGCGGCGAAGGCCCGGGAATTTTCCTGCTGTCGCCCGATGACGGCGCGCAGCCGGGAATGAAGGTTAAGTAACTAAAAATTCACTCTCACCGCGGAGGACGCAGAGGACGCGGAGGAAAAACAAGTACGAGGAAAGGGATGCGTGAGGCAGCTGGTCACAGCTTGTAGCGCAAATTTTCACTGGAGTGGATCATGAGCCAATGAATAATCCTCGTACCAGAATGTTCTTCCTCCCGCCTTTCCTCTGCGTCCTCCGTGTCCTCTGCGGTGAGCGCGTGAACTTGTTTTAGTCCCTATGAAGATCACGAGGCGCTTGAGAATCGCCGGCCGCGTTCAGGGCGTCTTCTTCCGCGAGTCGATGCGGCTACGCGCGGAACAACTCCACGTTACCGGCTGGGTGCGAAATTGCGCGGATGGAACCGTCGAGGCCATTGCGCAGGGAGACGCCTTCGAAGTCGGCCGGCTGATCGAGTGGGCGCAGCGCGGACCGGATGCCGCAAAGGTGGAAAAGGTCGACATCGAATCCGTGCAGGAAGACGTTCACTACACGATCTTCGACAAGAAACCTTCTGCCTAAACCAACGCACTAACCGCAGAGGACGCGGAGGACGCAGAGGGAAACCAAACTAGAATTTTCTGATGAGAGGTCGGTGGCACGCGCGAATAAACTGCAAAACACATTTTGATGAGCCGCAAATAATATGCACACCCACCTTTTTAACCCTTGGATCTTTCCTCTGCGTCCTCCGCGTCCTCTGCGGTTAATGTAATGAGTTAAAAGGGTTGCCTCGTTCTACATCAGCGAAGCGAGTTCCTCCGGAGCGTGCGTCCGCAATAGCATGTTCCGCATCATCCAGGCGTTCTCCTGATCGACCTTCTCGAAGTACTGGACATCACCCGCGATCAGGGCGGCGACAGCAACACCATCGCGATACATCACACGGTTACTGTAGATCGCCGGCACGCGCGAACCGGGCAGAACGATGCCCGCAAGGTTGAGGGGATCGGCACCGCTTACGGTGACCAGCCGGCCGGGCTTTTCCGCGCTGCGCACACCGCGCAAGACGCCGACCGCCTCAGGCAAGGCGAACTGCTCGCCTGAAAAGCCGGCGACAAAGCGGCCACCGCGGATTTCGCCGCGGGTCTCGAGCCGGCGGCACGCCATCAATAACTCGCGCCAGGGCGGCAACCAATCGGCCTCGCGCGCCAGCATTCGCCAGAAGATCACGCCGTATCGTTTCAGCAAGGTGCGTGCGATCTGTTCCGCGGCTTCCCGCTCGAGGGTGATGGCACCCTCGCCGCTCGCGGGCTTGCGCCGGATCAAAGCCCAGCGTCCCGCATCTTCGACGCCGAAGACCGCGGTTCGCCGCCGGCGGCCACCGCCGATCGGTTTGCGGCGGTCGGCGGGCAGCAACAGCGCGCGCAATCCGCTAAACCCGTCCGAGTTGATCAGTCCAGCCGCAGTCAGTTCGCGCAATGCGTCTTCGATGAAAGTGCGCGGCTGATCCAGGCCTTCGGCGATGTCGTCGAAGAAGGAAGCGCCGTGCTGCGCCAGATAGTCGGCGACGGCCTGCGCCCGCGTGCTGATGCGCACCGACTGCGGATCGGTCGTTTTCGCCAGGGCCGTCCAAACCGGAAGATTCTTCCGCGTCAGCAAGGTGATCGGCGTGCTGCGCACAGGACTTGGACCCTGTGTGCGCTGTGCATCCATTTTTGGCGCTTCCAACCGGGTCCACACTACCCGGCCTGCGCGGCACAGATCGTCGAGCCAGTGCGGTTCGTATCCGGAAACCCGTGCCGGAATCAGTTCGGTTTCCCAGGAACCTGCGGCGGCTTCGAAACCTTCGAGCTGGGACACCACGACCGCCACCGCGTCCGGACCTTCCATGCGCTCGCCGACGTGCTGCCAGTCCAGCAGGAATTGCATGAAATCCGCGGCGGAAACCGGTTCGATCTCCTGCCGCAGGCGCTTGACGGTGTAACGTGTAATACGCGCGAGCAAGCGGCGTTCGCACCACTCCGTGCCGGCGCCCGGCGAAAAGCTACCGCGCATGACAAAACCTTCGCCTTCGAGGGCCAGCAGCGCGATATCGACATCGCTCACCGGCACGGCAATCGATTCGGCGAGCCCTGCCCCAGTGACCGGACCCAGGCCTTCGAGGCGGCCACGCACGATTTCCACCAGGGCTTCCTCGCGCGACCAGGTCTTCGCGTATTCAGCGGGGACAGCTATGGGTGGCACTACGATAGCGGCGGGATGCACAGCATTGAATTCCGGCAAGCGCTCGGCTGCAACAACAAGCGTCGAGCTATCCGGTTGACCGACAGGCACTACCCGCGTGATCCGCTTGTCCCGGATGAGCTCATCGAGCAGCGGCGTCCATGCCGGTTGCCGTGCTACTTCTCGCGTTGTAAGCAAACCCAGCCAGCCGAGTGCATCGTGCAGTTCGTCCGCGGACTCGGCCTGCGGCCAGGCCTCTTCCTTGACGCGGGCGATCGCTTCGGGATCGAGCCGCCCGATATCCGCGGCACTTTCGGGGTCGAGCCAGCGGCGGCTGACCACCGCCTGCGTGCGCCGCTCTTCCAGCGGTGCATCGTCGAGGAAGGCATAGGGACGGGCCGAAAGGATTTCGAGCGCCAGCGGCGAAGGCTCGACCAGGTCGCGGGTTTCGATCTCCACTTCGCCCTGTTCGATCGCGCGCAGCAGATGCTCGAAGCCTTCGATGTCCATGGCCTCGAACAGGCAGTCGTCGATGGTCTGCCGCACCAGCGGGTGGTCGGGAATCTCGCGATCGCCGACGATGTTTTCCTGGCAGGCAAGCTGGTCGGGAAACACGGCCGCGACCAGATCCTCCGCTTCCATGCGCTGCAGTTGCGGCGGAACCTTGTTGCCGCCGCGGAAGCGCGGCAGCGCCAGCGCGATGGACGCATCCCAGCGCCAGCGCGTCATGAACATCGGCGCGTCTAGTAGGGCCTGGATCAGCACCTGGCGCGCGCTGTTCGAATGCAGGTAGCGCGACACTTCCTCCAGCGGAAAACTGTGCATGGCCGTGAGCGAAAGGATGATCGCGTCTTCCGTCGCCGCGGCCTGCAGTTCGAAATTGAACTTGCGGCAGAAGCGCTTGCGCAAGGCCAGGCCCCACGCGCGATTGATGCGATTGCCGTACGGAGAATGGATGACGAGCTGGGTACCGCCGCTTTCGTCGAAGAAACGCTCCATGACCAGACGCTGCTGTGTGGGCAGCAGGCCGAGCGCCGCCTTGGCGCTGCCAAGATAATCCACCACTTGCGCCGCCGCATCCGCGGCGATGCCGACTTCATCGACGAGATAATCGAGCGTGGCCTGTGCGTCCGGCAGCCGGGCATCGACATCGGTACGCAATCTCGAAACCGCGAAAGACACCTCATCGCTGCGCGCCGGTGCTTCGCCGAGCCAGAACGGGATCGAGGGCGGCAGGCCTTCGGCGTCTTCGACGCGCACGCGGCCCGCTTCGACGCGCAAAATCCGATACGACGTATTGCCGAGCTGGAACACGTCGCCCGCCAGGCTCTCGACGGCGAAATCTTCGTTGACCGTGCCGACGATTATTTCCTGCGGCGCCAGCACGACGGCGTAGTCGGCGGTATCCGGAATCGTGCCGCCCGACGTGACCGCGGTGAGCCGCAATCCGTCGCGCGGGCGCAATTTGCGGTTGACCGCGTCGCGATGGATCAATGCGCGTTTGCGGCCGCGGCGCGTGGAGAAGCCTTCCGCCAGCATCTGCAGGACTTCGCCGTATTCTTCCCGCGTGAGTTCGCGATACGGCCAGGCCCGCCTTAGCAAGTTATAGAGTTCTTCCTCGTCCCATTCTCCGCAGGCCACTTCGGCGGCAATCTGCTGCGCCAGCACGTCCAGCGGCTTGGGAGGAATGACGAGGCGATCCAGTTCCTCGCGCCGCACCGCGTCCAGCAATGCCGTGCATTCGACGAGGTCATCGCGCGACACCGGGAACAACCTTCCCTTCGGCAATCCGCCGACCGCGTGCCCCGACCGGCCGATCCGCTGCAGCAGCGCGGAGATCCTGCGCGGCGTCGATAGCTGGCAGACCAGGTCCACATGTCCGATGTCGATGCCCAGCTCGAGTGACGCCGTGGCAACCAGTGCCTTGAGTTCACCACGCTTCAATCTTTGCTCTGCATTCAGCCGCTGCTCGCGCGCCATGCTGCCGTGATGCGACGTGACCTGGTCTTCACCCAGGCGCTCGGACAATGCGCGCGCAGCGCGTTCGGCCAGTCGCCGCGTATTGACGAACACCAGGGTCGAGCGATGTTCGCGAATCAGCTCGGCGAGGCGGTCGTAGACCTGGGTCCAGACTTCGCCCGACATGACGGCTTCGAGCGGCGATTCCGGCACTTCGAGGGCGAGATCGCGCCTGCGCACATGGCCGGTATCGACGATGGTGCAGGCGTTCGAGTCGAACAACCCGCCGGACCGGCCGCCGCCCACCAGGAACCTCGCGACTTCTTCGATCGGCTTCTGGGTCGCCGACAGGCCCACCCGGGTCAACTGTCCACCGGTCAGGTGTTGCAGTCGCTCGAGGGATAGCGACAGATGCGCGCCGCGCTTGTTCGGCGCTATGGCATGGATTTCATCGACGATCACGGTGCGCGTGCTCGCCAGCATCTTGCGGCCGGACGCGCTGGTCAGCAGGATGTACAGCGATTCCGGCGTCGTCACGAGGATGTGGGGCGGCTTGCGGCGCATGCGTTCCCGGTCGGCCTGCGGCGTGTCGCCGGTGCGCACGACGGTGCGAATGTCGACGTCCGGAAGGCCCGATTCAAACAATTCCCTGCGGATGCCGGCCAGCGGTTCGTCGAGGTTCTTCTGGATGTCGTTCGATAACGCTTTCAGCGGCGAAACGTAGACCACATGAATCTCGTCGCGCAAATCCCCGCGCACGCCCAGCCGGATCAGCGCGTCGATGGTTGCGAGAAAGGCGGCCAGCGTTTTGCCCGATCCCGTCGGCGCCGCGATCAACGCGTTGTTGCCGGATCCGATTGCCGGCCAGGCCTGGATCTGCGGCTCGGTCGGCGCCGGATAAGTCCGTCGGAACCAGCTCGCTACGGCAGGATGGAAATTGTCGAGAATGTCCAAATCTTTATCTCAAGAAAATATTCACTGCGAAGGACACGAAGGAAAAACAAATTAAAGGGGCAGATTCGGCAAAGGTCGGCGCGCTACCTCCCCGCGATACTTTGGGCTTGCCGCGAGAGCTTTGAAGATAACCTCTATCCTCGTCGTTCTCCGTGTCCTAAAAGGGTACTCCACGCTATCGCGAGGGTATCCGTGGTTCCAATTACTTATTTGTATGTAAAATTCAAGGCATCAAGAACGCTAACGGATCCGGGGGCTTCCACGCACATTCTGCCCGGCTAGTCCGCCAGTTCCATGTGGAACGAACTGATCAGTCTTTCCAGGTAGACCGCGGCGCCCGGATCCCCTTCCGGCGGAGCCCAGGAGGCCCTCTCCCCGCGGCCCAGCGGCATGTAAGGCCCGGCCTTGGCCTCGAATATCACCGATCCCGGCTCGAGCGCGACGAAGGTGTGCCAGGTTGCGTGCGGGATGTCGACGCCTATCGCGCCGCTGCCCGCCCGCAACACGGCTTGCTGAACGACCCCGCCTTTGTCATCGAAAACCACCATGCCCACGGCGCCGCGCAACACGATCAGCGTTTCGTCCTTGGCAGGATCGAGGTGCCGGTGCGGCTGGACATAAGAGTCGGGCTCGATTGCGTTCAGCAGCCGGTTGGCGGGTGCCGATTCATGCGAATGAAAATTGAAATTCTTGCGGCGCCTCGTGCTGGCGGCCGCTTGCGCCGAAATGGCCTCGAGCAATTGCGTATCGATGATTTTCGTCGGATTCATTGGTACACGACCTGGACATTGCCTGGTTCCAGCCATTTTCCGAGTTCCGCGATCAGGTTGTCGTCCGGCCTGATTTTCCAGTCTTCGCCCAGATCAAACTCGGCCACGGCATTTGCGTTGGTGTAGGCGATCGAAACGCGCAAGGTGCCGTTGCGATAAGGTTCGAGCACTTTTTTCAGCTTCATGGCATCCGCAGCGCCGTTCATCGACAGCTTGAGGTTGCGCCCGAAGCGTGCCCGCGCGCTCGCAAGGTCGTGGATTTTCTCGGCGGCAATGCGCATGACCACGTTGTCTTCCCCGTCCTCGCCGCCGCGCCGGAACGAACGCACCTTCGCTTCGACCAGAACGACCGCATCTTCGCGCACCAGGTTGCGATGGCGGTCCAGGACCTCGTCGTAAACCACGACCTCCACGCGCGCCGTACCATCGGACAGCATCATGACCATCATGCGGCCGCTCGCGGTTTTCTGCATGCGGACGGATTCGATGACGCCGGCAATGTGCTGTTGCCTGGCCCCTTCTTCCGGCGCGGGAGGCAACAGTCTGGAAAGCCGTGTGCGCACCAGCGATGAGAGCTCATCTTCGTAAAACCTGAACGGATGCCCGCTGTAGTAGAAGCCGAGGGCCAGTTTTTCGTTCTGCAGGCGCTCGCTTTCGTCCCAGCGGGCGACTTCCAACAACGCCGGCCCATGGGCCATCGCCGAAGCCTCGTCGAACAGGCTGACCTGCGACGCCGACCGGCTTTCCTGCTCCGCGGCTTCCATCGCGATGCCGACCGAGGCCAGCAGGCTGGCGCGATGATCGTTGATCGAGTCGAACGCACCGACACGCACCAGCGATTCCATGACCCTGCGGTTGACGATACGCCGGTCCACGCGACGGCAGAAGTCGAACAGATCCTTGAACGGCCCCGCGGCGCGCGCTTCGACGATGTGTTCGATCGCGGATTCCCCGGTGCCTTTCACCGCGCCCAGGCCGTAGCGGATGCGCGTCCCATCCACCGGCACGAAGCGGTACTCGCTGGCATGAATGTCCGGTGGCAGCATTTCCAGTTTGTTGGCTATGGCGTCTTCGTGGAACTGCTGCACCTTGTCGGTATCGTCCATGATCGCCGACAGGTTGGCCGCCATGAAAGCAGCGGGGTAGTGCGCCTTGAAGTACGCGGTCTGGAAAGCAACCAGTGCGTAGGCGGCGGCATGCGATTTGTTGAAACCGTAACCGGCGAACTTCTCCATCAGATCGAAGATCTCATCCGCTTTTGCCGGAGTCAGGCCGTTCCTGCCCGCGCCGTCGCGGAAAATGCCGCGATGCTGCGCCATCTCCTCGGGTTTTTTCTTGCCCATGGCCCGCCGCAACAGGTCGGCGGCGCCGAGGCTGTAGCCGCCGATGATCTGCGCCATCTGCATGACCTGCTCCTGATACACCATGATGCCGTAGGTTTCGGCGAGAATCGTCTCGACGCGCGGATCGGGATAGCCAAAGTTCCTGCCATGCTTGCGCTGGATGAAGTCCGGAATCAGCTCCATCGGGCCGGGTCGATACAAAGCAACCAGCGCGATGATGTCCTCGAAGCGGTCCGGCCTTGCCTGCTTGAGCAGGTCGCGCATGCCGCGCGATTCGAACTGGAAAACGGCGGTGGTGTTGGCACTGGAAAAAATCTTGTACGCAGCCGCATCTTCCAGCGGCAGATGCTCCAGCGCGATCTTCGCGTCCGGATCGAGGCGCTTGATGAAACGCAGCGTCCAGTCGAGGATGGTCAACGTGGTCAGGCCTAGGAAATCGAACTTCACCAGGCCGATCGCCTCGACGTCATCCTTGTCGAGCTGGGACACGGCGCTTTCCGATCCCGATGCCGTATAGAGCGGGCAAAAATCGCTGAGCTTGCCGGGTGCAATCAACACGCCGCCGGCATGCATGCCGACATTCCGGCTCAGTCCTTCGAGCTGCCCCGCGAGTGCCAGCAGCTCGCGGGTTTCTTCCTCCGCTTCTTCGCGCTCCTTGAGCCGGGGTTCCATCTTGCGCGCCATCTCGAGCGTGATCAGCTTGCCGGGCTGGAACGGGATCAGCTTCGCGAGTTCGTCGGTGCGGCTGTAGTTCCATTCCATTACGCGACCGACGTCGCGAACGACCGCCTTCGCGGCCATGGTGCCGAAGGTCACGATCTGCGAAACCGAGTCGTTGCCATATTTCCGGCGAACGTAGTCGATCACGCGATCGCGGCCGGCCTGGCAAAAATCCACGTCGAAGTCAGGCATCGAAACGCGCTCCGGATTCAGGAAGCGCTCGAAAAGCAGGCCGTAGCGCAGCGGATCAAGGTCGGTGATGCCAAGCGAGTAGGCCACCAGCGAGCCCGCGCCGGAACCACGCCCGGGACCCACTGGCACGCCGTTGCTCTTGGCCCAGTTGATGAAGTCGGCGACGATCAGGAAGTAGCCGGGGAAACCCATCTGCACGATGGTGTTGATCTCGAACTCGAGGCGCTCACGGTAACGCGGCATGTGTCCGGCGCGCACCGCCGCATCCGGATAGAGCGCGAGCATGCGTTCGTCAAGGCCGGCAACCGCCCGTTCGCGGAGAAAGGCCTCGAGTGTCATGCCGTCGGGCGTCGGAAACAGCGGCAGCCGAGACTTGCCGAGTTCGAGCGCGAAGTTGCAGCGGCGCGCAATCTCGACGGCATTTTCCAGCGCCTGCGGCAGATCGGCAAACAGCTGCACCATCTCCGCCTGGCTCTTGAGATACTGCTCCTCGGTGAAATGGCGCGGGCGGCGCTGGTCGGACAGCACGTAACCCTCCGCAATGCAGACCCTGGCCTCGTGAGCGACAAAATCTTCGCGCTTCAGGAACTGCACCGGATGGGTCGCCACGACCGGCAGTTTCAGCGCGGACGCCAGTCGCACGGCGCGCTTGACGTATTGCTCCGCGCCCGGCTGGCCGGAACGCTGCAATTCGATGTAGAAGCGCTGAGGAAACAGATCGGCCCAAAACTGTGCGTGCTTTTTGGCCTGGGCGGCATTTTCGGCCAGCAGCGCATGCCCGATGTCGCCAAGGTGGGCGCCGGACAACGCGATCAGACCCTCCGTGCCGCTTTCGCGCAGCCATTGCTTTTGTATTTCGGCGCGGCCGCGATGCTGGTTGGAACGGTACGCGCGTGTCAGCCAGTCGCAGAGCTTGAGGTACCCCGCGCGGGAAGCGCACAGGAACAGGACGCGATGGGGCTTGTCGCGATCGGTTTCGTTGCTGATCCAGACATCGCAGCCGATGAGCGGCTTCAATCCCTTGCCGCGCGCGGCCTGATAGAACTTTACCATGCCGAAAAGGTTGGACAAGTCCGTCAGCGCCAGCGCGGGCATGCCGTCCGCCGCGGCGGCGGCCACCGCATCGTCGATGCGGACTATCCCGTCGACGATCGAATATTCGCTGTGCAGGCGCAGGTGGACGAACTTCGGTTGCATGAAAGTTATTTTACGCCGTCAATCCCAAAGCGGAACAGCATTCACCACGGAGGACACGGAGAAATAACGAAATGGGAATTCCGTTATTCCCGGAAATTGCAACAGCCGCGATGCATACCAAAGAAAGTCTCATGTTTGCATTGAACTTTGGGGTTCTCCGTCTCCTCCGTGTTCTGCGTGGTTCAGGAATTTTTTCTGCCTCCCGGGCCTTGGTAGAATGGCTGTCTCCTCGACGCAACACCGCGATCCCATGCACTTCGTCAATCTCGCCGGCTATAAATTCGTTTCGCTGGACGGACTGGACGACCTGAAAGCCTTGCTCGACCGGCGTTGCCGCGAGCTGGAGCTCAAGGGCACCATCCTGTTGAGCTTCGAAGGCATCAATGTTGTCCTGGCCGGCAGCGAGAAAGCGGTCGCCAGTTTCCAGACTTTTATACACGCAGATCCGCGCATGGCGGATCTGCGCTTCAAATGCAGCATATCCGCGTACCAGCCGTTCGATCGCATGCTGGTCAAGATCAAAAAGGAAATCATTACGCTGCGCGTGCCGGGCATCGAACCGGCGAAAGAGCGGGCGCCCGCTATCGCGCCGTCGGAACTCAAGCGTTGGCTCGACGAAGGACACGAGGTCGTGCTGCTCGATACGCGCAATGCGTTTGAGGTGGATGCAGGGACCTTCGATAATGCCATGGACTTGCGGCTGAGCGCCTTCGGCCAGTTCGCACAGGCGGCCGATGCACTCGATCCGGCGCTTAAGGACAAGACCATCGTCACCTTCTGCACCGGTGGCATCCGTTGTGAAAAGGCCGCCCCGGTCCTGATCGGAAAGGGCTTTCGCAAAGTTTTCCAGCTCGACGGCGGCATCCTGCAGTATTTCGAAGAATGCGGCGCTGCCCATTTCAGGGGTCGTTGCTTCGTCTTCGACCAGCGCGTCGCGCTCGACGGCAATCTGGAGCCCGAAGTCGCGGATACACCGTGAGCACCGTCCGCGAAATCCGCCGGGCCGTGATCGTCATGGTCCTCCTGGTCATCCTCTGGGGTTACAGCTGGATCACCGCGAAGATCGGCCTGAATTACGCGAGCCCGATGGACGTCGTCGCGCTTCGACTCGAACTCGGCATCCTGACGCTGTTCATCGGCTTGATATGGACGGGCAGGCCGCTCAAGCCGCAGCACTGGCAGGCCTTGCTGATGATCGGCCTGATCCAGACGGGCGCCTTTCTGCTGCTCAATACCTGGGCGCTTTCCGAAGGCGGGCCCGGCAAGACCTCGGTGCTCGTGTTCACCATGCCGTTCTGGGTCCTCGTATTTGCCTGGCCCATGCTGCATGAACGCATCCGGGGACTGCAGTGGCTTTGCGTCGTCCTGGCGATCGTCGGCCTGCTGTTCGTGCTCGAGCCGTGGCAGATGCATACGTCGCTGTTCAGCAAAACGCTGGCCGTCCTGGCGGGGATGTGCTGGGCGATCGGCGTCGTCTATGCGAAGCGCCTGCATAACCGGGTGAAAGTCGAACCTCTGTCGTTTACGTTCTGGCAGATGATCGTGGGCATGATTCCGGTTCTGCTTTGCCAGGCGCTGCTCGACCGCCCGCCGATCGTCTGGTCGAACACGTTTGTCGTCGTCACGCTGTTCAACGGCGTGATGGCGACCGGCATCGGCTGGCTGGCGTGGTTGTACGTCTTGCATCGGCTTCCCGCCGGGACCACCAGCCTGGCTTCGCTCGGCATCCCCGTCATCGCGATATTTTCATCCTGGATTCAGCTGGGCGAACAACCCGGTCGCTCGGAGCTTATCGGCATGCTGCTCATCGGCGTCGCGCTGGCCCTGCTGTCGTACCTGAGCATCCGCCGCCACGAAGAACCCGAACCCATGACAGGGCAGGAATGAGAAGGGCCGTGACGGATGAAACCGTGACGCGTGACGGCGTGACGAACGTAAGGGTCTCTAGTACTTTTAAATGCCTAAATATCGTAATTCGACTATCGTTAACGCCGCGGGTATGAGGCTGTTGGGACGTAGATTTTCCTCGTCACGCTCGTCACGCCGTCACGCTCGTCACGGCCTTTCATGAAAACCAGCGCCTCCACCTTCCTTACCATCCGCGGGTTGCGCTACCACGTGCGAACCTGGGGCAATGAGTCCGCGCCGAAAATGTTCCTGGTGCACGGCTGGATGGACGTATCGGCGTCGTTCCAGTTCGTCGTCGACGAATTCCGGCACGACTGGCATGTCATCGCGCCGGACTGGCGCGGCTTCGGCCTGTCGGAATGGACGGGCGAAGGCTACTGGTTCCCGGATTACATCGCCGATCTCGATGCACTGCTGGAGCATTTCCAGCCCGAGTCGCCCGCTCATGTCGTCGGCCACAGCATGGGCGGCAATGTCGCCAATCTTTATGCCGGCATCCGACCGGAACGCATCGGAAAGCTGGTGCTCGCTGAAGGTTTCGGCTTGCCGCCGACCAAAGCCGACCAGGCGCCGGCGCGGTACGCGAAGTGGCTGCAAGAATACCGCGATCCGCCGGCCTTGCGTCCCTACGCCACGTTCGATGAAGTCGCACATCGGCTGAAAAAGAACAATCCGCGCATCAGCGATTCGCGCGCGGAATTTCTGGCGCCGCACTGGGCCGAACAGAAGGCCGATGGCAGCATCCATCTGCGCGCCGATCCACTGCACAAGATGGTCAATCCGATGCTCTACCGCGTCGAGGAAGCGATGGCCTGCTGGCGGCGTATCGTCGCACCGGTGCTTTGGCTGTGGGGCGACGGCGAATGGATGATGAAATGGATGAAAGGCGACAAGGCGCTGCTGGACAGTTACCGCGCCTGTTATCGATCATTGCACGAGGAAACCATCGAAAACGCCGGCCACATGATGCATCACGACCAGCCTGAAGAATTCGCCAGGGCGATTGAAACCTTTTTATACTAACCATCAGCATCGCAATGACAGCAGACAATCCGGTCCGGTCCATGCAAAAGCCGGACAAAACGCGACATCGGGAGGAACGAAGATGAACATCACCACATTGAACAGGAATTACGCGGCCTGGATTTTCGCGGCTGTGAGCTTGGTAGGCCTGCCGGCCTTCGCCGACCCGATCGAGGACATTCATGAAGCCGAGGAAAGGCGTTACAAGGCCATGATCGACATGAACGCGGACGCGCTGGCAAATACGCTGGCCGACGAGTTCTTCTATCACCAGCCAAACGGCAAGACCAACGATAAGGACGGCTACATCAAGCAGATGTTGACCGGCGCCGTGAAGATCTTCACGGCCGAGCGCTATGACGTGAAGGTCACCGTCTATGGCGAAGTCGCCACCGTGATGGGTGGCACGCGCCTGGATATCGAAATCGGCGGCGAGCGACGCAAGGCGGACCTGCGCTATCTCAATGTCTGGGTCAAGCGCGACGGACGCTGGCAGCTCGCGAAACGTCAGTCTGCTTTCATCAAATAGGCCTTACCGCAAGTCCGCCGGGTCTCCGCGGTCGGGACGAAAAAAGTACGAGGCACGCCACAAAGTCAGACAGGCAGCGGTAATGTAGGCAGCGGCATAGCTGTCCGAAAGCATCACGATCGCCCAGAACATGATCGGCAGGGCCACCACGCCCGCATAAGTCATCGCCAGCGACGCACCGGTAGCCGCAGCAGCTTTCCCGGGCGGCGCAATGCGCGCGACCTCTGAAAGATAGACGCCGTTCCAGCCGATCGCCGTCGCGCCGTACACGGCGCTCACCGCGAAAATCGCCGCGAGCGGCCACGTTCCATTAAAGCCTGCCGTGAGCAGAGCGGCCGCCGACATGCCGAGTCCGATCGCACCGAGCAGCGATCGCGGCTTGAACCCGTTATCCGCAAGAACGCCCCAGGCAATGCGGCCGACCACGCCGGCCGTCATCGCGGTCGCCAGCACGGCGCCCGCGATCTGCACGGAAAACCCGACACGCTGCGTCAGATACACCACCATGTAGGTGCTCAGGCAGGCCTGCATGCCGGAATAGGAACTGGATGCAAATCCCATTTCTCGAAGCCGCGGATGCGAAAGCACGATGCGCAAAGGTTCCAGCAAGCTGGCCGGCTTCACGGGACGGCTGAAGTGATGGGCGAGATCGACGGCGGCCCGATATGGCTGGATCGCCAACGCCAGCGCTGCACAGGCAAGGCCGACGATCAATGCGCCGGTGCGCCATCCCGAAATCACGATCAGCGCCGGCACGATTGCACCGGCCAGCGCACCGCCGATCGGCACGCCGGTCTGCTTCAGCGAAAAGATGAAACTGCGAATGCGCTCGGGTGTGCGTTCCGCCAGGATCGCGGAACTGGACGGCGTGACCGGCCCGTAACCGAGTCCCATGGTCAGCGCGCCCAACGCGACCAGCCAGGGCTGGGCGGTGGAAATCAAGGCGATGCCGGCACCGCACAGAAAAAGCGAAAGCTGGCTTATGCGCAACGCGCCTCTTCGCGCAATGATGCCGCCCGAGAACAGCGCGCCGACCGTGGCAGCGCTGAATGTGAGGGCGGTCAGAATGCCGATCCACGCTGGCGGAAAACCGATGTCGCCGTGCGCCGCCGGCGCCAGCACCGGCGGGGAGAAAACCGCCATCGACACCAGCGCCTGGATCGCCATCGTCACGATCAGCGGCCACACTACGCCCTTCATACTTATTTACCTCTCACCGCAGAGGATTCTTCACAATACCCCCTTGCGGGGTACGCGGAGGACGCAGAGGAAGGAAGAAGTAGATGAATTAGTGATCCTTTGCGAAACCTGCGTATCGGAAACTGCTAAATTTGCGCTCACCGTGAGGAATGCGTTTTCGCCGCCACCGACTTACCCCGGTCGAATATCCCCTCCGCTCTTCCTCTGCGGTGCGAGCTTGGTACGCCGTTAAGAATCGGACTGCGCGAGCGCCTGGTCGAGATCCCAGAGAATATCGTTGACATCCTCGATGCCGATCGAAAGCCGGATCATGTCGGGTCCAACGCCGGCCTTGACCTGGTCTTCCTCGGAGAGCTGGCGGTGCGTGGTCGATGCGGGATGGATCACCAGCGTCTTGGCGTCGCCGACGTTGGCCAGGTGCGAGAAGAACTGCAGCCCCTCGATGAATTTGACGCCGGCTTCCATGCCGCCCTTGATGCCGAAGGTCATGATCGAGCCGCTGCCCTTCGGCAGGTATTTTTGCGCGAGCTCATAGTATTTGCTGCCGGGCAGGCCCGGATAGTTCACCCAGGAAACGCGCGGGTGGTCGTGCAGGAACTTTGCAACGGCAACCGCATTCTGGACATGGCGCTCGACGCGCACATGCAGTGTCTCCAGTCCCTGCAGCAGAATCCACGCGCTGAACGGCGACAAAACCGGGCCGAGCGTGCGCATGGTTTCCATGCGGCATTTCATGGTGTAGCCGAAATCGCCGAAGGTCTCGTGGAAAATCACGCCGTGATAACCGCGCGATGGCTCGGTCATCATCGGGTACTTGCCGTTGCCCCACGGAAATTTCCCCGACTCGACCACGACGCCACCCATGGTGGTGCCGTGGCCGCCGATGAATTTGGTCGCGGAATGGATGACGATGTCGGCACCGAATTTGATCGGCTGGCATAGGTAGGGCGATGCAAAGGTATTATCGACGACCAGCACGACACCGGCCTCTTTCGCAATCTTTGCCACCGCTTCGATGTCGAGCACGTTGATCTGCGGATTGCCCATGGTCTCGGCATAGATCGCGCGCGTCTTCGGCGTGATCGCCTTGCGGAAATTCTCCGGGTCGTCCGCATTCACGAAAATCGTGTTGATGCCGAACTGGCGGAAGGTCACGTCGAACTGCGAATAGGTGCCGCCATAGAGCGTGCTGGACGAGACGATCTCGTCGCCTTCGCGCAGGATCGTGAGCAGCGCGCACATCTGTGCCGCCTGGCCCGAAGCCGCCGCGAGTGCCGCGCGCCCGCCTTCGAGCGCCGCCATGCGCTCCTCGAACACCGCGACGGTGGGATTTGAAATGCGCGAATAGACATTGCCGAACGTCTGCAGGTTGAACAGGCTCGCCGCATGTTCCGCGGAATCGAACACGAAGGACGTGGTCTGGTAGATCGGCACCGCGCGCGCGCCGGTGGCCGCGTCGGGGATCTGTCCCGCGTGCAGGCACAAGGTACCGAATCCGAATTCTCTGTCAGGCATTTTCTTGATTCCCAGAAGAACAACCGCAAAGGCAATTCAAATTTTCAATGCTCACCACAAGACACGAATACCCTCGCGTTAGCGTGGAGTACCCTTTTAGAACACGAAGTTGCACGACGAAATGCGAGGCAGGGACAGGTTCGTATTCGACACCGCTTGGAAATTGTCCTCGTCAACCGCATTGAAGTGCAATTCCACGCAAAGTCAGATCTCTCCATGAACTTGAACTTCTTCGTGTTCCTTCGTGTTCTAAAAGGGTACTCCACGCTAACGCGAGGGTATTCGTGCCTTCGTGGTGAGATTTTTGGTTAGGAGTATTGGTATCAGTAAGGTAACCAGCGAGGACGCTTGGAGGAAATCACCTTCGTGTTCACGCCCACCCAGTTGAGGCCGCCGAAGAGTCGCCCGTGCTCGATTTTCACGCAGCGATCCTGCACGACTTCGAGTCCTGCCTTGCGCGCCTTCGCCGCCGCTCTTTCGTTCATCACGCCGATCTGCATCCACAATACCTTGGCGCCGATGGCGATGGCGTCATCCGCGACCGGTTCGATGTCTTCGCTTTTCCGGAAACAATCCACGATGTCGACTTTGTCGGGAATGTCCTTTAGCGACGCGTAGCACTTCTCTCCCAGAACCTCCTTGTACATGGGGTTCACCGGGATGATGCGGTAGCCGTGCTCCTGCATGTACTTGGCGGCAAATGAACTGGGCCGGTACCAATTGGCGGACAGCCCGACCACTGCAATGGTCTTG
>WNFI01703944.1_pt1 | contig 34373 bp, 30 predicted proteins | sample 5400471 | NCBI WGS metagenome assembly WNFI01 (sample SAMN13153348, study PRJNA577476) | soil metagenome | isolation source: 100 cm saprolite on Douglas fir-dominated hillslope | place: USA:California | collected 2013-09-17 | reverse complement strand
TCGCTGGGCGTGATTGCGGAGGCGGGTCTTTCCTATGTCGGCCTGGGTGCGCAACCTCCCACGGCCAGCTGGGGGCGCATGCTCAATGAGGCGCAAACGCTGACGGCTCTGGCGCCGACGCTCGCCTTGTTTCCGGGCCTTGCCGTGTTGTTGTTCGTGCTGGGACTGAACCTTCTGGGCGACGGTCTGCGGCATCGGCGGGAACGCACGGAATGACGGCCGCACGCGCTGCCGTTCCGCTCCTCGCGATCGATGCCCTGAGCGTGTCGATAGGCGCCGCTCAGATCATCAAGAATCTGTCGCTCGACGTCGGTGCAGGCGAGATTGTGGGTCTGGTCGGCGCCTCGGGGTCCGGAAAATCGATGACCGCGCTCGCGATCATGCGACTGCTGCCTCCACATGCGACGCTGACCGGCACGGTGCGCTTGCGCGGCGAGACGCTGAGCGACAAAAGCCAGACCGAATTGCAGAACATCCGCGGCCGGGACATCGGAATTGTGTTTCAGGAACCCATGACGGCCTTGAATCCGCTGATGCGTATCGGTGACCAGGTCGCGGAGACCGTTCGGCTGCATCGCTCCGTGTCCATTGCGGAAGCGAGGCGCGCCGCGCGCGAAACGCTCGATCTGGTGGGTTTGCGCGGCGAGCAGGGTGCGCTGGATCGCTTACCCTACGAGCTCTCAGGCGGCCAGCGGCAGCGCGTTGCGATTGCCATGGCCGTGGTGCTGGAACCGCCGCTGCTCATCGCGGACGAACCGACCACTGCTTTGGATGTCCGCACACAGGCACAAGTACTACGGCTACTGCAGGAGCTTGCACGCACTCGCAATATGGGATTGATCCTGGTGACCCACGATCTTGCCGTGGTGGCTCAGGTGACGGATCGAGTTGCGGTGATGCACGAGGGGGAAATCGTCGAGCAGGGGGCAACTCAGCAACTACTGCACCACTTGCAACATCCCTACGGCAGAGCGCTGCTGGCCGCGGCGGACTTGAAACCGAAACGCAGCGCGCGCAGCGGAGAATCTTCCACCGTAGTCTTACAGGTGCGGGACATCGTTCGAGAATATCCACGCAGACGACGCTCGCTGTGGCACGCGGCGGCGCCCTTGCGGGCGGTCGATGACGTTTCACTCTCCATACACGCGGGAGAGACCGTGGGTCTGGTCGGTGAGTCGGGTTCCGGCAAGTCCAGCTTGCTGCGGGTCATCTTGGCGCTCGAGCGGCCGCAGACGGGCGAGGTTCGGTTGCTGGGTGAGAAGTTTTCAACGGCCGCCGGCGCTGACCTGCGTCGGCTGCGCCGCTCGATTCAAATCGTATTCCAGGACCCGTATGGCAGTTTCGATCCTCAGTGGTCCGTAGAGCGGCTGATCGCGGAGCCGTTTTTCCTGCTGGATTCGCCGCCGGCGGCCGCCGAGCGCCGGCGCAGAGTCGCCGTCGTACTGGAGCAAGTCGGCCTCTCGGCAAGCGACGGGCGGCGCTACCCGCACGAGTTTTCGGGAGGTCAGCGGCAGCGCATCGCCATCGCGCGCGCCCTGATCACGGAACCGTCCGTGATCGCGTTCGATGAAGCCGTGTCCGCGCTCGACGTCCTCGTGCGGGCCCAAATACTCGAGTTATTGGCGGAGCTGGCCGAGCGCCTCCGGCTGGCTTATTTATTCGTATCGCACGATCTGAATGTCGTGAGATCGATTGCAGATCGAGTCTACGTGATGCAGCTCGGCCGCATCGTGGAACACGGATCGACGGAAGGCGTGTTCGCCTCGCCACGTCACGCCTATACCGAAGCGCTGATCGCCGCCACCCCCAAGCTGACTAACTCGCTTGGCCGCGGTGCATAATGATCATCGCTTTCGGCAGCGACGAGCAAATCGCTCAAAAGCGATAGCCGATCTCGATCGGCAGATATTCGATCGGCGTGGACGTATTGATGCGGTGATAGCGCGTCTCGATAAACCACGAATTTCCGTAGGGCAGCGAAAACTCCGCACCGATGCCCGCATTCCATCCGAACTTCGTGACATCGTGCGCCGCGACCACGGCGTCGCTGTATGCGCCGTCGCAGAAACCAGAGAACGGATCGCAATAGTAGTACCCGCCTCCGAAGGGTACTACCTGGGTGAGTTCCACACGTGAATGGTACGCGCCAATGCCCGCGATGCCGTAGCCGCGGACGCCATAGGCCAGGGGAATACGATAGACAAGATTGCCGGTGACGGACCAGAACTGGCCTGTACCGCCGTCGATCTGGATATTCGTGGCTTGCTGGCCGGCGTTGATCAACCGGTTAGAGGCATTGTGTTCGCTGTAATTCAAATCGAACCTGAAGTCGATGGGGCTGTACGCGGATGGCAGCACGCTGAAGCCCCCGCCGAATGTATAACCTCCCTGCAGGTAATCGGAAGTCGTACCCAAGGGCTCGCTGTACCCACCCATGACATGCCAATGGACTCGGGGTTCTTCGGCCCGGGCGACCGACATCGCAGAGAGGATGCCGCCGGCAGCGAGCGACCGGATGAATAATTTCTTAAGCCGTGCGAATTTCATTAGAAGCCAACCCATGGGCCGACCACGCCCGCCGTCGCTCCGGCCTCGAATGCCACATACACATTCCGACCGTAAAAGAACGGCAAGCCCCAATCGAACGAGTTCAACTGGCTGCTCGCGGCCGGTCCCGCGAGCCCTGGCAGCGCCGCGGCATTGGCGGCGAAATCTGAATCCGCATTGTCGACGTCAAACGGAATGGTGGCGACGGCCCCATTGGTGCCCTGAATACTCGCTTGCCGGCTCAGATTTGCGGGCGGGCAATAAAATGCCGTTTGGTCGGCGCAGGTCGGAATGGCGCTATCCGTGAAGAAGTAGGCATTGGAGCCCGCGTCGATGAAGCTCGAGTCCAGCACCGTGCCGTTGTACGTTGAAACGAATGTGCCGTAGTTCGCATCGACGGTGTAGATCTGCGCAGGTCCCAATGCATTGTCGGCCTGAGTATCGATGCCGAAGATCATCGTTCCCGTCACCGTCGCAGTGGGTGATGATGCGGCGGGCAATTCAATCACGACGCCATTATTGTCCAAGGCGAACAGCGACACGGGATTCTGCAGCTGCAGCGTCAGCGAAACCGTAACCGATTGACAACTCCCATCCGCGGCGCAACCGTAATAGGTGCCGGGGATCACGCCGTTCGCACAAGCGTCACCGCAATCCGTCAAGAAATTACCGACGCCGAGAATCGCGTTGGCGCCAAAGGTTTGAACCGTGTTTTCCGCCGGGCCCATGACGCATGATGCCGGGACAGGCGCAGCGGCCGCGTCGCCGATGACCTGAATGGGGGTGCCGTAGGCGATTTCGCTGCCGATATGGAGATCCGCCGTCCGGACGGTGCCCCAACTGTAACCGTCCGCGAACTGCAGGCACTCCTCGAGCGTGCTACCGGCGCCATCGCTCGTGAGCGGCAGGGATGCAGCGGCCAATCCGCTGCCGAATACCGACGCCAGCACTCGAAATCCCGTCGAACCGGTATCCACCTGCACGTGATCGATGGTCTGACATTCAGTGGTGCTGCCGGGCGCACAGATCGTGACGGTCGTATACAGCGTGTTGACCGCACCGGCTGCCGCAGCGGGACCGGGGTCCACGGTCACGGCGAGCGTGTTCATGCCGGCGCCGCCACCTGGGTTGCCGATGCCGACAAACACGCCATTATCGTCGCCACCACCACAGGAAGCGAGCAGACCTGCGATTGAAATCAAGAATACGAATCCGACGTGACGCATGGTCGTAGCTCCCGGTACCTAGCGTAGCTCTTGGCGGGTGAGGCCACTCGGCATGAGTGACGGTACATAGACTTGTCCTGAAGCCTTGCGCTGGAACTTCACCACGGTCATGACCAGATCCGGCGTTGCGATCGACAGCACGTGATGGCCCGTCCGATGTGCCTGCGCCGCGGCGATATATCGATCGTAATAGGTGCTGAGAAGAAGCTTCAGATCCGGGACTTGCGCGCCGTTCCAGGTGAGGGCGAACACGGTGCCGGCCGACGTCACGTATTCGCGCACCGTCGCGCCCGATTCGCTCGTGAGCTCATGCACATCGTACCCTTTCATCGACACCGTGTTCAGCGAGCTTCGCAACGCCGCACGATCGCGTGCCACCGAGGCGCTGCTCTCACCCAGCGCAGCGTACGCTGCCGTCGGCTGCGCGAGTGCCCAGAGCAAGAGGCCGGCACCCAGGGCAAGACTCAGTAGCGTCTTAAAACTCGATTGGGCAGTGCGCTCCGCGTTGAAATCGGGTTTCGTGATTATGATGTTCTGCATTTGTTCACCTGCAATACTGAAAATCCCAGCCGCGCCACGTGCAACACCAAGACCGAGCGACCGGCGACATTATTTCGCGTTCTGCATGTCCTCAAAGGCGACACAGTTCCCAAAGCGGTGAAATCCCCGACCATAGGGGTGAGCCAACCGCCATACCTGTTCGATGAACGCACGTGGTGCCCGCTGGTTGACCGCCAACCCCGGCACCGTGGCGATTAGCGGCTATATAGCGGCTATGGTGGGTTTTTGGGCGCCGTCTGGTGGGTTTGGGCGCCGGAGGCAGATGTTCCCGCGGACGCAGTCAGGCTCGTCGCAGCGCGCCCCGAGCGGTTGACACCACTGCCCGAGTCAGGCGTGCCAGCATGGGCATCTGCAGCCGCGTGTGCTGCCAGAACAGCGGCACCGACAGGGTACGTCCGGGAACCAGCTCAATCAATGTACCGGCGTTGAGCTGCGCCCGAACGAGCGGTACGGGATTCACTCCCCAGCCTATACCCGCGACGCCGGCGTCGACGAATGCCTGTATCGAAGGCAGCCAGTGGACGGGAACATCGACGTCCCGCTTGCAAACGCTGCGGATCCACCGTGCCTGCATGCGGTCCTTGCGATCGAAATTCAGGCTCGGTGCCTCGGCGAGAGCGGCCGCCGTAACGCCGCGAGGAAAGTAGCGTTGCACATACTCGGGGCTCGCGACCGCGACATAGCGCAGCTTGCCGAGGGCGGCGCTGTCGCAGCCTTGCACGGGCCGCGAGTTGGCCGTCACTGCTGCCTGCACTTCTCCTGAACGCAACCAATCCAGCGTGTACTCCTGATCGTCGAGCGCAATGTCCAGAAGCGCGCGGTCGCCGCTCAGGAAGGCAGCCATGGCACCGATGAACCAGGTGCCGAGACTGTCGGCGTTGACGGCCACCCGCAGCGTCACGCGTCCGCCATCCTTCCCCGAGGGAGCCACGCGGGGTAGCACGTTGCGCAAATCCTGCTCCAGCATGCCGACTTGTTCCACGTGCCGGCACAGGAGACGGCCGGTCTCGGTTGCCGCACACGGCTGACCCCGCACGATCAGCACGCATCCCAAGCGTTCTTCCAATTGTTTGATCCGCTGCGATATCGCGGAGGGTGTGACATTGAGTGCCCGTGCGGCGCGTTCGAAACTTCCCTCACGCACGATGGTTGCGACGGCTGCCAGGGATGCATAGTCGAGCATTTAGCTCTCCTTAACACACGTCAGTAAGTTTAACTGGATTCATGGGCCAGCGGAAACGACACTGCCCGCATGCTGACCTCTGCCTTCACCACCGGCTTCGCGTTGAGCGCCACGCTGATCATCGCCATCGGCGCACAGAACTCGTTCGTTCTACGCCAGGGCCTGCGGCGCGAGCATGTCGTGGCGATCGTCGTCTTTTGCGCGCTCGCCGATCTGGCGCTGATCTCGGCCGGCGTTGCCGGGCTTGCGAGAGTACTGGGTAAGGCACAGTCGCTCACCATGGCGCTCACCATTGCGGGCACGCTGTTCCTGCTGTGGTACGGCCTGCGGGCCCTGCGCCGCGCATTTCAGCCGCAGGCTCTGCGGGCGGCGAGCGGCACACGGGTATCCTTACGAGGCGCCGTCGCTCAGGCGGCTGCCTTCACGTTTCTGAATCCTCATGTCTATCTGGATACGGTACTGCTGGTCGGGTCGATCGGCGCGCGGCAGCCGGCGGACGCCCGCTTGTGGTTCGTGGGCGGCGCGGCGTTGGCGAGCGGAGCGTGGTTCGCGGCACTGGGTTTCGGTGCGCGCCTGCTGGCGCCGCTTTTCTCGCGGCCACGGGCCTGGCAGGTGCTGGACATTCTCGTCGGCGCGACCATGCTGGTGCTGGCGGCCGGCCTGGTTCATCAAACGCTGGGCGGTTGATGCCGCGACGGATCGCCGAGGTGTGCGGCGCGGGCAATGGCACGGGACAGACAATCCGCGGCCGCCGAGCCGATGCGCCCGATCTGGGCGGCACGCTGCTGATTCCCGCCGAGCGCCACCGCTCCGCTCGCCAGCGCGAAAATCGTGTCGCCGTCGAAGGGCGTGTGTGCCGGACGCACCGCGCGCGCAATTCCATCCTGCGCCATCATGGCCATGCGCTTGCATTCCACCGTGCTTAAATCGGCGTTGCATGCGACCACACCCAGCGTGGTGTTGGCGCCGGCTTGCAATCGGCCGAGGGCCATCAGGCGCGATTCGTCGGGTGCGGGATCGCTCAAGTCCAGACGCTCGCGCGGCGCTCCGCCGCCGCCGAATTCCTGGTCGAGCTCGAAGGCCCATGCCCAGTAGGTCTTGCCGTCCGGCATCAGGGCCGAGCCGACGGAATTCAGCGCCACCAACGCGCCAACTATCAGTCCCTCTCCCAAATCCAACGAGGCGGAGCCGATGCCGCCCTTGATCAATCCCGCCATGGCGCCGCGCCCCGCGCCTACGGAACCCAGCGCAAAATCACTGCCGGCGGCGTCGAGCGCACGAATCCCAAGGTCGCGGTAAGGCGGCGCGGTTCCCCAGTTTTTATCCCCGCCGTTGCCGAGATCGTGCAACACGGCCGATGGCACGATGGGAATCGGCGGCGAGCCGGGCCGCAACTGCAACCCGATCCCCTTGGCGGACAGCGCCGCGGCGACACCGTCGGCCGCGGCCAACCCGAAGACCGAGCCTCCGGCGAGAACCACCGCATGGGCGCGGCCGACCAGATTCTCGGGAGACAGGGCATCGGTTTCGCGCCCGCCAGGTCCTCCGCCCCGTACGTCCACGCCGGCCGGCCAAGCCCCGCCGCATAACAGTGCCGTCACTCCGGACCTGGCACTCTCGTCGCTCGAGTGGCCCACGGTGAGCCCGGTGATGTCGGTGATCAGGTTTTTCGGGCCGGGGCGAAACATTCGTCTAGCGCGGCTGCGCCGCGATGACGGCCAATCCCTGCAGCACCAGATCCGGTACGATTTCACCGTGCGAGCGCATCGTGCCCGTGATCATACCGGCATCGCCGCCGGTGATGAACAGCCTGGGCTTCGTGCCGGTGCTCTGTGCGATCACTTCGGCTGCCCGATCGGCCATGCCCGCCAGTGCAAAGACGGCGCCGCGCGACACCGCACCGATGGTGTTGTTGGCCAGGACTCCCGCCAGGGAGGGCGTGCTGTGCAGGGCTGCTTTGGCGATGTCACTGGTGTTGTTCATCAAGGCCTCGCGCATCATGTGGATGCCGGGCGCGATCAGCCCGCCGAGATGCTGGCCGTTGGCATCCACGCTGTCGACCTTGACGGCGGTACCGGCGTCCACTACACAGAGCGCCGAGCGCGCCTTGGTCCAGGCGCCGATCAAGGCGAGCCAGCGATCGGCTCCCAATAAAGAGGGATCAAGATAGCCGTTCGTGAGCCCGTGATATTCCTGACAAGCGGTCACGAACTCGATCTTGACGCGAAACACCTTCTTGGTGAGGCGGGTCAGCGTTTTTGCCATCTTCGACCCGGCGACGTTGGAAACCAGCACCCGGCTTGGGCGTTGTCCCGATTCGAACAGGGCCGTGGTCCAGACGCCGGGCTTGGCGTCCCGATGCACGACGGCCTGTTGATCGGACAGTCCGGTGCTCGTGAGCCAGGCCCACTTCAGGCGGGTGTTTCCCACATCGATGACCAAAATCATGCGTAATTCTTACCCTATGGGCGCCGTCTACGCGCAAGCGCGCAAGAATAGCATCGTCCCGCAGGAATACTATCTCGAATCAGTGACTTAGATTGAGCGCACGGTCTTGGTATCAGTGCTGACCGCGGCCACGACCCCGAATACGGTCTGCGAAACCCTCTCTTCGATTTCCCCCGCATTCTGCAAATGCACCGGATATCGGATGTGCGCGTCGACTCCCGTTGCCGAGAAACTCAACTGCACCCGCGGTTGCCCGTCGCCGCCGGAACTCGACGACGTGGCTGTTTGGATTGCCTTGGTTTGCCGCAGGATTTCCTCGCGGTCCTCCATCAAAACGTTGCCCACGGCCACCGCCAGCTTCTTCTTGGTGCCGGCATAGTCGATGCCGGCGGGAAGACTGAGTGTAATCTCGCGCCAGACTAAGTTGACGCCGTGGATCTGCTTGAATAGACCGCTCGACACCTGGAAGACGATCGAGTTGGCAAATGCGACGACTCGTCCCGTCGGTCCGAGCTGTCCATGGCCGCCGAGTTCCATGAGATGCAATCTGACCAATCCCAAGTTGATGACTTCACCCGTGACATCGCCTATCTGCACCCGATCACCGATGCGAATCCCGTACTTTCCGATGAGGAAGAAATAGCCGACGATGGATACGAGAACGCTTTGCATGGCGACGGCAAGACCGGCGGTAATGAGGCCTGCGAAGGTCACAACCGAACCCAACTCGCTGGCAAATGCAAAACCGACGATCACGATCACCAGGCACCAGAGCGCGATCCTGCGCAGCAATAGAAACTGATATCGGCGCCTCGTGTCCTGTACATAGCGCATTACGGCGCGCCGCCATATTTCCGCGGCGACGAACACGATCGTCAATAGTACCGCGAGCACGCCCAAACGCACGCCGAGCGTTTTGAGCGCATTGCCGTACTGGTTCTCGATGGCATCATGCCAGTTCGCGATATTGCGGCGGTACTGGTCGAGCAGCACGCCCACTTTGCTCAACGGAATCAACAGCGCCGACGTCTGCTTGAACTGATCCGACAGGGCGTCGAGCTGGCCACGCACGCTGTTGAGCGTCGCGCTGTCCGCTGTGTCCGCTTGAGCCGCCAACGTATCACCGCGCGCCGACAATTGCTTCAATTGGTCTATTACCGGTGCGCGAAACCGCGCGAATGTGGCTTGCAGTGCCGAGGTGTGCTGGTCGATGGCATCGATGGTGGCGGCTTTCTCAGAGAGCCGCACGACGTTTGCAGCCAAATCCCAGATGCCGAAGCGAGCCGCGGCGATCCCGCTGACACCGATCAGCGTAGACGGCGGAACAGCGGGGTTGGGGGCCCTGGACGAGGCAGCGCCCGTCGAACCCGTACTGGGCTGCGTGGGATTGGATGATGCAAGATTTGACGACGTGGAACCCGCGCCCGTCGAAGAAGGAACGGTGACGGCCATTGCATCGATCTGTGCCTTCAATGCGCCCGCGCTGATTCCATTCTTGTCGCTTTGGTTGTTAAATGACGACAACGTGGCCAGGAGACTCTTTCTCGCGTTGGTCAGATCGAGTTCACCTTGCAGCTCGGAGATTTTTGCCTGCAGCGCGACCTTCTGCTCGGGTTGCGCTGTCGCAAGCTGCGCTTGGTCGGACTCGAGTTCGTTCTGGACCTCCGTCCCTTTGGCGGCGAATTTATTCTGCAGCTGACTCAGCGATTGCGACGAGGCGGAGGCGCCCCCGGTGTCCTTGGGTCCGGGTTGCTTGGCGAGAATCTCGGCATTGGCCCTTGCTGCTTCAAAGGCCGATCCGATGACCTGATTCGCCGTCTGTCGGTTGTCGTAGAGGATCAGCAGGTCGCTCGGCTCGTTGGATACCTGCTGTTGAATGCCGAGCGTGCGATACCAATCGATCGTTTGATCCAGCACCTGGATCACCTGCGCCCCGGTCATGGGCGCTGCCGCGCCCGGCGCGGGCCCGGCGGGGGACGCTGCGGCCTGGGATTCCCCCGGCGAGACGGCCAATTGCGCGGGCGCTGGCACCGGAGCGTTCAGGGCGAGGAGCAGCGCCAGCGCCGCGCTTCGCGGTAAATGACGAGGGTTTGGACTGGACATTTGACTAATCGTACCTCTTTGTCGTCGGGACGCTACCCCGGGTGTTTTTGACAGGGGCCGGGGGATCAGTGCGGTCGGCATAAAATGCGGGGTCACGGTAAACTGCTGCGCGACGAACGGGACCCATGCAGATTTGAAGGTGACTATGTTCGAGTTGAAGCAGGCGATTGCCGACGTACCTGATTTCCCGCGCCCCGGCATTTTATTCCGCGATATTTCACCGCTGTTGCGCGACCACTTCGACGCCGCCATACATGCCTTGGATGCACTGCTGACCGATGCGGAGTGGAGCGAGATCGACGCCTTGGCGGGAATCGAGTCGCGCGGCTTCATCCTGGGCGCCGCCCTTGCGATACGCCGCGGCAAGGGATTTGTGTTGGTCCGCAAGCAAGGGAAGCTGCCGCCACCGGTGGTCGATGTGGCCTACGAACTGGAGTATGGAACCGGCGTCTTGGAAATGCAGCGTGGCCAGGGGCGCGTGATGTTGATCGATGATGTGCTCGCGACCGGCGGCACGATGACGGCGGCTGCCGACCTCTGTGAACGCGCGGGATACCAAGTTCAAGCGCTGGTGGCCTTGATGGATCTGAATATCGTCGTGAACTATGCGTGGCGGACATTGCGCCTGCGTTCGGCCATCAATTATTAGCGATGGGTTGCTGATGCCCGAGTTGCCGAATACGCTGGTGGTCGTTGCCTTGCGGGCAGAATCCGCAGGGGTATTCGAGGCCGCGGGTATTCCGGTCCTCTATTGCGGTGTCGGCAAGGTCAACGCGGCCATCTCACTTGCGCGCGAACTCTGCCGCTACGCGCTGCAGGGTCAAGCAATGCCTCTGGTGCTGAATTTCGGTTCGGCGGGAAGCCGTCACCATCCCACCGGAACCCTGGTGGAATGCCACGAGTTCGTGCAGCGCGACATGGACGTGCGCGGTTTGGGATTTGCATTGGGGGTGACGCCGTATGACGACGCACCGTCCTGTTTGCGCTTCGGCCCGGTGTTCAAGCACTTGCCGCCGGCCGTCTGCGGCAGCGGCGATTCGTTTGCGACCGCGGCCACCGACATGGACTGCGCGGTCGTCGACATGGAGGCCTATGCCCTCGCAAAGGCGTGCTGGTATGCGAAGGCGCCATTCGCCTGTGCCAAGTATGTAAGCGACGGCGCGGATCACGCGGCAGCGGACGACTGGCAACAAAATCAGCACAAGGCAGCCGATGAGTTTCTGCGTTTGTATATGGCCGTGGTGCGTAGTCGATCTGGGGCTGGGCTCATTTAAGCGCAAGCCAGCGACAGGGTCAGCCACGTTATGCTCAGAATAGCGACAAAATAGCCGTATTACGGGGTCTGGGAACCGCTGCCCGTCGCGGAGCCTCGCTTGGGCCGGCGGACGGCTCTCACCTTCCCGCTCCTTCCTCCTCCACAGAAGAACTGATCACCGCCATCGGACTCGAGCCCCGACACACCCACTCCGGGCGGCATCTCGAGCCTCTCCAGGACCTCTCCCGTTCGAGGATCGACTCGCGTCAAATCGCTCTTGTCCCCTTCCCAGCTGCCGTGCCAGAGCTCTCCGTCGATCCAGGTGACCCCGGTGACGACGCGGTTGGAGTCGATGGTGCGAAGAATCGCGCCCGTTTGGGGATCGATTTGATGGATCCTGCGGCTCCGAGGCTGCCCAACCCAAAGCGTCCCTTCAGCCCACGCGAGCCCCGAGTCACCGCCGCCACCGGGCGCCGGGATCGTGGCGAGCACGCGGCCGGTCTTCGGATCGATTTTCTGGATGCGATCCTCGGCAATCTGAAATAGGTGCTGTCCGTCGAAGGCCGTTCCTGCATGCGCGGCGACATCAATCGAGCGCAGCACCTCCCCACTCACGGGATCGAAGGCGTTCAGCTTGTCTCCGGTAGCAAACCAGACGTGCTGACCGTCAAACGTAACCCCATTCACCTGGTCGAAACCCGGAAAGGGTCCATATTCACGGAGGATTTCGGCTGCAGATCGTTTCATCAATCCATCCTAGTCACTCGGTAGTGGACCGGGGAGTAACAAGATTGTCGGGAATCCGGGCACGGGCGGGGTCATCCAACGACGCGCTCGCCCGCGACCGAACGACTGCACCTTGCTTGCTGCTGCAAGCGAGTCGAGCGCCCGCTGCACGGTGCGCGGGCTGGCTCCAAGCGCAATCGCCAGGGCCGAGCTCGACCACGACTCGCCGTCGGCAAGGAAGGCGAGCACCGCCGCATGCCGCTCTTCGACGGGCGGCGCCAGCACGACGACCTCGCGTGCGCGTCGCGGCGCCAGCGCAAAGCCCCGCTTCGTCGCGCTCACGTCCGCCAGGTTTCGAAGCTCCACGCGAAGCCGCCCGACTTCGACCCGCAATCGCGCACGATGCGATTCATCGGCGTGCTTCGCCCGGAACGCGCGTGCGACGAGCGTGCTCCTCGGCACGTCGCCGGGCCAGGCTTCGGCCAGCGCGCGTGCCAGTGTGAACAATACCGGGCGCGTCGCGAGCGAGACCGCCCTGCTGGCGTCCCCCACAGCATGGCGGCACGCGTCCACCACGAGCACCCCTGACGCCAGGAGCGCTTCGACGTCCTCCAGTAGCAGCGGGCGTTCCTCGCCACGCGCGATCAGGCGCGCCGTGGGCGTGTTCAACACCAGGGATGCACTTTCGACCTCCGCCGTCAACGCGGGGAGGTCCGCCTCGCGCGCGGCCTGCTCGGCCCGACCGAGCGCAGCGCGCGCCGCCTTTGTCTGCAGGCGTCGAATCGCGATTCCCGCAACCACCAGCTCGTGGGCGGCCCTCGTCGCGGGCGGCAAGGGCGCGGGTTCGATCGCGGCGAGCGCATGCTCGGCCTCGTCGAGGCGCCCGATCAGGAGCAGGCGCCGGATCTGGAGATTCCGCGCATGCGCGGCATTTACGCGGTCGCCGTGCGCTTCGAGCGTCACCCGCGCGGTGTCGAGCGCCTTCGCCGGCCAGCCCAGTTCGCGCGAGACCAGTGCGATCTCGGCCTCGGCGACGACACACCTCGCGCGGGCCAGCGCCTCTTTCGGACCGAACGCGCGCGCCGCACTTCGCAAGAGAGCCTTGGCTCGAACGAGATCGCCGAGCTGCGCCATCACGATTCCTCGCAGCGCAAGCGCAGGCGCATCGTCACGCAGGGCCACCCGCTTCAGTGCGCCGAGGAGATCACCCGCGGCGAGTGCACTTGCTGCGGCAGTGATCAGCGAGTCCATCGGAATCCCGTCACACTTGTCACTCCCACCGGTCGATACCGGCGCTTAGTCTATCTCGTCACCAACAACGATAGGAGAAGAGCGATGTCGAAGCACACGACCGGAACACGCAAAGACTGGCTCGCAGCGCGGCTCGAGCTGCTCGAGGCCGAGAAGGAACTCACCCGGCACAGCGACGAGCTGGCGCGGCGGCGGCAGGAACTGCCGTGGGTCCGGGTCGACAAGGAGTACCGATTCGAGACCGATGAAGGGAGAGCCTCGCTGGCAGACCTCTTCAAAGGCCGCTCTCAACTCCTCGTCTATCACTTCATGTTCGGGCCCGACTACACGGCGGGGTGTCCGTCCTGCTCGTCGATCGCCGACGGATTCGACGGCGTCGTCATCCACTTGGCGAATCACGACGTCACGCTTTCGGCGGTGTCGCGCGCGCCGCTCGCGAAGCTGCGGGGGTACAAGCAGCGGATGGGTTGGACGTTTCCCTGGGCGTCCTCGCTCGGCACTGATTTTAACTTCGATTTCAACGTCTCGTTCACCGAGGAGCAACAACGCGAGGGGCGCATCGACTACAACTACCAACGCGGCGGCCACGCGATGGACATGACGCCGGTCCCAGAGCCCGTCGCCCAGCTCGCGGCCATGTCCGGAACCGATGCGGCCACGTACGGGCGCGACAGGCCGGGCCTGAGCGCATTCGCGCTCGAGGACGGCATTGTCTACCACACCTATTCCACCTATGTGCGCGGCGTGGACGGCCTCTGGGGCATGTACCAGTGGCTTGACCGCGCACCCAAGGGGCGCAACGAGACGGGCGTCTGGTTTCGCCGCCACGACGAGTACGGCAAGCGCGAACGGCAATGAAGCAGTTTATTGAGTTAGGCGCAGTGCGGATTGGCGCTGCAATCCAAAACGTTTGCGCGAATGTCGACTTCGAGGTTTTGTCGTTGCCGGGCGGAAGCTTGATCGCGGTCCTTCTTTGGCTTTACGCAACCGCAATGGGTGCCGGGAGACCCCGGCGCGTGGCCGTAAGTTGCCGGCGGACCCCGGCACGGCCTGGCGACGCGGCCTCCACTGCAGCTACTGCTTCCGCATCGTGCAGCTATTGAATCAATATATTCGTGGCTTGACGCGCGATCAATCGCCAATGTCCGGCTTCCAGGGACACATTGCACTTTTCCTATAACTTCATTATTGTGGAAGATATGAGGAAGCGCGAATATCTCGGGCAATTGGAGCTCATGGTTCTGCTGGCGGTGATTCGGCCGGCCAAGGACGCCTACGGCGTACTCATCTCGCGTGAAATCGCGGCAAAGAGTGGGCGCGAGATAGCGCTCGCGAGCGTTTATGCCGCGCTCGAACGTCTCGAGAAGAAAAGATTGGTGGTTGCCACGCTCGGGGAACCCACCGCGGAGCGCGGCGGCCGGGCGCGCACCTTTTTCAGACCGACCGCGGCAGGCCTTAGGGAGGCGCGCGAGGCGCACGACACGCTGCTGCGGCTCTCCAGCGGACTATGGGAATTGGAAGGCGGGGACACGCACCGGCCGGTGGCGTGTGTCTGTCCTGACCAATCGACGGCTTTATAAGTCATGGACTTGGCCGGCATTTTTACTTTGCTGCTCGCCGCGTCCGGCTTCATTTTGTTGGCCGATTGGGTGCTCTTCAAAAGGCGGCGCCTCCGCGGCGCCGAAGGCATGATCGTCCGAGAACCGCTGCTCGTGCAGTACGCGCGCTCATTCTTTCCGGTCATTTTCATCGTGCTGGTGATTCGCGCATTCGTGATCGAGCCGTTTCGGATCCCATCCGCATCGATGATGCCGGGGCTGGTCGCCGGCGACTTCATCTTGGTGAATAAATTCTCCTATGGGCTGCGGCTCCCGGTGACCAATACCAAGATCGTGCGGATCGGCGAGCCGCAGCGGGGCGATGTCATCGTGTTTCGGCTACCGTCGGATCCGTCAGTCCATTTCATCAAGCGGCTGATCGGGTTGCCGGGAGATCACATCGTGGTGCGCAATAATCGACTCACTGTCAACGGGGCGTCGATTCCGATGAAACCCGATGGCGCCTATGCGGGGGATCAAGGCTTTTCGGGCGCGGAACTTGCGCTCGAGCGCATCGGCGCGGCACAACACCTCGTCATGCTCGCGCCCAATCGAGAGGCCACCGATTTCGACGCCGTCGTGCCGGCAGGCCACTACTTCTTCATGGGCGACAATCGAAATGACAGCGAGGACAGTCGCTTCCCGATCGTGGGCTTCGTGCCCGAACGAAACCTGGTCGGGCACGCCGTTCGAATATGGATGAACTGGCAGCTGCCCGGCTGGCCGGACTGGCGCCGGATCGGCATGAAAATTCGTTGAGGGAGCCGCGGATCGCAGCGGGAGCCGCGGAGGCTCAATGCTCCCAGTGGCCGTTCACGTGCTGCCAGCGTGAGCCTACTTGATCCCATCGATCGGGAACCCAGTGAGCCCCTCGTCGCTCGAATATATAGTGCCCTGAAACCCAAGAATACGCATGACCGTTCCAGTCCCAGTAGCCAGGCGCCCAGACATAGCCTTCGCGCGGTGCGGGCGCCCGCTCCTCACGTGCCGGCGGGGGCGCCGCATCGGCGCCGTCTCCGGCTGAAGCCATGGACGAGGTACCTATTTCGCCGGCGCTGAGGCACAGCGCGATCAACATTGCTCTGCTAATGGCGTTCATTCCCTTCCACTCCTCTTCTTGGGGCGCCCTTGACTACACCGACCTGTGTAAGTAAAACGTCAACCATGGCGCCTGTCAAGCAAAAACTACACAGACCTGTGCAATCATGAGCCGCTGGCCCGCCAAGGAAGCCATGCAAGAGCGGATTCTCGATACCGCCGGCCGGTTGTTCTACGGGCAGGGCATCCGTGCCGTCGGTGTCGATACGATCGCGGCGGAAATCGGCATCAGCAAGCGCACGCTCTATAACTATTTTCCGTCGAAGGACGAGCTGATCGTCGCCTATCTCTCGCGCCATTTCGTCCAAGCGAAGACGTCCGATCGGCCCGTGCTCGAGCAAATTCTTCGTTATTTCGACTGGCTCGAACGTTGGTTTGCGAGCGACACCTTTCGCGGATGTCCTTTCGTCAACGCCGTTGCCGAATTGGGCGACCCGACGCATCCCGGCGCCAAGATGGCCGTCGCCTACAAGGAGCAGCGGCGCCTGTGGCTGCGCGATGCGCTGACTCAGTTGAATGTAGCGGATCCCGACGGCTTGGCGACGCAAGTGGCGATTTTGGTGGAGGGCGCGATTATCGCGGCGCTGGTCCGTGGCGATCCCGGCATGGCCGGTGCCGCCAAGGCGGCCGCTCGCGTCCTGCTCACCGCGGCCGGCGTGCCCGATCCCGACGCCGCCGCTCAGCCCGTGCGGCGGACCGGGCAGGCCCGGTCCCGCAGATCCCCGGCAGGCGCTGCAGTGCGCAGGGCACGATCTCGCCGACCTTGAAGTCGAGCGTCAGCTTTGCCGCTGCCAGGTCTGCGTTCGGCCCAGCAGCGAAATACCGATGAAGCCGCGAACCACCAGAACCGTCCCGTCCTTGTGCAGATGAAACTTGCAGCGATACACGGAGCCGGTGTCGGGGTCGAGAATGTCACCGCCGCCATATTCGCCGTCCCTCAGTGTCACGTTGCGTATGATCAAGAGTCCTATGATCGGTTGATTCTTGCGTTCGTCGGTACACGCCGAACACACGCGCGTTTCGGCGCCCGGCGTGAAGCTTTGTTCGATTCGTCCGAAGTATTTCCCATCCTGCAGGTATATCCGCACCATGGCTCGCGGCATGCCCGTCTTGTCGTCGACGGTTTTCCACAAACCAAGCGGCGATTGCGGGTCGGCCGCCTGCGAAGTGACCGCCGGCATTCCCGCGAATACGAACGTGAACAAGGCGAGCGCGGCGGTGAAAACGAATTCCTTCATCGGCGATACCTCGTTGCGGACCGACGTTACAGGGCCTCGGTTGCCATGGCGGCGTCGACAGCAGCCGCGGGCAATTCTACCCCGGATTCGAAAGGCTGCCGCATTCGAGAGGCTGCCGCGGCCTTAGGTCGCGACGCGATCGAGCCGCGCCTTCTGTGCGAGGTTGTCGCTTCGCCAAAGGTATAGCGCGAGCAACGGGCTGCCGCCGGTGCGCATGGCGTGAGGTTCGTCGCTGGCGTGATGAATCAATGTTCCCGGGGCCCGTTCCTGCCACAGAGAGTCACCTTGTTGCCACGCTGCCGTGCCGCTCAGCGGCAGATATATTTCCTCCGCTTCGTGACGGTGGCGGGGATAATGGGTGGATGGGCCCAGGATCAGAAAGCCGCAGGCGATCCGCTCGCTCGCCAAGGGTCCATTTCCGCTACCCAAGATTTCGGTCCATCCATAATTGTCGAGGAAAGCGCGATCGAGATCCTTCGCAGTGTAAGTCTGGCGCCAGGCCAGCGACGGCGCGGCACGATACATCGCAGCCACCAGTTCGAAGCCGAACGGCGCGGCGTCGCGGGCGATGTCCGGAAGCCACCGCAACACCGGCAAAGGCGAAGAGTGCAACGCGCGACGTAGAGAGGTACGTGGCCAATCCGTCAGAAAAGGAGCGAGCGCCGGCTCCTGCAGAGATTCCAGCAACTTCAGTATCCGCGCGGCGATATTCACGGCGAGTCATGCTCTCCTCGGGCTTCGGCCTTCAATTATACTCACGCGCCGGTATTGCCGCAGTTCGGAGAGGTCGTGGCGCCCAAGTTTTCGTTGACCGAAACATCGATTCCGCGAGCAGCGCCGGTACTCCGCGTTTGAAGCGGCCGCTGGCAGTGCGCTGCGGGGCCTTCGGCGACATGGTGCTGTTGACCGCGTTGATCCGCGTGCTGCATGCGCGGTTTCATTCTCCCGTGGACATCGTGACCTCGGGTCCCTGGAGTGAGCCGCTGCTGCGCGGACAACCGGGCGTGGGCGAGATATGGAGCCTGCGCAGCCGCAAGACTCCGTACTGGCTGAGCGCGGATCAGCGGCGCGTCGTCCGACGCTTGCGGGATCGCGGCGTGGGTCCGACCTGGTTCTGCGACGCCAGCGACGCGGCGCGGCCCTTGCTGGCGCGTGCCGGAATTCCCGAGGAATTCATTGTCGACGTACGGGATCACTCCCTATTGCCCGGCGAGCATGCGACGGAGCAATGGCGACGTCTCGCGCAAGTCACGCCGGTTGCGATCGCCGCGCCTTCGGGCGCCGGAGCGCCAGCTGCGGAAGCGCCGGCCGTCGAATTGCGCGACGCCGAACTCGCCGCGGTGACGCCGGGGTGTCATCTCGAAGTGAGCGAACGACAACGCAGCGATCTTGAAGCCTGGCTGCGGGCGCGCGGCCTCTCCGCGGCCCCCCTGATACTGATTCAAATCGGCAACAAGCGCACGATGCGGCGCGGCCTGCGCCGATTGGCGGTGAACAATAAGTACTGGCCGAACGAGCGCTGGGCCGAGGGATTGCGCCATGTACGCCGGCAACATCCCGATCACGCGATTGTGTTGCTCGGCACGGGCCCCGAATATGCGCTGAACCAGGAAGTCGCGGTGCTGGCGGATATTGCACGGCTGTACAACGCCGCCGATGATCTGCCCATTCCGCGGCTCGTAGCGTTGTCGGAGCGCGCCGCCGGCCTGATTACCGTCGATTCGGGACCGGCGCATGCGGCGGCGGCGGTGGGTTGTCCGCTGGTGGTGCTGTTCGGCAAGGCGCTCCCGTCGCTGTATCGGCCGTGGGGCACGGCGGGGGCGGACGTGAAAGTCCTATGCGGCCGGGTGGCGGGGGAACCCGATATGCTGGGAATTGAATCGCGCAGCGTGATCGCGGCATGGTCCGGTCTGCAGCTACGCGATCGAGACGCCTGACGGCGCCACGCTTTGCGCGTTATTGGGCGGGCTGTGCGCGCAACATGTCCGGAGTCACCAATACGACGTCGCGCTTGGTCACGAAGAAGCGCTTCTGATCGAGCGCGCGGTCTTGACCTATCTGCGTGTCGTCGGGAATCACGCAGTTCTCATCGAGAATGCAGCGCGTGATCTTGCAACGGCGGCCGATGGTCACGCCCGGCAGCAGCACAGAGTTCTCAATGATGCTGCTGTGGCCTTCCTCGTCCAGCACGAATTTCGCGGGCGGTTGCTGCCCCTGGTACGTCCAAATAGGCCATTGATGATCGTAGATGTTGAGTTCCGGATTGAGCGACACCAATTCCATGTTCGCTTCGTACAAGGCGTCGATGTTACCCACGTCGCGCCAATAATTTTGCGCGCGGGTCTCGACGTCATGGAAGGGATAGGCAAACACGCGCAGGGGCTCAATGGCGGGTGGAATGATGTTCCTGCCGAAATCGTGATTGCTGGATTCGTTGGCCGCGTCGTCAGTCAGCATTTTCTCCAGGCGGTTCATGCCGATGACGTAGATGCCCATGGACGCACGCGCCAGTTCTTCCTGGCCGATGATGGGATCCGGGTCGTTCGGTTTCTCGGCGAACTTGGTGACGCGATTGGTGTCGTCGGTGGTCAAGATGCCGAACTCATTGGCGCGTTCAATGAAATCCAGATTCTGATAGACCGAGTCGGCGGTGCCGCGATACCAGTGTGGGCCGATTTGCTGTTGCGCCGGAATCAGCTCCACGAATTCGCCGAGTTCACCGCGCAGATAGCTCCAGCCGCGGTGGATGTGCTGGATCAACGACTGCGCCTTGTACTGGGTGAGCACCGCGATCTGCCGGATGCCGGAATTGACGCAATTCGACAGTACGAAGTCGATGATCCTGAACTTGCCGCCGAAAGGCGTCGCGGGCTTGCAGCGGTGCTGGGTGAGCGCTTTGAGGCGTTCGCCGCGCCCTCCTGCCATGACCACCGCCAGGGTGCCGCTCGTCAAACGGCTGACGTAGCGTCCGGTGTTAGTACGAGCAGCATGTCGCATACCTATCCCAAGCTTTACCGTGAGTAGTACGAATCAGCCCCCAGCCCGATCCCAGCCTGCCACACTCAGCGAACGCCTGCACCTTTTCTCGCGATGGCGTCAATGGCTTTGCTAAACTCTTGATTATGTCGGCATTGAAGCTGTGTGTCTTGAGCTCTGAGATCTTGCCGTACGCAAAGACCGGCGGACTCGCAGACGTCGCAGGCGCTTTGGTGCAGAACCTCCGGCTGCTGGGTCACCACGTGTACGCCTTCATGCCGCTGTACTCCGCCGTTCGGGCGGCGCACCCGGAGCTGCAACCCGTTCTCGGCGGGCAGCAGGTCCCGATGGCCATCGGCAACACGGAATACCGTTTCTCTCTGCAAACCGCCAGTTTCCCCGGCACGGACATCGCGATGTATTTCATCGACTGTCCCGCGCTGTACGGCCGTGCCGGTTTCTATACCACCGATCCGGACGAACATCGGCGTTTTCTATTGTTAACCCGCGCAACTCTCGAGAGCTGCAGGCGTCTGGGAATTACGCCCGACATCTTCCATTGCAACGACTGGCATACGGCGTTCCTGCCATTGTATCTGAGGACGCTCTATTCGTCGGATCCCATGTTCGCCGCTGCGCGGTCGGTGCTGACGATTCATAATATAGGATATCAGGGCATCTTCCCCAGCGCTGCGGCCGCCGACTTGGGATTGGACGACGTCGATGCGCATCCCGATCGAGTGGTCGGCATATTGAACGGTGTCGACTACCGGGATTGGGATCCGCGGCACGACCCGTATTTGACGGCGCATTTCGGACCGCAGGACTTGCGCGGCAAGCAGACCAACAAGGAACTGCTGATGGCGGCCGTCCACCTCGACATGGCAGTGTCGCGGCCGCTGGTCGGCATGGTGACTCGGCTGGCGGAGCAGAAAGGCATCGACCTCCTGTTCGACGCATTGCCGAGTCTCTTGCAGGAGCGCGATTTCGGCTTCCTGGTGTTGGGCAACGGCGATCCGCCATATGTGGCATTTTTCGAGGGACTGGCGCGGCGCTTCCCGGGCCGCGTGGCGTTTCGCCACGGATACGATGAATCCCTGGCTCATTTGATCGAGGCGGGCAGCGACATTTTCCTGATGCCGTCACGCTACGAGCCCTGCGGGTTGAATCAAATGTACAGCCTGCGCTACGGCACCATTCCGGTCGTGCGCAAAACCGGGGGTCTTGCGGATTCCGTGCAGCATTTCGATCCCGGCACCGGGATCGGCACCGGATGCGTGTTCAACGATTACGATGCTCCTGCCGTGCGCTGGGCCATCGGAACCGCGCTCGATTGGTATAACGTCCCGAAGATCTGGCATCAGCTGATGCAAAACGCGATGGCGCAGGACTTTTCGTGGACTCGGCGCATCGTCGAATACGATTCGCTATACGGGGAACTGCTCGGGACTTCCTGAATGATCACGAGCTTGCGGCTCGAGCCGCAGGTCAGGGATTCAGTTCGAGCAGCGCGTAGCGGCGGCCGTTGGGCAGCGCATAGCTCTTCGCCATCCGCAATCCCGCCGACTGCAGCCAGGGCAGCTCCGTCCGTCCGTCCGACCTCTGCGCCGTGGAATCTCGCCGTGGCCCAAACCCGTTCCTTAGCCGTTGGGCGATCGAACCCGCGCGGGTGGGCAGCAGTACGACGATGAGGCTTTGCGGCGCGGCGCCGGCATCGGCTCTCAAACGATCGATGGAGGCCGAGTCGATCGGGCCGGGTATCAGGTCTACCGTGGTTCTGGCATACATGTCGATGATTGCCCGAGTCGTCTCATCGGGTGCGAATAGAATCAATGGCTTGCCCGCGGCGTCGCGCTCGATCGCACGAGCGATCGACGCCAGATCCTGCCAGGTATCGACTAAGGTGTACACCTGCGATGCCGGTCCCACGAGTAAGGCGCAATAAGCCAACAACAGCGACCACTGCGCTCGCTGCACGTGATCGCGCGCCGCCCTCCACGCGCGCAGCGCGAGCGCCGCGGCCAGACCCAAACCGACAGCGGAAATCACAATGAAGGCCGCGTGCGAGCTCATCGTGTTCCAGGCGTCGGCACCGGCCACGCTCAAAGCCGCTGTGCATATCAATACGCCCAGCAGCAGCAGGATGGAGGTCGCGCGCAACGCACGTATATCCCATCGGTCCGGCGTCTCCGAGATTTCCCGAGTCCACCAGGCGAGCAGCAAGGCGATGCCCGGCAGCGCCGGGGCGAAGTAGATATTGCGGGCAGTTGCCGCCATCGAGAGGATGACGAGCGACGGCAGCGAGGCGGCTACCGCGAAGCGCACAGGACGATAGTCATCGAACGGGTTCTTGCGCTGCCGCCACGCGCGGCGCAGGGCGGCAGCGACCAATAGGGTCCAGGGGGTCAGATAGAGCGGCAGCTCGATCAGGTACTTGCCGGGAGAGTTGCGATGGGCGGCCGCGTACTGCAACTCACTCGGCGCGTCGATGCGCGCGAATCGGCCGACCAAATTGTTCCAGAAAAACACTTTCAAGTGAGCAAGTCCGTCCGGACCCGCGTACACGAACCAGATCCAGGTGAGAATCATCGCGGCCTGCAAGACCAAACCCAGGTACAGCTCCCAACGGAAAAGTTCGCGCCAGCGCTTCTCCCAGACAGCGAGGGTGACTATGGCCAACGCCGGCACCATCCAGGCGACGGCGCTCTTGCAAAGAAAACCCAACCCCAAGGCGGCGTGCATCAAAAGGTAGCCGCGCAGCCGCTCGCGGGTGCCCGTCGCATAAAAGCCCCGGTATGCGCCGAAGAGTGCGACCGAGACGGCGGCGAGCAGCGGCGCATCGGTCGCGAGCCAGATGGAGGTCTGGTACGAGAGAAGGAAGGTGCTCATGGCGGCCGCGCCCGCTACGCCCCCGACCTGTCCGGCGCTGCGGCGCGCCAGCAGGCCGACGCTCAGCGCGGAGATCATCGCGTACAGCAGATTGGGCAGCCGCGCGGCCCAGGCTTCTGCGCCGAAGAGCCGGATGGGGACGGCTGCGAGCCAGTAGGTCAGCGGAGGCTTTTCGCAGAAGGCCTCGCCTGCCAACAGCGGCACCGCCTTCTCGGGCTGCCAGCTCATGCGCCAGGCGATGTCCGCTTCGCGCGGTTCATCGGGGGTCCAGTAGCCGCGCCCCAACATGCCGACGCACCAAATCAGGAGTAACGCCGCCGAGAGCAACGCCAGGGGTGAGCGGAGCGGTCTCGACAACGCGGTATACTTCACAATCCACAAAGGAGAAAGCATGGCATTCGCTGACTATACTTCACACGGCGCCGTCGCCGTCATCACCTTGAAAAATCCACCGGTCAACGCCCTGAGTCTGGGGCTGCGTACCGCCATCGCCGACGGAGTAGAACGCGCAACCGGCGATGAGTCGATTCGGGCGGTGGTGATCGTCGGATCCGGCAGTGCATTTTGCGGTGGCGCCGATGTCAGCGAATTCGGATTGCCCGCCATGTCCGCGAGCCCGTCCTTGGCAGATTTGTTTGCGTTGATCGAGAACTCGCCCAAACCGGTGGTCGCGGCGATCAACGGACTCGCGTTGGGCGGAGGACTGGAGCTCGCCATGGCGTGTCACTACCGCGTCGCCGCCGCGGCAGCGCAGCTCGGACAGCCGGAGGTCAAGCTGGGCATTCTGCCGGGAGCGGGGGGTACGCAGCGGCTGCCGCGCCTGGTGGGGGTCGAGCGGGCGCTCAACATGATCGTGAGCGGCAATCCCGTGAGCGCACGCGAATTGGCGAAGACAAAGTTGCTCGACTCGATCGCCGAGGGCGATGTGCTGCCTTCAGCCGTCGCGTTTGCCGAGCGCGTCATCGCCGAGAAATTGCCTCCGAAGAAAGCGCGCGACATCAAAATCGATTTTCCGAATGCGGAAGCATTTTTGGACTTCGCGCGCGGCGCCGTCGCGCCGCTCGCCAAGAACTACCCGGCGCCGCTCAAGTGCATCGACGCGATCGAGGCGGCGGTGCTCGAGCCCTTCGACGAGGGAATGAAAACCGAAGGGTCTCTGTTCGTCGAATTACTGAACACTCCGGAGTCCAAGGCACTGCGGCACGCGTTTTTTGCGATGCGCGCCGCCGCCAAGATCCCCGATGTGCCGAGCAGCACCCCATTGCGCGCGATCAAGTCGGTGGCGGTAATCGGCGCCGGCACGATGGGCGGCGGTATCGCGATGAATTTTGCCAATGCCGGCATCCCGGTCACGGTGCTCGAGACGACCCAGGCGGCGCTCGACAAGGGCCTCGGCACGGTAAAGAAGAATTATGAGAACACGCTGAAGAAGGGGCGGCTGACTCAGGACGAATTCGACAAACGCATCAAACAGATCACCGGCACACTGTCGTACGACGACATCAAGACTGCCGACCTCGTCATCGAGGCGGTGTTCGAGGATATGCAGGTCAAGAAACAGGTGTTCGAGAAGCTGGACAAGGTCGCGAAGAGCGGAGCGATCCTCGCGTCGAATACCTCGACCTTGGATTTGAACAAGATCGCGGACTTCACGCAGCGCCCGCAAGATGTGATCGGTCTGCATTTTTTCAGTCCGGCGAATGTCAGCAAGCTGCTCGAGATCGTACGCGGCGCCAAAAGCGCCAAGGATGTGGTTGCCACCAGCATGGCCGTGTCCAAGCAAATCAAGAAAGTCGGCGTGATCTCCGGCGTGTGCGACGGATTCATCGGCAACCGGATGATGAACGCCTACTTCCGACAGATGGAGTTGCTGCTGGATGTGGGCGCGCTGCCTCAGCAAATCGACAAGGCGATGGAGAAATTCGGATTTGCCATGGGCCCCTTTCGAGTCAGCGATCTCGCGGGAAACGACATACTTTGGTACATACGCAAACGCATGTACGTCGAGTATCCGAATCTCGTATTTTCCAAGACTCCGGATCGCATCTGCGAGCTTGGACGATTCGGTCAAAAGACCGGAGCCGGCTGGTACGACTACAAGCCCGGCGACCGCGCACCGATCCCGTCCGATCTCGTCGACAAAATCGTACTCGAAGAGTCGGCTCGCTTAAGGCTCCCGCGGCGCAAGGTCGGCGACGAGGAGATCGTGCAGCGAGCGCTGTATTCCTTGATCAACGAAGGTGCGCGCATACTCGAGGAGGGAATCGCGCTGCGAGCGTCGGACATCGACGTCGTGTATTTGACGGGATATGGATTTCCCGACTTCCGCGGTGGGCCGCTGTTCTACGCCGACACCGTGGGCCTGCCCAACATCCTGCGCACGATGCGCGAATTCGCGAGGGGCTACCAACCGGACGCCTGGGAGCCGGCGCCCTTGCTCGAGCAACTTGCCTCTGAAGGCAAAACCTTCGCCGGCTGGGGAAAACAGTCATGACCGACGCCGTAATCGTCGCTACCGCCCGAACCGGGCTCGCCAAATCATGGCGCGGAGCGTTCAATATGACGCATCCCGTGACCTTTACCGGGCACGTCCTGCAGCATGCCATGCAGCGGGCTCGCCTCGATCCCAAGGAAGTCGAAGACGTCATCGTCGGCGGCACCTTCATGGAAGGCGCCGCGGGCATGAACGTGGCGCGGCAAGTCGCGCTGCGCGCCGGGTGCCCGGTCACGACGGCCGGCGTCACCGTGAATCGCTTTTGCTCCACCGGTCTGCAAACCATCGCGCTCGCGGCGCAACGAGTCATCGCCGGTGAGGGCGAGATTTACGCGGCCGGCGGCCTGGAATCCATTTCCTGCATCCAGAACCAAGCCAATATGCGCATGCTGAAGGAGGGCTGGCTGGTCGAGCACAAGCCCGAGATCTATTGGAACATGCTGCAGACCGCGGAAAACGTGGCCAAGCGCTACAGCATTTCGCGGCAGCTGCAGGATGAGTACGGCGTGCAGAGTCAGCTGCGTGCGGCCGCGGCGGCCCAAGCCGGCCGGTTCAACGATGAAATCGTGCCCATGACCACCTTGATGGCGGTGGCCGACAAAGACTCGGGCACCATCGGTACCCGGGAGGTCACCATCGCCGCCGACGAGGGCATTCGGCCCGACACCACCTACGACGGCGTGTCGAAGATCCGCGCGGCGCTGCCGGGCGGCGTGATCGCGGCCGGCAATTCGAGTCAGTTCTCCGACGGCGCGTCGGTGTGCATCGTCATGGACGCGAAGCGCGCGGAGAAAAAGGGCTTGAGCCCGCTCGGAATCTTTCGCGGCTTTCAAGTCGCGGGCTGCGAGCCCGACGAAATGGGAATCGGTCCGGTCTTCGCCGTGCCCAAGCTCCTGGCCAAGGCGGGATTGCGCGTCGAGGACATTGGCCTCTGGGAATTGAACGAAGCCTTCGCGGTGCAGGTCATCTACTGCCGCGATCGGCTCGGTATTCCCGCAGAGCGTCTCAACGTCGACGGCGGCGCGATCGCCGTCGGACATCCTTACGGCGTCTCAGGCTCGCGTCTCGTCGGCCATGCGCTGATCGAAGGCAAGCGGCGCGGTGTGAAATATGTCGTGGCGACGATGTGCATAGGCGGCGGCATGGGAGCGGCCGGCCTGTTCGAGGTGGCCTGAGGTTCTGAGAGTGCGCCCCGTGCCGGGGCGCGCTCCCAGCGGCAGACTTTGCGTTGCCGCATCGCCCGAAAGTATTCGGCGCTACTTGAACGTGAGCTGCCTGAATTCCTCCTGGCCGAATACCGTCCGCATCTCGTTGTAGCCCTCGACCAAGCTCTTTTGCTTGTCCTCGGCCAACTCCTTGCGCAAATCGGCCATCACGGCGTTATAACGGGCCTCGTCCGGATCGGACATCGCCGCGCTCGGCCTTTTCACGATGAGGATCACGTTGAAATCACGGTTGCGCCGCGACCCAATGCCTGTCAAGCGAGAACCCCTCAACGACGGGGTGTCCAATATCCCCATCGCGCTTGCTCAATGGTGCCGCGCACACGCACGAGTAAAATAGTCTCCCGAGTCGAGTACATGCTACCGTCGCGACGCAGAGAAACGACGAGACCCAGGGAAACGACGAGGGGAGGACATATGGCTCGGATCCTGCTGGTCGAAGACGACCCTGCGCTGTCGCGGGGAATCATTGCGCTTCTCAAAGCCGCCGGCCACGCCGCAGACGGTGCCAAGGACGGCGAGACGGCTCTTTTTCTCGCAGAGGCAGAACCCTGCAGTCTGATCATCCTGGATATCGGCCTGCCTGACATATCGGGATTCGAGGTGCTCAAGAGGCTGCGCGCCCGGGGCTGCAAGACTCCCATTCTGGTGTTGACCGCGCGGGACCATGTCACCGATCGGGTCAAGGGCCTCGATCTCGGGGCGGACGATTACTTGTTGAAACCCTTCAACGCCAGCGAATTGGGCGCGCGTGTCCGGGCGCTCCTGCGCCGTGACCATGGCGATCCAAATCCGGTGCTGGTCATCGGTAACCTGACGATCGACCGGGCGCGCGCCACGGCCGAGGTTTCCGGACGACCCTTGCAGCTGCGGCGACGGGAATGGGCGGTGCTCGATCGGTTGACGGCCAAGGCAGGCGAGGTCGTCTCCAAGGAGCGGCTGATCGCCGAAGTGTTCAGCTACGACGATGCCGTGGCGCCCAATGCGCTTGAAGTGCATATCGCCCGGCTTCGCAGGAAGCTCGAGCCCGACGGACCGGCGATCAGGACGATGAGAGGGCTTGGATATATGCTCGAGGCTTCGTGATCCCGAAGAGTGCCGCCGAGGCCCCGGCCGAACTGCATCGGAGGTTCGCCACGGCCGCAATAGGCGCATCATTAGTGAGACAGGCTCCGAGTGATCGGACGGAATGTTCAAATCATCGATAACGAAATTCCTGATCGCGTCATTGGGTATTCTGATGACCGGGCTGTTCGTCGCAGCACTGATACTTGCCGTCCAGGCGTGGAGCAACTACGCGCTCGCCGGCCGGATTGCCCGTCTGACCAACACCGACCACACGCTGTTCAATGCGCTGGTGACCGTTCGCGCCCAGATTCCGAAGGACAGTACCGCGCTGATTGCGCAGGACGACCCGCGGCTGGTGATGGAGGCCACGCACAGGGAAGCGTCCCTGACGGTGACCACCGCGCTCGACGCGTTGCAGGCCACCGACATCGCCAATCGTGCCCAGTTCGTTACCGCCATTCAAACCGCCTGGCAGAAAGCGGAAGCGCTGCAATTCACGGTCGAGGCGCAGGCTTCCCGCCTGCGCGCCGAGCGGGATCTGCATGCGATCGACCCGTGGCGCGAGGCGGTTCACGGAATGACCGATACGCTCAGCACGGCCTCGGCCGCGGTCGGCAACGCCGTGAGAATGGGCGACCCGATCATTGCCGAGATGGTGCAGATTCGCCGCACCGCCTGGATCATCCGCGACCGTTACGGTCTGCAATGCTCGATGTTGCGGCCGAACGTGGACAGGAGCCTGCCCCTCGATGCCAGGCAGCTCGACCTTTGGCACGGGGATCGCGCCATCTACACTGCCGCATGGCATACCCTCGATGAATTTCTGTTGCGGCCCGGCGTGTCGGCCGCTTTGCGCGAACGCATCGACGTCGCGCGCACTAACACCAAACAGGCCCAGACCAAGGTGGACGCAATCGTCGACCGATTCGACGGCTCGGGCAACCCCGTCGTCGCCAGCGGCGAATGGACGGCCCTCTGCGACGGCCCCTTCGACTCCATACTCGCCATCGCGCAACAGGCCCAAGACGAAGCCAACGGTCATGCCGAGGCCATCCGCGCCGCCTCGTCTCGAATGTTGCTCGTCGCGGGTCTTGACCTCACCTCGGTAATTGCATTCGGCGCTTTTGCCGTCGTCAATATTCAACGCCGGCTGGCGCGTCCGATGAAAACCCTGATCGGGACCATCGCCCGCCTGGGCCGCCGTGAATTCGACCAAGCCGTACCCTCTACCGGAAGCCCCGACGAGCTGGGCAGTATGGCGCAGGCGCTCGAGACCTTGCGCACCAGCGCGCTCGAAGCCGAGCGGCTGCAGCTGGCGATGAACCGGTTCACCGCCGATGCCTCTCATCAAATGCGAACCCCCCTTACCATCCTGCGCACCCATATCTCGGTTCTCGGCGGCCTCATTCCGGCGAACCACGCAGCATATTCCTCGCTCAAGGACATCCAGGAAGCGGCCGATCGGCTCCAGCGGCTGCTCATTCAACTCCTGAAACTGGCGCGGGCCGACGGCGGCAAATCACTCGACCGGGAGTCAGGCACGATCGATCTCCGCGAAGTCGTTCAGGAAATCGCCGCGAAGCATGTGCCGCAGGCGCTGGAGGCTGGAATCGACCTTCATTTCGAGGCAGAACAGCGGCCGTTCCCGACGCAAGCCAACCCGATCATGATCAACGAGATACTCGCCAATCTCATCGACAACGCGATCCGCTACAACAAGGCCGGCGGCAGTGTCGTCGTCAGACTCTTCGGCGAGAAGGGCAGGCACGTGGTCGATGTCGAAGATGACGGTCCCGGGATCCCCGATGCAGAACGAGAGAAGGTCTTCACGCGATTCTATCGACTGAGCCGCGATCAGAGCCGAGTGGGCAGCGGGTTGGGGTTGGCCATCGTCCAATCCCTCGCCGCAACTCTGAACGCGGAGATCAGGATGAGCACCGGAGCCGACAGTCAAGGTCTCCGCGTCCGCGTCTCATTCACTTGATGTGGCCACCGGTCGCCTCAGGGTCCCCGCTCCATGGGCGGGGGTATTCATGCGGTAAATTCGCCACTTCCCCGCGATCGCCCTAGGCCAAGACCCTCCTTTTAACTTGCTGACAGCTTCTTGAAAGCTAAAGGCGCCCAAGATTGGCGCGCCTGATGTGGCAGCGAGGATTGCTGGAAGCGTCAGACGTTGCAATAACTATCAAGGGGAGCAAGATGGAAAAACAACACCACGTTGATCGGGGAGCCACGCATATACCGCTCGGGTTTTGGAGCAATCCGACCCGCTTGATCGCCACGGCTCTGCTCAGTGGCGCAATTGCGGGACTGACCGTTTCGGCTGCACTCGCCGCAGACCCGACTCCCGCGACCGATTCGCCGGAAAAGGCGGCCAGTATTGAACCGATCGTCGTGACGGGCTCGCGCATTTCCCGCCGCGATTATCAATCCGACAGCCCTATCGCGACGATCGACGAATCGGTGCTATCGGCCGCGGGACAACCCACGCTCGATCGCGCAATCGGCGAATTGCCGCAGTTCTCCGCCGCCCAGGGCATGAGCGAGGTGGGCGACGTGCAGGGTTCGACGGGTTTTGCGGGCGGACAGGCCTACGGCGACCTGCGGGGTCTCGGCCCCAACCGGGCGTTGGTCCTGATGGACGGCCGGCGACTGATCTCATCCAACCCCAACGGCTCCGTGGATCTCAACACGATTCCCATGTCGATGATCGAAAACGTCGAGGTCATTACGGGCGGCGCTTCGTCGACCTACGGTTCCGATGCGATCGCCGGCGTGTTGAACTTCAAGCTGCGGCAGCATTTCAGCGGTGCCGAGGTGAGCTATCAGCACGGCGAGACCACCCACGGCGATGGCGCAACGGAGCATGTCACCGCTCTCCTCGGCGGCAACTTCGCCGAGGACCGCGGCAATATGGTATTGGCGATCGAGTACTCCGAACGAGGCGTGGTTCACGGAGCCGACCGCTCGCTGGGAGTCAACACCGACGGCACCATCTTCACCGATCTGGCGGCGCCCAATTGTGTGCAGAATTACCGTGGTCTCGGAACGCTGAAAGGCGTCAACATCAGCCCCGACTGCACCAAGGTCCGAGTCGGCCTCGGGAATTACTTCGCCATTCAGGTGCCGCTCACCAAGTACAACGTGTTCGCCCGCAGCACCTACAAGATCAATGACAGTGTGTCGGCCTATGCGCAATTCAACTTCATGGAGTCGTCGGCGCGCGACGAGACCGCGGGCGGCTCGACGGGACCCGGCAAGGAACTCTACGTTCCGCTGAACAATCCGTTCGTCGTCAACAACCCTGGGCTGCAGACCATTCTGGCCTCCCGTCCCGCGGACCCGAACAATCCGAATGCGCTGACGCAGCCGCTGGTCCTGACCAAGCTTTTGAGCGCGAGCGGCAACCGAGTCCAGACATACAAGTACGATGTCTATCAAGCCGTCGCAGGACTGAAAGGAGACATACCCATACCTGGCACGGATTTGACCTGGGACGTATATAGCTCCTACGGCAGCACGCAATTCACCAACCTCCAGCAGAACGACTCGAGCAAGGCGGCATTTGCCTCCATCCTCAATGGCACCGCGAATTACACGGGCTCCGTCGGCAACTGCGTGGGCTATGCCTGGAACCCGTTCGGTTCGAACCCCTTGAGCCCGGGGTGCCGAGAGTACGCAACGCGCGAGAATAACAACGTCAACACCATCACTCAGAAGAACATCGAAGGCACGTTGCAAGGGAAGATCATGACGCTGCCCGCGGGCGAACTGCGCTTCGCAGTCGGCGCGGACTACCGCGGCAGCAGCTTCGACTATCACCCAGACCACGGACTCATCACGAACGACAGCTTCTCATACGACACCACCGTCCCGACCTCGGGTACCCAAAACGTTCGCGAAGTCTTCGCGGAACTCCTCGTGCCTGTGCTCAAGGATCTGCCGTTGATCGACGAGCTCTCGCTCGATCTCGGCGCCCGTCGTTCCGACTACGACTTGTTCGGCGGGGTCAACACTTGGAAAGCCGACCTGAACTGGAAGCCGGTGTCGACGGTGTCGGTTCGCGGCGGATACGCGCGGGCGATCCGCGCCCCCAGCCTGGGCGAGCTCTTTGCTCCCACGGTCACGGGAAATCTGAATATCGGCTCCGGACCGAGCGCCGGCGATCCGTGCGCGACGGGCAGCTCGTTCCGCACCGGTGCGAATGCCGCTCAAGTGGCGGCACTCTGCCAGGCGCAAGGCGTGCCCGCCGCTCTATATCCCACCTATACGTACGGGGTCGACTCCGTGCACGGCACCTCCGGTGGCAATCCTAGCCTTACGCCGGAGACCGCCAACACGTATTCGATCGGCACAGTGTGGAGCCCGCACTTTAGCAGCGACCTGATGCACAAATTTCACGTGTCGGTCGACTACTACCACATCGCCATCTCGAACGCGGTGGGCTCCCTGGCCTTGACCGACATTTTGCCGCGCTGTTTCAATTCCGACGGCATTAGCAATCCGAACTACTCGACGGCGAACGTCTACTGCCAGCAGATTACGCGCGACCGTAATACGGGCGACATCGTGCTCGGCCATGAAGGGCTGCTGAACCTCGCAAGCTACAAGACCGACGGCATCGATACGGAGATCGACTGGAGTTTCGGGCTCGCAGCGCTCGGCTTGCCCGACAGTGCGGGAACGTTCCGCCTGAACTCAATGATCAACTACACGCATACTTTCGATGTGTCCGCGCTCCCGGGATCGCCGGTTCTCGACTACGCCGGAAGTATCGGCAACACCCAGGTGAGCCCCGAAATGGCGCACCCGCATTGGAAGGCGAACACGGCGTTCGGGTACTCGATCGGTCCCGTAACGACGACCCTCCATTGGCGCTACATCGCCGCAATGAAGCATCAGGACGTCGTCGTGGATCCGACCAGCACGACCCCGGGCGTGCCGACCTACAACTACTTCGATATCGATGCACACTGGGCTGTCATGGATCACTTAGAGCTCGTCGCGGGTCTCACGAACATTGGCGACAAAGGTCCACCTTTCGTGAGTGGCCAGCCGCTCACCACCGACTCGGCGACCTATGACATCATCGGCCGTACGTATTATGTCGGCTTCAAGTCGAAATTCTGAGCAAGGCCCCCTCGCGTCAACCGGCGCGAGGGGGCATCTCGCTTCTCGTGCTGCATTGGCCCGGCTGATGGGTCTACCGCATTCAGAGCAATCATCGATCAGGGCTCGAAATCAGAAATGGCAACCAAGCATCGCTGTCAGGTCGGATTCAGGCACGACCCCTATCATTTCATCCGATGCTGACACCCGAACAACGCATGGAGAAGATACGAACCGTTTTCCGCGTGGCGAGCGGAAATTTCTTGGAAATGTACGATTTCATGATCTTCGGCTACTTCAGTGCCGCGATCGGCCGTGCCTATTTTCCCGGGAGCAGCGAATTCGCGTCGCTGATGCTCTCGATGACGACGTTTGCCGTCGGCTTCATGGTCCGCCCCCTGGGGGCGATTTTCCTCGGGGCCTACATCGACCATATCGGCCGCCGCAAGGGGCTGCTGGTGACGCTTGCGCTGATGTCGGTGGGCACGCTGACGATAGCGCTGGTGCCGGGTTACGAGACGATCGGCCTGTTCGCGCCCATCGTGGTGGTGCTGGGGCGGTTATGCCAGGGCTTCTCGGCAGGCGTCGAATTGGGCGGCGTCTCGGTCTATCTTTCCGAGATTGCAACCCCCGGGCATAAGGGATTCTACGTGTCCTGGCAGTCGGGCAGCCAGCAGGTTGCGGTGGTCTTCGCGGGGGTGCTCGGCTACGCGCTGTCGAATCTGCTGCCGCCCGATCAGCTGGACGCCTGGGGCTGGCGTATCCCGTTGATCGTCGGCTGCATGATCATTCCGTTCATCTACATGATCCGTCGTACCCTTCAGGAAACCGAGGAGTTCGCAGCACGGAAGCACCATCCGACGCCCTCCGAAATCTACGCCAGCATGCTGAAACACTGGCGGATCGTGATCACCGGCGTCGCCATGGTCCTGATGACCACTGTTTCGTTTTATACCATCACCGCGTATACCCCGACGTTCGGCAAGAACATACTCAAGCTGTCGCAGAGCGACGCGCTTCTGGTCACGCTCTGTGTGGGCGTGTCGAATTTGATCTGGCTGCCGCTCATGGGGTCTCTTTCCGATCGGATCGGCCGGAGACCGCTGCTGTTGAGCTTCGCGGCAATTGCAATCCTGACGGCATACCCGTCGATGGCGTGGCTCGTCGATCAGCCCAGCTTCGTCAAGTTGCTGATCGTCGAACTTTGGCTGTCCTTCATCTATGCCGGCTACAACGGCGCGATGGTCGTGCACCTGACTGAAATCGTCCCGGTCGCCGTCCGAACCGCCGGATTCTCGCTGGCCTACAGTCTGGCGACGACGATCGGCGGCTCGACTCCGGCAATCGTGACTTATCTGATCCATGAAACCGGCAATCGAG
>WNFI01263898.1_pt1 | contig 34375 bp, 29 predicted proteins | sample 5400471 | NCBI WGS metagenome assembly WNFI01 (sample SAMN13153348, study PRJNA577476) | soil metagenome | isolation source: 100 cm saprolite on Douglas fir-dominated hillslope | place: USA:California | collected 2013-09-17 | reverse complement strand
GCCCGAGACGGCCACGAACACCGCCTCGCCCGCGGAGGCCTGGGCGAAGCTCGCGTCCGTGCGCCAGGCGGGAAGCCACTTCGCGTCGCGCCGGCAATCGCGATACAGCCGTTCGATGGCATCGCGGTCCGCGTCGGCCGCGCGCCTCACCTCGAAAGCACGCGGCGGCGCGAGCCAGGCGACAAGGGATACCGCCGCGGCGGATGCCTCGGCCTCGCTCGCGAATGCGAGGTGTGCGAACCGGTTCAAGGGAAACCATCCGGCCAGGTCCTCGGGATCGCGCCGGTATTCCTCGAATCCGAACGCGCCGTCGTCGCGCACGAAGATGTCGACACAGTGATCGGCTTCGCGATTCTCGATGGAGCTCAAGACCCGCGGCTTCACGTGGTGCTCCGGCACATGAGCACCTCGTCGGGCTCGACCCGCAGCTTCGCGCGGAGCTCTTCGCTGCCCTGCGCGAATCCGAGGCGTTCGAGGAGCCTTGTCGACCGAAAGTTGCGGCGCTTCGCGACGGCGGTGAAGAGCCGCACGCCGTAATGCTCGGCAAGCTCGCGCATCATCGCCGACACGGCCCGTGTTGCGAGGCCGCGCCCCCAATAAGCGCTGCAAAGCTCGTAGGCGATCCCGGCGCTCGCGTCGGCGCGCACCGTGGCCTGCACGTAGCCGATGAGCTCGCCCAAGGGCATGCGGATTACCCAGTTCAACCACTGCTCGCGGCCATCGGCGGATTGCCGCGTCTCGAGCTTCTCGAAGCGCGCGCGCAGCCACTCGAGGGAAGCGGGCGGCGCGTTTTCGTAGGCATAGATGGCGGGATCGCACAGCACCTTGAACATTTCCGCGGCATGTGCCGCGGTTTGCGGCTCGAGCGTGACACCTTCGGCTGCGATCGTCCGCATTCGCCTAAGGGGCGAGCACCAGGCGATGCGCGGCGACGATCGCCTCGCGCCGCGTGGGGATGGTGATGTACTCCACGCGCGCCCAGCGCTCCGCGAAATTGGCGTACCACGGCGAAAGGACGTTCCCCGACTGCCCCGTCGAGTGCATGTAGCGCGAGCGGTCGAGGTCGGCGAGATCGTAGATCGCGCGAAGGCTCGGCGCGTGCCGGTTGGCGAAGGGGCGCTCCTCGTCGCGGATGAACATGTGGCCCACGTCCACCGAATACGAATCGCCCGGCGTCCGCGGCGCCACGTTGAAGAGGCGCGCGACGAAGGGCACCAGCCCGAAGGGCCGATGATCGCCCGCGGCGGTGTGCGCCTTGCCCCAGCGCCAAGACGACGGTTCGCCATAGCGCTTCGCCAGATCCGCGGCGGCCAGATCGAACGCCTTCGCGGCGAGCATCGCGCACGTCTCGCGCTCCGCCGTCCTCACGTCGTCGCACCACTTCTCCTGCCCGCCCTGCGCCGTGAGCACGTTGATCATGAAAGTCGCGCGGAGCTCCCAGGCGTCGATGAAAAGCTCGCCCAGCTCGTCGGCGTAGACCAGGCGCGTGAGCTCGCGATACCACGCGCTGAAGACGAGCGGCGCGGCGGAGTCCATCCTCATGTCGCCCTTCCAGCCCGCGAGGAGCGCCTGCGCCTTGCGGCCCGCGTCGCTCGAGGGCGCGGCGGCCACGGCGAGCGGCAGCAGATCGCGCGCCAGGCGCGAGAGCGTGTCGCCCTGCATGCGCGCGAAGGTGTCGAGCGAATGCTTCTGGGACTGCGCGAGCATCTCCTCGATGCGCTCGGCGCGATACGGGGGAAACCAGTCCACCGAGACGAACGGCTTGTAGCCGGGCGGCGTGATCTTGTGGTTCGCGGTCACGATCGAGCCCGCGGCGGGATCATCCTGGCGCGGCATCTCCTCGAACGGCAGGAACCCCTGCCAATCGTATTTCGCGATCCAGCCCGGCACCGGCACGCGGCCCATGGCCTCGTTGTCGGCGCTCCTCACGGGAAGCCGCGCGGGCGCGATGAAGCCCACGTGTCCGTCGCTGTCGGCGTACACGACGTTCTGGTGCGGCGCGGTCAGGTCCTTCAACGCGGCCATGAGCCCGGCGCGGTCCTGCGCGCGGTTGAGGGCGAAGCCGGCGCGCGCGACGGTGCTCTCCTCGGTGAGCGCGGCCCACGCGAGCGCAAGCACGTAACCCTTGGGCGCGGCAACCTGCGCGCTCTTCACCACGTCCGAGATCACCGGCCCGTGGCGCGTGGAGCGCACCTGCATGCGCCGCTCTTCGCCCTTCACGAGGACGACCTCTTCACGCACCTCGAACTTCGCGCTCCCCGTGGGCGTCACATAGCTCGCCGGATCGTTCGGCGCGACCTTCTCGACGAAGAGGTCCTGCGTGTCGCTGTTGGTGGTGGTGAAGGACCAGGCGAGGCGGTCGTTGCGCCCGAGCACGACGAAGGGGACTCCGGGAAGCGTGCCGCCCACGAGGTTTCCCTCGGGCGTCGACACGTGCGCGAGGTACCAGAGCGCGGGTGCCTGCAGCCCGAGGTGCGGGTCGTTGGCGAGGAGCGGCTTGCCGGTCTCGCTCAGCGCGCCCGAGACGACCCAGCTGTTGGATCCCACCGCCTCCTCGTGGCGCGGCGTCGCGGCGAGGAGCGCGCCCGCGAGGGGCTCGAGCTCGGCGTAGAGGTTGCGGAAATCGGGAATCGGAGGGCCCGGGCCATCGCCCGGATAGGGCGGCAGGAACTCTGCGGCGTGCTCGGGCCCGAGCTTGGCCGCGAAGCGCAGGCGCGCGAGCTCCGTTCGCCAGTTCGACGACAGGTCCCACGCCATCACGAAGAGCCATCCCATGGTGTCGGCGGGCTTCCAGCGCTCGGGCTTCACGCGAAACACCTGGAATTCGACGGGAAGCACGGGGTCCGCGTCGATGAAAGCGTTCACGCCCGCCGCGTAGGCCTCGAGGCCGGCGAGCGTCTCGGCGTCGAGGCGCGCGACGATGCGCGTCGAGAGCCGCGCGATGCCGAGCGTGCGCATCAAACGATCGACGTCGTAGGCGCGCTCGCCGAGGAACTCCGCGAGGCGCCCCTGCGCGACACGGCGCTGGAATTCCATCTGCCACAGGCGATCCTGCGCGTGCACGTAGCCCATCGCGAACCAGCCGTCGCGCGCGCTCTTCGCGAAAAGATGCGGCACGCCTTCCTTGTCGCGCACGATCTCGACCGCGGCCTGCAAGCCCTTCGCGTGGGCCTCGCCGTCGAGCCGCGGCAGCGAGCGTTGCATCCACAGCCACGCGATCGCCGCCGCGACGAGTACCAGCGCCAACACGCCCGCGAGGATTCGAACGGCGAGCTTCAATGGAGCTAGCGTTGCCTGGGAGGGCCGCCGCCCTCCTCGACCGAGACGAAGGCGCCGCCCTGGAAGCGCTCCGCGCGCTCGTCGGTCGCGGGCTTCTCGTCGCGCAGCACTTCCTCGGCCCAATCCTCGCTGTCGTCGAGCGGGCGGTAGCCGAGGCGGTGCGCGTTGGAGTTGTCGTACCAGCTTCGCTTGTTGCCCGACACGCCGTAGACGATCTCGAAACGGATGTCGGGATGGTCGATGCCGATCCCTACCAGCTGCGCCAGGTCGCGCGGCGAGATCCAGATGGCGAGGCGGCGCTTGTCCGCCGGCCGCGGATTCACGTTTCCGATGCGCATGTTGAAGACCTGGGCGCGGATAGACGCGGTGGTCGATGGTCTGGTCGCGCCGATAGAAGCCCACCGCGTGGTTGCTGGTGGCGAAGAGGATGCGCTTCACGCCTGCGATTCGCGCGGCCTCGAACACGTTGCGCGCGCCCACGATGTTGGCCGAAAGGATCGCCTCCCACGCGCCTTCCACCGAGAATCCGCCGAGGTGCACGATCGCGTCCACGCCGCGCACCACCGGCGCGAGATCGCCCATCACGGAAATGTCCGCGCGCACGAACTCCTCGCCGGCCGCGAGATCGGTGATCGGCTTCATGTCGGAGAGGCGCAGCTTGTAGCGCCCCGCGAGCTCTCGGCGCAGGTGCGTGCCGACGTCACCCGCGGCGCCGGTGATGAGGACGGTCTTCATGCCAGCCTTTCCAGGCGCGTCGCCCGCGATGCGTTCGCGGCCCCGACGGGAGCGCGTCCCGCGAGGATCTCGGCCACCTGCGCCACGGTCTCGAGCGCCTGGTGCTCGATCGCCTGCGGCGTGAGTCCGCCCACATGGGGCGTCGCGATCACGTCGGCGCGGCGCGCAAGCGCGGGCGTGGGCATCTGGTCCGATGCACGCCCCACGTCGAGCGCGGCGCCCGCGATGCGCCCCGCTTCGAGTGCGCGCACCAGCGCGGCCTCGTCGACCAGGTTGCCGCGCGAGGCGTTCACGAAATAGGCGCCCGGTTTCATCCGGGCGAAGGCATCGTCGTTCATCAGGTTCTCCGTCTCCTCATTGGCGATCGCGAGGCACACCACGTAGTCGGCCGCGGCGAGGAGATCCTCGAGCGCCACCTGTTGCATTCCCGCCTCGGCCACGCGCGCATGGGGATCGCACACCATCACCCGCATGCCGAGCGCCACGCCCAGCGCCGCGACACGCCGGCCGATCGCGCCGTAGCCGATCACGCCGAGGGTCGCGCCCGCGAGCTGCCGGCCCATCGCGGCCTCGGGCACCCGGCCCGCGCGATAGTCTGCCACCGAGCGCGACACGCCGCGCGCGAGGTCGACGAGGAAGCCCAGCACCAGCTCCGTCACCGCGCTCACGAAGCCGGCGCTCGCGCGCGTCACCAGCACGCCGTGCGCGCTCGCCGCGGCGACGTCGACGTTGCGGATGTCGACCGCGCAGCGCACGAAGGCGACGAGATCGGAGCTGCGCTCGAAGACGGCGCCGGCGCCGGGCGTGTTGCGATCGGCCACGATGATGCGCACGCCGCGCGCCGCCGCGACCAGGGACTCGCCGCCGAGCGGCTCGTCGTGCTCGTGGAGGATCACCGTGCCGAGGGCGCGCAGCCCTTCGAGCGCGCGCGCGCCGTAGTAGTCGCGCCGCATGCGGGGCGTGTGCGTGAGCAGGATCGTCGCGGGTCTGGTTGTCATACAACCTTGGCAAAGGATGGCGGCGGGAATATCGTCCGAATGTATGATGACCGCCCAAGGAGGATAACCACAATGAAGCGTCGAACCCTGGTCCAAGGCATGGCGATTTCCCTCGCTGCGGCGCTCGCCGTCGCGGGGCCGGTCGCCCTCGCCCAGCAGAAGATGGTCTGGAAGGCGGCCGACGTCCATCCGCTCGGCTATCCTACCGTGGAAGCGATCGTGCGCATGGGCAAGAAGCTCGAGGGTGCGACCGACGGGCGCATCTCGATCCAGATGTACCCGTCGATGCAGCTGGGCGGCGAGAAGGAGATGATCGAGCAGGCGCAGGTGGGCGCCCTGCAGATCGCGCGCATCTCGGTGGGCGCGATGGGCCCGGTGGTCGACGAGCTGAACGTGTTCAACCTGCCCTTCGTCTTCCGCGACGAGGCGCACATGCGCAAGGTGATCGATGGGCCGATCGGCGCCGAGCTCCTCGACAAGATCAGCACCAATCCCAACACGCGCCTGGTGGCGCTCGGATGGATGGACGCGGGCACCCGCAACGTCTACGCCAACAAGCCCGTCACGCGCCCCGCGGACCTGAAAGGCATGAAGGTGCGCATGATGGGCAACCCCATCTTCGTCGAGACCATGAACGCCATGGGCGGAAATGGCGTGGCGATGGGCTTCAACGAGCTCTACTCGGCGATGCAGACGGGTGTGGTCGACGGAGCCGAGAACAACGAGCCCACCGTGCTCGCGCAGAACCACTACCAGGTCGCCAAGGTGATGAGCCGGACCGGGCACCTCATCATTCCCGAGATCTTCGTGTTCTCCAAGCGCACCTGGGACACGCTCTCGAAGGACGACCAGGCGCTGGTGCGCCGCTTCGCGCGCGAGACGCAGATGGAGCAGCGCCAGCTCTGGGACGAGAAGACCGCGAAGGCGGCCGACGAGCTGAAGGCCAAGGGCATGTCGTTCGTGCCCGCCGACAAGGCGGCGTTCTACAAGGCGACGCAGCCGGTGCGCGACAAGTACGGCGCCAAGTACGCGGCGCTGCTGAAGCGCATCGAAGACACGAAGTAGCGCCGTGAAAGCGCGCTACGCGCAGGCGATGGAGTGGCTCTACATCGCCTGCATCGGCCTGGCCGGCGTGGTGATGCTGGTCATGACGATCATCATTCCCTATGGCGTCTTCATGCGCTATGTCATGAACGCGCCGTCGAGCTGGCCGGAGCCCGCGGGCATCCTCCTCATGGTGGTGTTCTCGTTCGTCGGCGGGGCGGCCGCCTATCGAGCGCGCGCGCACATCGCGGTCGCCACGCTCCTCAACGCGCTGGGCGACAGGAACCGCGCGCGCACCGAGCTCGCCGCCGAGATCGCGATGGCGATCGTCGCGCTCTTCATGATCAAGTGGGGCGTGCTGCTGGTGCAGGCCACCTGGTACAACAGCATCGCCGAGTTTCCCGATCTCTCCGCGGGCGTCACGTACATCCCGATTCCGGTGGCGGGCGCGGTGACGCTCCTCTTCGTGATCGAGCGCCTGTGGTGCGGGGACCCGCCGCCCACCTCGTTCACCTTCCGCGACCAGCCGCAGGGCGAATAGAGCGTGGACGCCCTTCTCCTCCTCGGCGCCTTCCTCGTCTTCATGTTCCTCGGCATGCCGGTGGCATACGCCATGGGCCTCGCCACGCTCGCCACCGCGTTGTGGATCGACATGCCGCTGGAAGCGATCATGCTGAAGATCTCCGACGGCATGGACGACTTCGCGCTTCTCACCATCCCTTTCTTCGTGCTCGCCGGCGCGATCATGTCCGAGGGCGGCGTCGCGCGGCGGCTGGTGAACCTCGCCAAGGTCTTCGTGGGATTCATCCGCGGCGGGCTGGCGCTCGTGAACATCCTCGCCTCGACCCTCTTCGGCTGCCACTCGGGGTCCTCGGTCGCCGACACCGCCTCGATCGGCTCGGTGATGATTCCGGAGATGGTGAAGAACGGCTACTCGAAGGTGTTCGCGACCAACGTGACGATCTGCGGCTCGGTGCAGGCGATCCTGGTGCCGCCCTCGCACAACTCCATCATCTACTCGATCGCCACCGGCGGGACGGTCTCGATCGCCGCGCTCTTCATGGCGGGTGTGTTTCCGGGCCTTCTCTTCGGCGCGTGCCTCGTGGCCCTCGTCCTCATCACGGCGCGCCGGCGCAACTTCCCGGCAAGCGAGAAGGTGCCGCTGCGCGAAGCGTTGAGGATCGCGCTGGACGCGGTGTGGGGCCTCCTCACCATCGTCATCATCCTGGGCGGGATACTCTCGGGCGCATTCACCGCCGTCGAGTCCGGCGCGGTCGCCTGCGTCTACGCGCTCTTCTGCACCATGGTGATCTACAGGGAATACAAGTGGCGCGACCTGCCCAAGCTCGTGCATCGCGTCACCAAGACGGTGGCGATGGTGATGATGGTGATCGGCTTCGCCGCGGGCTTCGGCTACCTCATGGCGATCATGCAGATCCCGGCCAAGGCCACCGCGTTCTTCCTCACCGTCACGTCCGACAAGTACACGATGCTCCTCCTCATCAACGTGCTCCTGCTGCTGCTGGGCACCTTCATGGACATGGCGCCCATGATCCTCATCTGCACGCCGATCATGCTGCCGGTGGTGAAGGCGATGGGCGTGGACCCGGTGCATTTCGGCATGATCATGCTGCTGAACCTCGGCATCGGCCTCATCACCCCGCCCGTGGGGCCGACGCTCTTCGTGGGGTGCGCGATCGGCAAGGTGACGATGGAGGAGGTGTCGCGCGAGCTATGGCCGTTCTACGGGGCGATGTGCGTGGCGCTCCTCATCGTCACGTACGTGCCGTCTCTCTCGCTCTGGCTGCCGAGGACCCTGGGTTACTGACTCATGAAGATCGCGTTCCAAGCCTGCCCCCTGTGCGCGGCGCCGGATCCGGCGCCCTACCTCGAGGCCGACTGCACGAAGCATCCCGGCTACCGTCCGCCGTTGCCAGCCGTCATGCGATGGATGCGTTGCGGCTCGTGCGGGCACATCTTCACCGACGGGCACTGGACGAAGGAGGCTCTCGAAATCGTCTTCGCGACGGTGCAGGATGGCCAGAAGGTGGGCCAGGGCCTCGAGGCGCAGCGCTACGTGTCCGCGCGCATGATCGAGCGCGTCCTTGCGTACAAGAGCGCGGGCCGATGGCTCGACGTGGGATTCGGCAACGGCTCGCTCATCTTCACGGCGCGCGAATTCGGGTTCGAAGCGGTCGGCCTCGACCTGCGCGCGCAGAGCGTGAGCTCGCTTCGAAAGATCGGCATCGAGGCGCACTGCTGCAATCTCACCGACTTCAAGCCGGATTCATCCTTCGATGTGATCAGCATGGCCGACGTGCTCGAGCACATGCCGCATCCGAAAGAGGGGCTCGCCGCTGCCTCCCGCCTTCTCGCTCCGGGAGGCGTGCTGCTGGTGTCGATGCCCAACATGGATTGCGATCTCTGGAAGGCGATGGATGCGGCGCAGGCGAATCCCTATTGGGCCGAGATCGAGCACTACCACAACTTCGGCAGGATCCGGCTCCACGGGCTGCTTCGGGAATTCGGCTTCGAGCCGGTACGCTACGCCGTGAGCGAGCGTTATCGCGCCTGCATGGAGGTGTTGGCGATCAAGGCGGGAAGCGCGTCCGACGCCTTGTAGCGTGCCTACACCACGGACGACGGCGTGCCGCCATCGACCGTGACAATCGCGCCGTTCACGTAGCTCGCGCGCTTCGAGGCGAGGAAGACGACCACGTCGGCCACTTCGCGCGGCTCGGCGAAGCGGCCCATCGGATGCTGCTTCGTGCGCAGCGCGAGCGTTTGCTCCGGCGTCGAGCCGCTTTGGCGCGCATCGGCCGCGATGCCTTCCTGCAGCCGCTCGGTGAGGGTCGAGCTCGGGTTCACGGCGTTCACGCGGATCCCTTTCGCGGCGAATGCGTTGCCCAGGCCCGCGCTCGCGAGCATCAACGCGGCGTTGGCCGCGCCGCCGGGGAGATGGATCGGAGAGGCCTGCCTCCCGCCCGTTCCGACCACGTTCACGATCGCGCCGCCGCCGCGCTTCACCATTCCCGGAAGGATGGCGTCGATGGCGTGGATGTAGGTGAAGTACTTGGCCTGCATCGCCGCCTGCCAGTGCTCCGCGGTGAGCTCGTCGGGCGGAGTGCGCGCCGCGGCGCCGGCGCTGTTCACGAGGACGCTGGCAGCGCCCATCTTCTCCTCGAAGGTCCGCGCCATGTCGCGTGCCTGGCTCGGCTCGCGCAGGTCCGCGGCGATCGCAAGGACGTTGTGGCCTTCGTCGTGCAGCGTCGCCACGGCGCGATCGAGGTTCTCGTGGCTGCGCGAGACGATCGCCACGCGCGCGCCCTCGGCGGCGAAAGCGCGCGCGCAAGCAAGGCCGATGCCCTTGCTGCCGCCGGTGACGAGGTCCGCCGTGTCTTCGAGGCCGAGGTCCATCGCTACGGCGCCTGCTCGGCGGGATCGAAATCGAGCTCGACCTTGGCGCCCATGGGGTCGTGGCAGAAGATTTGCCAGATGCGCGTTCCCACCTGCTGGCGCAGCGCGAACTCCACGCCTTTCGCCTTCAGCCGCGCGACCGTGCCCTTCAGGTCCGTGGCGCTGAACGCCATGTGATCGATCACGCCGGCGCGATCGCGCGGCAGCTTCGCCGACGACACGTGCAGGATCGGATGGCCGCCCGCGTAGAGCCAGGCGCCCGGAAATCCCAGCGGTGGACGGTCGCCCTCGGTGAGGCCGATGACGTCGATGTAGAAGCGCCGCGTGGCGTCCACGTCGTCGGTGAGCACGTTGAAATGGTTCATTCCCGCGATGGCCATGGAATCCTCCTCGAGCCGGTCGAGGAGCGCGATCGCCGCGCCGTCGTCCATGCCCTCGATCGCGAAGGAGCTCCCCGACACCGCGTAGAGCGCCTTCCTGCCGGTGCGCGGATGCGGGCGGGCGATCCGGTGGCGCACACATGTGACCTTGCGCTTCTGCTCCTCGTTCAATCGCGACGCCGCGGTCCTCGAACGCTCGTCCAGGTCGTCGCGATTGCCGTAGTGATGGCGCGCGACGAGGGGCTCGATGGCGAGCTTGGTCTCGCCGGGAAGCTCCTCGTAGGCGAGCGTCTGGTTGGCGAAGGTGGTGCCGCCCTGGGCGTGCGGCACCTGGAGCGCGTAGAGGATGGTGCAGCGCGCAGGCACTTCGAGGTAGGAGTAGTCGCTGTGGAAGTACGAGCCCGCGTCGGCGAGGCCGGTCGGCCTTCCGTCGCGCACGACGTTCGAGAGCACGAGGATGTTCGGATCCGCGGGATGGTGGAAGGTGTCGATCACATGCGGCTCGGGCCGCCCCCACAGGCGCCCAAAGGCCGCGAAGCGTGCGGGGTCGAGATCCTGGCCGGGGAAGACGATCACACCATGCCGGTGCAGCGCGGCTTCAACCTGCGCGAAGATTTCGGTAGCGAGCGGCCGCACGAGGTCGACGCCCGCGATGCGCGCCCCCAGCACCGGCGAGAGAGGTTCGACGTCCACCCCCGGCGCTCCTCCCTCAGATCCCGGTCGCGAGGAACCCGCCGTCCACGCGAATCGTCTCGCCGGTCACGAACGATGCGGCATCGGAGGCGAGGTAAACCGCGGCGCCCGCCAGCTCGCCCACTTCGCCGAAGCGCCCCATCGGCGTGCGCGCCACGGCGCGCGCCTTGCGCTCCGCGCCCATCTTGTCGCGGTTCAGCTCGGTCAGGAAAAAGCCCGGAGCGATCGCATTCACGCGCACGCCGCGAGTCGCCCATTCCGCGGCGAGCGTTTCCGTGAGGCTCACGACGCCCGCCTTGCTGATGCCGTAGAGGGCGCTCCGCGGCCAGCCGCGATACGACGCGAGGGAGGCGATGTTGATGATCGCCCCCGAGCCGCGCGCGAGCATATGGCAGCCGACCTCGGTGCACGCGAAGAAGACGCTCTTCAGGTTGGTGTCCATGATCGCGTCCCAATCCTCGCCGGTGAATTCCTCGGCGGGCTTGAGCGCGAGGATGCCCTGGGAATTCACCAGGATGTCGATCGCGCCGTGCTGCGCCAGCGTCGACTCGACGAGTCCCGCCAACGAGCCGCGCTCGCTCACGTCGGCGCAATGGCCGTGCGCATCGCCCAGCGCCTTCAGCTCCCGCACCGCGAGCTCCAGCTTCTCGGGCGTGCGCCCGGCCACGATCACGCGCGCGCCGGCGCCGAGGAAACCCTGGGCGACCGCCTTGCCGATGCCGCTGGTGCCCCCGATCACGAGGGCCACCTTGCCGGCGAGGCTGAAGGCGTTGGTCATTGGATCCCCGCCTGCGCGGGGATGACGCGGGATAGGAATCGCATACGCTCCGGGCCGCGCGTCACTTGAGGAGCTCGGGCGCGATGAGCTTGGGCAGGATGAGCGGGATCTCGGGAAGGCGAGCGACACGATGCCGATGATGGCGAAGTGGATCGGATTCATTCCGACCGATTGCGCGAGCGGCTGCAGGATGGTGCCGAAGATGATGATCGCCGGGATCGCGTCGAGGAAGCAGCCCACCACCAGGAACACGAAGGCGATGAAGAAGCCGGCCTGGGTGATGCCCATGCCCCACGTCGAGACGTTCTCGAGGAGCGCGCGCGGAATCTGGTAGTAGGCGAGAAGCCAGCCGAAGGCCGAAGCCGTGCCCACGCAGAAGAGCGCCACAGAGGCGAGGCGCCCGGTGTCGGCGAGCGCCGTGTAGATCTGCTTTGCGTTCAGCTCGCGGTAGATGAAGATCGACAGCACCAGGGTGTAGAGCACCGCCACCGCGGCCGATTCCGTCGGGGTGAACCAGCCGAGTAGCACGCCGCCCACGATGATGAATGCGGTGAGCAGCGCCGGGATCGAGATCCACATCGAATAGAAGAACTCCTTCATCGTGGCGCGGGGATAGACCGGGTAGTTGTAGATCTTTGCGTACACATGCACCGTCGCCATCTGCGCCAAGGCGATAAGGATGCCGGGGAGGAAGCCCGCGAGGTACATCGCGCCGATCGAGGTCGAGATCACCCCGCCCCAGACGATCATCAGGATCGACGGCGGGATAATCACCGCCAGCACCGCCGAGACCGCGGTGATCGCGATCGAGAACGAGAGCCCGTAGCCCTCCTTCACCTGCGCGTCGATGAAGATCTTGCTCTGGCTCGCGGCGTCCGCCGTCGAGGAGCCCGAGATCCCCGCGAAGAAGACCGAGAGCACCACGTTGATCTGCGCCAGCGCCCCCGGGAAATGACCGACCATCGAGCGCGACAGGCGCACCAGGCGGTCGGTGACCCCGCCCGCGTTCATGAGGCTCGCGGTGAGGAGGTAGAACGGCACCGCGAGGAGGATGAAGGAGTTGTAGGCCTTGAAGGTCTCGTTGAAGAGCATCATCGGCGACAGGCGCGACTCGATGACGAGGCTCGGCAGGCACGCGAGGCCGAGCGCGAAGCCCACCGGAACTCGCACCGCGACCAGGACGAAGAATGTGCCGAAGAGCACGATCGCCGCGACGCCCGGCGTGAGCGCGGCGGACATCATCGCACGGCGCTCCCGCGCAGAACGCGCCAGGCGTCCACGAACGATTCGCCGACGAAGAGCAGCCACACCGCGCCCGTCACCGGCCACGCGAGGAAGATGTAGGTCATCGGCAGCTCGGCCAGCTCGGAAGTCTGGTCCCAGCCGAAACGCACGAACTCGACGCCCCACCACACGAACACCAGGGCGAAGGCGAGGACGAAGACGTTCGAGGCGATCTGCAGGATCGCGGTGGGCCGCGGCGCAAGGTCGGGCCAGACGTCGACCACGAAGTGCGTGCCCTCACGCACGGCGATCATCGCGCCCAACATGATCATCCAGATGAAGAGGAAGCGCGACAGCTCCTCGGTCCAGATCCACGAGGGGATCAGCGCCGTGTAGCGCGAGATGATCTGCAGCGTGACCGGGACGATCAATATCCCGACGCTCGCCACCATCAGCCAGGTGAGCAGCCGATGGAGGCCCTCGAGGAACCCCTTCACCCTACTTGACCGCGTTGATCTTCTGGAAGATCGCGTCGGCGCCGATCTCCTTCGCGTAGTCGGCCATCACCGGGTCCACCAGCTTCTTCATCTGCGCGCGGTCGGTGAACTCGATGCGCTTCAGCTTCCCCGCCTTCTCCATCGCGTCGAGCTTGGCCGTGTCCTCGGAGGACTCGACCTGGCGCCCGTAGGCGCCGGCTTCCTTGCCGGCCCGGATGATCGCGGCCTGCAGGTCCGGGGGAAGCGTGCGGAAGGTCTTGCCCGAGAAGCAGATCGGCCGGATGGTGATCGCGTGCTGCGTCATCGACAGGTTGGGGCCGACCTCGTAGAACTTCATCTGCTCCACGCCCGCGGCCTCGTTCTCGCCGGCGGAGATGACGCCGTTCTGGATCGCGTTGTAGACCTCGTTATAGGCGATCACCGTGGGCGACATGCCCACCGCCGCGAAGGTCCGGCTCCAGATGGGCGCGCCTTGCACGCGCACCTTGAGGTTCTTCATCTCGGCCAGGTTGCGAACGGGCTTGTTGACGAAGATGTTGCGCGTGCCCCCGCCCGCGTAGCCGATCAGCATCACGTCGGCCTTCTGCGCGATCTCGTCGGCGATCGGCTTCAGGAGATCCTGGTCGAGCACCTTGTTCCAGTGGTCCAGGTCGCGGAAGAGGAACGGCGCGTCGATGAAGGGTGCGGCCTTCGAGAAGGTCGACATGTGCGCCGGGGAGACGATGCCGTAGTCCACGGCCTTTCCCTGGTTCATGTAGGCGAAGTAGTCCTTCTCCAGCCCCAGCTCGCTATTCTTGTGCAGCACGAAGTTGACGGGCTTGCCGTAATACTGCTTCACCAGCTCCTCGAACCTGACCAGCGCCTTGGTGAAGGCGTGGTCGTCGGTGAACTGCGAGGCGCCGTGCAGGGTGATGGTCTGGGCGGATGCGACTGGGGCGAACGCCGCGGCAAGGCATGCGGCGGCCAGGCACGACAGGATCCTTCTGCGTTGCATGGTTCTCCTCCTTCTTGTTGTATTGCTACGGCAGCGGAGCGGACTTCAGCACTTCCTCGAAGGTGGTGATGCCCTGCGCGACCTTGGTGGCGCCGGAAACACGCAGCGGCCGCATGCCGTTCTTGTACGCGGCCTGGGTCAGCGCGGCGACGTCGGTCTGCGAATTGATGAGGCGCTTCACGTCGCGCGTGATCTGCATGATCTCGTAGATGCCGACGCGGCCCATGTAGCCGGTATTGCGGCACTCGAGGCAGCCGACCGGGCGGAACACGGTCTCGGGCGCGGGCGCCTTGAAGGGCGCGCACACGCTGTCCCAGAGGAGACGCTCCTCGTCGCGCTTGAAGGGGACTTCCTCCTTGCAGTGCACGCACAGCGTGCGCACCAGGCGCTGCGCCATGACGCCGAGGAGGCTCGAGTTCAGGAGGTAGGCCGGAGCGCCCAGATCGAGCAATCGCGTGATCGACGACGGCGCGTCGGTGGTATGCAGGGTGGAGAGCACGAGGTGGCCGGTGAGGGCCGCCTGGATCGCCATGTCGGCGGTCTCATGGTCGCGGATCTCGCCGATCATGATGATGTCCGGGTCCTGGCGCATGAGGGCGCGCACGCCGGCCGCGAACGTGAGGTCGATCTCCGGCTGCACCTGCATCTGGTTCACGCGCACGTCGACCATCTCGATCGGGTCCTCGATGGTGCAGACGTTCACCTCGGGCTGCGCGAGCTGCTTCAAGGTCGTGTAGAGCGTGGTCGTCTTGCCCGAGCCCGTGGGCCCGGTGACGAGCAGGATGCCGCCGGGCTGCTTGATCAGGTTCTGCCAGACGGTGTGCTCGTCGTCGGTGAAGCCCAGGTCCTTGAAGTCGCGCATCAGCACTTCGGGATCGAAGATGCGCATCACGAGCTTCTCGCCGTGCGCGGTGGGCAGCGTCGACAGGCGCAGCTCGATCTCTTCTCCGTCGGGCATGCGCGTCTTGATGCGCCCGTCCTGCGGACGGCGTTTCTCGACCACGTCCATGCGCCCGAGGATCTTGATGCGCGCGGTCATGGCGACCATCACCGAGAACGGCACCTGGTAGACCTCGTGCAGCACGCCGTCGATGCGGAAGCGCAGGATCCCGACCTCGCGCTTGGGCTCGAGGTGGATGTCGCTCGCGCGCTGGTCGAAGGCGTACTGCCACAGCCAGTCGACCAGGTGGACGATGTGGTGGTCGTTCGCGTCGAGCGTGCGCCCGGCCTTGCCGAGCTCGACCAGCTGCTCGAAGTTGGTGAGGCCGGAGGTCTGCACGCCCGAAGCCTCGGCGCGCTTCATGCTCTTGGCGAGGTTGAAGAACTCGCCCTGGTAGCGCTCGATGTCGACCGGGTTGGCGAGCACGCGCTTGATGTTGAGGCGCAGCATCGAGGCGAGCTCCGCTTCCCAGCTCGTCATGAAAGGCTCGCTCACCGCGATCGTCACGTCCTTGCCGCTCACCTCCACGGGGAGGATGCCGCGCAGCTTCGCGTAGTCCGACGACATCACCGCCGTCACCGACTTCAGGTCGATCTTGAGCGGATCGATGTGGTAGAAGGCGAGCTTCAGGCGCGGCCCCAGCCATTCGGTGAGCGACTGGGGCGTGAGGAGTCCCTGCCCCGGTTTCGGCGACTTGAGCCGCGCCTCGCCGATCACGATCACGGGGTGGCGCATTCCCGCCCTGCCCGCGAGCCGCGCCTCGTTCAGCAGCTTCGCGGCGGCCGGCGCGTCGACCATCCCGTCCTCGACCAGCCACTCGAGGACTTCCTTCAGCGTGAGCTTGCGGTCCGATGCCTTGGTGGGAGCGGCGGTGGCCATTCGGGGATTATGCCGAAAAGTGGTGTCAGGTACGACTTTTCGTTGACGGAGTCTCTCCTCGAAAAGTCGTACCTGACACCACTTTTCACAGACCTGCCAAATGCATCGCGTCCTCGAGCGTGTTGGCCTCGGCGATGGTCTTGTCCTTGCGCATCCTCAGCATCCGCGGGAAGCGCACCGCGATGCCGGACTTGTGGCGCGTGGAGCGCTGGATGCCCTCGAATCCCAGCTCGAACACCCGCTCGGGTTTCACGGTGCGCACCGGGCCGAAGCGCGCGAGCGTGTTCTTGCGGATGAAGGCGTCCACCTCGCGGATCTCCTCGTCCGTGAGGCCCGAGTACGCCTTGGCGAAAGGCACCAGCTCGCCGCCATTCCAGATGCCGAAGGTGTAGTCGGTGTACAGGCTCGCGCGCTTGCCGTGGCCCTTCTGCGCGTAGATGAGCACGGCGTCCAGCGTGTAGGGCTCGATCTTCCACTTCCACCACGCGCCGCGCGGGCGGCCCACGCCGTAGGCCGAATCGAGGCGCTTCAGCATGAGCCCCTCGGTGCCCTCGTCGCGGCTTTGCGAGCGCGCGAGGGCGAGCGTCTCCCAGGTGGGTGCGCGCAACTCCGACGAGACCTGCAAGCACGTGCCGCCGGGAATCGAGAGCACGACGTCGCGCAGCCTCGCGCGGCGCTCCGCGAGCGGCTTCTCGCGCCAATCCTCGCCGGCGAATTCGAGGAGGTCGAAGGCGAGGAAGATCGCGGGCGAGTCAGCCATGACCTTCTTCCCCGGGTCCTTGCGCCCGAGGCGCTTCTGCAGCGCGGCGAACGGCATCACGCGCCCGTCCTTCCACGCGAGGATCTCGCCGTCGAGGACGCAATCGGGAAGCTTCCGCGCATCGCCCATGATCTCGGGGAACTGCCCCGCGATCGGCTCGTCGCCGCGCGACCAGAGCGCCGTCACCTCCCCGCGCCGGATCAGCTGCGCGCGGATGCCATCCCACTTCCATTCGGCGAGCCACGCCTCGCGATCTCCCAACGCCTCGGGGTCGCCTTCCAGGGGGTGGGCGAGGAAGAAGGGATAGGGGCTCGAGCGGTCGGTCTCGATCGAGGCGGCGTCGATGAGGCTCCTCCACGCCGCCTCGCCCGGCCACCATTCGCCGGTGAGGCGATGCGCGATCACCTTGGCGTCGATGCCGAAGGCCTGCGCGATCGCCCGCACCACCAGCAAAGCCGACACGCCGACGCGGAAATTGCCGGTGATGAGCTTGTTGAAGACGAAGCGCTCGGTGCCTTCGAGCCGCGCCCAGCACGACTCCAGGCGCGCACGCTGCTCGGCTTCGGGGAGCTCGCGCAACGGGATGAGGCGCTCCTCGACCCACACGCTCAACGGCTCGTCCGCCTGCGCGATAGCGGGCGGCAGGATCAAGGTGATGGTCTCGGCCAGGTCGCCGACCGCGTCGTAGCACTCCTCGAAGAGCCACAGCGGGAGCCGCGCCGCCTCCGCCGCCCACGTCGCCATGCGGCGCGTCGGCACCGCCTGCCGCGGGCGATGGCCGGTAAGGAACCACGTGGCCCACGACGCGTCCTTCGCCGGCGCGTTCGAGAAGTACCGCGCCAGCGCCGCCGTCTTCGCCCGGGTGCTCGTGGACGAATCGATCGCCTCGAACAGCTGCCCGAATCTCTTCATCGTGAGTTACTCGGACGAAGGGCTTTGTATCCGCCGATAAACGCGGATGAACGCAGATAAGGGCAAGGCGATACGTCCAGGATTGTCGGACCGCAACTCTTCATGGGGTTACCTGCGTTCATCCGCGTTTATCTGCGGATAGAAAGTTTTTTTCGCACGCATCACTCTCACGCGCCTGCCTCCTCCGCGCCGGCCTCGCCCTCGAACTCGGTCTTCATCGAATACGCCTCCAGGCCACGCTCGTTCAGCCATTGCACCAGCGGCGCGCTGTGGCCGTGGGTCACGAAGACGCGTTGCGCGCCGGTGGCTTCGACGGCGCGATTCAGGCTCTGCCAGTCGGCGTGGTCGGAAAGGACGAACCCCTGGTCCACGGCGCGCCGCCGGCGGGCGCCGCGGATCGCCATCCATCCGGACGCGAAGGCATCCGAGTAATCGCCGAAGCGCTTCATCCACGGGCTCGACTGCGCCGAGGGCGGCGCCACCACGAGCGCGCCGCCGAAATCCTCCTTCGTGCCGAGCTCGCCCACCATGCGCGTCGCGGGAAGGCGCACCCCGCACTCGCGGTAGCCGCGGTTCAGCGCTTCGACCGCGCCGTGCACGACGATGGGGCCGATGGAATCGTCCACGCTCGCGAGAATGCGCTGCGCCTTGCCGAAGGCATAGGCGAAGATCACGCTCGCACGCCCGGCTGCCGCGTTGGCGCGCCACCATGCTTCCACGCCCGCGAAAATCTCGCCGGGCGTGCGCCACCGGTAGACCGGCAAGCCGAACGTGGACTCGGTGATGAAGGTGTCGCAGCGCACCGGCGCGAAGGCTTCGCACGTCGGATCGGGATCGAGCTTGTAGTCGCCGGAGACGACCCACACCTCGCCGCCGTGCTCGACGCGAACCTGCGCGCTGCCGAGCACGTGGCCCGCGGGATGGAGCGAGATCTTCACGCCGTTCATCTCGCGCGTTTCGCCGTAGGCAAGGCCCTCGATGCGAGCCTCGGGACCGAGGCGCGTGCGCAGCACGGGAAGCCCGCGAGCAGCGGCGAGATAGGCGGCGCTGCCGGGGCGCGCGTGGTCGCCGTGGGCGTGCGTGATCACGGCGCGCTCGACGGGCCGCCACGGATCGATGTGAAAGTCGCCCGCGGCGCAATAGAGGCCCCGGACCGAAGGAGTGACCAGCACTGCGTTTCGACCGCGCCGGGATGCTCCCGGTTTCCTGACAGCGTCTATCCCGAGGAAGACGGCACCGCCGCCTGCTGGGGATATTCGATGGGCTGCTGTGGATTGCGATGCCAGTCGTATTCCGCGCCCGCCGCCGCCACTTCCGCCACCGCTCGTCCCGCGAGGCGCTGCACGAGATGAAACGCCATGTCGGTCCCCGCGGAAACTCCCGCCGAGGTGACGTAGTGCCCGGCGTCGACCCAGCGCGATACGTTGTCCCACAACACCTTGGGCCCGAAAGTGGTCACCCATCCGAACGCCGCATGGTTGGTGGCGGCCGGGTAGCCGTCGAGCAGGCCCGAGCGCGCCAGTATCGCGGCGCCCGTGCACACCGCGGTCATCAGCGCCACGCGCTTATCCATGGCTCGCACCCACCCGAGCAGCGAGTCCACCGACGGCCCGGCGGCGGAGAGGAGCGCGCCCACCCCCAGGCCGCCCGGGATCATCAGCACATCGAATGCCTGCGCGAGCGCGTCGTCGCGGAAGAGATCCGGCGCCACGCGCGGGCCGTTCATGCTCCTGACCGGCTTCGGCACCGCTCCCGCGGAGCGCGCCTCGCTCGAGATCAGCACGCTCTCGAAGGGATAGGGCGGTGGATCCCCGTAGCCCGTCCCGATGAAGCGCGCGATCGAGAAGGCCTCGATGAATCCCCATACGTCGAGGGGCTCGAAGTCGTCGAAGACGAGGATGCCGATGCGCTGCGTGCGCGGAAACTGCGGTGGCGTGCTCATGGATTCATCGCGCGGCTACTTGCCCGATCCGCCCGGCAGGTCCACCACCTCGATCTCGATTTCCGCGGCGCCGCCCGCGGCCGCGCCGCTCGCCGTGGCGAAACCCACCTCGAGGCACAGGGGCTTTCCCTCCTCGAGGAGCACGGCATGCTCCGCGAGGGAGAGGAGAAAACGCTGGGGCATGGCCGACGCGGTGAAGGGCCGCGGGGGATAGACCGCGAATTGCGCCACTTCCCGGCGCGTGGCCTTGTCCGGCGACACGAGGGACACCACCAACGCGGCGGATTGCGGCGTGGCGGGCTTGAACGACTTCACGACCACCGCGATCCGCTTGGTTCCCTGGCGCAGGGCGGCGAGCGTCGCGGCGTCGTGGATCTTGCAGTCGCGCAGCACCTTCTCAGACGTGACGGTTGCCGCGCTTGCCGGCGCCGCGCCGCCATCCTCGCGCACGAGCACGACCGCCCCCAGCGCGAAGGTGAGCACGAGCCCGCCGATCACCAGGGCGCGTCGCGGCAAGGTGCCCATCCGCGCTCACACGACGGCGATTTCAATCGCCGCCGGCACGACGCCGCTCGCCGCCGCCGCCGGCGCACCCGCTTGCATCACGGGCACCAGTTCCACGTTGATGTTGTCGGTGTTGAGCTCCTTGCCGGCCGAGAGCTTGCGCAGCGTGTCGGTGAGGTTCACCTGCGCCGAGGGAAGGGCCTTGTGCGCTCCGTGGTCGCCTCCCTTCGGGTGCTTGAGGAAGGCGATCGACGTGACGAAATGCGGGTCGGTATCCGGGGTGTCGGCGGTGGGCGCCGGATGGTTCACGAACACGCGGATCTCCGACACGTCGTCGCCGACGTCGATGTTGGAGATGAGGGCCACGACGTCGCGCGCGTCGTCGGGGGCCACCGTCTCGGCGACACCCTTCAACGTGTTGGCCTGCAGCGCGAACGGCATGCTCAGGTGCTCTCCGGGCTTCACGCGCTTCGTGTTCGCCTTCTTGATGCGCTGGGGGGTGGCCTTCTCGGCCGGATCGAACAGCGCCGCGATGTTGCGGCTGCGCCGCGGGCTGGCGACCACGTTGTCCGGTTTGGGTGGCATGTTGTCGTAGGTGTATCCGAACGGGGTGATGCTGAGCAGGTCCTTCACGGTCTTCGAGTAGGGCTTGCCCTCGGGAGTGAGGTAATTGTCCTTGAAAACCATGTCGAGCCACAGCTTCGCGTCGGAATTCTTGCGGCCGAGCGCATTCCAATAGGCCCAGATCCGGTCGATGTTGCCGTGGTGCATCATGAAGATCGGGTCGCGCGGCGAATTTGCCTGCGGCATGAAAGCGCCGATGCGGTTGTGCACGAGATTATGCGTCGTGCCCTCGAGGGGCCCCTGGAAACCGCCGCCGGCCACGACCCAGGACATGTTGAGATTATTCTGCGCCGGATTGCGGCTGGTGCCGAAGGCCTCGTAGGCGGTCTCCTTGTAGATCTTCTGCATCTGGGCGGGGCCGACAATGGCGTCGGTCAACGCGTTGCGCCCGGTGAGCTTGTTCCTGTTCGGCACGAAGAGCGGATTGGGCTTGCCCTTGTACTTCGGCTCGGAAAAGGCCGGCGGATAGTCGCGCAGCAGCGTCCAATCCCAGTAGGGCATCGCGAACTTGGGATTCTTCATGAGCGTCGCCGCCGCGCGCTCGTACATCAGCATGAACTCGCGGTGCCACGGCAGGAAGTACCAATCGCCGTGCGGGCAGAATCTGTAGGTCGTCGGATTGGTCCCGTGCTGGTTGGCGAATCCCAGCCAGCTCAGCGCGTTACCCGGCGGCTTGTGCTGCATCAGGTCCACGAATTCGCGGTAAGTCTCGAGGTCGGGGTCGTCGAGCGCCATGTTGTTGACCACTCGCCGCACCCTCGGCGGCGTTTGCGCGAAGGCTCTCAATCCCGGCACCACGCCGGAAAATATCGTCGCGGCTCCCACGGCGCCCGCGGCTTTCAGGATCGTTCTTCTGGTTGTCATCTTGGCCTCCCTTGGCTCTTCAGTGGTGTCCGACGCTCACGCTTCCCTTGCCGTCCGGGAGCGCGACGCTGACGTTCTGCATCATTCCCTGGTCCTCGTGGTCGAGGATGTGGCAGTGCAGGACGTAGGCGCCGATGTAGCGCTGGTAGCGCGTACGCACGATCAGCGTGTACTGCCCGGGCGGCTTGCCCCCGAAGTTCTTCAACCACAACGTGTCCTTCCAGACGCCCTTCAAGCCCGGGTACTGCGGATCCACGGTGCCGCTCGCGTTGTCGACCGCGCCCGGCGCGCTCACGTCCTTGCCGCTGGGGTCCAGGATCTTCACGATCTGGAACGGGTTCACGTGGATGTGGAATGGATGGCTCACGAAATCGGACTTGAGGGTCCACTCGTCCACGCCGCCCAGCATCAGCACCCGATCCATGCGATTCGGGTCATAAGGCTGGCCGTTCACCTCGAAGACGGCTGGCGTCTTGGAGATGTCGATGTTGAACGCGAGCTGCTGCGTACCGGTGACCTCGTTGTCGGCGATGTCAGGATGGGGCACGAAACTCGCGAGCTTCAGGCCCGCGCGCAAATCGGCGACCACCTTGTTGCGCACCGCCGCGGGCATGTTCACCGCCGCCGCGGCCGCGAGCTCCGCCTCGAGATACTTCGTGATGTCGCCTTGCACCGGGCGCCCGCCTGCCACGGTGACGAGCCCCAGCAACTGGCGCGAAGGCGGCGCCTGGTTCACGCTCGCCGCGGGCGCGGCGGCGGCGTCGATCACGCAATAGACGCCGGGCTGCGGAAACACCATCAGCGTGTCCCAGCGATACGCCGGCTGATAGACCGTCTGCATGCTCTTCAGGGCCGCCGCCATGGTGAGGCCGTCGGCCGCCACCAGGTGCTGCGGCAGCGGGTCCCCGGTGCAGCTATCCGCGACGAACGTGTCTTGCTCGGCGGCGCGCAACCGTTCGGGACTGCGTGCCGCGTCGCGCAGCTTGCGGAATTCCAGGTTGACCGTGTCGCGCACGCCGCCGTGGATCACGCGCCAGCGTTCGACCTGGCCCGCGCTCGCGCCGTCGAAGGTAGGCAGGATCAGGCCGTTGATGCTGGTGTAGCGGCCCGAGGCCGGCCAGCTTCCCGGGCCGAACTGGTCGTAGCTTTCGATGCCACCGACGTCGCCCGGATCACAGCGGTAAGTGCCGTCCGCGTTCACCTTGACCTTGCCCTGCGCATCGCGGCACGCGTACTGGATCTGCTGCAGCACCAGCACGCGCTCCTTGAAGACCTGCGTTCGCGTGGGCTTCAGCAACGTATCGAGATCGCCCGTCGCGGTGGGCGTCGGCGGGCGATTGCCGCGGATGATGAGGGCGCCCGCCATGCCGCTCGACACCTGCAGCGCCGTGGACCCGTGGCGGTGCGTGTGATACCAGAAGGTGCCCGCGGGATGATCCGAAGGCACGTTGTACTCGTACTGGAAGCTCACCCCGGGGTTCACCGAGATGAGGACGTTGTCGCCGTTGCCCGCCGGGTTCACCCACAACCCGTGGGAGTGCATGTTCGTGCCGGACACGAAGGGCGCGTTCGGGTCCACCCGCATGCCCTGGTAGCTGCGCAGCTTGACCGCGTCGTAGCGTCCCTCGGCGGGGTTCCAGATGCGGCCGTTGGTGTAGACGACGTTGAGGTCCAGCGACGCCTCGTGGGCCGCCACCGGCGCCCCGGGAGCGGCGGCTCGCAGGGGCGTCAACGGTTCTCCCGGGGCCGGCCGGAACTGCAGTTCCAGGAGCGGCGGATTGGCAACGACGCGTTGACTCTGCGCCTGGGCCTGGACCAGCGGTGAATGGCACGCGAGTGCCGGGACGGCGAGCGCAAGCGCCCGCAGGACGTGTTTCGTTGTCATGGTTTCTCCCCCTCAGCCATGAATGGTGCCGCTGGCGAGAACCGGGCGACCCCACCCGAGCAGGTGGGATCAGAAGCTTTCTGGCGGCACATCATCGCCGGGAGCGCCGGCGGGCCCCGCGCGCGATCCGGCCTCAGCGCGCGGGCGCCACCATCATCGCATTGAAGCGGCGCTGGGCGCGCGGGGTGACCACGAGCCCCTTTTTCGCCGCGAAGTCGAAGATCGGGTGGAGCACCGGGATCAGCGGCTGGTCGGCCATCGCGAAGTTGATGGCGCGCTCGAGCTTCTGCTGGCGAAGCTCGTCGTCCATGGTGGCGAGCGTCTCGGTGAGGAGGCTGTCGACCACCGGGTTCGAGTAGCGCGTTCGGTTGGCGGTGCCGTAACCCCGGGCCGCGTCGTAGCTCGCGACCAGCGCGCGCAGGCTGTTGATCGAATCCTCGGCGCCGTACTGGGCCGCGAAGGCGCTGAACTCCTGCTTCGAGGCGCGCGTGAAGAACACCGCCCCCGGGAGCGCCTCGACTTCGGCCTTGAGCCCGATGCGCGTCCACATCTGGGCGATGGCCTGCGCCACGGACGAATCGTTGGCGTAGCGGTCGCTGGTCGCGTGCAGCACGATGCGGAAGCCCTCGCCCCATCCCGCCTCCTTGAGGAGCGCCTGCGCCTTCGCGACATCGTAGGGATCGGGCTTCAGGCTGCGGCTCGCGGTCGGGTACTGCGCGGGCATCATCTGGCTCGCGGGAGCCGCGCTGCCTTCCATGATTCGCTTCGCGATCGCCTCGCGATTGATGGCGAGGGAAAGCGCCTTCCTCACGCGCGGATCCTTGAGCGGGTTCCTGCCGAGCGCCCTTCCGTCCTTGGCGGTGACGAAGGGCGACTCGTCGCGCGCCGAGTCGAGCGCCACGTAGTGCACCAGCGCCGCCGGCCCGCGGAAGAGCGCGAACTTGCCCTCCTTCTTCAGGCGCTCGAGGTCCGGGGTGGGCACGGCATCGATCGCGTCGACTTGCCCGGCGAGGAGCGCGGCGAGCCGCGTCGGATCCTTCGCGATCACCTTCTCGGTGACGCGCGCCCACGGGGGCCTGCCACCCCAGTATCGGTCGTTGCGCTCGACCACGAGCTTCTCGGCGCTCACATACTCGACGAGCTTGTAGGGGCCCGTGCCGACCACCGCTTTCCCGGAATTGAAGTCCGCGGTGGAGGCGCCCTTCGCGGCCCTCGACGAGACGATGAAGATGTTGGCGAAGTCCGACAGGAGCTGCGGGTTGGGCGCCTTCGTCCTCACCACGAGGGTGAGGTCATCCACCTTGCGCGCCGATTCGATGCCGCGCGTGAACTGCGCGAAGGAGTTGGGCGAGTTGGGCACGTTCGGAATGCGCTCCAGCGAGAAGACCACGTCGTCCGCGGTGAAGGGCGTGCCGGCGTGGAAAGTGACGCCCTTTCGCAACTTGAACTCCCACGTGACGTTGTCGACGAGCTTCCACGAGGTGGCGAGCGCGGGAACGATCTCCAGGCGCTCGCCGTATTCGACGAGCTTGTCGAAGAAGTACTGCATCGAGGAATTGGTGGGAAAGGCCGCGAAGAAGTGCGGATCGAGCGTATTCAGCTCGAGCTTGGTGCCGAGCGTGAGGTTCTGCGCCGCGGCCTGGCCGGCGAGGAAAGCGGCGAAGATCGCGAGTAACGCGCGCTTGAGCATGGTTCACCTAGAATGAAGCCCTTCCCCATTCTCACACAGCCCATGCCCGCACCGAGAATCGCAGTCGGCGGTTTCATGCTCGAATCCAACGCCCGCTCGCCGCTCGCCACGCGCGAGGAGTTCAGGCAGAACTTCGTCGCGCGCGGCCCCGAGCTGGAGGACGACTGGAAGAGCGAGCACCCGCGCGCCCCGCTCACGCTCACCGGCTTCGTGGGCGCCATGGACGCCTCCGGCCCCTGGAGCGCGGCTGCGCTCATGTGCGCGATGGTGGGCGCGAGCGGCCCGGTGGAGCAGCGTTTCTTCATCGAGGTGGTCGAGGATCACGTGCAGCGCCTGCGCGCGGCGATGCCGGTGGATGGAGTCTTCCTTTCGCTGCATGGCGGCGCCATCGCAGAAGCCGAGGACGATCCCGAAGGCGTGATCCTCGAAAGCCTGCGCGCGGTGGTGGGACCGGGCGTTCCGATCGTGGCGACCCTCGACCTGCACGCCAACGTGTCGCGAAAAATGGCCGACAACGCGAGCCTCCTGGTGGCCTACCGTACCAATCCGCACGTGGACATGGCCGAGCGCGGCGCGGAGTGCGCCGCGCTGATGCGCGAGATGCTGGGCGGGGTGGCGGGCGCGGTGGGCTTCGTGAAGCTTCCCTTCATCCCGCCTTCGGTGGCGCAGAACACCAAGAGCGGCCCGTACGCCGACCTCATCGCCTACGGCCAATCGAAGATGGACCGGCGCGTGATGAATGTCTCCGTGGTGAGCGGCTTTTCGCTTGGCGACTCGGTGAAGAACGGCATGAGCGTGATCGTGACCACGCGCGGGGACAAGGCGCTGGCGCAGGCGCTCGCGCGCGACATCGCGCAGAAGGCCTGGGACGACCGCGGGCGTTACGTGCCGCGGCTTACTTCGCTCGAGGACGCCACGCGCCTGGCGCTGGAATGCGGGCGCGACCCCGCGAAGCCCGCGTTGCTATTCGCCGACGTGGCCGACAATCCCGGCGGCGGCGGGCGCGGCAACACCGTGTGGATCCTGGAATCGTTCCACCGCGCGGGCGTCCAGGGCGCCCTCCTCGGCATCGTCTACGATCCGGTGCTCGCCGCCGAGGCCCATTCGCGCGGCAAGGGCGCAAGCTTCCTCGCGCGCTTCAACCGCGACGAGATGCACGAGCTGTCGGGCAAGTTCCACGCCGGCGCCGAGGTGCTCGCGCTTCACGACGGAAACCTGGTCGGCGCGCGCGGCATCTCCGCCGGCCAAACCATCATCCTGGGCGCGATGGCGCTGCTGCAGGTGGGCGGCATCCGCGTGGTGGTGGTGAGCGTGCGCCACCAGGCCAAGGACACCGCGATGTTCGAGTGCTTCGGCATCCGCATCGCCGACGCGAGGAGCCTCGTGGTGAAGTCCCGCGGCCACTTCCGCGCCGCTTTCGACCTGCTCTTCAGCGACGATCGCATCGTCGAGGTCGACGCCCCCGGCCTCACCACGCCCATCCTCACGCGCGTTCCCTACCGCCACGTGCCGCGCCCCATCTACCCGCTCGATCCGGACATGACCTGGTCTGCTTGAAAGGGTGTCGGAAAAAAAGTGGTGTCAGGTACGACTTTTCGAAAAGTCGTACCTGACACCACTTTTTCAGCTACCCGCCAGCGGCTTCTCGGGGTCGTCCCAGCTGCGCGGGTCCTCGAGGGGCTCCAGGTGGGTGAGCACCTCGACGTGCGGGAGCTTGGCCTGGATATCCTTCTCGAGGCGCTCGCACAGGTCGTGGCCGGCCTGCACGCTCATGCGCCCGGGAAGGAGCACGTGCACGTCGACGAAGCTCTTGGCGCCGGCCACGCGCGTGCGCAGGGCGTGGTAATCGCCCCCCTCGTGGCGCAGCGCTTCCAGCACGCCCACGATCACGGCGCGGTCCTCGTCGGGCACGGCGCGGTCCATGAGGCCGTCGAACGATCGCGCCATGAGCTGCGCTCCGGTGCGCACGATCTGCAGGGCCACGGCAAGCGCGATGATCGGATCGAGGCGTAGCCACCCGGTGGTCTGGACCAGCACGACGCCGACGAAGACTCCCACCGTGGTCCACACGTCGGTCATGAGGTGGCGCGCGTCGGCCTCGAGGGTGATCGAGCGATGCGCGCGCGCCGCACGCATCATGATCCACGCGCAGCCCGCGTTGGCGAGCGAGGCGAGGATCGAGAGCGCGAGGCCGACCCACACCTGGTCGAGGGGCTGCGGGTTGATGAGCCGCGGCACCGCGGTCCAGATGATGCCCCCGGCGGCCACGAAGATGAGCGCGCCCTCGATGCCGCTCGAGAAATACTCGGCCTTCTCGTGGCCGAAGTTGTGCTCACGGTCGGGCTTGTGGGCCGCATAGGTGAGGACCGCGAGCGCGATCAGCGCGGCCACGATGTTCACCACCGATTCCACCGCGTCGGATAACAGGCCCACCGATCCGGTGAGCAGATAGGCCGCGAACTTGAGCGCGATCACCACGATCGACGTCGCGAGCGAAAGCAGCGCGTAGAAGGTCGGCGCGCGCGCGCTCATGCGCCCGCCTTCTCGTGCTTGCGGATCAACTGCGCGCCCTCCTTCACGACGAAGCGCTGGAACGCTTCGGTGATGCGCGGCAGACTCCGATCGCGGCGGTGCACGACGTACCACTGGCGTATGACGGGAAATCCTTTCACGGGGATCACGACGAGGCGGCCGAGGACGAGCTCCTGCTGCACCGCGTGCGCCGAGAGGAATCCTACCCCGAAGGCGGCGGCCACGGCCTGCTTGATGGTCTCGTTGCTCGCGATCTCCATCTCGATGCGCGGCACCACGCCGGCCTCGCCGAACGCCTGGTCCATGGCGAGCCGCGTGGCGGAGCCGGGCTCGCGCGTGATGAAGGGCTCGGCGGCGATGCGCTCCAGCGCGACCGAGCGCCGCGCGGCGAGCGGGTGGCCGGGTGCGGCGACGATCACGTGCGGATGCGGCGCGAACGCCTCGGCGGCGAACTGCGCCTCAGCCGGGGGATGGCTCATCACGGCGAGGTCGATCTCGTGCGCGGCGAGGCGCCCGAGGAGCTCGTCGCGGTTACCCACGGCGAGGCGTACGCGGATGCCGGGGTGGCGCGCGCGGAAGGCGGCGATGATCCACGGGAAGAAGTAATCCCCGGCGTTGATCACCGCCACGTCGAGGAGCCCCTGCTCGAGGGAAGCCAGGCCCTCGATCGCCTCCTCGGCGGAGCGGATCTGGGTGAGGATCTCGCGCACGCGCGACAGCACCTCCACCCCGGCCTGCGTGAGCCTCAAGCTGCGCCCGACCCGCTCGAAGAGCTCGGCATGCGCATGGCCCTCGAGATGGCGGATCTGGATCGACACGGCCGGGGGCGTGAGGTGCAGCTCCTCGGCGGCGCGCGTGAGCGACAGGTGGCGCGCCGCGCTCTCGAAAACGCGCAGCTGGCGCAGGGTCGCATTCTTCATGATTAAGCAATCGTTTAATCAATCGATAACAACATTTTACTTTCGTTTAATGCCCAAGGGGAATAGCGTGGATCCATGCCGACCGACCGCAAATCGCTGAACCGCGCCTTCTGGGACCTGGGCCTGCGTTTCCATTGGGATGAGAGCATCTGGACCGTCCTCATGGGGTTGCCGGACCTGCGCTCCCAGCTCGCCTATTACCTCGAGCGCTACCAGCCCCACCTTCTCGGCGTCTACGAGGTCGATTTCCTGCAGCGCATGATCGAGGAGCGATTGGCCACGCCGATCGACGCTCGCGTAGGCATGGAAGCCCACCGGACGTTCTAAAAAGTCGTGTCAGGTACGACTTTTTAAGTTGTACCTGACACCACTTTGTCGGAAACCCGGAAACCGGCGGCGGTCTTGGCCTTGACGTCTTCGAGCGTGACGCCCGGGTGCAGCTCGGTCAACACCAGCCCCTTGCCGGGTTCCACCTCGAATACGCACAGGTCCGTGATGATCTTGTTGACGACGCCCTTGCCGGTGAGCGGCAGCGAGCATTGCTTCAGGATCTTCGAGGCGCCGTCCCGGGAGGTGTGCTCCATCAGCACCACCACGCGCTTCACGCCGGACACCAGGTCCATCGCGCCCCCCGGGCCCTTCACCATCTTGCCCGGCACCATCCAGTTGGCGAGGTCGCCGTTCTCGGCCACCTCGAGGCCGCCGAGGATCGACAGGTCCACGTGCCCGCCGCGGATCATGCCAAAGGAATCCGCGCTCGAGAAGAAGCTCGATCCGGGGAGCGTGGTGATGGTCTGTTTGCCGGCGTTGATGAGGTCCGGATCGACCTCGCCCTCGCTCGGGAAGGGCCCGATGCCGAGGAGCCCGTTCTCCGATTGCAGGTGCACCGTCATCCCCTTCGGGATGTGATTGGCGACGAGCGTCGGGATGCCGATTCCCAGGTTCACGTAGAAGCCGTCGCGCAGCTCCTTCGCCGCAAGCCGCGCCATCAAGTCGCGCACCGGCGAATCCTTCTTCGAAACCGCCCCGCCCGACACGGTGCGGAACTCGATGCGCTTCTCGTATTTCGCGCCCTGGAAGATGCGGTCGACGAAGATGCCCGGGGTGTGGACCTGGTCCGGGTCGAGCTCGCCCACTTCCACGAGCTCCTCGACCTCGGCCACCGTCACCTTGCCGCAGGTCGCGATCATCGGGTTGAAGTTGCGCGAGGTCTTGCGATAGACGAGGTTGCCGAGCTTGTCGCCCTTCCAGGCCTTGACGATGGAGACGTCGGCGTGGATCGCCTCTTCCAGGACGTATTCGCGGCCGTCGAACGCGTGCGTTTCCTTGCCGTCCGCGAGCCGGGTGCCGAAGGCGGTGCGCGTGTAGAAGCCGGGGATGCCGGCGCCGCCCGCGCGGAATTTCTCGGCGAGCGTGCCCTGCGGCGTGAGCTGCAATTCGAGCTCACCCGCCAGCACCTGGCGTTCGAATTCCTTGTTCTCGCCGACATAGGAGGCGATCACCTTCTTCACCTGGCGCGATTTCAGCAGGAGCCCCATGCCGAAGTCGTCCACGCCCGCGTTGTTGCCGGCGATGGTGAGCCCCTTCACGCCGCTTTCCACCAGCGCGCCGATCAGGTTCTCGGGAATGCCGCACAGGCCGAAGCCGCCGGCGGCAATCGTCATGTCGTCCTTCAGCAACCCGGCCAGCGCCGATCGTGCGTCCGCATAAACTTTGCTCATCAGAGGGGGCTTTCGAAATCCGGAAACCCGCTATTCTGGCTGAATATTGGCCGCCTTGATGATCCTGCCCCACTTCTGCGACTCGGCGCCCTGGAACCTGGCGAGCTCCTCGGGGCTCGACGTCAGCACCTCGGTGCCGGTCCCCTCGTAGAACTGCCTGGCGCTCGCGCCCCGGGTCGCCTCCACGAGGAGGTCGTGCAGGCGCGTCACCACCGCGCTCGGCGTCTTCGCCGGCACGTAGGCCGCGAACCAGTAGCTCATCTCGTAGCCCTTCACGCCCGACTCGTCGATGGTGGGCACGTCGGGCGCGAGAGGCGTGCGCTTGAGGCTGGACATGCCGAGCGCGCGCAACTTGCCGCCCTTCACCTGCGGCAGCCCCGTCGCGTTGTCCGTGATCATCATGTCGATCTGGCCGCCGAGGAGGTCGGTGATCGCCAGCGGATTGCTCTTGTACGGCACGTGCAGCAGCTGCACCCCCGCCATCTGCTGGAAGAGCTCGCCCGCGATGCGCGACGACGAGCTGCCGCTGCCGAACGAGTACTTGCCGGGATCCTTCTTCGCGAGCGCGATGAATTCCTGGACGGTCTTCGCCGGCACCTTCAGGTTCACCACCATGATCTGGCCGCCCTTGCCGAGGAGCGTCACGGGTGCGAAGTCCTTCACCGGATCGTAGGGCATCGACTTGTAGAGATGCTCGTTGGCCGCATGCGTGGTGTTGGTGGTGATGAGCACGGTGTAGCCGTCAGGGGACGCCTTGGCGGCGTACTGCGCGGCGAGAAAGCCGCTCGCGCCGGGCTTGTTGTCGACCACTACCGCTTGCTTCGACTGGGTGGAGACCGACTGGCCGATCGCGCGCGCGAGCTGGTCGGTGGCGCTGCCCGCGGCGAACGGCACGACGAACGTGACGCCTTTCGACGGGTAGTCCTGCGCGAAGGCGGAGCCCATCAAGGCGAGCGAGGCCGCCAGGGCGGCAAGTGATCTTTTCATTGGATTCCTCAGGCGGTTGCGGTCACGGATTGCGGCGCCGGATCGAGATGGCTTTCCAGCTCGCGCGGAATCTCGACGGACATCTCCAGCAGCAGGAAGGCGAGCGCCTTGCCGTGCGTATCGAGGTTGAGCGAGGCGTTCACGCCGCCGTCGAGCACGCCGTCGATCACGAAGTTCATGGCGGCGAGCTTCGGCAATAGATAGCGGCTCACCTTGGTGGGACGGCGATGCGCGAAGAGCGCGGCCACGCGCGCCTCGGTCACCTGCGCGACCAGGAGATCGTAGAGCTCGCGGCGGTAGGCGATGACGCTCACGTTGGAGCGGTCGCCCTTGTCGCCAGTGCGGCCGTGGGCGACACGGTGGAGCTGCACCTTGGTGCTGCTCATGCGCCCACCATCCGCCACCCGGCATGCACCGCTTCGCGCGGGACGAAGCACGACATCGTGTCCAGGCGCGGCCGAAGGCTGGTGCGCACGCCGCCGCCGCCGGCGGGGCCGCATGTGTAAAGCGCCGTGACCTCGCGGGTGAGGCGCTCGGCATCGCGGCGCGCGGCATGGCGCGCCGCAATGCGAACGCGGATGTCGCGCGCGTTGCCGTGCGGCGATTGCGCGAGAAGCCGGCCGGCATCGTCGCCAAAGACGCTCACGGCGCCGATCAGGTCGATGCGCACCTCGAGGTTCGCGAGGCGCTTGCGCAGAACCTCGGCGGCGAGCCGCGCGCGCGCCTCCGCCCCCGGGCCCGCATAGGAAATCTCGCCCTCGGCAAGCCATCCGGCCTCGTGGCACACGTTGACCTTGAGCCGCGCGGGCCGCGGGTGGCCGCGCACGCCGTCGAGGGAGACGCGGTCGCGCCCCACCTGCTGCACCTCGGCGTTCGAGATATCCGCGACGACGTCGGGCGTGAGGTAGGCCGCGGGATCGTGGACTTCGTAGAGGAGCTGCTCGGTGACCGTCGCTTCGCTCACCAGCCCCCCGGTGCGCTCGGCCTTGCCGAGAGTGCAACGGCCTTCGGCATCGATCTGCGCGATCGGGAAGCCCACGGCATGCAGGTCGGCGACGTCCTTCACGCCCGGATCGGCGAAATATCCGCCAGTCACCTGCGCGCCGCATTCGAGGAGATGACCCGTCATGGTCGCCCGCCCGAGGCGATCCCAATCGTCGTGGCGCCAGCCGAAGTGCGCCATGGCGGGCCCGACCGTGAGCGATGGATCGGCCACGCGGCCGCAGACCACGATCTGCGCGCCGCCGCGCAGCGCATCGGCGATCGCTTCGGCGCCGAGATAAGCGTTGGCGCTCACCATGTCGATCGCGTCGAGGCGCTCGCCCAGCTCGGCGCGCAGCAACGCGCGATGCGCCTCGCCCGAGAGGTCGTCACCCGTCACCACCGCGATGCGCGGAGCGGCAAGCCCGAGCCCGCGCGCGAGCTCGTGGATGCGGCGCGCCGCGCCCAGCGGATTCGCCGCGCCGAAGTTGCTGACGATGCGGATGTCGTGCTCCAGGCAGCGCGCAAGGATCGGCACCAGCAGGTCATCGAGCATCGGCTCGTAGCCGCCGTCGGGATTCGCGCGGCGTGCGAGCTGCGCGAGCGCGAGCGTGCGTTCCGCGAGCGTCTCGAAGATGAGCGCCGCGGGCCCGCCCCTCGCGACCAGGGTCTCGACCACGGGCGCGGCGGCATCGGTGCGGTCGCCGGAGAACCCGGCCCCCGCACCCACGAGAAGCGGGCTCATTGCGGCTGCGCGTCCTCTTCCCATTCGCGCAGCATACGCTCCGCGAATGCGTCCTTCGGCACCACGTTGTTCGTGAGCGCCTGCGCGAGGGCGCTGGCGAACTCGCCGGGCGCATCCTCGGGCAGCAGGTAACGCTGCTCGACGAGCCGGCTCACCGTCCACAGGGCCTGCCAGTAGAACGCGGAGAACGAGGGATAGCGTTCCTCGTCCTCGATCGAGCGGCGCGGGTCGCCGTTGGCGATGCGCTCCGCCCTGGTCTTCGCGAACGGGATGAAGCCGCCCGTGAACGCGCAGATCTGTCCCTTGTAGAAGCCGTTGGTCGTCACGTTCCATCCGGTGTACGTCCCCAGCGGCAGCATTCCCATCAGCGGCTTCACCCCGGGGAGCTCGTTGCCATCGGGATCGACCTGCGGCACGTACGTGGGAATCAGCTTCTTCACCGTGATCGGCGCCGTGATGACGCCGGACATGTCGTTGTAGATGAAGGCGGGGCCATAGTCATAGTCGATGACCGTGTTCACCAGGCCCCTCGGGTTCGGCGCGCCGGGAATCGCCGGGAAGTTGAGCGCCGTTTCGCCCACCATCGTCCCGTCGGCGAGCTTCGGATAGGCGCTGGGCGGCATCTCCACCCCGGAGATCACCCAATCCACGGTCGCCTTGGTGAGGGCTCGGAGAATGCTGGTTTCGGGCATCGGATTCGAAGGTAGCTGGCACGAGCCCACGGTGCCGCCCGTAGGAGCGGGCGTGAGCGTGAACGCGCCGCTCCCGCCGCCATGCGAGGTGCTGGGGACGTAGTAGCGGCGGACTTCGAGCGGCACCGGAATGTCGACATCCGCCTTCGTGCCGACGATGCCGGGCGACATGCGCAGGTTCCAGTACTCGGCGGAGCCGTTCACTTCGGTGATCTTCGGACAGGTGCGCGTGGCGCGGCAGCGGTCGAGCATGCCGGCTCTCACGCGGCCGCGCGCGACATCGGTGTAGTCCTCCCACCAGACCACCGGGTCGCTACCCTGCTCGTAGAGCTTGCTCTCGCCGCCGGAGATCGCGAAGCGATAGTTGATCGGATTCTGGCGCGCGGCGATGAACGGGATCGCGCCGTCCCAGATGGGCCGGCCGGCCTGTTGGTCGTCCTCGGTGAACCCGAGGTGAATCATCGTCTTCACGAAGTTGCCCGACTGCGACGTACCCTGCACGATGGTCCACTGGACCCCCCCGGCCACTGGGTTGGGATTGCCGAAGTCGTCCCGCGCCGCGTAGCGGAAAAATGCGGCGGCGTCGCGGAATGCCGCCAGGCCGAGCCCGAGAACGAGCGGGTCCTTCACGTTGTAGACCAGGCGGTAGATGCGCGCCTTGTCGAAGCCTCCGCGCACGCAGATCTTCGTGGTGCTGGCCGCCCCCGGAAACGCCGTCGCCGTGCAGTCGCCGAACGACCAGTCGGCGCTCGCCACGG
>WNFI01710248.1_pt4 | contig 34393 bp, 29 predicted proteins | sample 5400471 | NCBI WGS metagenome assembly WNFI01 (sample SAMN13153348, study PRJNA577476) | soil metagenome | isolation source: 100 cm saprolite on Douglas fir-dominated hillslope | place: USA:California | collected 2013-09-17 | reverse complement strand
CAAGATCATCGCGGATACGACTGAGACCGAGCAGCGGCAGGTACTGCTGGACCAGGCAGCTATGATCTCGCGCGCCTGCGAGCGATCAGTACTCGAGGAATCAGACCGGACGGACGTCCAGCGACGCTATATGGAACTGCTCGCCGCCGTCGACCGCACCGCGCCGCGCGCCGACGGCGTCCCCGGATAAAACCCGCTCCCGCGCCCCGCGCCATGCGCCTGGCGCCCCGTGCATTGATGCCGTTAGGAATGCTGAGCCGAGCATTCGGATCCTGTCAGGAGTCCGTCCAGATCCCTGGGCTCAGCGTTCACTGGAGGGAGCGGCCGGCTACCGAAATCGCTGGTCCGCGACTAGGGAGGCGGCGTCACGGCTGGATCGTTGCAAACTGCGCCTGGGGAACCCGTGCTCATCGTCGGGGCGGGACCGGCCGGCCTGACAGCGGCGCTGGAACTCTCGCGCATGGGGGTCGGAGTCCGCATCGTGGACAACCTGCCGGCGCGGTCGGCCACTCCTCAGGCGGTGGTGATGCGCTCACAAACGCTGGCACTTCTTGAGCGGCGAGGAGTCAAACCTGAGACGCTCCGGGACGCCAACGAAGTGGCCGTCGGGGGCGTATACAGCAACGGCACTCTGCTCGGCAAAGTACCCCTCACCCGGACCCAGAGCCGGCATCATTTCACTCTGCTCGTACGCCAGGCCGAGACCGAGCGCATCCTGCGGGACCAACTCGCTCGGCAGGGGGTGACCGTCGAAGCCGCTACCAAGGTGATTGCGTTCGCCCAGGCCGAGCGGGATTCGGATGGGCAAGGTGACGACCAGGAAGTGCGGTGCATCCTCCGCCATGATGACGGCCGCATGGAGGAAGTGACGCCGCCCTATCTCATCAGCGCCGACGGAACCTGCAGTACAGTCCGACCGACGTTGGATCCCTCGCAGCGCGTTAAGCCGGCCAGGCGCGCATATGTGCTGGCGGACCTGCAGCTGGACGGAGATATTCCCGACGATGAGATCTCGATATTCCTGGGGCGTCGCGGTCTCCTCGCGGCATTCCCCCTAGGAGCCCGCAGTTTCCGGTGCCTTGTCACGGACCCGCAGGCGCGCTACGGAGATCGTGGCGAGCCTGCGGCGGACGACTTGCGGGATGCCTTCGCCGAGTGCTCACCCATACCGGTCAAGCTGCGCCACGTGACCTGGAGCTGCCGGATCCCGGCAGGCCCACGTGCCTCTTTCGTATGGCGCCACGGCCGCATCTTCTTCGGGGGAGACTCCGCGCACGCTTACCGCCCGGCCAGCGGCCAGGCCATGGACTCCGGGATCCAGGACATGATCAATCTCAGCTGGAAGCTCGCTATGGTCCTGCACGGCGAGGCCGTCCCTGAGCTGCTGCAAACCTATTCCGAGGAAAGGCTCGCGGTGATCCGGCGGGTCGAGAAGAGCGCAGATATGGCTGCTGACGTGCTCGGCGCGACGAACGCCATTGCTCATCAGCTTGTCACCCGCATCGCGCCGTTGTTTCTCGACTCTCGCTTCGTTCTGCGCTTGGGCGCTGACCTGGCCGGGGAAGTGATTTCGGACTACCAGGAAAGCTCGTTGTCCGCTCCGCCCCGCGGACCAGGGGGCTTGCAGCCCGGCGACGGCGTACCGGAGATCCGGGTCCTGGCGTGCGACGCGGAGGCTCGTGCCGACGCGCGCCCTCGCGAAATGTGGCTCCACGAGCTTCTCGATCCGTCGCATCTCACGCTGCTGTTCACCGCTGCGACGGCTTCGGCGGCACCACCTGCGGCCTGGCAGGAGCAGATTCGGCCCTGTCCAGGGAAAATGCGGGCATACCAGATCTCACCTGTCCCTGGCCGGCAGATGGAGCAGTTCACGTTTACCCAGGCCTTCGGCGGCAGGCAGGGCCTTCTGCTCATCAGGCCTGATTCATATGTGGGGTTCGCCGGCAAACAGAACGCGATCCCGAAACTGGCCGCCTGGCTCAGCAGGTGGTTTCCGACAACCACGTTGACGGTGCCCTTCTGGATGGCCCGGTCGAGCACGAAGCCGCGCTGGTTGTGCAGAATCCGCTGCCAGGGCCTGGCGGGCTGGACTTCGGGGATCAGCACGACGATCCTGTGGAACTTGTCCTGTGCCTCGAGACCGCGCAGGTACTCGACGATCGGCGGCCCGAGCGAGCGGTGCTCGCTCCGCAGCGTGACCAGCGGGACGCCGGGATGCCATTCGTCCCACTCCTGCCGCAACCTAGCCTCGCTGTCGGTGTCCTCCTCGTCCCTGAAGATGACCGTCACCGCGATCACCTCGTCACCAAGCGACAGTGCGGCGGAGATGCCCTCCTGCGTGAGCCGCGAGATACCCCCGACCGGGACGACAACGAGCGCGCCCTGCTTGACGGGCGGCGGCGGGATGCGGCCGATCTGGAGCAGCGAGCCGATCTTGTCGTAGGTGCCGTGCACCCGGGCGAACATCAGCACGAGCAGCGGGATGATCAGGACGATCAGCCACGCTCCTTCGGTGAACTTGCTGATCAGCTCGATCGCAAGGGCCGCCAGCGTCAGGACCGCACCGAGGCCGTTGATGAAGGCCCGGCTCACCCAGCCTTGACCGCGTTGGGCGCGCCAGTGCCTGACCATGCCGGCTTGCGACAGCGTGAACCCAACGAACACCCCGATCGCGAACAGCGGGACCAGCCGCTGGGTGTTGCCGCCGGCCAGGACCAGCAGGATGGCGGCCGCGACGGCCAGCACGATCACGCCGTACCGGTGCACTTGCCGGTCGGCCCGCAGGAAGAACAGGTGCGGCAGGAAGTTGTCCTTCGCTAGCAGTGAGGCCAGCACCGGCAACCCTCCGAACGAGGTATTCGCAGCCAGCGCGAGGAGCACCGTGGTGATCATCTGGATGAAGTAGAAGAACGCACCTTTGCCGACGCTGGCTGCGGCAAGCTGGGCCAGCACCGTCTGCGTAGGTGCCGGGGTGACGTGGAATCTCCTGATCAGGATCGCCAGGCCGATCAGCATGAGGCCGAGCGTCACGCCAAGCCACAGTTCGGTGTTTTGGGCGCGTCTGACCCCCGGCCTGCGGAACGCGGGCACCGCGTTGGCAATCGCCTCTACCCCGGTCAGCGCCGAGCAGCCGGACGCGAAGGCGCGGAGCAGCAGCAGCAAGCCGACTGACTCGGCGACCTGCGGCAGGTGCGATTGCGGCGGGACCACCGGATGGCTGCGGATCAGACCGCCGATGATGATCGCGGCAATCGCTGCGATGAACGCCAGCGTCGGCACGATGAACAAACGCGCTGACTCGCCGACCCCCCAGAGGTTGACGGCGGTGATCAGCGCGAGCACGCCCAGGCAGATCGGCACCGTGGCACCGAACAGGGCAGGGAAGGCCGACGTGAGCGCTGCGACCCCGGCCGAGACGCCGACGGCGGCGTTCAGCACGTAGTCGACGATCAGCGAGGCGGCGGCGGTTAGGCTCGCCGGCCTGCCCAGGTGGGTCTTGGCGACGGCGTAGGCCCCGCCGCCGGCCGGGAAGGCGGCGATCACCTGACGGTAGGAGATCACGAGCACGCTGAGCAGAACCGCGATCGCGAGCGTCACCGGCAGCGTGTACGCCAGGCCCGCGGTCCCGGCCGCGACCAGTACGACGACGATCGCCTCGGGACCGTAGGCCACCGAAGACAGCGCGTCGAGTGACAGCGCCGCTAGGCCGGACAGCGTCGTCAGCCGATGCCGGTCCTCCTGATCCAACCGGGCCTGATCGACCGTCTGCGCCGCGTTGTCCGTGGTCACGAGAGCTAATACAAGCACGGCGATGCACGCAGAACCGCGCCAGCCGGTCGCGTCGGCCGTCTAGCGGCACCACCGGCGGTTGTGCTACGAAGACGTTATGCAGGTCTGGCGAACTTCGCGACGGGACCGGCTGGCGTTGCTGGCCGCACTCGGCGTGCCGCTACTGTTCACCGCGATTCTTGTGCCCTTCCGGACGAGCTTCCCGAACACCGATGCCGCCTTGGCTCTCATGCTCGCAGTCGTAGGCGTAGCGGCCAGCGGATACCGGCTCGCGGGCGTGCTCGCGGCAGTTTCCGCGGCGGTTTGGTTCGACTTCTTCCTTACCCGGCCGTATGAACAGTTCACCATCACCCGCACGACGGACATCGAGACGACGGTGCTGATCCTGGTCATCGGCGTGGCCGTCACCGAGCTGGCCGTCTGGGGCCGGCGACAACACCTCGCGGCCACGAGGCGGGCAGGCTACCTCGAGGGCATCAACGCCGCCGCCGAGGCAGTCGCGGCGAGCACTTCACCACCCGCGCTGATCGACCAGGTCTGCGACCGGCTCACCCACCTGCTGTCACTGCGATCGTGCAGCTTCCAGTATGGCGTGGCGGGGATCGGCAGGCCTGCCCGGATGCGGCACGATGGCCGGATCACAGTCGAAGACCGACCATGGAATACCGAACGCGACGGGCTGCCGGCCGATACCGAGCTGCTCGTCGAGGTCGCCGGCATACTGCAGGGCAGGTTCCTGCTCCAGGCCGAGCCCGGCTCGCGCCCCACGCTGGAAGCACGTCTGGTGGCCATAGCGCTAGCCGACCAGGTCGGTGCCGGCGTCGCCGCGGGTCATCCGGTCAGCCGGCGTTAGCGCTCCGACCGCGCAGTCTGCTACTAACCCGCTGAAGCCGCAGTACCGCCGCAGTTCATGCCTGCTCGCGCCAGAGCTTGACACCGCCGACGATGAGCACGACAAGGGCGGGGCGCAGAACAGACCGGTGTGCAGGACCGCGCCCGCGATGCCTGCGACCAGGACCGCCGCGGTGGCGAGCGCGGCGAGCCTTGCGATCGGCGCGGGCATGAAGGCGGCTGCCGCGGCGAGCGGAGCTGGCGCGATGGCCAGGAGCAGCGCCGCCCACGTCGCTGTGATCGGGTCCACGGAAAGCAGTGCCGAGATGGTTATCAGCTGAGCCGCGCCGGCCAGGAGGAAGGCTCCGGTTCGCCACGGCCTGCTCGCCGAGGAGGCCCTTGATGCGGACAGAGTAGTGCTAGCCAGGGCACTGCTGGCTGCGCCCGTCGGAGCATAAGCCCTAGCGATCCGGACTGGCTAGATCGCGACGGCGTTTGCCCTGCGCATGGAAAATGCCCCGCACCGCATGGGACCTGTTAGTCATCGTCTACGCCCGCGTACGGGCCGGTTAGCTGATGATCTGCCGCTGAAAATGCAGGAAGGAGCGCTGCCGTGTCCGCGGTGCGTCGGGTAGTTGTCGGAGTGAGCGGCTCGCCAGCCAGCATCAGAGCCTTGCGGGTCGCTGCGGAGCGTGCCCGCCGTGAATGCGTGCCCCTGCTGGCCGTCCAGGCATGGCTGCCGCCGGGCGGCGACCTGGCCGAGCGGCGTGCTCCGTCGCCCGAGCTGCGGGCCGTCTGGAAGCGGGCTGCGCTTGAGCGACTCCAGGGCGCCATCAACTCGGCCTGGGGAGGACTTCCCGCGGACATCAGCGTGGAGCATGTGGTGGCGCGCGGACCGGTCGGTCCTGTGCTGCTTGACATTGCTGGCTCGCCCGACGATCTGCTCGTGATCGGGGCAGGCGCCCGAGGCACGTTCGCCCGGTTCTGGCGCGGCAGAGTCACGCGATACTGCCAGGCGCGTGCCCGATGCCTAGTGCTGGCGGTACCACCTCCTGCACTCGCCGCCACGCGGTGGAAGCGCGTCCACGCATGGTCGCTGCGGCACCGCGAGCTGACCACGGAACAGGTTGTGCGCGATCTGGAGCAGTCGGGTCCAGGCAGCCAGTGAGGACGAGTGGCCGCTCCGCATTATGCCAGGAGGCAAAGACGTGTTCTCGTCATCCACGACGAACCGCAGACCTCGCGCGTGCTGAAAGCCACCCTGACCGCGCACTCTTACCGTACTGACCTCGCCGCGGGCGGTCATGAGGGCCTCGCGGCTGCGGCACAATGCCAGCCGGATATCGTCATCGTGGATCTGGGCCTGCCGGATATGAACGGCATCGAGGTCATCAGGAGCCTGCGTAGGTGCAGGCACGTACCCGTGATCGTGCTGTCCGCCAGCGTCGCAAGTTCTGACAAGGTGACGGCCCTGGACGCAGGAGCCGATGACTACATCTCCAAGCCATTCGACGTGGCGGAGCTCATGGCACGCCTGCGGGCCGCCTTGCGGCGCGCAGGCCAGTTCACCATCGCGTCCCGGGTTCGGATTGGAAGTCGAACCGTAGACATCGCCCGCCACACCGTCACAGGTCCGCAGGGCGATGTCAGCCTCACGCCGACCGAATGGCAGGTGCTCGAGGCCCTCGTCCGCAGGCCCGGCCGGCTTGTGAGCCAGGCGCAGCTGCTCGCTGAGGTGCCGGGCAAGGCTCACGTCCGAGGCAGCAGTTACCTGCGAGCTCACCTCATGCACCTGCGCCAGAAGCTGGAGGCTGATCCGGCCGCTCCGAGACACTTGCGCACCGAACCAGGCATGGGTTTCCGCTTCACGCCCTGAACTCGTTTCTCCCGCTCTTGGTCTTCTCCCGCCAACTTTTTTGCATGGACTTCGTTAGGGATCCCGCCCGGTCTGCATGGACGTCGTTAGCAGGCGGTATCGCCCTTCTAATGACCTGTTTACTAGCTCGGTACTCCAAGCGCCTAAAGGAGGCGTCATGCAAGATCTGGCTTATATCGGGCTAACCATCCTGGTGTTCGCCGTGCTCTTCCTCATCGTGAGGGGGGTCGAGCGCTTTGAGCGCTAGCAACTGGCTCGGCCTGATCGTCACCATCGGCCTGACGGTCTACCTGTTCCTCGCCCTCATCCTGCCCGAGAGGTTCTGATGTCTGTCGCAACCGCAGGCTGGCTCCAGCTCGGCCTGCTCATAGTGGCGCTTGGCGCGTGCTATGTGCCAGTCGGCAACTACATGGCCCACATCTTCACAACGGACAAGCACTGGCGAGTCGAGCGCGGCATCTACAAGGCGATCGGCGTTGACCCCGCGGCCGACCAGAAGTGGTCTGCCTATCTGCGCAGCATGATCGCGTTCTCCGCGGTCAGCGTGCTGTTCCTGTACGGCCTTGAGCGGCTGCAGCATTACCTGTTCTTCTCGCTCGGGCTGCCGGGCGTACCGCCGCCTCTGGCCTGGAACACGGCCGCCTCGTTCGTGACGAACACCAACTGGCAGAACTACTCGGGCGAGACGACGATGGGCTACGTCGTCCAGATGTCAGGCCTGGCGGTGCAGAACTTCCTCTCCGCCGCCGTCGGCATCGTCGTGGCGATCGCTCTCGTACGCGGCTTCGTCCGGTCCAAGACCGACCGGCTCGGCAACTTCTGGGTCGACGTGACCAGGATTACGATCCGGTACCTCATCCCCCTGTCTGTCGTCGGCGGGCTCGTCCTAGTCGCGTCCGGCGTGATCGACAACTTCCACGCCAATCAAGTCGTCACCACGCTCGCGCACGGGCACCAGACCATCACCGGCGGTCCGGTGGCCTCGCAAGAGGTCATCAAGGACGGGGGAAACAACGGCGGCGGCTTCTATAACGCCAACTCCGCGCACCCGTTCGAGAGCTCGAACTCGTTCACGAACTGGTTCGAGATCTTCCTGCTGCTGCTGACGGCGTTCAGCCTGCCCCGCACGTTCGGCAAGATGGTCAAGGACAACCGCCAGGGCTACGCGCTCCTGGCCGTCATGGCGATCATCTGGCTGGCCGCCGTCGGCGGCATCAGCTTCTTCGAGGCACAGGGCGCCGGCCTCGCGCCGCATCTCGCGCACGGCGCGATGGAAGGCAAGAACGTCGCCTACGGCACGCCGGGGTCCTCGCTCTTCGCAGCCTCGACCACGGTCACCTCCACCGGCTCGGTGAACTCGTTCCATGACTCGTTCACCCCGTTCGGCGGCGGGATCGCCCTGTTCGACATCGCGCTCGGCGAGGTCGCACCTGGCGGCGTGGGCGCCGGGCTGTACGGCATCCTCGTGCTGGCGATCGTGACGGTCTTCGTCGGCGGGCTGATGGTCGGCCGGACGCCCGAGTACATCGGCAAGAAGATCAGGCCGACCGAGATGAAGTACGCGGCACTGTACTTCCTGACCCTGCCGACGGTCATCCTGACGGCAGCGGGCCTGTCGATCGCATTGAAGACACCGCAGGCGTCGATTCTCAATCCGGGGCCGCACGGCCTGACCGAGGTCATATACGCCTTCACCTCGATGGCGAACAATAACGGCTCGGCCTTCGCCGGCCTCGGTTCCAACACCGACTGGTACAACACGGTCGGCGGCGTGGTGATGCTGCTCGGCAGATTCGCGCCCGAGATCTTCGCGCTCGGCCTGGCCGGGTCGCTGGCCAGACAGCAGCCAGTGCCCGCAAGCGCCGGCACTATCCAGACGCACAAGCCACTCTTCGTCGGCATGCTCGTCGCCGTGATCCTTGTGCTCGTCGGCCTCACCTATTTCCCGGCGCTCGCGCTCGGCCCGTTCGCAGAAGGACTGCACTGACATGTCTGTGAGAACCGCACAAAGCCCTCTTACTCGCGGTACCCGGAAGCAGCCGGGCGGGACGGATCGGCGGATCGGCGGCGGGCTGCTCGACCCCAAAATACTGTGGAGGTCGCTGCCGGACGCCTTCAAGAAGCTCGACCCGCGGGTCCAGCTCAAGAACCCGGTCATGTTCGTGGTGGAGATCGGCGCCGCCCTCACTACCTACACGGCCATCACCAGCCCGTCCATCTTCAACTGGACGATCGTCGCCTGGCTCTGGCTGACCGTGGTCTTCGCCAACCTGGCGGAGGCCGTGGCCGAGGGCCGGGGCAAGGCGCAGGCGGAGACTCTGCGCCGGACCAAGCGCGAGACGATCGCGCGCCGCCTCATCGGCTGGCATGAGGGCCAGACGCAGATTCGGGTCGAAGAGGTGCCGGGCACCCAGCTCACCCTCGGCGACTACGTGGTGGTCGAGGCGGGCGAGATCATCCCCGGCGACGGTGACGTCGTTGAGGGCGTCGCCTCGGTCGACGAGTCGGCGATCACCGGCGAGTCCGCTCCGGTGATCCGCGAATCCGGCGGAGACCGGTCGGCGGTCACAGGCGGCACCAAGGTGCTGTCAGACCGGATCGTCGTCAAGATCACCTCCAGGCCAGGCGAGACCTTCATCGACCGGATGATCGCCCTGGTGGAAGGCGCACGGCGGCAGAAGACGCCGAACGAGATCGCGCTGAACATCCTGCTGGCCGCGCTGACGATCATTTTCATGCTCGCGGTGGCCACCCTGCAGCCAATGGCGTACTACTCCAAGGCACCGCAGACCCTTGTCATCCTGGTGGCGCTGCTGGTCGCGCTGATCCCGACCACGATCGGGGCGCTGCTCTCGGCCATCGGCATCGCCGGAATGGACCGGCTGGTCCAGCGCAACGTGCTGGCCATGTCGGGCCGAGCGGTCGAGGCCGCAGGTGACGTGAACACGCTGCTGCTCGACAAGACCGGCACGATCACCATCGGCAACCGGCAGGCCAGCGAGTTCCTGCCCGTCGGCGGAGTGGACGAGCGGGAGCTCGCTGACGCCGCACAGCTTTCATCCATGGCCGACTACACGCCGGAGGGCCGCTCGATCGCGGTGCTCGCCAAGGAGCGTTATGGCCTGCGCGAGCGGCACGAAGGCGAGCTGCAGGGTGCCGAGTTCGTCGAGTTCACCGCGCAGACCCGGATGAGCGGTATCAATCTGGCTGACGGGCGACAGGTCCGCAAGGGCGCCTCGAGCGCCGTGCGGGAGTGGATCAGGCAGTCCGGCGCCACCCCGCCGGAGGAGCTAGGCCAAATGGTCGACGGCATCTCCGCAGCGGGCGGAACGCCGCTTGTGGTGGCCGAGCGGGTCGCGGGTCGGCCGGGCAGCCCTGACTCTGCGCGCGCGCTCGGCGTGATCCACCTCAAGGACATCGTCAAGGAGGGCATCGCCGAGCGGTTCGCTGAGATGCGCAAGATGGGCATCAGGACCGTCATGATCACCGGCGACAACCCGCTCACCGCCAGGGCCATCGCCGACGAGTCCGGGGTGGACGACTTCCTCGCCGAGGCCACGCCGGAAGACAAGATGGCACTGATCAAGAAGGAGCAGGAGGGCGGCAAGCTGGTCGCGATGACCGGCGACGGCACCAACGACGCGCCGGCCCTCGCCCAGGCCGACGTCGGAGTGGCCATGAATACCGGAACCTCCGCCGCCAAGGAGGCGGGGAACATGGTGGACCTGGACTCCAACCCGACCAAACTCATCGAGATCGTGGAGATCGGCAAGCAATTGCTGATCACACGGGGCGCGCTGACTACCTTCTCGATCGCCAACGACGTGGCGAAGTACTTCGCGATCATCCCGGCGATGTTCGCGAGCGTCTTCCCGGGCCTGGACAAGCTCAACATCATGCGCCTGCACAGCCCGCAGTCAGCGATCACCTCGGCGATCATCTTTAACGCGCTGATCATCATCGCGCTGATCCCGCTGGCGCTGCGTGGCGTGCGCTACCGGCCGTCCTCGGCCTCGGCGATGCTGCGGCGCAATCTGTGGATCTACGGCGTCGGCGGCCTGATCATCCCGTTCATCGGTATCAAGATCATCGACCTCATCATTCAGTTCATCCCAGGATTCGGCGGTTGATCGACATGTCGCGTCTTCCTTCTACTGTGCGCCAGCTCATCGCGGCGCTTCGTGGCCTGCTCATCTTCACGGTGATCTGCGGTATCGCGTATCCGCTTGTAATGTTCGGGATAGCGCAGGCAGCCTTCAACAAGCAGGCCAACGGCTCGCTTGTCACCTACCACGGCAGGGTCGTGGGCTCCAGCCTGTTGTGCCAGGAGTTCACCGACGCCAAGGGCAACCCGCTCCCGCAGTACTTCCAGCCGCGCGCGTCCGCGTCCGCCAGCTCGCCGACCAACGGCACGGGCGGCTGCAACCCGCTCGCCAGCGGCGCATCCAACCTCGGCCCGGACAACCCGAAGCTGGTGACAGCGATCAGGCAGCGCCAGCTGCAGATCTCTAAGTTCGACCATGTGCCGGTCTCGGCCATCCCGCCGGACGCGGTGACGGCATCGGCGTCAGGTCTCGATCCGTACATCTCACCGCAGAACGCGGCGATCCAGGTGAACAGGGTCGCCGCCGCGAGGCACATCAGCCCGGGCACGGTGAGGACCCTCGTCAAGAAGTTCACCTTCGGCCGCCAGCTCGGCTTCCTCGGCGAACCAGGAGTGAACGTGCTGCTGCTCAACATCGCGCTGGACAACTATCACCCCGTACCGTGATGTAGCAGATGACAGAAACAATCAGCGCGCAGGCAAGAGGTGCTGCCGCCCCCGCGCGCCGCGGTCAGCTCAGGATTTACCTGGGCGCGGCGGCGGGGGTCGGCAAGTCGTTCGCCATGCTCGGCGAGGGTCACCGGCGCCTCTCCCGTGGTGCCGATGTGGTGGTGGCTTTCGTCGAGACGCACGGAAGGCGCCGGACGGGCGAGCAGCTGGTCGGCCTTGAGGTGATGCCGCGGGCCAAGATCGCCTACCGGAGCAGTGTCTTCGAGGAGATGGACATTGACGCCGTCCTGGCCAGGCACCCGCAGATCGCCCTGGTCGACGAGCTCGCGCACACCAACGTCCCCGGCTCGCGTAACGCCAAGCGCTGGCAGGACATCGAGGAGATGCTCAGCGCCGGGATTGACGTGATCACCAACGTCAACATCCAGCACCTCGAGTCGCTTAATGACGTGGTGATGAAGATCACCGGCGTGCCGCAGCGGGAGACTGTTCCTGACGCGATCGTCCGGGCGGCCGACCAGGTCGAGCTCATCGATATGACGCCCGAGGCGCTGCGCCGCCGGATGGCGCACGGCAACATCTACCCGGCCGAGAAGATCGACGCCGCGCTCAGTCACTACTTCCGGGTGGGGAACCTGACCGCGCTGCGCGAGCTAGCGCTGCTGTGGCTGGCCGACAGGGTCGACGAGGGCCTGCAGCAGTATCGCGAGGCACACGACATCCGCGACACCTGGGAGGCCAGGGAACGGGTCGTCGTCGCCCTCACCGGCGGCCCCGAGGGCGAGACCCTGATCAGGCGGGCCGCCAGGATCGCGGCGCGCTCATCAGGCGGTGACCTGCTCGCGGTATACATCACCAGGTCGGACGGCCTGACCGGCGCCGATCCCGCGGCTCTGGCAACCCAGCGGCACCTGACCGAATCGCTGGGCGGCAGCTATCACCAGGTCGTCGGCGACGACGTGCCAGACGCGCTCCTCACCTTCGCCAGAGCCGAGAACGCGACCCAGCTCGTGCTCGGCGCAAGCCGCCGCAGCTGGCTGGCCTCGCTGCTGACCGGGCCGGGTGTCAGCCTGCGGACGATCCGCGACTCTGGTGACATCGATGTGCACATCGTGACCCACTCCCAGATGGGACGCGGCCGCGGGCTACCGTCCTTGCGCGGCGGCCTCTCGCTACCACGCAAGGTGACCGGGTACGCGCTGGCGGCTGTGCTTGCCCCCCTGATCACGCTCGTGCTCGCGAACCTCCGTGGCCACCTGAACCTCACCAGCGACATGCTGGTCTTCCTGATCGGCGTCATTGCCGTCGCTCTCGTCGGCGGCCTCATTCCGGCGGTGATAGCCGCGATCGTGGGATCGCTCTTCCTCAATTACTACTTCACGCCGCCGTTCTACACGTTCAACATCAACGAGGCCAACAACGCTCTGGCGCTGGTCGTCTTCGTCATCGTCGGCATCGTGGTGAGCATGATCGTGGACGACGCCGCCAGGCGATCGAAGCAGGCGGCTCGGGCAAGCGCCGAGTCAGACCTGCTGGTGACGACCGCCGGCAGCATCCTGCGCGGCGAGCAGCCACTGCAGGCCGTCATAGACCGGGTGCGCGAGGCCTTCGGCATGGATGCCGTCACGTTGCTAGAACGCAGGCGCGAACCGGACGGCGGGCAAACGCCGGGTGGCTGGCAGGCCGTAGCAACGTCCGGTCAGGGCCAGCTCAAGGCGCCCGAGGACGGCGATGTCGCCATGCCGGTCAGCGACGATCTCTGCCTGGCCGCGCGCGGCCGGGCGCTGCCCGCTGCCGACCGGCGCCTTCTCGGCGCGTTCGCCTCTTACGCCGCAGCCGCTCTCGAGCAGCAGCGGCTGACCGCCGAGGCCGAAGCGGCGCGGCCGATCGCGGAGGCCGACCGGATGCGCGCCGCTTTGCTGGCTGCCGTCAGCCACGACCTGCGGTCGCCGCTGGCCTCCGCCAAAGCGGCCGTCACCAGCCTGCGTTCCGATGACGTGCAGTGGAGCGCGGAAGATCAGGCCGAACTGCTCGCAACCGCGGACGAGTCCCTGGACAAGCTGATCCAGCTGGTGGAGAACCTGCTCGACATGAGCAGGCTGCAGGCCGGCGCGATGTCGGTGTTCCCCAGGCCAGCCGACCTCGGCGAGGTGGTAGCGCGCGGGCTCGACGACCTCGGCCCTGCAGGCAAAGCGGTGCTCGTCGACATCCCCGCCGACCTGCCCGAGGTCCGCGTCGACCCTGGCATCCTGGAGCGCGTGATCTCCAACCTGGCCTCCAACGCGCTCCGCTTCTCCCCGCCGGGCTCCCCTCCGCTGCTGACCGCCAGCTCGCTCGGCGACCAAGTCGAGCTGCGCGTCGTCGATCGCGGGCCGGGGATCCCGGAACAGCAGGCCGACCGCATGTTCGTGCCGTTCCAGCGGCTTGGCGACACCGACAATACGACCGGGATCGGCCTAGGACTGGCACTGTCCCGTGGCCTGACAGAAGCCATGCACGGCACGCTGGAGCCGGAAGAAACACCCGGTGGTGGGCTCACGATGGTGCTATCCCTTCCGACGGTTCGTGAATCCGAAGGTCAGCTGCCGGCCGAGCGCGTGCCGCCGCCAAGCCCTGGCGAGCTCCCGTCATGACCCGGGTCCTCGTCATTGATGACGAGCCGCAAATCGTCCGTGCCCTGCGGATCAACCTGCGGGCCAGGCACTACGAGGTTCACACTGCCCAAACTGGCGCGCAGGCACTCGAAGAGGCCGCGCATCATCCGCCGGACCTGGTCATTCTCGACCTCGGGCTACCCGACCTGGACGGGGTCGAAGTGATCGGCGGGCTACGCGGCTGGACCGACGCCCCGATCATCGTGCTCTCGGGCCGGGCCGACATCACAGACAAGGTCGAGGCGCTCGATGCCGGCGCCGACGACTACGTCACCAAACCGTTCGGAATCGACGAGCTGCTAGCCAGATTGCGGGCTGTCGCCCGCCGAGGTGCCGCCGAACCTGACGAGCCTCAGGTCAGGTTCGGCGACGTGACCATCGACCTGGCAGCTAAGCGCGTGACCACGGACCAGAAGGACATCAGGCTGACGCCGACCGAGTGGCACTTGCTCGAAGTCCTGCTCCGCCACCCGGGCAAGCTGCTCAGCCAGCGGCAGTTGCTGCAGGAGGTCTGGGGACCGGGCTACGCGGACGCCACTGGCAACCTGCGCCTGTACATGGCGCAGCTCAGGCGCAAGCTCGAGCCCGATCCGGCCAGGCCGCGCTGGCTGCTCACCGAGCCAGGCATGGGTTACCGCTTTCAGCCCGACGCCGAGCCGGCGGCCCGCAGTCAGGAGCGCTAGCCGACCGCGATGATCAGGATGATGATCACCACCACGGCGACGGCCGCGCCGACAATGGCGATAGTCCGCCCCGAGGCGCGGTTGGCTGCCTCGCCCGCCCATGGTTGCTCAGGCCACACGCCGCCCGGCGCGGCCCGCTGGTCGTCGTCGTCGCGATCCTGCTTCGACACGAAGGCCCTGAACTCAGCCGTGCTGGCCGAGAGGTCAGGAGTAGCGCGGAACTCCGCCGTCGTCTGCGGCAGATCACTTCTGGCATACCGGTCGTCGTGCTCGGACATGCCCCGACCTTAGCCGATCGAGTCCCGGCTAACTGCCTGATCAGCGCAGGTTCCTCGGGCCGAGCTTGGCTAGCGCAGCTCAGTAGCTGAGCTCGGGCAGCGCCTCTGGCCGGTCAACGAGCCTGGACAGCACGATCGAGCTCCGGGTCCTGACCACAAACGGCTCGGCCCCGATCCGCTCCACGACCTGCTCGAAGTGCCGCATGTCGGCCGCCCTGATGTGCAGCAGGGCGTCGGCCTCGCCGGTGACCGTGCATGCGCTGACGACCTCGGGGTGCTTGCGCGAGACCGCGGCGATGTCGGCCGGGGACGTCCGGCCGCGGCAGAAGAGCTCGACGTAAGCCTCGGTGGTCCAGCCGAGCTCGCCAGGGCTTAGCCGCGCGGAGAAGCCCGTGATGGCGCCGGCCGAACGGAGCCGGTCGACCCGCCGTTTGACCGCAGGGGCCGACAGGCCGACCACCGCGCCGATCTCGGCATAGCTGGCCCTGGCGTCCTGCACGAGCTCATGCAGGATCCGCCGGTCCAGCTCATCGTGGGACATCAGGGTCAGCCGCCCTCATCGAGTTCCTCGCCTCCTGTTACGAGCGCGGACCGCAGCGCATTCAGCTCAGCGCACGTTACTCCGTGGAGGGCCAGGTAGTCGGCAATGCTTCCGGCCTGCCGCCTGGCCCCGTCAAGCGCATGCAGGATCAGCTCGGGCGGGCTGGCGAGCAGAGCCGCGGTCAGCCGGTCGCCGAGCCCGGTGCTCTCCTGCACCCGGCCGATCGTCGGCGTGTGCTGCGGGTCGAGGTACAGGCTGCTCAGGGCGTAGTCGGCGGCTACGAAGTGATCAGGCACGCCGACCGCCGCGAGGGCGAACGCTACGACGATGCCGGTCCGGTCCTTGCCCGCCGTGCAGTGCACGAGGCCGGGTAGCGCGCTGGGCCTGGCCAGCGATCCGATGGCGGCACCGATCGCGGCTCCTCGACGGTCGACGACGTAGTCGTAGATCGAGACCAGGTCGCCGGGCATCTCGCCCAGGTCATCGCCGATCAGCGAGATGTTCATCGTGACGGCGCCATTGCCGGCGAGGTCGTCCACCGGGCTCGGCGCCAGCTGCGCCTCGAAGCTGGTCCGCAGGTCGAGCACGGTCCGCAGGCCGAGTCCGCCGAGCAGATCGGTTGCTCCCTCGCCGAGGCTATGCAGTCCGTCGGAGCGAAGCAGCCGCCGCCAGCGCGTGGCGCCGCCGTCGGCCGCCGGATATCCGCCTGCGTCCCGGAAGTTCAGCGTGCCGGGAATGGCGATGTGGCGGCCCGGCTCGCGGCTGATTTCCCACATGAGGCCAGCCAAGCCGCCCGCCGGCGCCGGGCCAGGCGCCGGGTAAGGAGCGCCGGGGAATGGACCCGCCATCGCTTCTCCTCCCACTGTGCATCAGCAGGCTATCGGGAGGCTGGCCGCCGCGGCCCAGCGCACGTTCGCTGAGCGCAAAAGCTACAATTCGGTCCGCGCAGTGGCGCGGTGCACAGCATTTCCGTCGCTCACAGTGCGGATCCGCCTGGGATCGCTAGGGTCAGACACCGGAGGGGTGCAATGACGCGAATCGGTAATCTGTACGGGCCTGATGCGACCTTCCTCGGCGTGCCCGCGGCCGACCTGTCCGATCCGCCTTCGTGGTCCGGCACGGACGTCATGATCATCGGGGCGCCGTTCGACGGCGGGACCTCGCACCGGCCAGGCGCCCGGTTCGGCCCGCAGGCCATCAGGTTCACCGACTACCTGCCGCACGACGGGTCCCGGCCGCACCTGGCACTCGGCGTCGACCCGCTCGCCGAACTCAAGATCGCAGATGCCGGGGACATTGAGATGCCGTCCGGGGACACCGAGCTGTCGCTGCGCAGGCTGGAGGAGGCAGTGCAGAATGCGGCCCAGGCCGGCGCAATCCCCGTGATCCTCGGCGGTGATCATACGATCACGTTCCCTGACGCCACCGGCGTGGCGAGGCACGTCGGCTGGGGCAGGCTGTCGATGATCCACTTCGATGCCCACGCCGATACCGGCAACACCCAGTTCGGTTCGCTGTACGGGCACGGCACGCCTATGCGCAGGCTGATCGAGTCAGGGGCGGTCCGCGGCGACAGGTTCCTGCAGGTCGGCCTGCGCGGCTACTGGCCGGAGCCGGAGACGCTTGACTGGATGGCTCGCCAGCAGATGCGCAGCTTCGAGATGACCGAGATCGTGGCGCGCGGTCTCGACGAGTGCCTCAGTGAAGCCTTCACGATCGCGCTGGACGACTGCGACGCGGTCTTCCTGTCTGTCGACGTCGACGTCGTCGACCCGGGGCTGGCCCCCGGCACCGGGACGCCCGAGCCCGGCGGCCTGTCGAGCAGGCAGCTTCTTGACGCTGTCCGCCGGATCGCGATGGAGCTTCCGGTAGCCGGGATCGATGTCGTCGAGGTCGCGCCGCCCTACGATCACGCCGAGGTTACCGCGTACCTGGCGAACCGGGTCGTGCTCGAGGCGCTCTCGGCGATCGCATGGCGGCGCCGGGCAGCCGCCGGGCAGGAGCCGCGGCAGCCAGGGTGGCCGCTGCTCCGCGGCCGAGGCTAGACCTGGGCGCCGCCGGTCGCGGCCGGGTTGATGATTCTGCTTCCTGAATTCAGTTCGATCTATCATTAAGCGCATGCTGGATGCCACCAGGCTCCGGGTACTCGTCGCTATCGCCAGACACGGATCCGTCACAGCCGCAGCTCAGGTGCTGAATTACGCGCAGCCCTCGATCAGCCATCACATGGCGAGGCTCGAGTCGGAGACCGGCGTGAAACTGATGGAGCGATCCGGCCGCGGAATCCGGCTGACCGAGGCCGGCCGGCTGCTGGCCGAGCGTGCCGAGGAGATCCTTGGCAGGCTCGACGCCGCCGAGGCAGAGCTGGCCGCCCATGCCGGCCTCAGGCAGGAGAAGGTCAGGCTAGCGGCGTTCGGATCAGCGCTCGGCACCCTCGCCGCCGCCGCTGGCGCGGCCCTCCGGGCCGACCGGGCCAGCGTCGAGATCTCCCTCATCCAGGCCGAGCCGGCCGACGCGCAGCGAATGCTCAGGGTCGGTGCGGTGGATGTCGCGCTGATCTTCAGGTACACCAGCGACACCGACCACCAGGACCGGGCCGGCCCCGACGTCGGGGGCGGGCTGGTGCCCGGCTCGGGCGACCCGCTCACTTCCGACCACCTGCGCTACCACCCGGTGCTCGATGAGCCGGTGTACCTGATCACACCGTCCGGCGGCCCATCAGCCCACCGGCGACTGCCGGACCAGGCACCCGGGGCGCCCGGTGCACGCCAGCAGACGGGCCAGCAGCAGGCCGGGCAGCCAGCGAGCCGCTCTCCGGCCGGTGCGAACCTTCTCGCGGACTGCGCGGGGCATCGCTGGATCGCGGGCTGCGAGCGATGCCAGGACGTGCTGCTCCACTTGTGCCGCGTGGCCGGATTCAGCCCGGACATCGCCGTGACCACCGATGACTACGTAGCCGCCCAGGCCCTCGTGGCCGCGGGCCTCGGAACCGCCATCCTGCCCGGCCTGGCCTTGCGGGCCCTGCGTCATCCGGGGGTCGCCGCAACCGAGCTGGCTGGCACCCGCCGCCAAGTGCTCGCGGTGACCTACGGCGGGCCGCCCGAGCCACCCGCGGCCAGCGCCCTCGTAGCCGCGCTGACGCGCTCGGCCGCCCGGTACGGAGACTAGGAACTGGCTAGATCACCGTGCTCCGGCCAGCCCAGTACGGGTCGCGGAGTCTGCGCTTGAGCAGCTTCCCGCTCGGATCGCGCGGAAGTTCGGCCACGAAGTCGATCGACTTCGGCCACTTCATCTTGGCCAGACGGCCCTCAAGCGAGGCGAGGATCTCGGCCGCAAGCTGCTGCGAGGGCTCGATCCCGTCCGCAGCCTGGACCACCGCCTTGATCTGCTCGCCCCAGTCCTCATCGGGGATGCCGAACACGGCGACATCGGCGACCTTGGGATTGGTGATGATCTCGGCCTCGATCTCGGCCGGGTAGATATTCGTACCGCCCGAGATGATCACGTCTGACTTCCTGTCGCAGAGGAACAGGAAGCCGTCGGAGTCGAGGAAGCCGATGTCGCCAACAGTGAAGAAGCCCCGGAGCCGGTTCGCCGCAGTCTTTTCCGGATCTCCCTTGTACTCGAACTCGAGCCCCATCCGCATGTATACGGTGCCGGGCACGCCGGGCGGGCAGACCTCACCATTGTCGTCGGCGACCATCACCTCGCTGGCCGGCCACGGCTTGCCGACCGTTCCAGGGCGCCGCAGCCATTCCTGCGGCGTGACCATCGTTCCGCCGCCTTCGGTGGCCGCGTAGTACTCGTAAATACACGGCCCCCACCAGTCGAGCATCGCGTGCTTAATCGGGACCGGGCACGGCGCCGCAGCGTGGATCAGCCACCGCATGGACGAGACGTCGTACCTCGCCCTGGTCTCCTCGGGCAGCGACAGCATCCGCTTGAACTGGGTCGGCACCATGTGCGTGTGGGTGACCTTGTAGCGCTCTACCAGCGCCAGGGCCCGTTCGGCGTCCCAGCCGTCCATGCAGACAAGGGTGTGGCCGAACTGCAGCGCGCTGCCGCCGAAAATCGTCACGGCGGTGTGGTAGCTGGGCGAGGTAACCAGATGCACATTGGGCTGGCCGCCGGTGATGCCGAAGAACTGCAGCAGCCCGGTCAGCAGGTCGGCGGAGACGTCGGGGTCCAAGCCGATCAGCGCACGCCTGACTCCCTTCGGCCGACCGGTCGTCCCCGATGTGTAGTGCATCGCCGCGCCCGCGGTCCGGTCCTGCGGCAAATCCGTCGGCTGCCCGGCGCGCAGGTCAGTCGCCTCCGTGAAGCCAGGCACGGTGCCGTAACTGAACCGGGCTTCTTTGGGCAGTCCCGCCTGGTCCGCAGCCGCTGCGCCGGTCTGCGCGAACCGCTCGTGGACGAAGAATGCCTTCGATTCTGTGTCACGGACGATGTAGGCGATTTCATGGGCGGTGAAGTGCCAGTTGATCGGCGTGTAGTACCAGCCGGCCTGCAATGCGGCCAGGCAAAGCTCTACCGGAGCGATCCCGTTCGGGACAAGCGCCGCGATCCCATCGCCGTCCCGCAGACCACGCGCGCGCAGCGCGTGCACCAGCTGGTTCACCCGTCCGAGCAGGTCACCGGCCGTATGCTCGGTCCCGTCCGGCTCGACGACGGCGAGCCAGCCAGGGTCTTCCCGCGCACGCTCCCAGAACCCCACCAACCGCCTCCGATCGCGACCTGCCTACCGAGCAGCTACCTAGGCAGGCACCCGGATGCTCTCGTCATCGTCCTCGTACTCGCCATCTACCGGCTGCAGCCGGCTGAGCACCAGACCGATGACTAGCAGGATAATGCCGAGCAAGCCCGCCACGATCGGGACTATTGCCTTGAGCGCGTTGATCTTGGTAGTAGCGTCCTTGACCGTCTTGACGCTCGACGCCACGCTGGCTGGCGTCGTCTTGAAGTCTGCGCTGAGCAGGACCAGACGAGTGGTACCGCTACTGTCCTGCAGGGTCTGCTGCACGTTCTGGTCCACGGCTAGCGGCACGCCGGTCACCGGGTCGACGTTGTACGTCTCCCTCGCGCTGTAGAACTCGGGCAGCGTCACCGCACTCGGCTTCAGGCCCACCAGCGCGCCAGGCAGGGACTTCGTGCCGACCTGCGTGGCGGGGACGTTGGCGACGAACACGTACGTCGCTATTCCGTCAGTCGTCGCGGTGCCCGTGTAATGGAACGTCACCGGACGCTGCAGCGTTGTGTCGAAGACCTGGTAATCCTTTTTCTGGGTGCCGAGCGGGAAAAGGCTGCCCTGCTCCTGGCCGCTGGCGTTGACGTGGGTACCGGCGACCGCGTTGCCGCTCCATGGCACGAGAACGCCCGTCTTGCGGTCGAAGGCCAGCGAATTACCGTCGACCGGGATCGAGACAGGCAGGTGGTTGGTGATGTCCTCGACCGCCGAGTAGTACTGCCACACGGCCACCCTCGAACTGCCGATGGACTTCGCCGCCGCGACATCGCCCTTGGTGGTGGTGGTCGTCTGCAACGTCACGCCGGACAGCTCTGTGACGGACTTCGGGCTGAAGTAGCTGGCGTTATTCGCCTGGCGCATGGGTCCTCCAGGGGATTGGCGCTCAAATCTGGTGGCTAGCGAGGGATTATGCGAGTTTGACGTATGATACTGATCACTGCTAGTGGTGTCAGCAGAAGCAGGACACGTCCTCGTAACGACCCCGGGCCCGGCGTTTGCCGCTCACTCCGCATCGAGCTCGTCCGGGGATAGGCCCGCTGTGCCTAGCGCATCGCCATGACCAGCACGCTTCATTAGCCGCTCGTGCTCCTGGTGCGGGGCCGGCTCCGCCCGGTCGGCGAGCATGATCGGATAGTCGTCCGCCATCCGGTAGATCCGGCGCAGCCGCGGGTTGTACAAGATCGCCTCATCTTCGAAGTAGAGCAGGCCCTTCTTGTCGATCGGGCAGGCCAGGATGTCGAGCAGTGGACGCTCGATCAGCATCATCATCTCCGTCCTTGCGGTCAGCGGTGGCCGGCGGTTACGCGGCCCCGATCATCGGCGCGGCCGTCCCGTCCGCGGGCTCGGCACTCGGCATCAGGCCATCATGGGCAGCCGGGCTCGGCCTTCTGGAAAGTACGATCACGACGACCGCGGCCAGGACGATGCCCGCCAGCCTGAGCGCCAGCTTGGCCGGGTCGGCGGGCAGCCGCTCGCCGAACAGCCAGGTGCCGAGCACGAGAAAGAAGACGCTACCCGTGATGTTCGACACCGGGCCCACGATGGACACCCGGCAGCGCTGCAACCCCGTCTGGAAAATCAGCATGCCGAGTGCCGAGCAGCCGATGGTCACGTAAGGGAACGGCGAGGCCGCGACCGCGAGCACCAGACCCGCGTCGAGCTTCGCGTGCTGGGCGATCGTTCCGGACATGGCCTTGATCGCCAGCGTCGCAATACCGTAGAGCAGGCCGGACGCCACGGCGTAGGAGACTCCGATCGAAGGCAGCCGGTGCCGGCCGCCCGGCCTGGCGCGCAACGCGCTGGCGCCGAGCCCGACCGCGACCAGGCCGGCGGGCACCGCGACCGCCGCGAGCAGCAAGCCGCTCGCCTCGTGGCCGACATGGCCCGCCGGACCGACCGCGGACAGCGCGATCGCGATGATCGCGATCGCCATGGCCAGGACGCATGCCAGCTCAAGCCGCTTGAGCGTCTCCCGCAGCACGATCCTGGACAGCACGAGAAGTATGACCACGCCAGAGCCGAGCACCGGCTGGACGACGCTGACCGGCGCCAGCGTGAGCGCGATGACCTGGAGCGCGAAGCCGCACAGCATCGCCGCGAAGCCCGCCAGCCAGGGCGGCGCGGTCAGGAGCACCCGCAGCAGCCGGACCGCGTGCCGCGCGTCGATCGCCGGCAGCCGCGCGAGCGCCTGCTTTTCGACGATGAGCCCGAGGTGGTAGGCGGTTGTGGCGACCAGTGCCACGACCACGGCCAGGCCAGCTCCGGTCATCGGCGCGCCGCTTCCTGCCCGGTGAACTGGTCAAGCACCTTGACGTACGTCGCGGCGAACTCGGCCGCGTCGGCGGCGGAAAAGAGCGCGCGCCGGTACCGGAAGGCGAGCCGCAGCCGGCCACCCGCCGTGACCGCTCCGAGCGAGAGCCCGCGGGGCATGTGCGCGGACGTGGAGAACCAGACATCGGCGGCCCGGTCGTGGCCGAAGGCAAGCTCGTCGATCACGCCAATATTCGAGACAAGAGATGTATCGCAGAACAGCGGCCCGGCGACCCGCAGTGCCGTGCGCAAGAACATGCGCTTGACCGGGACCGGAACAGGCGCCGCGACGAGTGCCCGCGAGGCCAGGTCAACCTGCGGACCTGGGTGCTCCTTGGCGTATTGAGTCTGCCTTGCCACCTCCCCGATCAGCCCGGCTGGTTGCGTGCCGGCCGGCACGCGCGCGGCGATGGTCGTGAGCCTGGAAAGGTTGGCCCACTGCCCCCTCGCGTCGGCCTGGTCCCTGTCCCCGACCGGCATCGTGATCCTGATCAGGTCTCGACGGGCACCCCGAGACTCGTTCCAGTCCCTGATCGTGATCATCAAGGCAACGATCAGCAGATCGTTGACGCTCGCTGCCGCCGAGCGCAGCGTCCCGGCGATCGCCAGCCCGTCCCAGGTCAGCAGATGCGCGCCGTAGCCCGCCACGGCTGAGGCATCGCCGTGCCCCGGAGCGATCCGCGCGATGATCCCGCCACGTGGCCGCCGGTTCTGGAGCTGCTGCGGCCTGATGCCACCCGGGATCTTGGGGGCAGCCGGTGGCGTGCCGGCCGGCTCGCCGTCCGCCGGCACCGTCGCGCGGGCCGTTCGAGTCCGATATTCAGCAGCCACTCGGCCAAGCAGACGCAGGCACGACAGCCCGTCAAGGCAGGCGTGGTGAGCGTTGAGGATGAGCCAGTCACCGCCCGGACCCGACGCCAGCAGGAACAGCAGCGGGGGCGCGACGTCAAGCGGCGGGGAATGGGACAGGAAGGCGTCCCGCTGACGATCGAGACCGGCCTGATCGGCATAGGTCACAGTCTGCAGCGGATCAGCGCCGGGAGCCACCGGGAATTCCCAGTAGTAGCTGCGCTGCCAGCTCCTGGACCGGACACGCCTGGTCAGGAGCCGCGGCTCGGAAGCCAGCACGGCGCGCACGGACGCGCGAACGGCCGCTTCGTCAAGCCGTCCGGGGATGCGCGCCTCGATATGGACATTGGCCGGCTCGTACTGCCGGTCGTAATAGCAGGTCAGCTCGTCAGGAACGGTGAATCGCTCGATCATGACCAGCCTCCGGTGCCCCCGGTGCCCCCGGTGGCCCCGGTGCCGCCGGTGCCCCGGGTGGCCCGGGCGCCTCCGCGCCGCTCGGGCAGCACGGGCATCAGCCCGCAGGCCAGCGCCACCAGTGCGCACGCCTGCGCCAGAGCGCCGAGCGCTCCGGTCCCTAGCAGCGCCGGATGCGCTGCCAGGGAGGTGAGCACGCCGGCCGCGACCATTGCCACGGCGGCGAGCCCGCCATACCAGCCGGGCCACCAATAGGCCAGCAAAGCCACCACGGGCACGGCAAGCACCATCGGCCCGCCGACGATCGCCATCAGCACTGCCAGCGCGAGCAGCCAGAGCCAGGGGGACCAGCCCGCGCCATAGGCGCGGCTGGCGGACCCGGTCCCATTCGACCCCAGGCCGGCTGGCACCGGGCCGTGCGGTCCGAGGCTGACCTGCGCGGGACCGACTGGCCACGCTCGATCCATCTGCTCGCGCACGCTCCCGCGCCTTCGCCCGGCGATCGCGGCCAGGAGAAGCCCCAATGCTCCGGCCGCGGAAAGGATAATCCAGACATGATAGAACTTAACCGGTCTGAAGCTTAGCGTTACGACGCCGCCGGTTCCCGCCGGAATGATGAAACCCTGCTGCCAGCCATCGAGCCTGATTGGTGTCAGCTCGTTGCCACGCAGGCTGGCCGACCAACCGGGATTGGCGTTCTGGTGCAGCTCAAGGTAGGAGGCCGGTCCCCGCGCTATCCGAACCTGCCGGTACTCAGGGTCCCAGGTGAGCACCTTGACCGATCGGCCAGCAGGGCTTGACGCGGCGGTTGGCGCACTCCGGGTGGCCTGGTCTTGCAGTGCCTGTGCGCCAGGTCCGCTCGAGGCGGGCTGGCCGGCCGAGCCGGCACTGATCAGGCTCAGCCCCGTCATCGTGAACGCACCCGGCGTGGCGCCAGCCAGCCAGTGCCGGCCGGCCGCAAGCTGAAGCTGCGATCCAGTATGGCACAGCCTGACGTGGACCGGCTGGAAGGCGATGAGGTCGCCAAGCCTGCCGGACACCCTGGTCCGGAGCACGCGCCCGTCAAGCGTTACCGGGGGCCCCGAACCGCATGGCAGCGAGAACGTCGCCGCTGGCGCGAGCGTCGCTGGCCGCAAACCCCGCAGCGCCGGGATGGACAGCTTCGACAGCCCGACCGGCAGCCGGACTGGCAGGCCGGAAATCGGCTGCGCGATGGTAGCGAACTGGACGACAGGAAAGCTGATCGTCATCTGTCTGGTCTTCAACGGCGGCACAAGCTCCGTCAGGCCACCGAGTCCCACGCTCGCATACCTGATCCCCTGCGGACTGGTGATCTTGATAGCCTCCGGCGCGGCCGCGAAGCCCGGCAGCGGCTGCAGCGACAGCCGCCTGATCGTCCGCCTTCCCGGCCAGCTCAGCGTCAACGCGGCGTGCTGTCCGCCGGCGATCCACGGGCCGGGGTGATCTCTCCTGAACAAGTTCGCCGGGGCGAGACCGGGCAGCGATCCGTACGTCGAACTCGCCGTGACCTCGAGTGTGTTGCCGCGAACCGGCGTATGCGATGTCAGTACTGCGTCGAGCGCGGATCCGGGAACGGCGATCGCACTCGCCCTGAGCTGGAACGAGCCCTGGACGGGGGTGGTGAAGGTCCTGGCAAGCGGCGGGTAGGCCGCCACATTGGCCAGGCTGGCCGGTGACGGCACCTGCTGATCGAACGAGAACGCGGTGACGGCGGCCATCTCACCGGCGCGAACTTGGGCCGGTTTCAGGTACCTGGTCACCGTGACACCCGGAATGATCACATCGGCGAATCCGGCTCCAGGGCCTCCTGGAACGCCGCCTCGTACGGCGGCGATGGTAATCCGCAGCGTCCTGGTCGGGCCTGGCGGCACCTTCAGTGGTTGTGCGGCACCAGTGCGCCGGACCGAGCCGGTCACGATCCCGGCGTCAGTGCTAACCGTCAGCCGGCTCGGAATGGGCCTGGCGGCGAAATCATCAAGCAGCCTGACGCTGATCGATCTCGGCATGACGATGCGATGGTCAAAGGTGATCTGGATCCATTGCCCTGCCGCGGTCGTCGGATTCGCCGCTGCCCAGACGGTGTTCGGGTTACCGTCGAACGCGTTGACCGGATCGATCTGCGGCGTCTCGGCCAGCCATGATCCCGAAGATGACGCTGTGACGGCCGCCGCGCCCGCCAGCACGGCAACGGTCTGGTGGCCAGCGGCTCCGACCGGGAGCAGCTGACGCGGCGGGCCGCCAGGCTGGCCGAGCGGGTCATCCACGGGGTTATGCTCTGTCGCCGTGTAGGTATACGACGCGGTCGGATCGATCAGCCCGAACGCGTTATCGGCGCGGCGGAGCGAGTCGGTGATCGCCCAGAGCGCAGGCCGGGCTGGCAGCCTGTCGCCTGCGATCACCGCAGGGGCCGATGGCCCGAGGATGCGCTGGCCCGTGAGCTGGAGTAGCGCATCGGGCCCGCCATCGACCAGCACCGTCTTGCTAACCGGTAGGGCGACGGCGGGTCGGGGCGGACCCATGGTGGCCGGGCCCGCCATGAATATCTCAACGGCGGGATAAGCAGGCGGCGCGTACGCGGCCTGAAGCGCGGATGGATTGGCCAGGGCTCCGGACACGACAGGACCGAACGACGCGACCCTGCGGAAGCCGGAGCTGATAAGGCTCTGGTGCACGACCTGAGGCGGCGTGTAACCGATCGCTGCCGGGCTGAGGTCGTTGCGTACCACGACGTAGCCAATCCCGGACCGGCGCAGCGTGGCGACCAGGCCGGCGATGCGCTCGCCCGAGTTGATGGCCCCTTCGACCGACCTGAGCAGCAGTTCCGAGCCAGCACCGCCATATGGTACGAGTCCTTGCGCGACCCACGGCGAGCTAGCGAGCGGTTCGAGCGGGTCGTCGACCGGCTCGCCCCACAAGAAGACGCCGTGCGCCGCGGCGGGTACGACCAGCGCGGGCGCGCGAGGCGAGTGCTGCCGCAAGAACGCCGCGACCTGGTACCAGTAGCGTGGCACGGCGGTGAAGGTTCCGGCGTTTAGTACCTGCCCGGACACCTGCGGGTAAGCAAGGCCGAGCAACACGAGACCGATGACCGGCGCGGCAAGCACGTGCCAGAGCGCCCGCGGCGCGGGATCGGCGACGAGCGCGGCGCGCCTGATTCTGAGCACGAGCGCGTGTGCGATGCCGAGCGCGAGCACGGCCGCCGCGACGGGCTCTACTTTGTAGACGCTCCGCAGCGGCGCGGCCACCCCGTTCAGCAGCTGCTCGACCGGGTGGTGGAAGATGCCGCCGAGGGGGCCTCCGTAGCCGGAGAGCGCGACGAGCGCGGCCGCGCCGAGACTGAGCCGCAGCCAGCCGCCGGCCGGAAGGTCACGCCTGGACAGCCCGAGCAGGCCAGTTCCGGCCGCGATCGCCGCCGCCATGATGGCGACCGGATAGGCGACCATGACCCAGCCCGCGCGTAGCCACGGCTGGCCCAGATTGAGGTAGGCGGTCCAGTTGCCCGCGCCGCGCAGGAAGGAGGCTGCCGACATGGTCCCGGTGGTCGTAGCCGCCTGTTCGACGTACGGCAGGAAGTTATAGGAGTACTTAGCCTGCAGCAGTAGCGGCAGTACCCACCAGGCCGTCGCCAGCATCACGGCGCCCGCCCAGAGCCCGGCGAGCATGACCCGTTGCCTGCCGCGCAGCTGGGTCGCGATGAACAGCGCCGGCAAGATCAGCACGTAGAGCGTCGAGGTGGCGTTGACACCGCCCATGAAGAGCACGGCCACACCCGACCTCGCGGCCGCGCGGGCGAGTGACCCGCCGTTGGCGGCGTTGACCAGAGGTAGCACTGCCCAGGGCGCGAGCAGCCCGGGAAGGACCCCGGCGGAGGTAGAGCCGATGACAATCGTGAACGTCGGCCATGCCGCGAACGCCAGGCCAGCGACGACCCTGGATCGGTCCGTCCCGATCCGCACCGCCTCCGCCAGCTTGACCAGCCCGGCAAAACCGACTGCGACGAGAAGCGAGAGCCAGAGCCGCTCGGTCACCCAGACCGGAACCTTCAGCAGCTGGCCGGCGACATAGAACGGCGCCATCGGGAACGCGTAGCCGATGTACTGATCCTGGAGGGTGCCGAACCACTGCGTCGGGTTCCACAAATGCCAGAGCCTCGCGTAGAACCCGATCGGGTCGATGTCGACGCCGAGCTTGGTGTCGAAGAAGATCTGACCTCGGTCATTCAGGATTAGGACAAGGAGCGCGACCAGCCAGACGATGATCGACCACCGCCTGGTTCGCGACGCCTTCCTGTCCTCCTCGCGACCGGTGCTGCCGGCCAGAGAACTTAGCGCGCTTGGCGCCCGGTGCTGCCCGGTCGCCGGCGCGAATGTCATCCGGTCCGCCGCAAGATCAGCAGCAGATTCCAGGTCGCGATCTCCCGCAGGCCGGGGATCAGCAACAGCGGCCGGCACCAGGCCGGGTAGTACCGGGGCCGGGCAGCGACCACCTCGACATCGGCCCTGGCGCGCATCATCCGCAGGACCGGCCCGATGTGCAGCGGGAACAGGCTGGTCCCCACCCTGTTCTTCGGCAGCTTGCCGTGCTTGCGCCGATACCTGCGCTCGGCACGTCCGGCGCCGAGGTAATGCCAGGGCGACATCTCATGGCCGCCCCACGGCGAGTACCAGTTCGTGAAGGAGAGGTAGATCAGACCGCCGGGCCTGGTCGCCCTGACCATCTCCTCGATGAGGCCGTTAGGGTCCCTGACATGCTCAAGAACGTTGGACGACACGCAGATGTCGGCACCGCCGTCCCGGACTGGCAGCCAGTAGCCATCGGCCAGCACGGCGCCGGGTGGCGCCTGGCCGCGGCTCATCATCTCGGCAACATCAACCTCGACCAGGTAGCAGTTCGCGCCGCGTGACCTGAATTCCTCGGTGACGTACCCGGCGCCGCCGCCGATGTCGAGCACCGTCTGACCCCGCACGGGGGTGAACTCGGCGAGCTGGCTCGCCGCATCGTGCGCTAGCGCGCTGTAGAAGCCGTCGGGATCCGCCTGCTCACTCAGGAACAGGCGGAACAGGCGGACAGACCTCAACATGCGCCGGCTACCTCTCTCACCTGGTCTCGACACCTGCTCCGCACCTGGCGCGGCCGCAGCACGGGCGACGTTGGGGGCGGCGGCGATGGCAGGACACATGCTACTTTCGGGTAGCACCAGATTGTCAGATTAGTTGTCGCTTTTGCCGATCTCAACACGACAAATATCGCCCCGCCAGTCCGGCCGGTGTCTACACTTGGCGATCTTGGCGAAATCACACAATACTGCTCCATCATGTGAGCCGACCGCGGCTTGCCGCGCGACCAGGAGGTTCAATGAGCGGGCGTCATATCGTCTTCATCGCCTGGCGCGACCTGGCGAACAAGGACGCCGGCGGCTCTGAGCTTCTTGTCGACCGCCTCGCGCACGGGCTGACCGAGCGCGGCGACCGCGTTACGCTGCTCTGCGGCGGCACCATGGGCGAGCGGCCCTATGAGGTGCGCCGCAGCGGCGGGACCTATAGTCAGTTCGCCCGGGCTCCGCTGGCCTTCCACCGGCATCTGCGCGACTGCGACCTAGTGGTCGAGGTGTGCAACGGCATGCCGTACCTCGCGCCGCTGTGGACGAAAAAGCCGGTTGTCTGCCTGGTCAACCATGTGCACACCGAACTCTGGCGGCTGCGCTTCCCGCCGCCGATCGCCACTCTCGGGCGGCTGACCGAGTCCCACGTCATGCCGTGGGCCCACCGCCGCAACCTGTTCCTGACGGTCTCGGCCTCCACGTTCGCTGCGCTCCAGGAGATCGGGATCGCGACCGACCGGATCAGGCTGATCTGCAATGGCGTGGAGCCGGGCCCGCCGCCGGCGCCGCGGTCACCCGAGCCGCTGTTCCTCGCGTTCGGCCGGCTCGCCGAGTACAAGCGGATCGACTTGCTGCTCCGCCTCTGGGACCGGGTGCAGCAGGTCACCGGCGGGCGGCTCGTGATCGCGGGCGACGGACCGGAACGCGCACGGCTGGAGAGAATCGCCGGACCCGGCGTCGAATTCACGGGCCGCGTATCGGAGGACGAGAAGCACAGACTGATGTCGTCCGCATGGCTGCTGCTGCACCCGGCCAGGATCGAGGGCTGGGGAATCGTTGTCGCTGAGGCGGCGGTTCGCGCCACCCCGGCGATAGGTTTCAGCGTTCCGGGGCTCAGGGACTCTGTCATTCACAACGAGACAGGAATGCTCGTCCGGACCGAGGGCGAGTTCGCCTCGGCCTGGGCATCCCTCGCAATCGATGACAGGAAGCGGACCGCCATGGGCCACGCGGCTCGTGAGCGTGCACGGCAGCTGCACTGGTCGGCTGCGGTCGACGGCTTCTCGCTTATTGCCGACGAAGCGCTGGCCAGGGCACGGGTCGCCAGCCAGGCCAGGCAGCCGACCAGGCACATTGCGGGTCCCGACGAGCCAGCCGTAGCCGAGGACGCCGTCGGAGCCGACGTGAGCCCGCCGTGATCAAGCGATCCGCGGCAACGGCGCCCGCACCAGCCACGGCGCACGGCAATCCGTTGCGCGCCTTCTACGAGGACCCCGCGGTACCGGCGAGCTCGGGACCGGACCGGGCGCACCGGCAGGCCGAGATGCTCGCCCAGGTTCTGGCCGCCGCGCCAGCTCCCGCGCTGATCCTCGACGTCGGCTGCGGAGACGGGTTCGCCATTGGCGTGGCGGCACGGAGGAACCTCGCGCACCGTTTCGTCGGGCTGGACTGGTCGGCAGCCTCGCTGACCCGGGCGGCCGAACGCGGCCTGACGCTGCTGCGAGCCGAGCTTGACACCGGCCTGCCGGTCACGTCCGGCAGCGTGGACGTCGTGATCATGAGCGAGGTCATAGAGCACCTGGTCGACACGGATGCTGCGATCGAGGAGGCCCACCGGGTTCTCAAGCCGGGTGGCTCGCTGCTGCTCTCCACGCCCAACCTCGCCGCCTGGTACAACCGCGGGCTGCTCGCACTCGGCATTCAGCCGGTCTTCTCCGAAGTCAGCTTGCGCTCGGTGTTCGGCAGGCCGGGCAGCCAGGTGGCCGGGCACCTGCACATGTTCACCCGCCGCGCCCTGGTTGAGTTCCTCACCGCCTACGGGCTGGAGCCAGAATGCGTCCGCGGTGCCCGCTACCACGACGTGCCAGCCCCGCTGCGCCCGCTTGACCGGCTTTTCTGTCACTGGCCGTCCGCGGCCTCGATCTTGCTCGTGCAGGCGCGCAAGGCGTGCTAGGGCACAAGCTCGCGCAGCGAGCGCGGCCGAATGCCTGGCCCGCCCTGACCGGCCTGGTCCTCGGCCTGCTCGCGCTGGGGCCCGCGCTGGCAGGCGGGTTCGTGCTCTCCTACGACATGGTGTTCGTCCCCGCGCCTCCGGTCGGCTATGCCGACCTCGGGCTGGACGGCGGCCCGCCCCGCGCCGTGCCAAGCGACCTGGTCGTCGCGCTGGCTGCCAAGATCATCCCGGCGAGTGTGGTTCAGAAACTGATCTTGATTGCCATTTTCGTGCTCGCATGCTCCGGCGCCGCTGCTCTGCTCGCCGCCAGATGGCCGCGGCACGCCGACGGCGGCGGGCTCCCCTTGCTTGCCCGCCTGATCGCCGCAGTCTGCTATGCCTGGAATCCGTTCGTCGCCGAACGGCTGATCATGGGGCAGTGGGCGATGCTGCTCGGCTACGCCGGCCTGCCGTGGGTGGTGCGCGAGGCCTGCGGCCGCGAGGGGCGGATCAGGCTGGGATGGTTGGCGGCGGCCATGCGCTCATCAACCCGGTGCACGCCGATCCGAGCGGCGTGGCCGCGTTCGCTGCCAGGGCCGATACCTCGTTCGGCGCGCTGGGCAGCCTCCTGCTGCTCGGCGGCATCTGGAACGCGCAGGCAGTCCCGGCCGGCTACGGCGGGCCGGCCGCCATCGGCTGGCTCGTCGTCATGGTGCTGGCCGGGACCGGTTACGTGGCTGCCGCACGGCGGCGCAGAGTCTGCCCGGGCGCCGGAATCGCGGCCGTTGCGGGTGTGCTGATCGCGGGTCTCGGGCTCACCGGGCCGACGATGGCCGCGCTGCGTGCCGCGATCTCGTTCTGGCCGGGATTCGCGCTGCTCCGCGACGGTCAGCAGTTTGTCGCCCCGCTCGCCCTCGCGGCTTCAGTCGGTCTCGGCGCCGGGGTCGCGGCCCTGATCGGCGCGAGCCGGGCGCCCGGCAGCTCCAGGCTGATCAGGGGTACCGAAGCCGCTACCGGGCCGGCATTCACGCTGGGCATACTCGCGCTCGCGGCGCCGGTCCTGCTCCTGCCTGGGCTGGCCTGGGGAGCGGCGGGGCGCCTCCAGGCGGTGCAGTACCCGGCCGACTGGCTCAAGGCGCGGCACATCATGGAGGCTGACCGGCTGCGCGGTTCGGTTCTGCTGCTGCCGTGGGCGCAGTACCGGCGGTACGCGTGGAACCACGGCGAGGCTGTGTTCGATCCGTGGCCACGATTCGTGGCCAGGCCGATGATCTGGAACGACTCGCTGCGAGTCGGCCGGACGATCGTGCCAGCCGAGAGCGAGCGGGCACGGGAGCTGACTCCGGTGATCAGCTCGGGCGGGGCGCTGACCGCGACGCTGACGGCGGCGGGCGTCCGCTACGTCGTCGTGGACGCCGGACCGCTGCTGCGATCTGACCAGCAGCGCCACGGTGACCTCGCCGTGCTGGCCAGGCTGCCGGGAGCTCAGGTCGTCATCGCCAGCCCCGACCTGGTGCTGTTCCGGCTGAAATTACTATTTCATATCGGTCTGGCGTCCCGCCGGCGACATTCCCTATGCTTGGGGGCCAAGCCGCCCGGATCCGGTGCGGGTCCGGCAAGGAGGAGTTCGTGACTCGACTAGGAATGCTGGCGATTTCCGTCATTGCCGGTGCCGCGCTGGCCTTCGCGGTTGCATTTAGCATCACGAGCGTGCTGGCCAGCTCGAACGCGACCCCGGTCAACCAGGCGCTGTTCAACTACGGAACGAAATAGCAGACGTCGCCGCCGGCCGGGCCCACATCGCCCCGCCTGCCCGGCCGGCCGGCCGGCTAGCTGTCCGCCGTGAGTTCAGCCGCGAGGATCGCCCCGAGTTCCCAGCACGCTTCGAGTTCCGCCTTGCCTGGCTGGCCGATGACACAGACCGGTGGCCTGACCTGCTGCCAGGCAAGCCCGGCCATAATCGACTCGACCGCTCGGACCGCGCCCGTCGTGTCGCTGCCACCGTGTACGTACAGCCCGTAAGGGCGCCGCTTGGTGGCCTCAAGGCACGGGTAATAGATGCCGTCGAAGAAGTGCTTGAGCGCGCCCGACATGTATCCGATGTTGGCCGGGGTGCCGAGCAGGTACCCGTCCGCGTTCAGGACGTCCGCGGCACCGGCCGTCAGCGCGGGCGCGACCACGACCTCGACGCCTTCGATCTCGTCCGTGCGCGCTCCTGCCAGCACAGCCTCGAACATGGCCTGCATAGCCGGCGACGGAGTGTGATGCACGAACAGCAGACGGCGCATGAGCCGGGAGCATAACCGGACCCAGCCCGCAGTGCCGATTCCCAGGCCAGTCCCGCTGCCGCAGACACGCCCGCGTGCCCGGGGCGATCTGAGCTGCTTGCTCGGCCGCAGGCCCGCATTTTAGACTGAATGTTCAGTCAACAGTGTGAGGAGCTAGTAATGGCCGATAAACAGGCCTTGAACGATGAGAGCGCGGTCAGGCTCGCCCCCCGTCCAAGCCTCGCCGAGATCATCAGCGAGCAGGAGCGCATCTTCATTGAGCGTCAGCCCACCTCGGCGCGGCTCGCCGTCGAAGCGCGCGAGGCCCTCGCCGGCGGGGTGACCTCAAGCTGGCAGATCTCCCGCCCGCAGCCCGTCTGGCTCAGCCACGGCAGCGGATCGAAGCTCTACGACGTCGACGGCAACGAGTACGTCGACATGCACGGCGGATACGGGGTCTCGCTGGCTGGCCACGGGCACCCGGCGATCGTGGCCGCGGTCCAGGACCAGGTCACCCGCGGCACGCACTTCGCCCAGCCGACTCGCGATGCGCTCGCCGTCGCCAGGGAACTGGCCAGCCGCTTCGGCCTGCCGCAGTGGCGGTTCGTTAACTCGGGCACCGAGGCCACCATGGACGCGGTGCACCTGATGCGGGCGATCACTGGCCGCGACCTGATCATCAAGGTCGAGGGCTGTTACCACGGCCACCATGACTCGGTGCAGGTATCGGTCTACCCCGAACCTGGCCAGACCGGCCCGGCCGACCGGCCGGCCAGCGTCCCGGCGAGCGCCGGCATCCCGCGGGTGCTGACCGACCTCACCGTCATCGTGGGATTCAACGACCTCGCGGTCGTCGACCGGGTGCTGGGCGAGTACCGGGGCCAGGTCGCCGGGATGATCCTCGAGCCCATCATGATGAACGCGGGCATCATCCTGCCCGAGCCCGGCTATCTGGCCGGACTGAAGGACCTGCTGCACAGCCACGGTGCCCTGCTCACCTTCGACGAGGTCAAGACCGGGCTCACGGCCGGGCCCGGCGGGGTGACCAGGCTGTCGGGAGTCACGCCCGACATCATCTGCCTGGCCAAGGCGATCGGCGGCGGAATCTC
>WNFI01013466.1_pt1 | contig 34445 bp, 50 predicted proteins | sample 5400471 | NCBI WGS metagenome assembly WNFI01 (sample SAMN13153348, study PRJNA577476) | soil metagenome | isolation source: 100 cm saprolite on Douglas fir-dominated hillslope | place: USA:California | collected 2013-09-17 | reverse complement strand
TCATTCCGTTTCCCCGACTCGCCATGCCGATGTAGTCACCGAAGAACGCCGGTCCCAGCAGATCGTCAGCATTTGGCTCCGCAGCCACAGGGTTCAGGATTGTCTCCTTCTGCGAGCGCTCATAACTTCCCGGTTCTATCTGTGCCAGCGCAGTCTGTAGCCGGTGACCGTAGGCGTCGTGTTGCGAGGTCAAATAGGCAACGTTGACGATGTTGCGAGAGTGATCGGTTCTGACCCAGGGCATGATCTGATCGTGCTCACGAACATCGAATGACCCAACCGAGGCCCACGCCGAGGGACGACCCGCGCTATCCGTCGCCGCCCAGGTCATGACCAAGTCCGCATCCGAGCACGTGACGTCGAAATAGTATTTCCCCATCAAAACGAGCGGATTGCTCCTGCACCGCGACCAAACAATGAATTCTTCATACAGGTTCCCGTTCTTGCGTACGTCGTGCGTTGGGTACGTCGACACTCGAAAAGTATTTGCCGCGAGAGTGGCGGTAAAGGAGCTTCCACTGAAGTACAAGGGCTGCCGCTCGGTGACCACTGGAGCAGGCTGGACGCAGGTTGGCGGAAGTGGAGCACCATTGGGCACACAACTCACGTATCGAATATCGAAGGTTTCTTGAATCGCCCCGAACACGAGAGTGGAATATACATTCAGATTGATGTACGTGATCGTTACCACGCCGTCGGGCCGAATCGAAATGTGCGAATACTGGGTTTGCGGATCGACCCCACTGATAGTGATCGGCGGAGAACAGGACGCCGCGCTGGAAAAGGTCGCCGGGCAGGCGACCAATCCGATCGAAGACGTACCTTGCGCCAAGTTGAAATTGGTAAAGGTGACGTACACGTCCCCGGCGCCAATCCCCGATGCACGCTCATCCACTCGCATATGCGGCTTGTCACTGAAGTTCTGAGCTGCTGGTTGTGCATTGAGCAGCGCGTTGCTTGGCCAGCACGAAGAAGCAGTCGTGTCTTGTCCACTCGCATCTGTCAGATGAGTTCCGTTTGGACATTTGCTCGCGTCATTCAGAGTTGCTGCTGTGCTCACGAACAGTCCGATACCAGTTGCAGTTCCGCCCATGCGGAGGTCCGCGGCATAAAATCGACGTCTGCCTGCGTCCGCCGCAATGACAGGGTCGCCCCCGCCGTAAAGGTTCTCTAACGTGGGCGGATAAACCAGGTGAGGCAGGCCTCCTTCGAACGAAGGTGTGCAGTCGTTCCCGGCGCGGTGTACATAATAGCCCGTGGTACTGAATCCCCAGGCATTGGGAGGCGGAGCGCCATTCGTGCTCACGGCGGAGTCGAAAATCCCCCGATAGTCATTTGCCCCCTCAATCACCAGGTCTGCGCCGGACTGGCCGCCGTTTGGTATGTAATCGACCGATTCTTCGTTCTGCGGCACCGCGATTCCTAGCTCCGGTGCCCCACCTGCGGGCTCGAGGTTGAAGAACGCACCAGCCGCTGCGTCGCACGGCCTTCCCGGAGGAAGCGAGACGGATGGAACGTTCGTCCGCAATGACTCTGTCGGTGGCGGGGGAGAGGACAACTTCACGCCCCAGCTTTTCATCAGACCAACGACGTTCGGATGACGAGCCGCCATTCTCTTGCCTTGTGGTGAGAGCAGGAACATCACCGATCCCGACGGAGAAACAGCATTGTGCTGAAAAGGCGGTGGATTGTAGTTGGGACTAACGGCGTGAAGTTCTGGCGACCCTGTTCTGCTCTGCTCGATGTCCTGCCCTGAGATGGAAATAGCTGCACATGCAAAGAATAGGAAAATCCCTTGCGCTCGATGTCTCTTCAAAGTGCCCCCCGGCCCCCCGCAACTAGATGGATCGCCCCAAGGCATCACCATCATGGTCCAAGATGAATCGATCAGGGAATTGCTTTAGATGGTTCTGGATGCCGCTCCAAGCTCCCCACACAGCGACTGGCATTATAGTCTCTTCTACATGCTTTCGTTCCCGGAGAAGCACGGCAAAGGATCGCACGTTTGCTTGGACTTTTTCATCCTTCGGTTCTTATCCTTCGCGGCGGAATCACACGCTATCCGCGAAACATGAGGAAACGCAAATTTGTCGCTCGGATCGCCCGCGACGAAGCGAAAAAGTTCGGAGTTCCGATTGCCCGCATAACCGAGCAGGAGTTCGCATCATACTTTGAACGCCATTCCTGTCGCGACAAATATGACGTGGCCACGGTTCTCGCAGCGCGGTTCCCTGAGCTCGCGTGGCGAGTTCCAGCGCGGCCAAAATTCTACGATCCGGAGCCGCGCTCGATCCTCTACTTTGACAGCATTGCATTGGGAATCGCGTACCTGGACCTTACAAGCGAAGGCGAACAGAAGCACATCGGCGAAGATGGAATCCTTTCGCCGGCCTCAAAGTGACGTAGCCAAATTACGGGCCGTTACCCAGTGGAGGCCGACGAAAGGACTCCTTGGCGATCCCTGCGCTTTCCGATGACCGCAGACTCCATCAGGATCCATCACCGCCCGGGAACCTACAGCAAAGACTGAGTCGATCTTCTGGTTCATCGGTACCGCTTCAGAAGAGTCACCTTGAAGCGATATGTACCTGAACGCAGTGCATCGATCCCTCGTTGCTCGACCGTCGAGGTTCTCCTATATGCTGCGGATGCCAATGCCCTCTTAATCGTTGACTCAGCTTGCGAAAAGCCAGCATAGCGGCGTGCGAGCACTTCCTCTGATGTCTGAAAGATGAATGAAGGCGCGTCATTCTTTCGTACCTCTTTCAATGCCAGATTCATGAATTCCTTTGCGCGAGCGAGGTGAACGGAAACGGTAACGAAAACCATTCGCCGCACATTCCTCGTCACACCTAGCGCTAGTGCCTCTCTCATGTCATCCCTCGTGTCCCGATTCTTAGTGAGGATCAGCAGGTCAAGCTTTGCCCCACCGACATCCAGCTTTCGCAGAAAATCCTCCTCTAGCACCTATCCTTCACTCAGCGTATCGGCCTCCAGGTCTAGGTAGCTGGGCCTCCCCGTAGCAAAAATCACCAAAGGCGGAGCCATCCCGTGTGACACTACTTCCTCAAGAAGCTGCACACCTGCAAGCACGTTGGCGTGCGCTCCAGCAATAACCGAAAGCTCGTCGTCTAGTTGAAGACCAGGTAGACGGAAACCTGGATGCCCACCAGTGAGTTCTGCTCGTTGATAGTTGGGACGACGGAACAGTCACATGGCATCCCCGCGTGGTCCAGAAGCTGCTGTGGGTACTCCAACATTCCGAACACAATGCGTAACCGCCTTGGCATACGACTGGCTTATGCGGCACTGTGCGCGATTCGTTTGAGCACATCCGAAAGCTCGCAAAAACAAAAAAGATGCGCGGGTAAAGCGCGTCAGTGACTATGACGACCAGGAGACAAGCACCATCAGGAGAGTCGGCGTATGCAATCCAACGATTACAATGGATGACAGAATAATCCGTCGAGCTTTCCGTTCTGGGTCTCGATCCCAAATCACGCGAGCTTCCAAGAAACGTGGGTGGCGTTTGTGGGGAAGCCATTTGAGCAAGGGAGATAAGCACTTATGACGAAGCTGCGCTCGCTCGGTTCTGCCGGAAACGAGCTTGCTCGACTCGGCCTACCAGCGCGGGGACGCAACGCACGATGCGCTCATGGAAGTCGCCACACGTTACCGGGAGTATGTCGAGAAAGTAGAGAAGCGGTCGCGGCGGAGTGTACGGCGAAGCGGGACAAAAAAACAAGACCAAGCCAAAGACGAAGCCTGTGGCCTAAGCGAGTTTTGGAAGACTCTGGCGGAGCATTTCATGCGCCTCCGCATTTTTTTTGTTCCAGGCGGCAGTGTAACAGCGGTGTCAAAGCACCATTCTTTGAATCGCGCTTGGAGCGCTTATCAGAAGCTAGCCTTCTTAGACAGTTAGCAATGAGCAAGCGCAAAGTTGCAAGCTGACGGACTCAGCTTTCTAAAGATAGAACGAAAGTGAGATGTTTCTGCCTACGCATCTCGATGCTGCGGCTCATTGACCCGCGAGTCCGGCACAGAAAGCATCCGTTCTGTTGGACAGAATTCCATCGACCGTGATGGTTCCTAGCGCACCATCCATGTCGCTGGAAAAACAAAATACAGTACGCGGCTGATTCGGAGCGCCGATCGCGTACTCGCCTTCAAAACCCGCCGCCGCAGACCCCGAGGAATACGTGTGGCAGCAGCGCCATCCTTTCATGCTCCCGTCAACACTCATCAGGTAAATTTCGCTGTAGTACTGCGCCGGTTGATTCGTTGCCGGAAGGGGACCGCCGCTAGCCGCGATGATCGGGTCGGTGTCGTTCAAGATGTTGGCATTGAAATGACCGTCTTGGCAGCAGTTCGGATCGCCAGGCAGCTGAAAAATCAACTGGGAATCATTCAGATTCGCAATCGGACGTAGCCACTGTGTAGGATTGCCTGCGTTTTGAATGTAAGACTTTGACATGCTTCCATGTCCTCCTGTACCAGAGACTGCACTCACCATTTGAACAGTCTGAGTGTTAGGGATCCAAAGTTCGGGTGCATCCGTGTCAATGCCACAGTCCGCGCCAACACAATTATCTTTGGCGACAGCTATCCAGCTGCCGTTTGTGGTGCTGTTGTGTATCCACCAGTTTGCCGCTAACGGGGTTCCCGTGATCCGATTGATTGCGGGCTCAACTAGTCCATTCGTCAAATGAACTTGAGCACCTCCAACTGCCTGCGTGTCGAGTGTGGAGCAGCCTACGTTTGGAATGTAAGCGAATTGGTAACGGGCCGTGTCCTGACCCCCGGTCCAAGACATAGCAGTGGTAAAGAGAGAATCGTTTGATCCTGTCCCCAAAATGCTGCCGGAGTAAGGAGGGGCCGAAGAAGCCTGCGGACATGATGCAAAATCAAACACGAGTGCCCACGTCGCAGCCGCGGTTGGATCGGGACACGTTCCAATGCCTGTCCCGCAAAGATTGCCCATAGCAAAAGGAAACGTCAGAGAATACAGCTGAGTACCGGTCGTTGTCCCGAGCGGAGTAATTTCATTGGCCTGTGGTTTGCAGAACAGCACGTTTGATTTCGCTCTCGACCAAGCGGGCGGTCCGGCGCATTTGTTGAGGGTTTTGAACGCGGTCTTTGCCTGGCTCAGATTTGTGACCTGTAACGTTTCCGGGTTAAAGCCCAACACTTCCGCCGATCCGCCGCAGGTCACAAGAAGCATAGTCCCGGTCGTGTTCGTGATCACATCGTAATCTCCGCCGCTATGGGTTGCTGACCAGGGGGCGCACGCAGTTCCGAAAGAAGGGTCGGTGACGCGCACCATTTTACCCATGCTCAAATCAGAAAGACGGACAACGGTGTTGGACGGCGTTGCTGTCGAGAACGGCGGAGTTCCGGGTAGCTGCGGTTCGGTCCCTGTATACAGACAGCCATAGGTCGGCGGCAAACAATCGTTCGTTAGAGGCACGACGAAGGCGTAAGCTTCACCAATTTTCGTCGAATCGGCCTGGCTGATCGCGTAAATGCAGTCGCCTTTGTTAGAGGCATTCGGCACAACCGGGGCAGTCCACAAGCCCGTTTGCGTTATAGAGCCAGCGCAATCGCTCCAGGTCACTCCCGTGTTACTGGTGCCCATGACGGTAGCCGTGAACTGCTGCCTGCTGCCTGACGGTATGGTCACGCTCTTCGGCGTTACATTCACGATCACATCTACCGTGCTTGACAACACAAGAACCGTGAGGGTAAAGCCTCGCGTGGTGCTCTGCCCGGAAGAGTCGGTCACCTTCGCTGTGAAGGCATACGATCCGGCAACAGCGGTCATCCCCATGATGTTTCCGCTGGAAGGTTGTAGCTGGATTCCGGATGGCAAGGAGCCAATTGCGATACTCCACTGGTAGGGTGTTACGCCACCGTTTGCGGAGAGCATACCTGTGTATGGCATCCCCGCGTCGGCTTCCACCAATGGTAAGCCCAGAATTGCTAGAGGGCCCTGCGTGTTGCCGCTTGCCGTTTCAGGAGCACCCGAATTCGTACCGGCAGTCTTGCCACATTCGACAGTCAGGCTTAGGCAAAGCATGATCGAGATAAGAAGCAGACATGACAGAACAGTTTTCTCTGCCCTGAAGCTTTTTGCGTCCCGCAAGCGCTGAGCATCTGAGAGTTTGATGTCAATATTCTTTCGAGTCGGTCGAGTGACAGTTTGGTCACTAGGAGATGTCATGGCCGGGCGACCTCGGAGCAGAAATATAGGGCTTCGCTCTGTCCAGATTGCAAATGTAGAAGTAGACGAAACGACAGCGAAGCTAACGAAGGGCGCTATCAGCGCACGAAGGGTAGGGAAGGGAAGAACGGTTTCAATACTGTTCCAAAGGCGGACGAATTTCCTAGGCAGCAGTGATGGGCCTTGACTGAGTTGCTGGAACCCACACCAAGGCGAGCAACGGAACCTCGGTTGACCATTGAATGGTCTCTTACAACGGCCGGCTTAGTACCCTAATCATTCTGATGAGCGACTGGCGCTCATGGCCCTGGAGCCGTAGCTCGGGTGGTGTGTGAATGCGATTTAGTCGAGAGACAGTCGATTAAGCGTGTTCAAAATGCGAAAGCTCTATTTTCAACTGGCTCCTCTACTCTCAGGTCGAAGCAACTAGGCGAAATGTCGCTCGTAACGAGCGCGAAGGGTGACTACGACTCATTCGAGAGGATGGTTTAGTGGTCTTGGCAGAAGTCATAGTGGTTCGGTCAACCGGGAGCAGACTCTTGTTGTCTGCTTTCTTGACCTCATTTGACGCAATGAATTGAAATGCATCATCGCCACATACTCTTCATAGCAAGTTGAGTGCCAGCATTTTTACAGCGCGCCACGACAAGTGCGGGCAGATACTTCGAGAGGCAAATTCCGCTAAACATCTATATTTGGCGGGGCTCACGCGGCTTTCGTCGATGTCTTCTCGAAGAGTTCGCGAGCGAAAGCATCGCGGGCGGTCGCATCAGGGGCTATCGGACCTTTCCGTCTTTGGGAGAGCTGAATGATGTTAGAGAACGAATCCTCCAATTGGCGAATCATTTCAGAGCGCTGGCCCTCAGAAGACAACCGATCTCGTATCTCTGTAAACAGAGATCCCAGCATCTTCAAGTCAGCGTGTGGATCAAGGACGCGGATTTTGTTCTGCCAGTCCGAGTCGAGCCTTAGCGTGCAGATTCCATACTCCATATCGCTGGAATCGATGAAGAGAACACCAATCAAAACGCTCTTATAGTCAACCACGTTCGGCACATAGTATAGGAGACAATACTCAATGGAACTCGATTCGGTCATGCCAGAAAATACTATCGTAATCACAGTTTTCGGAATACAGCCTTTCGTGTATTTCCCGAATTTTCCGTTCGGAATTTCCATTTTGGAAAACTTCCGATGCACACGGACTAAAGATCCGTTAATTTTTCGATCCTACCCTTAAGGATACTTGTGCCAGTTCAGGTAAAGTATTTGTGTTTTCCACAGGTCGAACGTGACCAATCTCACAGACTTCCATTTGAGCAGGACCTAATATGTGGTTACTCTGGCCGACACCACCCCAACAAAGGGGCCCGATTTCCCTCGGACACTGCGAAGACGGTACTTCGCAGCCGGAGAAACCCTGTGAAGGAATGCGCTCGGCATGCAGCTGGAGTCATTCCTTTGTTGCGAGGCGTCGGTGAGCATACTTGCAGTGCAACATGTCAGAAGGATGCGGGGAGGAGCGCAGGGGCATCTTATGCGCTGCTCTGATAATCACTTTTACGTAGTGAAGTTTCGCAACAACCCCCAGCATCTGCGTGTGCTGGCGAATGAGATGTTGGCAACGCGGCTGGCAGCGTGGACGGGGCTGCCAGTGCCTGCGACGGAAGTCGTGGAAGTTGCTGAGTGGTTGGTGCAACACACCCCAGAATTGCACATTCAACTGGCGCACAACGTTGTCGAGTGCCAGCCAGGACTGCAGTTCGGCTCAAGGTATGTAGTGAATCCGGAAGAGGGGCAAGTACTTGATTATTTGCCGATGGAGATGTTGGACCGAGTGCGGAACGTGGAGACTTTTGCTGGCATGCTAGCGATTGACAAGTGGACCGGGAACGCGGATGGGCGTCAAGCGGCCTTTTGGAGAAAGCTGCGGGAGCGCAAGTATACTGCGACCTTTATCGACCAGGGATACTGTTTTAACGCGGGCGAGTGGACTTTTCCTGACTATCCGCTGCGCGGCGTATATGCAAGAAATGAAGTTTACGGCACGGTGCGAGGTTGGGAATCGTTCGAGCCGTGGCTTTCACGGATCGAAGAAATCGACGAAGACTCGGTGTGGGGTTTTGCGCAGGATATTCCGCCAGAATGGTATAGCGGAGAATGGTATGAAATGGAGAAACTAATTAACACTTTACTCGACCGGCGGCGTCTCGTGCGCCAACTGATCCAAGAATTCCGGGATTCGCCAAGACGCCCATTCCCACTCTGGGCGAATTCGTCGGTGGAAAGCGTGGCTTGAACTGCAGCGAAATCGAGACCGCGCGTTTTATCTCAACCGGTGTTATTGGGGGCCGATGGGATCGTATGGGTGGCGTGTTTGGGACTTGAGGAGGCAATGGGCTTATCTAACGACGCGTTTTCTCGGTTCGGGACGTGGAAAGAGCGCGGAAGGATGTTGCAGCTTATTGTGTTCGCGAGTTCTGGAAGGTGGGATACGTGGCGGGGAGTGATATCCGCAGTGGATAACTTCGACCAAGTGATTTCCTTCCAGGATCAGGCATCCAGGCGACTTATAACCTTGGAAATACTGAAGGGCGCGACCTTCAGATTGGGCGAACACTCGGTAGAGGCGATTTGCCATTGGGAAGTTCGTCTTCTGTTTGAGGAACTACCGATCTGTTGATCGGAACCATAGGAAGCGCTTCTGGCGCGTAGTCGACGCGCAGCCTAATTGTAAGCGAACCTTCGGGCATTACCAGAAAGAAAATCGGTCTACTGAATGCCTGCGGACTCGACGTGGCAAGATGAAGAGTCGCTGCCGACCCAGAAGATCTCATTTCTCTGTAAGGAACAATTAGGCGAACCGCAATCGCCGATTGAGCAGAGTCTCTCTACCGATGGCCAGTCTCAAACCCCTAGGTAAGTCGATGCTAGCCTTTCAACCTCCTGAGTAGCATCCTGACCAGGACAGTCTTGCCAAGGGGAGAGACAAATGGCATTCGAGAAAGAATCTTCCATCAGCCGCAGCATCTCTCCGCGCTGACCCGGATCGCTCAATTTGTTCTCGATCTCCCCAAATAGCGCCCGCAATGTTGAGATATCAGCATTGGAGTCCCATGACTGGACTCTTACCTCCCATTTCGGGGCGAACCGGACTCCGCAGAACCCCGACACCGGCGAACTCACATCGAGTAACACAAGTCCAACATTGAGGAATTCGCCGGACTGTATGTTGGGCATGTACTGCAAGACAAAATATTTGAGTTTGGCCATCGAAATCGACCGATTGCGTGAAATTATAGTCCCATTCCTCAGCAGGCGCTATTCGTTGCAAACGGTGACCGTCAATCGTCTCGCAGCAACATAGTCGGCGACGATGAGCGTTTCTTTCGACCAGCTCCAATGCCAAGGTCCACTGAAAGCAAAGTCGCTATGTAGCGTTGAGAGAGCTGCAGCTGTGCCTTAAAAAATGCTTCCCCTTTTGGGGAGTGGAGAACTTCGTTGCCCGTCGGAGTCTTACCCAAGAGAATTCGTGTGATGAGGCTTAAAAAACCTGATGCCAGCTTAACGAGGTCGGTCACACTCGTCCTCACTCGTTACTTCGTTGGCAGGTTCCACCTGGAGACTTCACTTTGCACGCTCCCCACTCGCGCCACGGAACGATCCTCGGTGACCCGTCACAACGTGTGTTGCGCTTTCCCGTTTTGACGAGAGCATCAGTAACGGGAACTCTAAAGTCCAGCCCCCGCCCTTCCTTCCCTTCACTCGTGCGTACCCTAATGCGATAGTCGCCTCCAGGGAGCAGTCGATCATGAAAATTAAGCCTCTTCTCCCTGGGCGAATCGCTATAGCGAGCCGTACATATTTCTCGATGCGGTTTCTGATGCCATGACGGGTAGGCCCCGAATAATCACAACTAGCTGCGGCCTGCGCCGCTGAAATGGAGTTCAAAAAACATGAAAGCAATAGCCTCGCTTCGTCTTCTCGTGCTGGTCATGGCGCTCGTTTTGCTGTCGGCTGCATGCATCCTCGCCTTTGGCCAGTCGTCAGAAGTTTCATTGCCCGCCGCGCCTTCGCCGGCGATTACTTCGTTCACGGTCGCGGACCGGGAGACCACCTGCGCCTACACCGTGGGTATCAGCACCACACCCTGCGCGATCGGGCCGGGAATGTTCCTGATCATCACTGGCAGCAACTTCGGCGCTGCGGCTGGCGGCGTCTCGCTCTGCGATTGCCCGTTTTTCTCTTTGCGGCGGTGGTCGCCAGTGGAAATTAGCGGCATCGTCGACTCTGTCGCGCCCGGCTCAAGCCTCGCGCTCGAACTGCCCGGCGGTGGCTGGAGCAATGCCATTCCATATACCGCCCTCGCGCCAGTCATCACTCGCATCGATGTGGGTACCTGCAGTTATGTTCCGAATCAGTCCCGCCACCAGTTCGTAGTGGTTCCAGGGACGCAGATCACCATTCACGGACGGTACTTTGGTCCCGGCACCGGCCAGGTGGCCACCTGCGACTGCGCCAACGCTACCATCGAAAGCTGGGACCCGGATTGGACGGCCAAACCTTCGCCTGCGAATAACATCGTGGTGGTTACTGCCGTACAGGCAATCTGCGGCTCCATGATCGGACTCCAGGCCAATACCATGTGGAGCAACCTGGTTCCCTACACCACCTGTGGCAGCAATTGAAATCGGGGGAAGACCAGGAAAACAATCTTTTGACGGGGCGCTGGGCGCGGCATTTGCACAAACTCCGTACCACTTCCAGCCCTCGTCGCCTGACCACTCAAGGAGTGGCGAATCGCAGGCCGATCTGTGACGGAGACATCCCTGTGCATCAGGACAAAACCATTACATTTCCCGAAAATCGTCAACCACAAGTGCGCAGGCCGCCCGGCTTTCTGGCGGTCGACGATACAGATGCGCCAGCGCCGTTGTGCACCAACCGGGAGATCCTGAGTGACAGGATTTTGTGGCTGACAGAGGGGCATGGCTGCGCTCCATCATTTTCGGCGTGGAGGTCACGCACCCAGAGTTTGACGTATTCATCACTGCGTGAAAGACAATGTCAAACTTGGCCAACCTGCCGGCCACAAAGCGCTGTGGTAGAACATGCGTGCTGCGAGTCGTGAATTTACTTTCGATCAAGTATCAATTGAACGTGCCTATCTTCGTCTGTCCCACACCAAGGTTCGGCCTTATTGAGTGAAATCTGTCAGAGCCACTTAGCAACGCCGCCGTGATGGGAGCATGTTCCTCTGCGGCTCTGGCTAAAACTGTAACTTCCGTCACGGCACTGTGCCGTCGCACCTTGAGGCGCTGTCGAGCAGGTTTCGGGGCGCTTCACTGTTTCCCCTTTGCTGTTTACGTAGGTTCCATTGTCCGTACATTTGGGTTGCTGCCGCGACGATGGTTGAGTTGCCTGCGGCTGCTGAGTCTGCGCCAGCAGCGAAGTAAACAATACTGATGAGAGTGCGAGGACCGAAATGAATCGACGCATGAAAGACACGATGGGTCTCCTTTTCAAATTGTCCGTGGGAAAACAACACCTCTAGGGGAAGGGGCCTTAGAATCGATCCGGAGCATACACCCGAGACGAGGCAGTGGGAAGCCACGTCAGTGCCACGCGGATGGGAGTTAGGTGCTAGGCTAGGCCCCCAAACTTTTTGGCGTATTCGAGGATTCGGAAGTGACGCGGCATTTTTCTGATATGTCAGACTTCTATTTGTCGAATTTCGGGAGAGAGGGATAAACCCTTATTGTTGAAGGTGACGACTCGGCTATGGTTGGCCAGTCTGATCGTAGACCCGGAGGCACACGCTTCCAGCATCTTTATGACGCTGTCAAACGCAACCGATCCCGACATTTAGGCGGCGTGCGTGAGCCATTGGTACAGAGTATGTATCCGAGATATCGTCGCTGGGCCTGAATCTAGCATCGGCACGATTGAGGCGCTCGACGGTGATTTGAGACGGCTTCGGTGCCAATGGTTCGCCGAGCGGCTAAGGCTCTTAGCTCGGCATGCAATTCATGGATCTGTCCGCACTTCTCTACATATGGTTCCAGTTCGACCTCGGTCAAGCCTCGCTGAAGAGTATCAATTTGCTGTTGGACTAATTCACAGAATTCGTTCGCGATTTGGTGAGCGCTGCGGGACGCCGACTGTGGGGCACACCTACTCATTGGCGCTCCATTTTTGGTCGAATTGGCAATTTGATTTTGCGGCCAAGTGCGCTGCTGAATGCATGTTCCGGTCCTGAGCGGCAATTCTCATCTCCAGGTTAAACAAAAAGTCATCGATTTCCTCAAATATTGCAATCAACCTTTCGGGATTCTTCTCGTTCTGCGCTCTTTCCCTCAGTCTGGGCCATCGCTCCAAGATGAGTCGTTTCACCTTTTGCATGTTCTCCACGGCAACAGCGGTCTCCTCTATGGATTCAGTCACCAAGCATTGCGGGAAGCGCTCAATGAGTCCTTTTCGGCCCTAGGGAAGATATTCCCTGTAGGAATCGTCTATGGAGTTATCACCCTCTTCGTTTGGTACTGCGTAGATTTATTACGGCCCAGATGGATGCATAAGACGCCACGGATTTGACCGATAGAGCGGACGGCGATTCCCTCCGAGTAAAGGGTTCCCATGTCATCCGCTCCCCGGTTTTTGCGGGCCGTGGTACGCCTTCCTGCCAATCCGGCCCCGGTTCGGCCAGTTGGGAAGACCACTTCTCTCCGCTCAGATACCTTCTCCTTAATCTGAGCGAACGCGGCCCGAACTATGCAAGGCCAGCAGAGCAATCGCGATCAATCTTTCGAATATCCACGGGCTTTGATCTCGACGGCCCGCGGCGGATTGACATCGAAGCGCTGCTTGCCTTGTTTCAACTCATGTCCTCAAATTAAACTCGCACTCCAAAGTCGACAAGACCTCGAAAATGGCGTACACAAACGTTGACCGAGCTCGCGCTGCCACAAAATCATTTCTGCCGGACTAAGGTCGTGTTGAATCAGAGGTTTGCGGTCAAACCACCGTGAGTGGGAGAGCGGAAAGAATTCACCAGGGACCCCTCTATTGGCATACCCACAAAAGTGGACTTGCATGTTCACCACGTCACACTAGACGCAGAGGTCTGAACGAGTCTCACAAGACCGACTGTCCATTCGACTGTCACTCCTTGGGCTGCAGCGCCCCAAACGGCGATTCCTCGCAGAAGTCCGCAGGCGCCCAACTTGTCCCTTTTCCACAGCCCCGAGCCGTCTTGCTCAAGTTCGCATCGGACAATGAGTTGCACTTCCCGATTTGAGAATGCCGCGTAAGTTTGCCAGCAGTTCCCTCAGCTTAGATCGTCGTACCACTTTCAACGAATCGCAACATTGGGAGTCGAGCTGAGTGACGGTCATCGGGCGCTGCGATGCACGATTCTGCGGAGTATCAAGGGACGATAACAGCATGTTTGTGGACGACAGCAAGGGCGGACTGCGGATTAAAGAGAACCTTGAGCCCGACCCGAACCGCCGCAAACGAATCGGCATCCATACAAAAATCGCGCGATGCCAGGGGTCTATGAGACTCGAATGGACTCTACGTCCCTACCAGTGCAATGAAACCTCGTGCCGAAGGTACTTGCGGACTCACGACAAAGGAACGCCTCGGATACATTTGGGGTTAAGCTATCCGTTCCTTTCCGCTCTGTCGCTTTAGCTGACGTGTGTGTAAGTGAATTTCGGTCGCGACGTAGCTTGCCGAACAAGGCTCGGTCAAGCTCATCCGCAATCGACGCAGCGAAACGGCGTCTTAGTGAAGTTTGCTGAATTATTACCAATAGGCCTCCCACACTAACCCCGAGCAAAAACAGTCCCAATGCTAACGAAACACTCATACCGTTCCTCCGCTGCCTAGAATCAGACGCTCGATGACGTTTCTATCGCGGTAACGGCGATTTTGTCTGTGACGGATGTCACAAGGGACGTAGGATAAACGGTTTCGCAATGGGTTCGGCTCTTTCTGGCCCGATCCAAGGAACTATGCGGACCGTTTTTCATGCCAGGCCAAGGCGGGCCTGCTTTTCGACACCTTGTACAACGTTTTGAATCAAGTTCTGAAGACCTTTGCGTCTCCGAAGAAGTACTCCTGAGACTGCAGGGTCCGAGTAAGTTTGAACGACAGAGAATCCGTGGATTTCAGCGTATTTCGCGATAACTTGGGACTGATTCTCTACTGAATATTCTTGGCGATCCGTAGACATTCGAAGGTATTGGGCAGCAGGAATAAGCGAGGGATTGGATGGTGGAAGTTGTTTAGGCATTTCTGGCCTCGCACATCCGGAATACAACCCTAGAGGATTCCTTCGACAAAACAGAAGTATATTAGTGGAAGTCAGTCAATGGAAATCAGTTTTAATCCTGGCGTGCCTGCTATAGCTCGAAGACGTGCTGCAAGAACAATGCTCCCAGTCACGTGGTCTAGCCCGTAGTGAGCGACGGCTAACGGGCGGCGCCGAGAGTGCAATTTTGCCCCTGAAATTGATTTTTATCTTTTCTATATACCGAGAGCCCGCCTCCATCTGTAACATTGAATTTGCGCCGGAGAGGGGTCAAGGAAAAATCATCGTTCGCCAAGCACGGATTTTTGCGCCTGCTCCGGCTTAGTCGGCAGCACCAAACGGGCTTTTACGCCGAACATTTCGTAGTCCGTGAACAGCCCCCGGCACCAGTACGTTTTCTTGTGCTCGGCTTGCGTCGTAATGGTGACCGGGACAAGGTACTGCGTCCCGTCCTTCTCCAGCCAGCCATAAGTCATCACTCCCCACCAGCGGTACCACGGTCCCGAAAGGTCAAGGGCTTCCGAAATCCGCAAGATGATCGCCGACTCGTTCATCCAGACCTCACCGTGGCAGTCATAGAATTTGGTCGCGCTCCGCTGGAAGAAGCCGTAGTTCATGACAGACCGGAACGAGCACACCCTGTCCTCGACGTTCGCGGCATACTGGAACACGTGGACGGTTCGACCGCCCACGACGGCATCCGGCGCTTGGTGGATTTTCAGGTTAAGCTCCGTCCCGACCATTCGAGGAAGCTCAGACCACTCAGGGCCAGAGACTATGGAACCGTTCAACGGCGGGAATGGGACGTCGTCGTAGAACTTTTTGTCGCCGACCCGACGCCAGCGCTGCCAGCCGTCCACGATGAGCGTCTCGTATGCGTCCGTCACCTCCGGCTCGCGGTTGTCACGGCCCCAAGCGAATGTTTCGGTCGCGGTGAAGTTACGCATCGAGTCGGCGAGATGCTGCGCCGTGCGCCGCAGCTTGACTACGTTCGGCGGCTCCGCGGAGCGCTGCAAAAGACCTTCGGCGCGGGGCCAGACGTAGGGCGCATACAGGTCTGCGGCGACCGGAGAGACGAAAACCGTCTTCGGAAAAAGGGTCTCTTGCAGGTAGGGCTGCGCCCGCGTGACAAAGTCCGAAAGCTCCTTGACAGGCACCGCGAGCGCGATGCGGTCCTTGCTCTCGCCTATGGCGTTCAGAATGCCTACGATCTTCTTTGTCTTAAGGTCAAGCACAATGCCGCCGCTAGCGCCGCCGCGTACGCGACCTTCCTCGTAGCTGAAAGCAAGCAGACCTTGGGGGGTCTTGCCTATGAACTTGCCGCGCCAGCGAACCAGCCCACGCTTCGGGTTCCAGTTGAACGGGTAGGCGTAGATATCCGCTTCGGTACCGTTCTCCAAGTCGTCGGCATCGAAGCCGATGCCATGGAAGTCCTTGAGGGGATGCCGCATCTCGTAGATGGCAAGGTCGTGAGCTGGGGTGTACTTCAGGGAGGCACCCCCGGCAAGATTTATTTCTTGCGCCCCCGCGTCATGCGGGTCGGAATCGAGGTAGCGGTGCGCGGAGAACACCCCCTTGATGCGGACATACTTGCCCATGACCTTAGCGACGTGGTAATTGGTGCCCACGAAGCGGCAGTCCTGGTCTAGGCAAAACCCCGTTCCGAACTTCATGGAGAACGGGGCAAGATGCTTGAGGTCGGGCTTGAAATCCGTGATGGGAAAGACGACCTGCTCGGGAATGAATTCCTGAGCGCAAACCGGCAGGGCAAGGGCGAATAGGAGGAGTATAGGCCCTAGTCTTGGAGCGCGGAGTCCCTCGCCAAGGCGGGCGAAGGCGTAGGGGCGAGGGATGAGGTCTTGCCTGCTGAGTGCAGAGCCCGCGAGCAGATTGATGAGAGGGAAATAATTTAGCACGGCTGTGTTCATCGTTCGCTAAGCGCATCGGCAGGATCTGTTCCTCCTCTCCAAAAATTAGTGGGACTTCATGAACGAAGGTTCTGGGGTGCACGGGCTCGGTTTATCCCTGGAACTGGGCCGTTGGCGGAAACCGGACTTGGCAGACAACACAGGACCGGTTGTGGCACATTTGCGCTGAGTTAAACGGCCTACCAGAGAGCCACGAACGTCTTGCTTTTCCGCTGCTTGCAGTGGGTGGCCCAGTTTGCGTGGCGTCGCGGCCATCATTGGGTTCAGGGTGCTGGCGAAGAGACCACGACGCTAAGGACTTTCAACTTCGCAAGTGGCTTGAGGCCGGACGAGGGAATGTTTGCCTGCTCAAAAGAGATCTTTTCGGGCAGATGTGGCGGGTGTGGAGTTCCGCTCGAACGAAAACCAACAGGGACATCAATACAACGATGAAGCTGCTAGCACTCCGCCACCGGAATGGTGCTCTTCAGCCTCTCGTTTTCTTTCCGTTGGAACAGCATACAGTTCGCACACAGGACTCGCCTACTTCACCAAGGATGCTACGAATGCTGAGATCAACCGAGGAGTCAAAATGCCAAATGTGAACCTGATAAAGCGAGCCTGGACTTATCACAGAATGTGTGGGATCGGTCTGGCACTCGCCCGGCCCGTCCGCAAGAACTTCCGTGCAGTGGTAAATTGCGGGACGTCAGCGCTCGGCTGGCAAGTGTACGCTTCCGACACGGAAGAAGTATCAACATGCACGCCACCCTAGGTGGATCATCTTCCTCCGGAGAATTGCCTCAAAGTCACACTTCCTGCGATACGCAGCGCGGCACGTGCGCCGTCCCCAATCGCCAGCTGGCGCCCTGCGTAGAGTGAAATTCGAGACCGTTTTTGGAACGGAACATCGCGTGGTGTAATCGGCTATAGCACAGTCCAGCCACTACTACTAACTAGCTACGTGCAACACTTTACCATCGCGGTGGGCCAGACACAGCCTTACACTTCCCGAAATGAAGACAAAAAGAGGTTTGCCCTTGACCAACTTTAAGCAGAGTCTAAATAAAGTCGGCATTTTCGGCAGGGGAATTTTGCGATACTTGCGTAATGGCGAACCTGCGCCAGCGAGCAACCACGTCGTACAGAAGCTCTATGCCTGCACCGATGGTAGGTCTAACGACATCCTGTTCCGGATGCTTGAATCAAAGCGAAAAGAGAGGAACTTAAGATTCGGTTGGGATGGGGCCTCTCTCATTAGCCATGCTGGCATTTTTGACCCGAGCATAGAGGAAGTTGTTCGCGCCCTTAGTGAAGATGGCGTTGTTGTCATTCCGCCGCGACTCGAAAAGGAAACAGTTCAGAATCTGTATGAACTGGCCTTGTCAGGCCCACTAAATACGATGACATACGGTCCTCTTGCGGCTGGGTCATCTCCCTGGGACAGAATCGGAGACCCCAATCGCTGATACTGGTACTAGCAGTGGAATTGACCCGTCCCAGCCCCGCTATTCATATTATCGGGTCCCCCGCGAGCGATTGTTAGAAAACTACTACGTTCAACGTCTCTTATGCGATCCCTATCTTCTGGCGGTCGCAACGCGATACCTCGGTGTCTTCCCGGTTATTACAAAACCTGACATGTGGTGGGATACTGATTTCCTGCCTGAGCGCCTTCGGCCCCGACCGTTTCAGTGCACATGATCGAGATCGTCAACAAGCTGATTCGCGTCTCGCGGCAACTGGTCCAGGAGTTGGGCCGCGAACCTACCTCGTTAGAGATTGCCAAACGCATGGACATTCCCGCAGTCAAGCTGCGCAAAGTGCGCAAGATCATGCAGGTACCGATCTCGCTAGAGACGCCAATTGGTGAGGAGGGGGATTCCCATCTCGGCGACTGTTGGTCGGGCGTTCGCCGTCACCCGCGAGCGCATTCGCCAGATCGAAGCCAAGGCTCTGCGCAAGCTGCGCCAGCCTTCACGCTCCGGCAAGCTCAGACTTCTCGACAACGTGCACGAATAAGGCCGCGGGCGAGACGTGCACGCAGGGAAAGCCCAGGAAAGGGATGGCGCAGCATCTGCGAGTTGACCTAGGCAGCATCACTGCGATGCGGTATACAGTGGCTAGTTTGCGAGGTGTTCCGCAGAGCATGCAAGGCGTACATCGTGTCGTCCAGAGCTTGTTCCTCTTCGATGTTGTCTCCGGCTATGTGAAACAACTCCCGTGCCCTTAGTGCAAGTACTTTCTCTGCTTGCCCAATGCGCTCTGGGAGTCTGGCATTATCCACCTCAAAGAGTGCAGCCCTGTACAAATCCCTCCGCGCTACGCTGTCCAGAGATTTAGAGCTGCCTGTATTCACAATTCCCCCTCTTTAGCTTGGCAGGCCGATCAAAGTGTGTCGAATTCTCCCGAATGCTTTGCGCAGGAACGGTCGACAACATCGTCTCCAGTTTAGATACGATGGCGCCGGTGATCCCTGCTGGGAAGTGACTCGTGTTCGCCACTGCGGCAGAGCTTAGGGCGAGCTTCATTGACAATCAAAGCGCGCCCGCCGTGAACCGAACCGTTCAGGGTGCGAATAGCATCTCGCGCCTCCCGACCATTAGTCATCTCGACGAACGCAAATCCGCGCGGTTGACCTGTGTCGCGATCATTGACGGTTCCATATACGTGATCGTCCAACCCGTCAGGCTTCACCAACGATTTTCACAGTGATCTTCGAGGTTGAGGCTCGGACAACTTTTTGTTTGTTGCTTCCTGCTACTTCGCCTTCTGCCTGAAGCCAGTCTTCTTCCGCATTGCCATCTATTCTGCCGCGCACCTCATACAGCTCGTAAACGCGAGCGCGCAGTTTCTCCTCATCGTGAGTCGTGATAGATGCGTCTCGATTGGTTAAGAGCTCCGGTTTCATGGACTTTCCTCCTTAATTCATTGTCTCCATCTGGCTGCTACTCGGTCTGTAATGCCTTATGCGACATGCAGGAGTCCTGGCCCCTGCACCCAGTCTTCAGGAACCTTGTCGCGGGCCAAGACCTTGTCGGCGCAGGTAGGAGACAGGTACGTTGGAGGTCCAACTAGGAACCTCATCCGCTGACCTGGATGCTGGCGCCGAATCGTTCTCCAGAACTCTACTGCTTCTTTGGATCGCTGGCGCACGTCCAGCAGTACCAAATCGAAAAAATCAGGTACCCAGAGCAACTCTGCTTCCGTGACGCTTGTGGCCGTGTGCACGTGAACTCCCCGGCTTCTCAGCACACGGGCCCGCAACTGCTGCATCGCTTCGTTGCCATCGATGATGAGCACGTTTTTCGTGCCCATTGGAGAGGAAATCGGCGATTGCTGCGGCACAGAACACCTCCAAGTCTTCTGGAGGCGGGCGTTTCGGAAAGCATTACCTTTGAGAAGCGGGCGTGACCAGAAAGATCCAGACCTTGACTCTTCTTATTTCTATTCTTAAGGGGGGCGGGGATCGGCCGCCCCCAACGAACGCGAAAGCCTGCCTGCCTCAGGCCGCTACGAGAACGGCGGTCTTTTGCAAGGTCGAGTGGGCCACCTCAAAGTTTCGAACCTCCGGAGTACCGTCTACCACTTTCGCCAAGGCCTTCAGCACTTCTGGATAGCTGCCGCGGAGATAGGCTTCCGCGTCCTCTTTCTTGTCCCAAAGACTGATGGCGACCACTTCCGTTCCGGATCCGGGGGCGACGAATACGATTTCGTCTTGGAAGCCGTGCTGTTTCTTAAGGAGGGGCAGAATCTCGTTCTCGATTGTCTGAGTAAACTCCGCACGGGTATTGGGCTTCAGCTGCATGGAAACGTGACGAGCAAACATGTCAACCTCCTGGGTTTTGTGCGACTAAGAGGAGAGAACTTCAGATGGGCTGCCTTAGTTCAGGGGATCTGAAAGAGGAGAAGACGTAATTCGCTCCGTTTAACACCATATACCGAATCCCAGTGTTGTCAAGTCGGAAACGTCCTAGGTCGCGCTACGACGTTGGCTGGTTTGTGACCTGGCTCGGATTCCGTCCGTCGGCTGGTGCGCCCAAAAGGTTGTGCCGTTCCAGATTCAAAGACGGCCCTCGCGACTTTTGGTGTCCTCGGGCCTTCTCACTAGAGGCCCTACTCTGGTTTGCGTTTCAGCGGCTTGCCAATCGCGAGAAGAAAGCTGGCACTCTTGCTTTTCGCGTGCGGCGAAAAGAAGTGAATCACGTCATCGTCGAAGAAGGTTAGCCCGGTTGCACCCAGGCGCTGGGCATACGCAGCCAGGTATATCCTCCCGCCGATGGCGCCCGCCTCCAGCTGGACGGCTCGGTAGCCGCGGTTCCCGTATCCTTCGAGGATGCGTTTCAAATCGGCGAGAAGGAAGATGTCCGCGCAGGCGTCCGCCGGCAGCTCCTGCTCCAGTCCAAGATGGTGGGCCTCGGCGCGGAATTCCCCTGCCTTCAAAAGCTCCAGGGTGTTCTGCTCACGACGGAAGAAGTAAGCACCCGGCTTGAGCCCCTGTACCGCATGCACGATCAGGTAAAGATCGTTGAGCTGCGCTCTGGGAGGCTCAAGGAAGTCCGTCGGAAGACCGCGCGTGGCGCAATCGAAAATGGTCGAGAGTTGTTCCAGTGTAATCGATGCAGTCTTATCGAACGTTCGGGAAGAGCCGCGGCGCAGGATCACCTGCTCGATCGTGTCCTTCGGCTGTTCTTCTTCCGGCAGTCGCGGGAAGCGAACTGCCTCGCCTGTCGGAGCAGAAGGTGGGAAGACCTGCTGCTTCCCGCGCCACTGAGCTACTTCCTCTTCGGACTCAAGCGAAGACGCGTCGTGCATCTCAAGCATAGCGGGATACTCGACCTCACGCTCCGAAAGCGGGACCGTCTCCAGGCCGAGCGCTGGAGCTTCTCTCAGGGCTGGCAGCGAACTCTCCGATTTGCGCCCGATCGGTATGAGGCACAAGGAAACCTCGCGCCGCGTATCGAGATCAAGCAGGCGGTTCACCTCGCCGTCCACGAACCCGAGCACGATCTCGGCCGGCAGCCCCGAAGCCGCAGAAACGGCCAGCATATTCGCCAGCAGCGTGCCGTTGTCCCAACCGAAATGGCGATAGGTGCGCGCCTGGTACTTCCAGGCATTCCGCCAGTATGTTCCGGTGCAGATGATCGTCGCGGGCGCGTGAGCCACCGCGGGTTCCATCGCGGTCGCCTGAGCCAGGTTTCTGCGAAAATCACCTTTTCGGAGAAGCCGTAGCGATACATCCGCCGGATTGAAGTGATACACGCCGCCATCCAGGCCCGCAAGATCGCCAGTCACGACGTACAGCTCGATCTCGTAGAGGGCTCCGGTGCAGGCTGCGGCGCGAAAGTAGATTTCTCCGCCTGGATGTGCACCCTCTTTGGTAATCCCCGCCGAGAAACAGAGAATGCGCGCCAGATCCTGAAGGTCAGGGACCGAATCGGCCCCCGATGAGGGCACAGGTTCTGAGATCGCGGAGAGCGCGGCCACCCCTGTATGAGGCACGTCCCGCGGCAGCGGAAGTGGCTCTATCTTTGGATAGATTTTGAAAGGCTGCGGCCGATTCGCCCAGTCCAGGAAGTGAGGATTGTTACGAATACTCCAGTAGGAGTGCTTCGTGTTTCGTGCCATCGTGATACTTCCAAGTCGCCTGCATGTCGCGGTTGTTCATCGGTTACTACGTCAGACTAGCACCGGCAGTGGATCATGGGCGCAAGCAATGAACCTGCGACTGCGGATTAGGCCTGGATCACGGGCATCCGGAGGTTACGAACATGGCATAGCAGACCGGACACGCCCCCAGTGGCTTTTGCTGGAGCGTTTTTCTTGACATCCAGCCGCAAGAATACTGCCGCAGGCAGGCCCCACTCAATTCCACACCGCAACGCCATTCCTGTCAGAAGCTCCGAGCATATCGCCAAGCCTGTACTGATCGGAATTCTGTCTGCTACAATTCAGTCTCGGGGCAGGGATAGCTGCTCTGGGTTGGTGTTTGCCTGCACAACAGTTTTGGACGGCGGTTTAGCATGGTGTCTATGGTGTCCATTAACCTCGGAATTTGGTTCGATGGGGTTGAAATGGGCGACGCAGGCGAAACGATTGAACCTGAGGAAAGCCAGTAAGTACGCGGGTTTCCGACTCCCAGCACAAAATCAATCAGGTGTCCGCTGTTTCCGCGCATAGCAAACCTTTAGCAACCGGGAATTCTCTCCTGCATTCGCACAGGGTGCTGCACTCAAAGGCCTGATGATGTCTTTCTCAGGTTAAAACGCCTGCCTGTCACGAGAGTGCTTCCGCCAGAGTGGTCAATATGAAGTCGCCAACTACGTTCGAAGTTGGGGCCAATACCGGTGTGGTGCAGGTCAGCCGTGGAGTCCTACATCTGGAGTCCGTCCCATGACCAGTGTGGGATGCTGAGGCCGTTAGGCACATCATCGGCGGACTGGTGGTAGCGGGACATCGTTTTCGTGGTCGCCCAAGCGAAGTAGTCGTGCAGCACTTGTCGCAGCGCACCCTCGTCGGCTAGTCCGACATCTGCAAGAGCCTGGTCGAAGCAAGCAATCGCACGGCGATCCATTTCGTCGTGCTCCCCGTTGCCGCTGTGCATCTTGACGACGGTGGTCTCGTCACCATAGGAGTCGGAATACGTGCTGGGGCCACCGAGTGCCTCGGCCCAGTAAGCGGCGAGTCGCTCGACATGCTGGGGGTGGAAGCCGTGGCTGAACGCATGGCCGACCACGTCGTCGGCTATCACCCGACGATGCCAGGCGCTGGCAAGACGGCGCAGGCCGTCGTTGCCACCCGCCGCCTCGAAAACAGTTTGCATGCCTCCATAATGACAATCGTCCCCTGTCTTTGCAAGACGATGGCCGCGGCGAGTTCAGCCGGGGTTACGCAATCCGCGCCATCCGACAGGACCCGGCTAAGTATGGCTCCCGCGTTGTCGCGAAGCGTAGAGCTATTTGGTACGAAATCTTCCGTTTGGTAGATGACGGGCAAGCAGGAAGTAAGCCCAAGGTAAGGTTAGCCGACCATCTGGAAGATGGCGGTCGGTAAACACTGTGGCGTTACAGGCGGGCGATACGGTCATTTCCAACAACCCGACTTCTGGCCCGGATATCTTCCGGATTGCCCCGTTACTCATCCGTAATTTTATTTACGTAGATCGGATGAGGCTCCATTTCGGTACCGGGCGAACCCGCCACCGGCGTATGCGATTTGTCCGCCTACCATCGTCAGAACAGATTCGGTCTTCGGCAGATCTTCCAAAGGAACCCGGAAAATGTCCTGAGAAAGCACAGCCAGGTCGGCAAGCTTGCCGGGTTCAAGTGTCCCCTTGGTACCTTCGGTAAACTCGGCATACGCTGGTGTCCGTGTGCGCACGCTACCTGCGTCTGTATCTTGAGCGACTGCCGGCCTACGCTCCCCAGCTCAACCCAATCGAGACCGCCTGGCACCGTGCCAAACATCCCCTGGCCAATGGCGGACCGGACAACCTCCAGCTTCTCGGGGTCGATCTGCTCAAGAGCCTGCAAAGGCTCCGTTATTCCCAACGACATCTGCGCGGCTGCATCAGCCAATCCGAGCTTCCCCCTTTTTTTGCCCTGAGTATTGCATTACTTATGAGACAGTCAATATCAGCCTCAATGACCTGCTGTCGGTTTTCGGACCAGCTGACGCCTGAAAGAATGGCGCCCTGAGGGGGTTGCGATACGAGTAAAGTAAAGACCATTTGGGACAAAACATGTCCAGCTTGCCGACAACTCGCGAAGTGTCAGCCCCTCTCCCGTCGTCCGATAAAATGCTGACAAGCTAAACCTGACGTTTTTTGAAGACCGTTCAAGATCTGTGCGTCGCTTCCGTTTTCCGTTTGGAAGCGATAGGAAGCACTCATGCAATTAGGATTCATCGGAACTGGCGAAATCACATCAGCAATCGTCACTGGCCTGAGTTCGTCTGGCATCATAGCCCACTCCATCTGGTTGTCCCCTCGCAATTCTGCTATCGCTAATGGGCTTGCCAATTGTTTCCAAGGAATATCGGTCGCGTCCTGTAACCAGGAAGTTCTCGACCATTCCGACACAATCGTGATCGCTGTGAGGCCGTCCGCTGCGCCAGATGTTCTTTCGGAATTGCGTTTCCGTTCCAATCATCAGGTTATCAGCCTTGTCTCGGCGCTCTCGCTGCGGAGCTTGTCTGAACTCGCATTGCCTGCTGTGCGAATCGCAAGAGCCGTGCCATTGCCGTCAACGGCAAAACGGTTGAGCCCCACGGCAATCTATCCCCCCGATCCGGTGGCCTTTGAACTCTTCGCTGCCGTTGGGACTGTCTTTCCAGTTGAAAGGGAAAACGAGTTCGATGCAATCTGCGCCACGACTGCGACAATTGCGTCCTATTTCGCATTTAATGAAACGATTGCGTCTTGGCTGGAGCAGCAAGGTGTTCCAGCACCGCAAGCCAGAGACTACATTGCACGACTCTTTTTGGGAGTAACGACCGGCGCTGTCGAAGCGTCCGAGCGCAGTTTCCAATCACTGGCCGCTACTCACGCCACCGCCGGTGGCATAAATGAGCAATTTCTCAAACACCTGGTTGAACATGGCCTCCTGACGGGAGTCTCCCAAGCTCTGGACGCAGTTCTGCACCGAATCGGCGGGAATCATAGACCCTGATTTCGGGACAACTGTTTAACTGAATGGGCATCAGCAGGGTACCGTTGGCCTGCTATAGCGATCGTTACTACTCTCATTTCGAGAGCGCAATTGCGAGAGTGGCGACACCCCGTCTTATGACATGATCGTCAAACGCGGCAAAACCGATTACGATGCCGTTCGGATCAGTCCCGCTCAACACGAAACGATCAAGCGCCATAGTTTCTATGCCATGGGATATTGTTGCTGATTCGGCCTGCCGCGATGACATTCCGTTCCGAAGAAAACCCACGGCATACAAGCCTGCTCTAACGTCTGGAATCTCTAACAAACCTTTGAGATGTTTCTCTCCTTCGCGTCGTAGTGTTTGAAGCCGGTTTGCGTACAGTTCGCGCATCCGCCGCATATGCCTTCCCAGGTGACCTTCTTCAATAAAATCGGCCAAAATCGCTTGTTCGAAACCAACGGCGTTCTGGTCGATTCCGAATCGGAAGGCAAGGATTGTGTCGATCAGCCGCTTGGGAAGAACCATATAGCCCACGCGAAGCGATGAGAACAGTAGCTTGTTGAAACTCCCGATGAGGATGACGTTCTCGTTCTTATCTAAATTTTGCAAAACAGAAACCGGATGGCCATCCAACCTAAACTCTCCGTCATAGTCATCCTCGATCACAAAAGCTCCCGTCTCCGCTGCCCAAGATAGAACCTCGAGCCGTCGCTCTGGAGACATCATGACGCCGAGCGGAAACTGATGTGCCGGAGTGACGTAAAGTCCTTTCGCTCTGGGAGCACGCCGCCTACCAGCATGGACGGAGATCCCATGCTCGTCGATTGGCACCGGAACGAGCTTCACCCCAGCATTGCGAAACGCAATCACTGCGCCGAAATAGCCGGGATCTTCCATCCACACCGAGTCTCCAGGCTTCAGCAACGCCCTTGCCAAGATGTCGAGCGCTTGCTGGACCCCAGTGACAATCACGATTTGATCCGCGGTGCAGTTGACGCCCCGCGAAGCTCCAAGGTATTCGGCCAGCGCTTCGCGCAGGGCGGGGTGCCCTCTACCGTCCCGCTGGCGAAGCAGACTCGTTGAGGCTCGTCGCATGCACCTGCTGGCAAGCCTAGCCCAAATGGCCACTGGAAACTCGCTGAGCGCGGGTTCGTGAGAGCGGAACGGCCGAGCGGGATGAAGAAAGGTAAGGCCGGTCAGTGGCGACGGAAGCTTCGCGACAATGGTCAGCAATTTCCTGGCCCGACGAGTATGTTCGGGAAGTTTGTTCACCCAAGTTCCGAAGCCACGCTTACTGCTCAAGAACCCCTCCGAGCGAAGCTGCTCGAAGACCGATACCACAGTCCCCCTCGAAATCTTGTAGAGCGCAGCGAAATCGCGCGAGGCAGGAAGCCTGGTACCAGACTTCAGACGTCCGTCCAGCATTGCCTGGCGAAGCTGTTCATGGAGCCAGCGCGTCAGGCTAATTTGCTTGGGCTTCTCATCGAGAGTCAGCTCAAAGGGGGTAGTTCGTTTCGCCATGTAGGTTCCTCTAAAAGATGGTACAAAAAATCGCATCAAAATGGCTCTGGCATTTGTACCAACAAGTCGCTGATAGTAGGAAGTGGATGGTGTCCTTCCGGCCATCAATCTTATTGTGCGCTGTGAGAGGCTGAACCAATGTCCCGACTGATCTTCGTCAACCTACCCGTCGCCGACCTGGCTGCGTCGATGCGTTTCTACGAGGCGGTCGGGTTCACCAACAACCCGCAATTCACCGACGACACTGCCGCTTGCATGGTGTTGAGCGAGTCAATAAACGTCATGCTGCACACGCACGCCAAGTGGCGCAAATTCACGAGCCGCCCCATCCCGCCCGCAACTTCAAGCGAAGTGATGCTTGCCCTGTCTTGTGACAGTCGCGAGGCAGTCGATGCTATGAACAAGTCGGCTGCCGCGAACGGCGGGAGGGCCGACATCAATCCCGTGCAGGATCTTGGCTTCATGTACAACCGCAGCCTGTCGGATCCCGACGGTCACATCTGGGAGGCGATGTGGATGAACCCGGCGGCTATTCCTTCGACCGATAAAACAAGTTGAGACTGATCCGGCTACCGCGTTTCCCTGGATCTGTCTGGATGATCGCCACGGCTTCGCCCTGCTAACGGCGTTAAGCGAGAAGGCTGAAAAAAAGACGCATGACAAAGCGGCGGGCAGATTGATGTGGAGCCTTACTCTCGTTCTTGCCATGCCGTTGCAGTTTGCCCGCCGCATTCGCGACCGGCACATTAGGTGGCATCGGTGGTCAGGACGGCTTCTGATTGTTCTTGGAACCGTTGTCGGTGCGTCCGCCCTTGTCTTTAGCTACACCACGGCCGTCGGTGGCGCCAACGAAACTACCGCCACAACTCTGTTCTCCGTCCTGTTTCTCATCTTTCTTGGCCTCGGGCTCTGGAACATACGGCATCGCCGTGTTGCGGAGCACCGAGAATGGATGATCCGGGCCTTCGGCGTAGCTCTCGGGATTGCAACCACGCGCCCAATTGTCGGCGCGTTCTTTGCGGCAGGAAGGCTTTCGCCACATGAATTCTTTGGTATTGCGTTCTGGCTTGGATTCAGCCTTACTCTGCTGGGCGCGGAAGCATGGGTTCAGCACTCTCGGGTGAGAGAGGGCGCGTCCTAGTGCCTCTCGCTTGCCGGTGAACGCATCCACTTCTGGTGTACGGGGGCAGGGAGCATTGAACTAAAGGAGGTTAACTAGAGCGTATTTCATAAACACTTGCGTAGCGTGATCCATAAGCAAGCGAGATAGAAGAAGGCGCGGGTAGATTCGTCAATGGATGAGAAATCGGGGCAGGTCACACGAACGAATGAAGGCCGCAACCCGCCGGGCGATCTCGCATATTTTCTGAGAGGCTAGCTGGAATGCTTGCCGAGGCGTTGGACGACCGAAATCAGATGCCGAGGCTCGCTTCACTGCCCGGTTATGTCAATCGACCAGGAGAAATGAACGGATGAGAAGGCTCAAATTGCAAATGCAGGTATCCATCGACGGTATGGTCGGGGCACGAACACAAAGAGATCGTGGGCATTTCAACTGGGATACAGAGGTGAGGCAGTATTCGATTGCCAACGCGGCGAACGTCGACTGTATTCTCCTTGGGCGCAAAACCGCAACGGGTTTCATTCTTCATTGGAAATCGGTAGCCGACAACCCCAAAGATGCTGATTTTGAATTTGGCAAGCTAGTAACAGACATACCCAAGGTTGTCTTCTCAAGAACTCTTCGGAAATCAGAATGGCCGAATGCGACTGTAGTGAATGGCGAGATCGCCGACTCCGTGAATCAACTCAAGAAGCAAAAAGGTAAGGACCTCCTTGTGTATGGCGGAAGTAATTTCGTGGCATCGTTGATCGAGCACAACCTCGTCGATGAGTATCACTTGCTTGTGAATCCGGTCGTGCTCGGAAGCGGCCTAACGATCTTCGGGGGATTGGCAGACACCTTACGTCTGACTCTTGTGACAAACAGGGCATTTGCCTGCGGAACAGTATTGCTCTGCTACGAACCGTTTCGTGACTAGCAATTCAATTATCGGGTGGACTTGTGGGCCAATCTTAGACGAGGGGGTGAAGCAGCACGTGAACACATACTCGGGGCAAATTGAGGGTACGATCACGGCCGCCCGAACACTCTGGGCGCGCCTCCAACGCGCGTTCTAGAGACGACAAAGGAGCATTCAAATGCCAGGAAGTATCGTCGTAACCGAATACATATCCTTTGACGGCGTCATCGAAGATCCAGTTGGTAAAGAGGACTCCGGGCTTGGGAATTGGACGGGGCCATTCAGTCGCGGCCCTGAGGGGGATCGGTTCAAGCTGGACGAACTCCTCAGGGCCTCCGCCCTATTGTTTGGCCGCACGACGTATGACGCCTTTGCCGCAGTGTGGCCCACGGTCAAGGACGAAGCCGGCTTTGCGGCGCGAATGAACAGTCTGCCCAAACATCTCGCGACGCACCGCGGCGGTGCGGACTGGGGGAATACGATCGTGATCCAGGGCGATCTCGTAGGCGCGGCGAAGGCGCCGAAGCAGAATGTAGACGGTGAAATCCTAGTGTACGGTAGCCGCTCTATTGTGCATCAACTCGCACCACACGGCCTAATCGATGAATATCGGCTGCTGATCTATCCGACCGTTTTGGGGCGGGGCAAGAAGCTGTTCCCCGAGAATTGGTCAGCGGTGCTGAAGACAGACGAGGTTCGGACCCTGGGTGGAGGAATCTTGCTGACCCGCTACGGCGCGGGCTAAACAAGCAGGTTCGCGGCCCGGAGTGAGGGCGCATGAAGCCATGGACAGCGATGCTCACAATTGGAGTCGTGACGCTCAGCTCAAGAGTATGGCCCGCGGCAAATTCAAGGTGCAGGTGGCAGCTTGGGCAGCCATACTCAAGAAATATTAAAAACGAGGAGAGACTATGTCACTGGTTACGCACGATGCTCCGGTTTCGTCGAAGAGACTGTGGGCGGGAAGAATCATCAGCGCCCTGGCGGCACTTTTGCTGCTCTTCAGCGGGTCGATGAAGCTGCTGAAGGCGCCAGCCGTGATTGTGGGAATGGCGCACTACGGATATCCGGAGCATCTGATTCTCTGCATTGGAGTGCTTGAGATCGGGTGCACGATCGTTTACCTGATCCCACGCACGGCGATACTGGGCGCAATTCTGATGACGAGCTATTTGGGCGGCGCCACTGCCACGAATGTGCGTCTGGGAGATCCGTCCTTCATCGGACCGGTCCTGGCCGGGGTTTTCGTCTGGGCAGGTCTGTACTTGCGCGATGGGCGGTTGAGTGCGCTCATCCCCGTGCGGAAGTGATGCACATGGGTCTCTGGAAACGACTTACGAATGGTTGTGGTTAGCTACAAATCAACCGGACGGGATTCAGCCATGATCGACTTTCGAACCTACGCCGTATTTGGCGTTGCGGCCTTTGCTGTAATAGCAACCCCGGGCCCCGACATTCTCTACGTGCTCTCGCGATCCATATCCTCTGGTAAGCGAATAGGCTGCATCTCAGCACTTGGGATAGCCACAGGGGAGGTCTTACACACGCTATTTGCAGTGCTCGGGCTGGCTGCTCTAATACAGGCATCTACTGCGGCTTTCCTGGTGTTGAAGTATGTGGGAGCAGTTTATCTCATCTATTTAGGCATAAAAGCAATCCGCGAACACAATCAAATTGATCTTCAAGCGTTAGGAGTAGAGAGAGGTTGGAGAGTGTTCCGGCAAGGCGTTCTCACGAACGTATTCAATCCGAAGGCTGTGTTGTTCTACGTAACCTTTCTTCCCCAGTTCGTGAATCCGATTCACGGACACGCTCAACTCCAGCTTGTTTCGCTGGGCATTACTTTCGCGGTTCTTGACGTAATGTTCTTGCTGGCCTTGGCATGCTGCGCTGGGCAAGTTAATGCTTGGCTCAAACGCAAGCCACAAAACACGGAACGGTCCAGGTTAGCTATTGGCACGTTGCTGGTGGGATTGGGACTACGGCTTGCTTTTGCCGAGAGGAATTAGTGGACGAGTGATGAGCAGCGCAAGTTGTGAAGACTGGGGCGAGGCGCGTCGTTCCTTCCTGGAGAAACGGCGGCCCCGAGCGGAAGGGTGTAGTAGGAACCATTCTTGCGGCTCTGAATTGGATCGCACCGCGACCTGTGTTGCACGCGCATCTTGGGTCTTGATGCACGCCGGCCTCGGCAAACGTGTAATGTTCGGGTCCGACCAGATCTACTGGCCAGAAGCCATCGGCATGGCCGTCGAAGGAGTCGACTCAGGCCACCTTCCTGACGCCTTCGGAAAGCAAGACATCTTCGATGGCAACGCGAGCCGCTTCTTCCGGCTTGAGCAGGTCGGCGTTGCGACATCATGTGGTCCGAGTACGAACAGAAGCATGGCCGCGTCAGTGCAAGATGTCCCTTTGACCGGTGCAGCTTCTTTGATGGCAGCCGAAATGGGACGGTGTGAGATCGGGAGCTGAGCTACACATCAGAGATGAGCCTTGCTAACCGGCAGGCTGTCGTTTCAGTCCAAGTGTCGTGGAAACCAGGAGGAATAGATGAGGACGGCCGGCAAGCTGATTGTCACGATAATACTTGCGACCGCGCTGGCTCGCAAAGGTGAATAATGCGGATCGCTCGAAACGATTACGAATGGATCCCGGAATGGTGTAAACGATGAACTCTGCTCAATCACGACAACGTCCGGCGCTTCGGACCTATCACGTGATTCTGTTGGGGGCGCTATGCTTAGGCACGTGGGATCTGCTGTTCGCGCGAATCTACTGGAACTCCGAAGGAGTGACCCTCGTTCGGGTCCTGCAGTCCGTCGCTAGCGGGATTTATGGCAAAGCGAGTCGCTACGGCGGCGCGAAGACGGCAATCGTGGGAGCTGTGTGTCACTATTTCATCGCTCTTTGCATGGTCCTCGCCTATTTTCTTGTTAGCCGGCGGGCCGGTCTGCTGCTCCGCTGGCCTGTCCCCCTTGGGTTGACTTACGGCGTTTTTCTTTATTTCTTCATGAATCTTGTGGTGCTCCCGCTCTCCGCTATCGGCCACCCGGCGTTTGGCGATCACAGTTGGATGGCCTGGAGCATTGGCATGCACGCGCTCTTTGGTGTGTTTTGCGCGCTGATAGCGTGTTCACGGTACGTGTCACCCATGGTGCTTGAAGGCTAGAACGTAGTTTAACCAGAAAAGTCAAATGCGACCGCTGGAACAGGCCGACCTTAGCGGCAAAACAGAGACGCCGGGAGCGCCAAAACCTGTGCGAACGCGAATTGTACGGGTGGCTCGGAATGATTACGAATGGATCCGGCTAGTTACAAATCAACCGACGAGGTTTAATGCGCATAATCGCTTACGATCGTTTTCGACCGGGTGTGACCATGGAGCAAATCACTCCCTACCTGACAGAAGAAGTTTCGAACGTATGGCGGCTGTGGAAGGCGGGCATCGTGCGGGAGAACTACGCCCGCGCCGACGAACCGGGAGTTGTCATCGTTTTCGAAGTGCCTGACGTCAAGACTGCAAAGGTTTACACGGATGACTTTCCTCTCAGTAAGGCCGGATTGCTGGAATGGAGTTTTATCGCACTGCAGGTACCATTGCCCATCGAAACTCTGTTCCAGGAAGCGTCGATCTCAATCCTCCCTATGATCGGACGCTTAAGCCAACGAAGGGGGTGTCGCAGTGAAACACGCCCTTGGGATTGAGGTGCCAGAGACGCTCGTGGAGATCTGCACTCCTTCCTCTTGTGCGCTTCTCATATACGACATGCAGGTAGGCGTTGTGCCACAGATCAGCGAAGGGCGGGAAATTCTCGATCGCTGCAAGCAGATTCTGGATGCTGCACGTCGCGGCGGATTCCGAATCTTCTTCACCCGCCATTTCTATCTGCCAAACCAGGCGGCGGGGTCAGGCCAATTGCGGAGAGCGATGGTGTGGCAACGAAAGGATGATCCAGCCGATACCACGCCTTTTATTTCCGCAGGGCTCGAAGCGCTGGGAAATCGTTGCGGAACTCGCCCCACGGGAGGGAGAAGTAATTATTGACAAAATCACCATGCACTTACGGACTTTGTTTACAAGTCTCGGAGTATCACAGAGGGGCAAGATTCCGAGCGAACATCTTCCAACTTGCGGTTGGCCGACTACTTGCCCACAATGCGACAGGCGGTCATGATCGTGTCTTACTACTCTCTCCGCCACAAACGTACCGCAGCGACTGAGGGCCGTGTGTAGCCGGGTGGATCGGACCGTCAATACCGTCCGCAAGAGTTCCGGACTCCAGTCTAAGACAGAGCTGCGACATGGCGAATTACGGCCACTCCAAGGACGGCCGGTAAACCGATTCGCTATCCTCGGCGAGAGGCATCTACCCCTACATTCAAAGAGATCTCGCGGGCTCCTTTCAGTGCCGCGGACCACCACAGCAGTTCATCAATCATGGCTTCCGCCGATCCATCCATCTCGGCCAGGGCCGCTGCCACGTTTGCTCCCTGGAAGCGTGACATAACGGTCCTGCCGGGGATGTGCACTGCGCGTCGTATCGGTGCCATCTGCAGTTCGATTGCGATTTCCCGAAGTTGCTGGACGCTGCGAACACCACCCTGGCCCCCGTAGCCGACAAAGGCGACCGGCTTGCGATTCCATTCCGGATAGACCCAGTCAAGCGCGTTCTTGAGGACCGCGGCTGGACCATAGTTGTATTCCGCTGTCACGATGATGAATCCTGCAGAGGCTCCAATCTCCGCCGTCCATCGCTGGACGACCTCGTTTTGATAGGGAGCACGTCCTGGCATGGCCGGCGGAAGGACTTCATCAAAGAATGGCATCGGATAATCGCGCAGATCAAGCAGCCGCGAATCGATCCCGTCGCGCTTTCGGAGATGGTTCAAGATCCAGTCTGCGGCGATTTCCGAAAACCGCCCTGTGCGGGTGCTTCCGACGATTACCGGGATTGTGGTCAACGCGTGGCCCTCCTTAATTCTAGATTCCTATCGAGAAGGTACTTACTATCGAGAAGCACCTTCACAATAGTATGCATGCTAGAATTGCGCAAGAAGGCACATGGATGTCAGAAGCTGACAAGAGTGTTCGCGTCCCCAGGAGAGAACAGTGTCCCGGCGTGCGCGGGATCTTAAATCTCGTGGGCAACAAGTGGAGCGTCCTTGTAGTCAAGGTACTCAACGAACACCCACTGCGATTTAACGAACTCAGTCGGCGCGTCGAGGGGATCTCGCAGCGCATGCTCACGCTCACCTTGCGTGGTCTTGAGCGCGACGGCTTGATCACAAGAACGGTTGAGCCGACAGTGCCGCCGAGAGTCCATTATGAACTCAGCCCTCTTGGGCGCACACTTCTGGACCCGGTATGTGCACTCGCGGCTTGGGCGTACAGGAATTATCCGCAAATCTTGCGGAACCACGAGAGATTCGACAAATCCCAGAAGAAGCCGATTACTGGTATTCCCCGCTAGTCCACAGCAAAATCCCTTGTCAAAGGAGCAGATAGCTTTTCAAATTCAACAACATCTAAAGGCTTCGCGAGTGTGCGCCTTTTCCCCAAAGCGCCCCTCCAACATGCTCGCCAGTGAATCATGTAAGGAGCGGTCGGCCGCCCCAGCAGCTAAACCGACTGTGAGAACCGCGCCTCCCGGAATTCCCCGAGCTTCGCGGCAGCCTTGAATTGCTCTCGGAGCTTCCGGGTCCAACACTTCCGCGGCTTCGATTCGCTTCGTGAGAAAGCGAATCCGCCCATCGATCTGCCGCAGCCGCCGCTTGCCGTACTGATAGTCGGCGTTTTCACTGCG
>WNFI01409213.1_pt1 | contig 34477 bp, 22 predicted proteins | sample 5400471 | NCBI WGS metagenome assembly WNFI01 (sample SAMN13153348, study PRJNA577476) | soil metagenome | isolation source: 100 cm saprolite on Douglas fir-dominated hillslope | place: USA:California | collected 2013-09-17 | reverse complement strand
CGCCGTCGGCGGCGGGGTCGACCCCGATGCGGCCGCCCATCATCTCGGCGAGGCGGCGGGAGATGGCCAGACCGAGTCCCGTTCCCCCGTAGCGCCGCGTGGTCGAGCTGTCGCCCTGGCTGAACGGCTTGAACAGCCGCGCCAGCGTCTCCGGGGGAATGCCGACGCCGGTGTCGATCACCGAGAACTGCACGACCACCTCGTCGTCCCACTCCTCGGCGACGCTCACCCGCGCCACCACCTCGCCGCGGTCCGTGAACTTGACGGCGTTCGCGAGCAGGTTGTTGAGGATCTGGGCGATCCGCCCGGGATCCCCCCGCAGCGCGCGCGGAACGTTCGGATCCGCGGAGACCGCGAGATCGAGGCCCTTGCTGGTCGCGCGCTCGGCGAAGCCCGCCACCGAATCCTCGATCGCGATCACGGGGTCGAGCGCGATCGCTTCAAGCTCCAGCCGTCCCGCCTCGATCTTCGAGAAGTCCAGGATGTCGTTGATGAGGTCGAGCAGGGCGCGGCCGGAGTCCCGGATCATCTCCGCGTACTCGCGCTGCTGGCGGTCGAGGCGCGTGTCGATGAGCAGCCGCGTCATCCCCATCACCCCGTTCAGGGGCGTGCGGATCTCGTGGCTCATGTTGGCCAGGAACTCGGACTTGAGCCGCGAGCCCTCCCGCGCCGCTTCGCGCGCCCGCACCAGCACGTCGATGTTCTGCACCACCACCACCACGCCGTCCACGCGGCGGCCGGAGTGCCGCCACGGGTGCATGGTCCAGCGGATGTAGACCTTCGATCCGTCCGCGAGAGGGAAGGGCTCTTCCCGCCGCGTGACCACCTTTCCCTCGAGGGCCTGGCGCAGCGCGTCGCGGTAGGCCTCGGGCAGGCCGGGAAACAGCTCGTCGTGGCGCCGCCCCAGCAGCGATTGCCCGCGCAGCCGCCAGTACATCAGCCAGCGCTCGCTGTGGGCGACGTAGCGCAGGTCGCGGTCGAGGATGGCCATGGCCACCGGGGCGTGGCTCACGATGCTGCGGAGCTGCTCGCGCTCGCTCTCGATGGCCAGTTCCGCGAGCTTGCGATCGGTGATGTCCTGGGCCGTGCCCGCCAGGCGCAGGACCTGGCCGCCCGCGCCCACGATGGCCTGCGCGCGCACGTGCAGATGCCGCACCACGCCGTCCGCGCGCTGGATCCGGTGGTCGATATCGAGCGCCCGGCCCTCTTCCGCCGAACGACGGGCGGCCTCGCTCAGCACCGGCCGGTCCTCTGGATGGACCAGCCCCAGGAAGGCGGCGCGGGTGTGGGCGAAGGCCTCGGGATCGACGCCGAGGATCGCGTACAGCTCGGGAGAGCAGGTCACGCGGTCCGCGCCCAGCGGCCATTCCCAGCTCCCCATGTGCGCGATCCCCTGCGCCACCTCGAGCTGCTGCTCGCGGTCCTGGAGCGACGCGGCCAGACGCTCCTTCTCCGCCAGGGACTGGGCCAGCTCCCGCGTGCGGGACCGCACCTGGCGGCGGAGCACGCGGTTCCAGACGATCGTGGCCCCGCCGATGCCCACGACGGCGGCGAGGCCCAGGGTGAGCGGCAACGCGAAATCGCGCCAGGTCCGGGGCCCCGGCGCGATCACGAGGTGCTGCTCCACCAGGTGATTGAACCGCCCCGTCTCGTGCAGGCGGTTCAGCGCCTCGCCCACCCAGGAGAACTGCGGGCCGCGCCCTTTCGCCGTCGCCAGCGCGTAGGGCACGGAGCGCAGGGGCAGCTCGACCAGGTCGTCCAGTCCCAGGTCGCGGGCGGCCGCGCGCAGGGCGAGCCCGTTGCCGGCGGCGCCCGCCACCTTGCGGTCGCGCACGGCGCGCAACGCGTCCGAGAGGTTTTCGGCGGGCACCATCTCCGGCCGGCGGCTCGCGTCCAGCTCGGTGAGGAGGGTGAAGGTCAGCGTCCCCGGGGACACGGCGACGCGGACGCCCGCCAGCTCCTCGATGGCGCGCGGAGCGTGCGCGCGATCCGTGAAGACGACCTCCTGCTGGAAAGTCCAGGTCTGGGCGACCAGGTCGTACCGCTGGGCGCGCTCCTCGGTGAGGGGCAGGCTGACGAGGTCCACCCGTCCGGCGTCGAGGTCCCGCAGCACGGACCACCAGTCCTGCAGGCGGACGTCGACGCCCACGCCGGCCTCGCGACCGAGGGCACGGATCAGCTCGACGTTGAACCCGTGGGGCTCACCGTGCCCATCGACGTACTCGTAGGGCGCGAACGTCGCGTCGCCGCCGTAGACGACGACGGACGGGTCGATCGAGGGCTCGGGCGCCCCCACGGAGGCGCCCAGGGCGAGGACGCAGACGACGATGGTGAGGGCGTCCCGGAGCCGCTCGAGGGCGGAGGGCTGCACCACGCGGACCTCGCGCACGCGGCGGGCCCCGGCCGCGCGCGCGGCCTCCGTGGAGAGGGCGTCCGTCAGCACGAGGTCCGCCACCTTCGCGAGACGCTTCCACTCGCGCGGCGTGGCCAGGAGCCCGGTCTCGACCAGGATCTCGTCGCCACGGAGGCTGCGCAGGAACACGGACGCGAAGGGCAGCACCGTGGGCGAATGCGACAGGAACAAGACGATGCTGCCCGCGGGGAGGGCCGCGACCGCCCGGCGGTCGGGCTCCGCGACTTCCAGGGTGACGACCTCCACCGACGCACCCGGCGAGAGCGCGCGCACCGCCGCCACGTGATACGGAAGCACGAGGGTCAGCGCGCCCGCCACGCGCCCGGGCTCGCGCGCGACGTCTTCGACCGTGCAGGCGGTGGCGGGGATGCCCAGGAGCTGCTTGAGCTCGTGCACGAGCAGCTCTCCCATCTCCGGCGAGGGATCCACCACGACCACGCGGTCGGGTGGCGAGGCGGCCAGCCAGCGCTCGACGGCCGCGCGGATGTCCGCCCCGGAAAACCCCTTGCGGAAAGCCGCATGCAGCGCGAGCCGGATCATCTCGTCGAGGCCCTTGGCCTCGGGCAACGCGCTGACTCCCGCCCGGCGGACGAACACCCCCGAGCCGCGCTGCAGCTCGACGTGGCCCGCCTCTTCCAGGTCCTGGTACGCGGCGGAGACGGTGTTGTGGTGGACCTTGAGGCGGCGGGCCAGCGAGCGCACGCTGGGCAGCCGCTGGCCATGGGCGAGGCTGCCGTCGAGGATCTTCAGCTCGAGCTGGGTGACGAGCTGGTCGCGGATGGGGACGCCGCCGCGGCGATTGAGGACGATGTCCAGCGCCATCCCGGCCGACCTCCGGACCCACCCCGCCCTTCGCGCGAAATATGAAATCCGCACGCGCTGCGCACCTGATTGACGAGGTGCGCGGATTATGCCACCGTTCGCGACGCCCCACTTGGACGACAGCGTCCCCACCCTTCGCCACCCGCCGGCGCCCCGGAACCGGGTGGCGGCCGCCCTCCGCCGGCGCCCCTGGCTCACCCGTATCGTGTTCTACACGCTCGTGATCCTCGTCGCCGTGCCCTTCGCCTTCTCGGAAGTCCTGTTGCGCGGCGCGGCCCAGCCGGCGTCGCCGCCAGGGCCCGGCTACGTCCTGGGCTCGGTGACCTCGGAGGGCCTCCGGCTCCGGACCTGGACCCGCTGGGGCCGGGAAGATCGGCCGGCGGTCGTGATCGTGCACGGACTGGGCGATTCGCTCGAGAGCTACGTCGACCGCGCGGACGGCTTGAATCGCCGCGGGCACACCGTTCTCCTCGTGGACCTGCGCGCCCATGGCGCCAGCGAGGGGAGATACACGACACTGGGGGGACGCGAACGCGAGGATGTGCGGGCGGCCATGGATGCCCTGCGGAAGGCCGGCCGCGCCCCAGCGGGGCTGATCCTGATGGGCCACTCGATGGGCGCGGTCGCGGTCTTGCGGGCGGCGGCCGGCCAACCCGACGTCCGCGCCGTGATCGTCGAGGCGCCGTACGACAACTACCGCGCGAACGTCTCCCACCACGCTTGGCTGCTCTATCGCATGCCGGGATGGCTGCCGATCATCCCGATCACCATCGCCATGGCGGAGTGGCGCGCGGGGTTCCGCGCGGAGGACGTGGACGCGGTGAAGGCCTCGGCCGCCTTCAGTGCCCCCCTGCTGGCCATCGCGGACGGAGCCGATCTGCGCATGCCGGAGGCCGTGGTGCGCCGGGTCGCCGACGCGCACGCGGGGCCGCATCAGGTCTGGGTGGCCCCCGGCGCCGAGCACGTCGGCGCCGTCCTCCATCCCGATTACTGGCGGGTGGTGCTCACCTTCCTCGACGCCGCCGGCGTCTGAGCCGGACGCGGCGCCGCCGGCGCGCGGCCCGCCAGCTCGTCCGCGGTCACGAACTGCGGCTCGATGTCCACGGGTACGCCCTGGAGGCGGTCGAGCACGCGCTGCACCTCGGGACGGACCACCGCGCGCTTGGTGAGCATCTCCTTGGCCGCCGCGTAATCGCCCGCCGCCTGCACGGTCATGATCTCGCGCGTCAGGGCCGCCACCGCGTCCTTGACCCGCGCCGGCACCACCGTGAAGGTACCGTCGGGGCCGACCTTGAACGCGCCCGCGTCGATCAGGGTGTTGAGCTGGAGCGCGATACCCTTGCCGTGCGCCTCCGTCAGGCCGAAGCGGATGGAGCGGAAGGTGGAGGCGAGGAAGGTCGTGTACATCGTCCGCGCCAGATCTCTCCCCAGCGTGCCCTTGTCGACCAGGTACTGCAGCGCCCAGAGGCCGGAGATGTCCGCCTTGGCCTCCTCCAGCGCGCTGTAGGTCTCTTTCAGCTCCTGACGGACGGTGGTCGCGCGGCCGCCGAGGGTGATGTTGTGCGGCCCCAGGCCGTGCATCAGCTCGTGCATGAGGATGTGCGTGAAGAACGCGTCGAACGACACGTCCTTGCCGTCGGCCAGGGGCAGGGCGACGCGCGCGACGGGCCGCAGGGCCTTGTCGAACTTGGCCTCCTGCATGTTCTTCAGCATGACGCGCTTCGAGCCCTTCTCCTGCACCACCCGCTCGTCGTTGGGAAGGTTGTAGGCGGCCGTCTGCACGCCGCGGTTGCCGTCGCCGGCGGCGAAGACCACGTTCACGACACGGATCGGCGAGAGCGCGCCCAGGCTCGGATTGCGCAGGCCGGGATCGATGGGCAGGTGGTTCTCGATGTCCTGCAGCTCGGCGCCGAAGCGCGCCAGCTTCGCCGTCTCCGCGTCGTCGCGCACGGCGATGAAGGCCTCGAAAGCGGCCTTGGCGTTGAACCACTCGTCCTCGTAGACCTCGTAGGGGCCGATGGTGGGCTCGACGGACGCGTCCAGCTCCATCCAGGCCACGTCGGAGTCGTAGTAGTCGTTGGACACGAAGGCGGCCGCGCGCCGGGTCAGGAAATTCTTCAGCGTGGGCTGCTGGGTGAGGGCCGCCGCTTCGCGCAGCAGCTCGGCCGCGCGCGCGAGCTCGCCCTGGTACTCGAGGCTGTACGGCACCGCGACCAGCGCGCCGTCGGGCCTCCGCCGGATGGTCGTGAAGAACCCTCGCGCCCCCGCCTGCTCCGCCTCCGGCCGCGACTTCATCCAGGCCTCGACCTCGTCCTTGGTCGCGCCCGCCGGATAGAAGTTGCCCGCTTCGGGCTTGCTCGGCACGCCGGGCAGGAAGGTTGCGTTGTGATCGAGGCGCGACCACGGGCCCTTGTTGATCATGAAGTAGTGGAGACGCGCCCGACCCAGCGGCGTGGTGTCGCCGACGAGCTGCATCAGCAGGGCCTCGCTGCCCGCCCAGGACTGCCGCAGGAAGAGCGGGTCCATGAGGCGCGCCGCCTCCACCAGCTTGGCCAGGGCCTGCCGCTCGCCCGCGGGCAGTTTCGAGATGTCCGTGCCGATGGCCACGGGCGCGAAGCGAGCGGCCATGGTGGCGAGCCGGGCGGCGTCGGGCAGCGGGGCGGCCGCCCGCTCTTCGCTGGAGACGGCCGAAGGAAGAATGACGGCGAGCAGGGCGAGTGGCGCGAGCCGGGCGCGAGTCCAGAAGGTGAGGGTCACGCGTAAATCATCCCTTTGCCGCCGCGAGACTGTCAACGAATCGGCGCCGATTGACCTCGGCCCCCGCCGCGCGTAGCGTGGACGGCGGCGAAGTCGCGAGCATGGCCACCTGTCCCACTTGCGCTCACCTGGCCGCCGAAGGGCAGCGGTTCTGCCCGTCGTGCGGGACGGCCCTGGACGTCGACTTCGACCGCGTGCCGACGGGCACCGCACCCCGCCCCTACTCGCGAGCGGACAGGCTTCCGTCGCCTGCGCCACGCACGCCCGCATCCCGCGCGGGATCGCGCTCACCGCTGTCCCCTTCCCGCTTGCCGGCCGCCGGCTCCCCCGCCGGGCAGAGCGGCACCGGCACCGCCACCGCCCCGCCGCCTCCTCGCTTCTTGCCCGGCGCGTTGTTCGCGGATCGGTATCGGATCGTCGCTTTGCTCGGTCGTGGCGGCATGGGCGAGGTCTATCGCGCGGACGACCTGCGGCTGGGCCAGCCCGTGGCCCTCAAGTTCCTTCCCGAAGCGCTCGCCGACGACGCCGGCCGTCTCGATCGCCTGTACAACGAGGTGCGCACCGCGCGCCAGATCGCCCACCCGGCAGTGTGCCGCGTCTACGACATCGGCGAAGCGGAGGGGCAGCACTTCCTGTCCATGGAGTTCGTGGACGGCGAGGACCTCGCGTCCCTCCTCCGTCGCATCGGCCGCCTTCCTCAGGACAAGGCCATCGAGATCGCGCGCCAGGTCTGTGCGGGCCTGGGCGCCGCGCACGACAAGGGCGTGCTCCACCGCGACCTCAAGCCCGAGAACATCATGCTCGACGGGCGGGGCAAGGCGCGCATCACCGACTTCGGCCTGGCCGGGCTGGCCGTGAGCATCCACGGCGACGACGTCCGCTCGGGCACGCCCGCCTACATGTCGCCGGAGCAGCTCGCAGGGCGCGAGGTGACCACGGCCAGCGACGTCTATGCGCTCGGGCTCGTACTCTACGAGGTCTTCACGGGGCGCAAGCCCTTCGCGGGACGCACGCTCGCCGAGATCACGCGGCAGCACAACGAAGGCACGCCGGTCAGCCCGTCGCAGATCGTGGGCGAGATCGACCCCGCGGTCGAGCGCGCGATCCTGCATTGCCTGGAACCGGACCCGCGACAGCGGCCGCACTCCGCGCTGGCCGTGGCCGCCGCCCTGCCCGGCGGTGATCCCCTCGCCGCCGCCCTCGCCGCGGGCGAGACGCCTTCGCCGGAGCTGGTCGCGGCGTCGGGGGCGCTGGAAGGCGTGTCGCCGATCGTGGCCTGGACCCTCCTCGCCGCCGTCACCCTGACCGTCGCTTTCGCGCTCATCGCCGTGCGCCGCGTGCAGATCAGCGGTTACGTGCCGCTCGACAAGCCGCCGCAGGCGCTCGAAGACCGCGCGCACGAGGTGCTGAGCACGCTGGGGTTCACGGCCAGGGCGGAAGACTCGGCGGTCGGGTTCTCGTTGGACTCGGATTACCTGCGGTACATCGAGGCCCGCCTGACGACGCCCGACCGCTGGAACGTGCTGCGCAACGACCGGCCGGCGCTGGTGCGCTTCTACTATCGGCAGAGTGACCGTCCGCTCGTCTCCACGAGCCACAACAGCCGCGTGTACTTCACCAACCCGCCCATCACTCTGTCGGGGATGGCGGGCGTGGAGCTCGATCTGCAGGGGCGCCTCGTCGGCTTCTACGCGACGCCGCCGCAGCGCGAAGACGAGGGTCCGGCCGCGCCCCCCGTCGATTGGTCTCCCCTGTTCACGCAGGCGCGCGTCGACGTCGCGCGCTTCAAGCCCGTGGCGCCGCGCTGGACGCCTCCCTTCCACACGGACGCGCGCGCGGCCTGGGCCGGCACGGACGCCGCCCGTCCCGACTTGCCGCTGCGCATCGAGGCCGGCGCCTACCGCGGCCAGCCGGTCTTCTTCCAGATGGTGTGGGAGTGGACGCGCCCCGAGCGCATGGAGGCGGCGACCGTACGGCCGGGCCAGACCGCGGCCAACCGCGTCGGCCTCGCCATCGTCATCGTCGTCGCCGCCACCGCGCTCCTGCTCGCTCGGCACGTGGCCGAGATCGGGGGTGAGCTGATCTTGATCATTCGCGGCCTCGGGGTGTGCGTCCTGGTGGCGGCGGTGGTGTGGATCCTCTACCTCGCCCTCGAGCCCTACATCCGGCGGCACTGGCCGGACATGCTGGTGTCCTGGACCCGTCTTCTGGGCGGGCGGTGGAAGGATCCCCTGGTCGGGCGCGACGTCCTCCTGGGGACGGCAGTGGGCGCGCTCGTCGCCATGGTCATACCCTTCGTGCGGACGATCGTGCTGAGGTGGTTCGGCCTGCCGCCCTTGGCTCCGTACGGCGACGTCCTGGACGTCACCCTGGGCCTGCGCAACCTGTTCACGAGCGTGGTCGACATCACGGTGGGAACCCTCGCCTACGCCATGCTCCTCGTCCTCATCCTGCTGGTGTTCCGGCTCGTCCTGCCCCGCGACGGGCTGGCCGCGATCGCCTTCATGGTGACGCTGAGCCTGCCCTCGGCGATCCAGTCACCCCTGCCCTTCGCGCCTGCCCTCATCCTGAATGTCCTCGGCATCGGCGCTCCCCTGTATTTCGTCCTGCGCCAGGGTGTGCTGGTGACCGTCGTCGCGATGTTCGTCGCCAACCTGCTGAGCGCGATGCCGGTGCCGCCGTCGCTGGGTCACTGGGCGGCGAACGGGATGGTGGCCGCGCTGATCGTGGTGTCGTCGCTCGCGCTCTACGGCGCCCGCACGGCGCAGCGCGCGCACGCGCGGGCGTGACTTTCGTTCCGGAACGAAAACGCGTCATCCCTGACACGCCCACACCGCGTCACGCTGACCGGCTCACGGCGAAACATCGCTAGATTTCGAGGACCTTCGGCACGCGCGTGAGGTTGCGCGAGCCGCTGCGAGTCACCAGCGCCACGTCCTCGATGCGCACGCCCCCGAGGCCGAGGTAGTAGAGGCCGGGCTCGACCGTCACGACGTGGCCGGCGCGCAGGATCGAAGGCCGGGCTGAGATCGAAGGCGGCTCGTGGATCTCCAGGCCGAGCCCGTGGCCGGTGCCGTGGAAGAATCCCTGCATGCGGCCGTCGCGCATCCCCGTGGGATAGCCGCTCGCGGTGAAGAGGTCCTGGATCTCGCAGTGGATGGCCTGCCCGCTCGCCCCGGGCCGCAAGCGCCGGTGGCCGAGGCGCACGCCTTCGTTCACGAGCGCATAGACCTCCCGGAGGCGCTCGGAAGCGCGGCCACGCACGACCGTGCGCGTGAGGTCGCCGAAGTAGCCCGTGCGCTCGGAGCGCGGGAAGATGTCCATCACGACGGGGGTGTGGGCGCGGATGGGCCCGTGCCCTTCTTCGTGGGGGTCGACGGCTTGATCGCCCGGGGCGCAGATCGTGTGGGCGGGGACGCAGCCGAGCGCCATGATGCGTTCGTTGACGGCGGAGCGCAGGTCTTCGGCGGTGAAGCGCCGGCCCTCGCGGCGCAGCCACCCGTCGCGGCCGATGCGCGTCGCGCGCAGCGCGGCGAGCCCCGCCTCCAATCCCGCCTCCGCGGCGCGCAACGCCGCCGTGATGGCGCGGACCTCGTCCGGCCGCTTCTTCTCGCGCCCCGGCCAGAAGGGATCCGGCCCCACTTCCAGGCGAACCCCCCGCGCGTCCAGATCCATGGCCAGCCCGAGGGAGAAGCTGCGCGGCACCTCCACCTGCCGGAGGCCGAGCCCGCGCAGGGCGCGCGCGATCACCGCCGCCGGCGTCGCCTTACCGCCCGCGGCCTCCTCCGCCTTCGCCGCCGCCGACCACGAACGCACCTCGTCCACGCGGGCCTGCGCCCGCGCGCGGTCCATCTCGAGGTCGCTCATCACGAGGATGCGCCGGCGGCCTCTCTGGATGAACAGGAAGGGGTCCGGTGCGAAGAAGGCGGTCGGATAGAGGATGTCCGCGTCCGTCTCGGAAGCGGCGTAGAGCAGCCGCGCGAGAGGACGCCGGGCCGGGCTCATGGGGTGCTCAGGATGGGGGCGAGGCCGCGCGCTCGTGCGCACGGCCGTCGAGCATGGGAAGGAGGGACAGGCCGCAGATCGCGCCCAGGACCTGGAAGCCGGACCGCCAGTAGTGCCGCGGCTCCAGCGACTCGGCCGCCGCCATCATCAAGAAGAAGCCCATCAGCGGCAGCAGGCGGCGGTCGTGCACGCGCAGCCAGTGCATCAGCGTGACGACGGTGGAGGCGACGAAGATGCCCGCGACGAGCTGCGTCACGGCGCGGCCTCGACCTCCACCAGGCAGTCGTAGAACGTCGCGCCCCCGCCCATGTCCGTCAACTCCTGGCTGGTCACGGCGTTCGCGTTGCGGCCGCCGGGCGAGAGCTTGGGCCACCAGATGGACAGGCCGACGGCCACCCCGGGCCGCGCGGCATCGGACACCTCGGCCCGGGCCACGAACGACCCCCGATCGTTGAACACGCGCACGGGCATTCCATCCTCGATGGCCCGCGGCGCCGCGTCCTCCGGGTGGACGAAGACGATGGGCTCGCTCTCGCGCCGCATCAGCGTGGGCTGCGCGGAGAACGTCGAGTTCAGGAAATGGTGAGCGGGCGGGGAGATGAAGGCGAGCGGGTAACGCCGGGCGCGCTCGGGATTGCTGCGCGGGTTCTCGCGTGGCGGGATGTAGTCGGGCACGGGATCGAGCCCCTCCTGCGCGACGCGCTCGGAGAAGAGCTCGCACTTCCCGGACGGCGTGGGGAACCCGCCCTGCGCGAACGGCGCGTAGGGATCGGGCACGCTCAGGCGGAGCGTCCCTTCCCGCTCGAGGTCCTCGAAGGAGAGGCCGGCCAGGTGCGGATGCTCCCAGCGCAGCGCCTGCCGCGCCATCTCTTCGTCGGACTCGCGCAAGGCCGGATGATCGAGGCCCATGCGCGCGGCCAGCAATCGGAACACGTCCGTGTTGGCCTTCGACTCGCCGAGGGGCGCGATGGCCGGCCGGTTCAGGCTCAGGTAGAGATGGCCGTACGACTTGTGGATGTCGTACTGCTCGAGCGTGGTCGGCGCGGGCAGGACGACGTCGGCGTAGTCGACGGTGTCGGTCTGGAAGAGGTCGTGGACCACCGTGAAGAGGTCCTCGCGCGCGAAACCCTCGCGGACCTTCTCGCTCTCCGGCGCCACCGCCAGCGGGTTCGAGTTGTAGACGAACACGGCCTTCACGGGCGGAGCGAGCGCGGGGTCGAGCAGGATCCGGCCGATCTGGCTCATGTTGAGCAGGCGCGTGCCCGCTGGCGCGAGGTCGGGGCGCTCCAGGGCGGGAGCGTTGGTCGGGAACGTGCCCGAGCAGGACAACAGGATGCCGCCCCCGGGATGGCGCCAGGCCCCGGTCACCGCGGGCAGGCAGGCGATCGTGCGCACGGCCATGCCCGCGCCCGCGTGACGGTTGAGCCCATAGTTCAAGCGGATCGCGACCGGCTGCCGGGTGGCGCACTCGCGCGCCAGCCACTCGACGTCGGCCGCGGCCAGCCCCGTCGTCTCCGCCACGCGCGCCGGGTTCCACTCGCGCACGCGCTCGCGCAGGGCCTCGGCGCCAATCGTATGGCGCTCGAGGTAGTCGCGATCCTCCAGGCCGTCGCGAAAGACGACGTGCATGAGCCCGAGGGCGAGGGCACCGTCCGTGCCCGGCATGAGCGCGAGGTGGCGGTCGGACTTCTCCGCGGTGCGCGAGCGGAAGGGGTCGATGGTCACGAGCGTCGCCCCGCGCCGCCGCGCCTCCTCGACGAACGGCCAGAGGTGGACGTTGGAGCTCACGATGTTCGCGCCCCAGGCCACGATGAAGCGCGAGTGGACCACCGCCTCCGGATCGAACCCCATGGCCTTGCCCAGCGTCATCTCGAGACCCTTGAACCCCGCGCTGGCACAGATCGTCCGGTCCAGGCGGCTGGCCCCCAGCGCGTGGAAGAAGCGACGGTCCATGCTGCCGTAGGAGAGGAGGCCCATGTTGCCGGCGTACGAGTAGGGCAGGATGGCCTCCGCGCCGTGCTGCGCCACCACGCCGCGCAAGCGGTCGGCGATGAGGTCCACGGCCTCGTCCCATGAGATGCGAGCGAAGCGGCCCTCGCCCTTGCGTCCCACGCGCTTCATCGGATGCAGGATGCGGTCGGGGCTGTAGACCCGCTCCAGGTAGTGATTCACCTTCACGCAGAGGAAACCCTGCGTGAAGCGGTGGTCGGGGTCGCCGCCGATGCCGACGGCGCGGCCGTTCTCGACGTCTACCGTCATGACGCAGGTGTCCGGGCAGTCGTGCGGACAGACGACCTTGAGCGTGCGGCGTCCGGCGGCTCCCGTCACGACCTCGGCGCTCATCGCGCGCCCTCCGGCCGGATCGGCGTCGGCTTCCCGCTCCCGTCCACCGCCACCAGCACCACTTCCGCCTCCGTCACCTTCACCTTCTCTCCGTGGCCGGCGCCCCACCGCTCCGCCTCCACGCTCACGCGCACGGTGATCGACGTGCGGCCGACGCGCACCGTGTCCGTGTAGAAGCTCACGATGTCGCCCAGGAACACGGGCTCGTGGAACTCGACCTCGCGCATGGCCTTGGTGACGTAGCGGTGGGCCGCGTGCTTGCGCGCCTCCACCGCGGAGGCAAGGTCGACGTTCGACAGGATCACACCTCCGAAGATGGTGCCCAGCGCGTTCGTGTCCTTGGGCAGCAGCAGCACCTTGATGGCGGGGATGCGCTCGTCCGGCATGAGCCAATATACTCCGCCCTCGCGTCGTCCTCGCCATGGATGCCCCTGCGCCGGCCCCTCCCGATGCCCCGCCATCGCGCGTCCCGCGCGTCTGGGCCAACGTGCTCACGGCGGTGGTCTCGGTCGTCCTCACGCTGGCCGCCGTGGAGGCGGCGGTGCGGATCGCCGTGCGTCAGGCCGACGAATCCGTGTCGACGCAGTACACCGAGGCCGACCCCGTGCGGGGCTGGCGCCACCGGCCGGGGGCCCGGGGTCGGTTCGGCCAGGCCGAGTACGTCATCAACTCCTGCGGCCTGCGCGACGTCGAGCACGAGAGAGGGCCCGCGCTCGGTGAGACGCGGGTGCTGATCCTGGGCGATTCGTTCGCGGAAGGATTCAGCGTCGCCCTCGAGGACGGCGTGGCCCGCGTGCTCGAGCGTGATCTTCGGAGCGCCGGCTGCCCGGCGGAGGTCGTGAACGGAGGCACCGTCGGCTACAGCACCGACCAGGAGTACCTCTTCTACCGGGACGAGGGCGCGGCCTACGCGCCGCGAGTGGTGGTCCTCCTCTTCTACTACAACGACATCCTCTACAACGCGCGTGGGGCCGTCCCCGGCGGGGTGCCCAAGCCGCTGTTCACGTTCACGGGCGGCACCGCGCGGGTCAAGAACTATCCGCTCCCGCCACCTCCGGCCACGCGCGCGGCGCGGCCCTGGCGGGGGTCGGTCGCGCTGACCTTCTTCCGCGAGCGCCTCCGTGATGGCGCACCGGCGCTGTACGACGCCCTCGCGCGCCTTCGCTTCTGGTCTCCCATCCGGCCGGGCGAGGTGCCCGTCGAGATGCAGGTCTACGACCGCGAGCCTCCCGAGCCGGTCGTGCAGGCCTGGCTCCAGACCGAGCACCTGCTGTCCCTGCTCCAGCGCGAAGTGGCCGCGCACGGTGCCCAACTCGTCGTCGCCTACGTGCCGAGCAAGATGGAGACGAGCCGCGCGGACTGGGAGCGGACGCGGCGGCGCTACCGGATCGACGAGAGCCGGTGGGAGCGCGGCCTCGTCGCCCGCCGGCTGGAGAGCGCGGGCCGGCGGCTCGGCATCCCCGTCCTCGACCTCACGGATGCGCTCTGGGCGGAGAAGGGCCGCGCGTACTTCGCGCAGGGCGGCCACTGGAACGCGCGCGGCCATGCCGTCGCCGCGCAGGAGATCGCGCGCTTCCTCGAGGAGAGGAGCCATCTCGGGTGCGGGGCGCCCCCGCCGGGCGGAGGGTCCTAGCCATCGTCTATGGCCTTGGCGAGGTCGCCGGCGTCGAACTCGTGGTCGTGGGCGGCGGCGAGGCGGGCACGTCCCGGGGCAGGGGCCGGCGCGGCATCCGCTCCGGCCTCGTGGCCGCGTCGTAGACGAAGGTCGCCAGCACCACCGCCGCCTGCATGAGGTCCGTCTTCTGCAGCCGGTCGTAGACGTCGAGGTTGGTATGGTGCGTGCGCGTCTCGTAATCCGCTTCGTCCTGGATGAACTGGAACGCGGGCAGGCCGATGGCATCGAAGCTGAGGTGGTCGGTGCCTCCGGTGTGGCGGAGCGTCACCGTGGTCGCGCCGAGGTCGTGCAGCGGCCGCAGCCAGGCCTCGAAGAGGGGGGCCACGGCCGCGTTGCGCTCGGCGTAGATGCCGCGGATCTTCCCTGTGCCGTTGTCGACGTTGAAGTAGGCGGAAAGCCGCGCATGGTCGGGCTTGGTGGTGACGGGGCCGGTCTCGCGGCGCAGGAACGAGGGCAGGTCGCGCTCGCTCGGATCGGGCGGGCCGCCGCGCGTGCCGAAGTGCTCGGCCACGTACGCCTTCGAGCCGAGCAGGCCCTCCTCCTCGCCGCTCCAGAGGGCGATGCGGATGGTGCGCCGCGGCTTGACGTCGAGGGCCTGGAGGATGCGCACCGCCTCCATGGCCACGGCCGAGCCCGCTGCGTTGTCGGTGGCGCCGGTGCCGGCGTGCCAGGAATCGAGGTGGGCGCCCAGCATCACCAACTCACCGCGCTTGTCCGAGCCGGGAATCTCCGCGACGGTGTTGTAGGCGGTGGGGTCGTCGTCCTGGAAATGTGAGCGGATGTCGAGCTCCAGCTCGACGTCGACGTCGCGGTCCACGAGTCGGGCCAGGCGGTTGTACTGCTCCGCGGCCATGACCAGGGCGGGCACGCCCGGATCCTCGCCCTTGACCCAGGAACCGCCGCGGCCCACGACCACGACCCCCGCGTCGGCCGGGCTCACTTCGATCGTGGCCAGGGCCTTCTCCGCCACGAAGAACGGCCGCAGCACGCGTTGCAGGCGCATGCGCCGGGTGATCGTCTCGCGATCGAGCGGACCGCGTCGCGCCGGCTCCACGTCGAAATGGGCGAGGCCGTCGAGCTCCTGGTCGGAGTACCGGGTGAACTGCGGCTTCTCGGGGTTGGCGGTATCCCGCGGCTCGCCCAGGAGCAAGATCCGCCCCGCGAGCTGGCCGCGGTACTTCTCCGCGTCCGCCTCGGACTCGATCTTGACCTTGACGACCCTGCCCCGCCGCGGCCCGTCCGTGCCCGGCGTGAACGCGCGTGGGACCGCGACCAGGGTGGCGGGCGCGGGCTTGATCATCTGGACCACGGCGCGCTCGAGAGACCAGCCGCGGCCGAACGTCCAGCCCTCGAGGTGGGCATTGACGAGCCCCCAGGATTCGAGCCGCTGGCGGGTCCAGTCGTTGGCCTCCCGCATCTGCGGCGACCCCGTGACGCGCGGACCGATGACGTCGGTGAGATAGCCGACGGTGTCCATGACCTTGGAGTTCGTGAATCCTTCGTCGCGGATGCGCGTCACCATCTCGAGGTCGACGGCTTCTTCTGTCGCGGAGACGGACGCGGCCAGGGCGGTCAGCAGGGCGAAGGTGAAGAGGGATCGCGTGGGCATTTGTTCGAAGCTAGCATCGGGCCGCGGCCCGGGTCAATGCGCCGTCAGTCCGCCTCCACGGTGAACAAGTGGCTTTGGCGCGAGCGCAGGGCGACGAAGAGGCCGGGCCCACACACCTCGTCGCCGGTGCGCCCGTAGGTGGCGCCGTCGAGACGGTCGAGCAGGCGATAGGTGCGGCCAGGCTCGAAGCCGGCCAGACCGAGCGGCACGCGCGCCCAGGCCGGTTCCGGCCGCAGGTTCACGATCACGACGAGGGAGGGGCTGCCGCCGGGTCCGTCCTCCCGCCAGGCAAACGCCACCAGGCCCTCGTGCGTGCGCTCGCCCTCGGCGGAAGGCCACACGTCGAGCGGCACGAAGCGGCCGTCGTGGAGGGTGGGATCGCGCAGGACGACGAGGAGCCGCGCGTAGAACGCGCGCACCGTCTCGTCCACCGGCTCCTCGGGACGCCGGCCGAGCTGCACGGGCAGCCGGATGCGCCGCCCTTCGAGCTGTCCTTCGTGCAGCAGGCGCAGGCCGGGCGCGAGAGAGGTGACGAGCGCGGGCCCGAACCCCTCGGGCACGCCGAACGCGGCCGCCGCGCGCGGCTCGTCGTGGTTCTCGAGGAACCGCGCCCCGCGGTCGCGGAAGGCGGTGTCGGCGAGGAGGTGCGCGCGCACGCCGGGCGCGTCGCCGCTCAGTAGGCGATCGTAGAGGACCTTGTCGTACGTGAAGTCGAAGCCCTGCTGCTGGAGGTCCCACTCGCGTTCCCAGTACGACTCGGCCAGGAAGACGAACGCCGGATGGCGCTCGCGTACGGCGGGGATCGCTTCCGTCCAGAAGCTCTCCCGTATCCCGTCCGTGCCGATCCGGTCGCCCCACGTCCGCTCGATGACGTCGGGCAGGAGGAGCATGGCCATGTCGCAGCGCACGCCGTCGCACTGCATGGCGATCGCCTGGAGCTGGTTCAGCATGCCCGCGCGTCCGGGGCGATGGGCGTAGTCCACCTGGGCCGTGTCCTGCCAGGGCGCGAAGTAGGGATCGCGCCCGTGCGCGATGATGAGGCCCCCGCGCGTCCGGAAGAAGGCCTCGGGGTGGCGCGCGATGTCGTCCTCGGAGCCGTGGATGTACGCCTGCGGGCTCTCGGTGAGCAGCGAGTGGTCGGTCGCGGTGTGGTTGGGCACGAAGTCGAGCATCAGGCGCATGCCGTAGGTGGCGAAGCTCGCGCGCAGCGCGGCCAGGGCGGCGGGGCCGCCGAGGTCGGCCGAGACCTGGTAGCGCGAAACGGCATACGGAGACCCGATGATGTCGCCGTCGGTCAGGTCGGGCAGCGCGCGGCGATAGGCCACGCGCAGCCCGGCGTCGGTGCGGGCGAGGCGGATCGCGGCCAGGCCCGTCGTCCAGACTCCCATCAGCCACACGGCATCGAAGCCCAGGACCGCGATCCGCTCGATCTCCTCCGGCGGAATGGTGTCGAGGGTCAGGCGCCGACCGGCGCGCGCGGACAGCTCGCGCACCCACACCCGGGTGTTGATCTCGTAGAGGAGGGGGTGCCGGGGCCAGCCATTCGCCATTGAGGATGCCTTATAGCAGAGATCGCATACGCCGATGCCCTTCGCGTCGGCGGGCCCTCCCAGCGGCGCGGAGCGGTTACGATGGAGAGAGGGATGCGCCGCCTTTCCGCTGCGACCTTCAGCTCGATCCTGGCGCTGGCCCTGACCCTAGGGGCGCGTCCACTGTTTGCCCAGGGCGGCCCCCCACTCCTCACCGACGACCCCGACACGCCGGGCCCACGTCACTGCGAGATCAACCTCTCGTTGTTCCGCGAGTGGTCTCGCCATTCGCGGCTCTCCGAGATCCCCCGCCTCGACGTCAACTACGGTCCTGGGCCAGGAAGGACAGCACATCGCCTGGTCCGTCTACCCCCAGTACGAGTTCCACACCGCCCAGGCGTCGGTGGCCAAAGGCCTCGTCGAGGACGGCCACGCGCTGCTGCTGCCCACCGAGCTGACGCTGGAGGTGCACCCCATCGAGCTCGGCCTCGAAGTCGGCCGCAACTTCTCATCCGGCGGTCCCGACGAGTGGCTCTACGGCGCGGCCACCGAGGCCGGCGTCGCCCGCCGGCTCGAGCTCCTGGGCGAGCTGCACGGGGAGAAGGGGGACGGCGCGACCGAGCTGATCGTGAACGGCGGAGCCCGCTATCAGGCGACGTCGCGCCTGACCGTCATGCTGGCCGTGGGCCACGCCGTCCACGGTTCGCCCGCCGACCGGCCGCGGCTCCTCGTGTACGCGGGCCTCCAGGTCAACGCTCCCGATCGTTTCGATTTCTCGCCCCCGCATCGGCAAGCGCGCTGAACGAAAACGGCCGCGGAACCCGAGAGAAGGTTCCGCGACCGCTCATCCCGCCCTCCGTCGCTACTGGACGCGGTAGCGGTACTCGTCGCTGGAGCGCAGCGCGCGCACGATGTCGCGCTGGGTCCATCCGTCGCGGACCACGCGGGCGGTGTATTCGCGGAGGCCGACCTCGTCGGGCTCGCGGCCCAGGACGCTCAGATACGCCTGCCGGACCATGGCCGCGGCCTGGCCGTCGTAGGAGCCCCAGGAGCTGCGGCGGATGTCACGGTTGTCGTACCGGCGGTACGCCCCATACGTCCCGTAGCGGCCGTTGTTCCCGTTCCCGAGGCCTCGCTGCGCGTACTCTTGGCTGCTCTGCAGCGAGCGCCGGACGTCGGCCTCGGTCCAGTGGTCGTAGAGCATGCTCCGGGTGTACTGGGCCAGACCGGAGGCATCCGGCTCGCGGCCCAGGATGTCGCGGTACGCCTGGCGGACGATCCGCTCCGCCTGCCACTGATTCGAGACGGCGTAGCCCCGCGACGCCGCGGGATAATAACCACTCTGGGCGAATACGGCGCCACCCAGACCCACGTTGAGGATGAAGCCGGCGACGACGGCCGTCTTGATATTCATGCCTTCTCCTTCCGTTCGTGCATCGATCCGCGGCTCGATGCAGGCCTCACGGATACGACATACAAGATGCATTCCAGCGACTCGACGGCAGGCGGAGGGATCTTTTTACAAATCGCGGGCGGTCAGCGGTTCCAGGTATATGCGACCTTCACCAGGAAGATGTTGTCCCCGCGGGCGTCGAAGAGGCGCGATACCGAGCGGCGGAACGCGAACTCGCCGACGCCGTCCTGCTGGTCGGAGCGGCTCTGCGTCCACACGGCGTACGCCGTGGACCCCGGCCGGAACTCCCACCTCAGAACGAGATTGCCGCGAAGGGATTTGAAGTTGAAGTCGGGGGTCCCGATGTTGAAGGCCGGCGCCGGTCCGGGGCCGTCGGGATCGACGTCTCCGGTGGCGGCGTCGTAGGTCGACCCGTCCGCACCATACGTCCGGAAGGAATAGGTGCGCGGGGCGGACAGCTCCCCCGGCGCCGCGTAGTCGCCGGAAGAGAGCAGCGGCTGCGCGTACAGCTCGAGGCTCAGCCGCGGTGTGAACGTCCAGTTCAGCCGAAGGCCGCCCACGAACGTCGTCTGGTCGAGGGGCGCGAACACGTAGCGATGGCCGTAGGTCGCAGTGGCCAGCGGATCGTCGAACGTGTTCAGGTACTGCGCGCCGTTGTGGGTCCAGCTCATCTCCGGCTCGAAGCTCACGAGGATGTTCGAGCGCGGCCGGACGGTCAGACCCGCGAACAGCCAGCGGCCGTTCTCGCTGCGCTCCGCGTAGTCCGATCCGTGCAGCCCGAAACGCGCGGAGACCTTTCGCCGGTCGTCGGAGCGGATGCTGCTGTCCCACTCGATGCCGTGCGGGTTGCGGGACAGGGGTCCGCCGCGCGTGCGCGTGCTGCTCAGGGTGTCCGGGTTGTAGGCCACGAAGCCGAACAAGCGCAGCTCGTTCGTGGGCGAACAGGCCCTGCCAGGTGACGTTGCCGCCGAAGTCGTAGCTGCGGAAGTAGGCCAGCCCCACGTCCGCCTCGCGCGTGAGCCGTCCGGCCTTGGTCCAGCGGTAGCCGGTCCAGAGGTGGCTGTTGATGACGTCCGTCCGCCATTGGAAGCCGACATCGCTCACGTCGAAGCCGGGATCGATCGCACCCACGGCGGCGTTGAGGAGGAAGTTGCCTTTCTCCTTGTTCACGGTGGCGCGGCCGGCGAAGCCGCGCAGCGACGTCCGAGTGGGATCGAGCCGGACGTGCGTGGCGTCCGGACGCTGGAAGTAATGCTGCGCGTCCTGCTGCAGGTCGGCGATGCGCGCGGCCGTTCCCGCGACGTCGGTGGCCGCGGCCCAGCCCGTGACCACCCAGGTCTTGTTCGCGCCCAGGAAGGCCCAGCCGTCGAGGCCGAGGGTGAAGGCGTGCGCGTTGAGCTCGTCGCGCAGGCGGCCGTCGCCCAGGCTGCGCACGACGCCGGTGGCCATCACCCCCAGCCCGCGCCGGTTGTCCGGCGACTCGCGCAGCGCGCGCGCCACCACGTATTGCGAGGTCGGCTCCACCTGGGCGCGGAAGCGGCGACCGCCCTGCGCGAGGTCCGCGGTCTCGGAGGCGGTGACGGCGTGGAGGGCACCAAGGCTCCAGCCGTGGCCCAGGCGGCCGGTCAGCTTCGAGGCCATGACGATGCGCGTGCCCGCCGGCGAGTCGGAGAAGTCCGCGTCCGGCAATGAGCCCTCGGGCGCGCGGCCGATGCGGCGGCTGTAGAACAGGTCGGGCCCGCCCCAGTTGAAGCCCCACCAGTTCGTCGCCCCGCCCTGGCCGAACCGGAAGTTGTTGGCCCCTTCCACGAAGAAGGGCCGCTTCTCGGGGAAGAACGTCTCCACGTCGCTGAGGTTCACGACCGCGGGATCGACCTCGACCTGGCCGAAGTCGGGGTTGATGGTGGCGTCGATGGTCAGGTTGCTGCCGAGTCCGACCTTGAAGTCCGCGCCCACGGCCGGCCGCACGCGCGAGCCGTCGTTGAAGGGATCACCGGCGTCGTGACCGGTGAACTCGGCCTTCGTCGTCGTGTAGGGCGTGACCGCGATGCGCCGCGGAGGCACGATGCCCTGGAGCCCGCTCAGCTTCGGGAAGCGCGACACGAAGCCGCTGGCGTTCTTGGGCGTGTAGGCGACGTAGTCTTCTTCCTTCGTCCGGCACACGTAGCGCCGGAAGTTCACGCCCCAAGCATTGCTGTCCTCGCGGCGGAAGCGGAGCTGCGAGTACGGGATGCGCATCTCCACCGTCCAGCCCTCGCCGTCCACGTGCGCGCGCCCCTCCCAGATGCCGTCCCAGCTGTCGTCGTTCCAGTCGTCGTTGTAGAGCACGCCGTCGCGCAACGTGCCCGCGGCGTTGACGGCGAAGTAGTAGCCGCTCCGCCCGTCGTGGTAGGGGTCCACGTAGAAGGTCAGCTCGTCCGCTCCCAGGTTGGAATCGCGGCGGCCGAGGCGGCCGACGATCGTGCGCGGCTGGGAGTCGAGCAGGCGGGCGCCGACGTAGATCGCCTCGTCGTCGTAGGCGATCCGCACCTCCGTCTTCTCCGAAGGGGCCGCCCCCTCCGTGGGGTCACGCTGGGTGAACGTCGTCACCGCGGGCGCGGTGGCCCACACCTCTTCGCTGAGGAGGCCGTCCACCACGATGGGGGTGGTCGTCCGCACGGCGTAGACGGGCGGCGTCTGCGATTCAATCGGTTGGACGTTCTGGCTCGCTCCCGCCAAGGCGAGCAGCAGGGCGGCGGCGTTCATCTAGGCACCCACTCGCAATGGATCACGCGTTTCCCATGAGACGCTGCGCGGGACCGATTGGTTTGGCCGGACCGTTAGAGCCGTCCCGAGACGGCGCGCGCGGCCAGGGCCAGGTAGGCCATCGACGTCCGCAGGGTCTTCATCTTGCTCTTCCCCACCCGCCGGCTGCCGTCGAGCACCATGGGGACCTCGGAGATGCGAAGGCCCAGCCGCGCCGCCCGGTAGAGGATCTCGACCATGCACTCGAACCCGCGCGTGGTGATGAAGGCGTCGCCATGGCGCGCGCGGAGCGCCATCAGCGCCGACGCCTGGTACACGCGATAGAAGCTGCTCAGGGTGGCCAGGCCGCTCAGGCCGAGGGCCTTCTTCATGAGGCCGTTCGCGACGTGGCTCAGGCCCACGCGATGCAGGCTCGTGCCCTTGATGCCGCCGCCATACAGATAGCAGGAGGCCAGCGCGATGTGGTCGCCCTCCTCCCACACGCGATGGACGAGCCGCGTGAGGACGGAAGCGTCGCTGGTCTGGTCCCCCTCGAGCGTGATCACGAGGTCGAGGGGATGCGCGGTCTCCAGGACGTGGAGGAATCCCGTGCGGAAGGCCGCGCCGGGGCCGCGGTTGCGATCGTGCCGCACGACTTCCACGGGCAGGCCGGCCGCGGCCGCGCGCGCGCACGCTTCCCCCGTGCCGTCGGTGGACCCGTCGTCGACCACCACGATGCGATGGCGCTGGGCGAGAGGCTCGAGCCGCTCGACGATGGACGCAAGCAGGGCGGGCACGTTGCCCGCCTCGTTGAAGGCGGGCACCACGACGTGGATCACAGCTGGCCGGCGCGCGCCATGGCCTCGCGCTGCCACGCGATCGTGCGCGGCAGCCCTTCCTCGAGCGTCACCGCCGGCGTGTAGCCGAGGATACGCGTGGCGCGGCGGTTGTCCGGGATCCGGCGCTGCACGTCCTCGTACTTCCCGAACGTCGCCAGCGGCACCATCTCGAGACGCGGCTCGTCGTCGCGCACCATCTTCCAGACCATGCGCGCCAGATCGGCGATCGTGATCTCGCGATCGGCCCCGATGTTGAGCATCTCGCCGTCCGCGGCGGGCACGTCCACCGCGCGCACGAACCCTTCGACCATGTCCGCCACGTAGGTGAAGCTCCGCGTCTGCTGACCGGTGCCGTGGACCTCTAGCGGCTCGCCCTTGAGGGCGGCACCGATGAAGACGGACTGCGGCCCGCCCCACCACGTCATGTTCTGCCGCGGCCCGTAGCCCCCGAAGAGGCGCAGGATGACGCCCTCGAGCTCGTGCCGCTCGCGGAAGGCGAGCAGGGCCTGCTCCTCGAACATCTTCGAGATGGCGTAGCTCCACCGGCGGACGTGCGGGCCGCCGATGACGGACACGCTCTCTTCGGAGAACGGGACGTCGGGGTTGCGCCCGTAGCAATCCGAGGTGGAGGCCAGCACCATGCGCCGCACGCCGTGATCGCGGCACGCGCGCAGCACCTCGAGGCCGCCCGCGCCATTGATGACGAGAGTGTCGAGCGCATCGCCGTAGCGCGGGATCTTGCCCGCCGCCAGGTGGACGAGGGCGTCCGCGCCCTTGGCGATCGCGGCGAGGTCGGGGGCGGCGAGGATGGTGCCGCGATGGAAGTGAAAGCGGGGATGGGTGGTGAGGCTCCCGAGGTTCTCCAGGGAGCCGTGCGAGAGGTCGTCCAGGCCTGCGACCTCGTCGCCGCGCGCGATCAGCCGCTCGGCCAGGTTCGAGCCGATGAAGCCGGCAACGCCCGTGACCGCGACTCTCAGTCCGACCTCCTCTGATGAACCTCGTCGACTGGCAAAAGAGCGTGATTATAGCCGCAGCGTCACAATCCTGGTCCGCCCCGGCCCCTCGCGCGGGGGCGCGTGCTAAGGTGTCTGCAGGTGGACGCGGCGCTGCACTTGCCGCTGGATTCTGCTACAGTCCGTCGGCCCCGGCTGCCGCGCCCCGGGGTTCGTATCTGGTCGCCGCGACGGCGACAACGGGCGGTCGGGAAGTTGATTCTGGAGAGACGGCCATTTCGAACAAGGTCTTTGTCGGAAACCTGAGCTTCGACGTCACGCGCGACGAGCTGATCCAGGCCTTCAGCGCGGCGGGCAAGGTGGTGGACGCGAAAGTCCCCACCGACCGTGAGACCGGACGTCCCCGAGGGTTCGCCTTCGTGGAGTTCGAGGACGACGAGGCGGCACAGAAGTCGATCGGCCTGATGAACGGGAAGGACCTCAAGGGCCGTCCCCTGCGGGTCAATGAAGCGGAGAATCGGCCGCCGCGTCCGCCTGGAATGGGCGGCAGTCCCGGCGGAGGATACCGACCGGCCGGCCCCGGCGGCTACCGTCCGGGTGCGGGCGGGCCGCCGTCGTTCGGCGCGGCACCCACCGGCGACTTCGATCCTTCCTTCGAGCGTGGCCGGCCCTTCAAGACGAAGGGCAGCCGGCGGAACATCCGCCGTCGCAAGCGCGGCTTCGATTAGGACGTCGGCCCCGCCTCCCCCGACCCGCACCGACGACGTCGTGGACGTGCGGCACGGCGTCGAGGTGCGCGATCCGTACCGCTGGCTGGAAGACGGCGAGGCGGACGAGGTGCGCCGGTGGTCGGAGGCGCAAGGCCGCCACACGCGCGCCGCCCTCGACGCGGTCCCCTTCGCCTCCGCCATCCGCGAGCGCCTGCGCGCGCTGTTCTCCATCGGTCTCGTGTCCGCGCCCATCGTCCGCGGCGAACGGTACTTCCATCAGCGACGGGCGGGCGACCAGGAGCAGCCGGTGCTCTACGTACGGCACGGCCGCGAGGGCGCGGACCGCGTCCTCCTCGATCCCGCGACCCTCGCCGCGGACCGGACGTCCGCTCTCGACTGGTACTACCCGAGCGACGACGGAAGCCTCGTCGCCTACGGCGTCTCGGAGGGCGGCAGCGAGATGAGCGTGCTGCGCCTGCGCCAGACGGAGTCGGGCCGTGACCTCCCCGACCTGATCCCGCACGCGCGCGCCTGCTCCCTGGAATGGCGGCCGGACGGGTCGGGGTTCTTCTATACGCGTTACCCGGAGCCGGGCACGGTGCCCGCGGGCGAGGAGAACTATCACCGGCGCGTCTACGAGCACACGCTCGGCCGCGACTGGCGCGAGGATCCGCTCGTCTTCGGCGGCGACCGCCCGCCCGAGGATTGGCCCAACGTGCACCTCTCGCCGGACGGCCGCTGGCTCGCCGTCTCCGTCTCGCGAGGCTGGACGCGCACCGACGTGTACCTGCGCGACCTCTCTTCGCGCGCGAGCGTCTTCAAGACCGTGGTCGAAGGCGTGGACGCGATCTTCGGCGTGGAGCCGCGCAACGACCGGCTCTACCTGCAGACCAACCTCGATGCACCGCGCTCCCGCCTGGTCGCGGCGGACCTGGATCGCCCCGGCCCGGAGTCCTGGCTCGACGTCCTGCCGGAAGGGCCGGACGTCCTGGAGGCGGCGGCGCTCATCGGCGACTGGATCGTCGCCGTGTGGCTGCGCGACGCCTCGTCCCGGGTCACCATCCACACCCTTCGCGGCCAGCGGATGCATGACGTGCCCCTGCCCGTCATCGGCAGCGTGGCCGGCCTCACCGGCGAATGGGACGGCCGGGAGGCGTTCTTCGGGTTCACGTCGTACGCCGTCCCTCCGACCGTCTATCGCCTCGCCCTTCCCGAGCCCGCGCTGGAGCGGTGGGCGCGCGCGCCCGGCGACGTGGACCGAGGCCGCTTCCGCGTGCGCCTGGTGCGCTATCCCTCGCGCGACGGCACGCCCGTATCGATGTTCCTCGTGGACGCGCGCGACCGTCCCACGGACGGACGGGGGGCGGCGCTGCTCACCGGCTACGGGGGCTTCAGCGTGAGCCACACGCCGGCCTTCGGCCGCGGGGTGATCCTCTTCCTCGAACGTGGCGGCCTCTATGCCGTGGCCCATCTCCGGGGGGGAGGCGAGTACGGCGAGGACTGGCATCGCCAGGGCATGCTCGCGCACAAGCAGAACGTGTTCGACGATTTCCTCGCCGCCGCCGACTTCCTGGTCCAGGAGGGGCACGCGGCGCGCGACCGCCTCGCCATCATGGGCGGCAGCAACGGCGGCCTCCTCGTGGGCGCGGCGGTGACGCAGCGGCCCTCTCTCTTCCGGGCCGCCGTCTGCCAGGTGCCGCTCCTCGACATGGTCCGCTACCACCTCTTCCGGATCGCGCGCCTCTGGATCCCGGAGTACGGCTCGGCCGAGGATCCGGAGGCGCTGCGCTGGCTCTACGCGTACTCGCCGTACCATCACGTGCGCGACGGCACGCCCTATCCGGCGGTCCTCCTCACCACTGGCGAGTCGGACAGCCGCGTGGACCCCCTCCATGCGCGCAAGATGGCGGCGAGGCTGCAAGCGGCCACGTCGTCGTCCCACCCGGTCCTGTTGCGCATCGAAGCGCGCGCCGGGCACGGACAGGGCAAGCCCCTCTCGAAGGCCCTCGAAGAATGGGCCGACGTGTGGACGTTCGTCTTCGCCGAGCTGGGCCTGGAGGCCTGACCTCTCGGTCAGACCCGAAGCGGAACGCCGATGCATTAACATCGGCCGCGATGGGATCCCTCCTCGGCCTGCTGCTCCTGGCCGCGACCCCGGTCCGTCCCTTCGCCGAAGAACGACTGCTGCTGGACCGGCGCCTGGAGACGCTGAGGCGCATGCTGCCGGACGGGGCCACGCCGGCCAACGACGTCGCCCTCCTGAACGACCTCGCGCGCGCGGCGGGCGTCGGCTTCGACATCCGCGCGCGGGCGCCCCTGGAGAAGGGGAATGAGGGCGACGTGCCCGTCGACGTCGTGGGCAGCGCGCGCTTCGCGGAAATCGATCGCTTCTTCCGCCAGGTCGCCTTGTCGGCACGCCTCATCGACGTCGAGAGCCTCGCCCTCTCCGCGGGGCCCGGCGACAGCGTGCGCCTGACCGCGCTCCTCCACTTCCCGTACCGCCCGCCGCGCACCCCCCTGCCCTCGCCCCCGGAGGGGCTGCGCACGCGGCTGTCCGAGGTGACGCGGCCGGTGGCGGATCAGTTCTTGCGCGATCAGGCCCTGGCCCTGGCGAAGTCGGACGCCGTGGCCAGCCTGCGGCGCAGCCGGCGGAATCCCCGCCTGTTCCTCTCCGAGCTGGCCGCGATCGTCCGCGACCGGCCGGTCGTGCTCAAGGAGGCGACGCTGGGCGACGAGTTCGTGATCCGCGGCCTCACCGTCGGCGAAGGGCCCATGCGCGCGCTGGAGCTGCGGCTCGAGCGCGGCTTCTTCCGCGTGGCGGAGATCCTCATGACGCGCGCGGGCGGGTGCCATCGCTTCGAGGTCCGCGGCCGCAGTCCCGTGGTCGGCATCGAGGCGGAGCTGCCCCTGCCTGCGGTCGACGATCCCTTTCGCCAGGACGATGCGCCCTGCGTCGTCGACCGCGACGGCGGCGGGGTCACCATGCTCCGATTCGCGGCCGTCAAGCCGGGCGCGCGCACGCGCCAGCCCGCCCCGCGGGGCACGCTCTCGCTGCGCCTGCGCGACATGGACCTCACCGACGTGTTCTTCGTCCTCCACCTGCTCACCGGGCAGGGATTCCTGGTCGACGAGGACGTGCGCGGGCGCGTCAGCGTCGACGTGAGCCAGGTCGCGCTCGACGACGTGCTGGCGCTGCTGGCCAAGGACGGCGTCGCCGTCTCTCCGCCGGGGCCGCTGCGCCGCGTCTCACGGACGGCGGCGCGGGCGCTGCCCGCGGCGACGGGAGAGGGCACGCCCATCACGTTTGCGCTCAAGCGGGCCGCGGTCGCGGACGTCCTGGCCGTCATCGGGGAGGCCGACCCCACGGGACCGCCGCCGCCGCGCGTCGCCGGAGGAAGGCTCAGCCTCTGGGCCAGCGAGGCCCGACTGGCCGACGTGCGTGCGGCCGTCCTCCAGGTCGCGCGTCCCGCGGGGGCGGCCAGCGGCGACGGCGATGCCCCGCCTCCCCCGCCTTCGACCGAGCGACGGTTGCTCGTGCGCACGGACGAGCTCTCCGTGAGCGAGTTCCAACTCGCCGGGGTCGCCTCGGCCGGACAAGGCTGGACCGCCTTCGCGTACTCGCCCACCGGTGTCCTCAACGCCTATCGGCGCGGGGACCGGCTGGCCGACGGCACGACGACGGAGGTGCAGTCGACGGACGTGATGATCACGACGGAGGAGGGCCCCTTGCGCCTCCTCCTCCCCGATCCGGGGCGCTGAAAAAAAGAGGCCCGGGGGAGAACCCCGGGCCTCACGTCTCTTCAATGGGCACGATTGGCCCGACGCACCATTGCGGTGCGCCCTTCTCTCAATTGGAATGGGGCCTTGTTACAAGCCCCCTTCGGAGTCCGGTGGACCGTCTTCCATCGGCACCTCCGTCCATTCGTACGGCACGTTCACGGCGGTTACGGCTGCTTCACGCCACGACACGCCGATACGCGACGACACGTCACGTCACGACAACGAACTCGCGAACGGCCCGACGACGACTACGGCCACGGCAACGTTCGCGCGACCGGCACGCGATCGTCCGAGAGAGCGGTACGTCCCTCTCAGCGCCAATATCGGCCCCGACCACGGGACTGTCAAGACGAAACTCTCCCGATCCGGGAGGCGTCGAGCGGTGCATTCGCTTCACGAGGTGAGGCTTCTCTTGACCTCGGAGCACGCATGAGGCGTTGCCGTCGACACCTATGGCCCATAATCGGGCCGATGGAGGATCGGACCTGACCCGCGGGCGTGCCCTGGCCGCACTCACCGTGCTCGGTCCCGTCCTCCTCGCCCTGGCCGTCACCGCGGTTGCGCACCGGCAGGCCCTGCTGGAAGTCGCCTGGCCGGACGAGGTCATCTACCTCGTGGGCGCGCGCAACGTGCTCGAGCGTGGAACTCTCGACACGAACTTCTACCTGACCTACAGCCTGCTGCGCCGCGGCTATCCGCACCGCGACGTGCACATGCCCGGTTACCTGCTGGCCCTCACGCCCGCGGTGGCCGCCCTCGGTCCGACCCTGCGCGCGGCCGCCGCCGTCAACGCCATCCTCTTCGCGGCCTCGACGGCGCTCGTGTATGCGATCGGGCGCGCGCTGCTTCCCCACCGCGTCCAGGCCGTGTGCGCGGCGGCGCTCTTCGCGGTGCTGCCCCCGTTCCCGGGCTATCTCTTCGTGGCCTACCCCGAGATCGTCGTCTCGTTCGTGTTCCTGGCCGGCCTGGCCGTGCTCGTCCACGCACGCGGCTGGGCGGGGGCGGCGGCGGCGGGAGCGCTCTTCGCGGCGGGGGCGCTCTTCCGCGAAACCCTGCTCCTCGCCCTGCCCCTCTACCTCGTCCGCGTGCCGCCCCGCACGCGATGGCGTGCCTTCGCTCCGGCGGCGGCGGCCACCTTCGTCCTCGTCGTCGCGCCCTTCGCGCGCGATCGCGCCGTGCATCCGAACGCGCTCTACCCGAGCGTGCTGGAGGAGGCGCGCGCGTCCGCGCACCCGTTCTCCGCGCTCGTGCAGGCCCTCACCGCGAACACGGCCACCAACCTGCGCGACATCGCGCGCATGGATCCGGACACGAGCGCGGAGGACGCGGTGCTGGCCCTCGTCGTGCTGCTGGCGCTGACGGCCGCGCTGGGGGCGCGCCGCCTTGGCCCCGAATCGCGGCGCCTGGCCGGGGCGACCCTGGTTTCGCTCGCGCTCCTCACCGCCGCCGTGTTGACCCTCTACGTCGTACGCGAGCGTGGCGGGGTATGGGGAGGCGTCCGCGCCTACATGGCCTGGATGCCGCTCCTCGTCATCTTCGCGACTCCGCTCCTCTTCGCGCCGCGCCGGCGCGCCGTCACCCTCGTCCTCGCCCTCGTGGTCGCGGCAGGCGCGCTGGCCCTCGACCGTTGGCAGGTGCGGTTCTTCAACCGCTACAAGGGCTCCGACCTGGAGGACCAGGCGCGCAACGCGACGTACCTGTCGCGTTATCTCGATGCCTACCATCCCCACCGCATCGTCGCGCGGTCGTTCCTCTACGGCTTCCAGCATTACCCGGTGGAGGTCATCTGGTCCCTCCCGCGCGACGGCCGCGAGCTGGCCGCGCTGAACCAGGCGATCTCCTACCTCCGCGAGTTCCAGCCGGAGCTGGCCGCCCGCCTGGAGACCGAAGTGCGGGACGGCGCCGCCGACGAGCCCGCGGACAGCGCGCTCGAGTGCCGCATCGTCGAGCGCCAGGCGGAACGGCCGCAGATCGCCGTGCACATCGAGGGCAAGGACTGGGTCGTTTCGTTCACGGTGACGACCCCGGCCGCAGCGGGTGAGCTGCGGATGGCGACCAAGGTGGCCCTGCGCGACCGCGGCCGCCGCGTCCCCTACCAGCGCGGAACCAGACGCTAGGAAGGGTCGACCTGACCCATCAGGAATGTGTCCCACCGTGGTGGGGACACATTCCTCAGCGGACTTCCCAGATGTCGCCCGCCTGCAGCAGCTTCGTGATCTCGCCCTTGCCCCGCTTGGCGATGACCTGCTTGAGCTGCTCGTTCATCGACCGCTCGTAGGCGGGCGCGTCCACCGCGCGCAGGACGCCCATGGGGGTCGGGAACCCGGGGGTCGCGTCCATGCGCGAGAGGAGGAACGCGTAGGCGGGATTGGGATGGCGCTCGTCGTGCACGATGAGGTCGGCTTCGGTCACTCCGTCGCCGAGCATCACCACCTCGAGGTTGATCCCGTTCATGCGGATCCCCCGATCACGGTTGCGGCCGAAGACCAGCGGCTGGCCGTGCTCGAGCAGGATCGTCTTGTCGTCGCGCACGTCGCGCTCGGTCAGCGTCTCCCAGGCGCGGTCGTTGAAGATGTTGCAGTTCTGCAGGATCTCGATGAAGGCCGTGCCCCGGTGGGCGGCCGCGCGCTTGAGCGTGGTCTTGAGGTGCGCCTGGAACACGTCGACCGAGCGCGCGACGAAAGTCGCCTCCGCGCCCAGCGCGAGGGAGAGGGGATTGAAGGGACGGTCCACCGATCCGAAGGGGGTGGACTTCGCCTTCTTGCCCAGCTCGGAGGTCGGCGAGTACTGGCCCTTGGTCAGCCCGTAGATGCGGTTGTTGAAGAGCAGCACCTTCACGCCGATGTTCCGGCGCAGCATGTGGATCGTGTGGTTGCCGCCGATGGAGAGGGCATCACCGTCGCCGGTGGCGATCCAGACGTCGAGGTCGGGCCGCGAGATCTTGAGACCCGTGGCCACCGCGGGCGCGCGGCCGTGGATGGTGTGGAATCCGAAGGTGTTCATGTAGTACGGGAAGCGGCTCGAGCAGCCGATGCCGGAGACGACCACGAACTTCTCACGCGGGATCCCGAGCTCGGGGAAGACGGCCTGGACCGCGGAGAGGATCGCGTAGTCCCCGCAGCCCGGACACCAGCGGACCTCCTGGTCCGTCTGGAAATCCTTCTTCGTGTAGACGGGAGGGAGAGTCGCGGTGGTCACGCCAGCACCTCTTCGATCTTGGCTTCGATCTCCGACTGCTTGAACGGCTTGCCCTGGATCTTGTTGAAGCCTTCCGCGTCCACCAGGTACTTGGCGCGCAGCACCCACAGGAGCTGCCCCAGGTTCATCTCGGGCACGACGACCTTCTTGTAGCGCTTCATGACCTCGCCCAGGTTGCGCGGCAGGGGGTTGAGGTGACGCAGGTGCACGTGGCCGACGCGGTGTCCCTTCGCCCGAGCGGGACCCAGGGCGGCGGTGATCGCCCCGTAGGTCGAGCCCCATCCGATGAGGAGGAGATCCCCCTCGGCATCGCCGGCGGGCACGACCTCTGGCACGTCCTGCACGATGCCGGCCACCTTGGCCGCGCGCAGGCGGACCATGCGCTCGTGGTTGAGCGGCTCGTAGTTGACGTTGCCCGTCACATCCTGCTTCTCGAGGCCGCCGATACGGTGCTCGAGGCCGGCCGTTCCGGGGACGGCCCAGGGGCGCGACAGCGTCGCCGGATCGCGCTGGTAGGGCTGGAATCCCTCGGGTTCGGTGCGGTAGTGCACCGGGATGTCCGGCAGCTCGGCCGCGGTCGGGATCTTCCACGGCTCCGCGCCGTTGGCCAGGTAGCCGTCGGAGAGGATGATGACGGGGACCATGTACTTGATCGCGATGCGGCTCGCTTCCATGGCCACCCAGAAGCAGTCGCCGGGCGTGGATGCGGCCAGCACGGGCACCGGCGCCTCCGAGTTGCGCCCGTAGAGCGCCTGCAGCAGGTCGGCCTGCTCCGTCTTGGTGGGCAGCCCCGTGGAGGGGCCGCCGCGCTGGATGTCGCAGATGACGAGCGGCAGCTCGGTCGCGATGGCCAGACCGATGGCTTCCATCTTCAGCGCCATGCCCGGCCCGGACGTCGTAGTGAGGGCCAGCGCGCCTCCGTAGGCGGCGCCGATCGACGACGTCACCGCCGCGATCTCGTCTTCGGCCTGGAACGTGATGACGCCGAACTCCTTGTACATCGAGAGCTCGTGCAGGATGTCGGACGCGGGCGTGATCGGATAGCTGCCGAGGAAGAGCGGGATCCCCGCCTTCTGTGAGGCGGCCACGAAGCCGAGGGCGAGGGCGGTGTTGCCGCTGATGTTGCGGTACACGCCGGGCGGCAGCTTGGCGGGCGGGATCTCGTAGCTGGTCTGGAAGGCCTCGGTGACGTCGCAGTACATGTGGCCCGCCTTCATGGCGAGCTTGTTGGCCTCCGCGAGCACCGGCTTGCTGCCGAACTTGTCGTCGAGCCACTTGTACGTGCCGTCCATCGACCGGTTGTAGAGCCAGTAGCACATGCCCAGGGCGAAGAAGTTCTTGCACCGGTCCATGCTCTTGGCGTCGAGGCCGAGGTCGCTCAGGGCGAGCCGGGTCAGCCGGGTGAGGTCCACCTTGAAGAGCCGGTAGCCGTCGAGCGAATGGTCCTCGAGCGGGTTCGTCTTCGCCTGCGCCTTCTTGAGGTCCGTCTCCTTGAAGTTGTCCGTGTTGACGATGAGGATCCCGTTCGTCTTCAGGTCGGCAATGTTCGTGGCGAGCGCGGCCGGGTTCATGGCCACCAGGACGTCGACGGAATCGCCTGGCGTGTAGACGTCGCGGGAGGAGAAGTTGATCTGGAACCCGCTGACCCCGGGGAGGGTGCCGGCGGGAGCGCGGATCTCCGCCGGGAAGTCCGGAAAGGTGGCGAGGTCGTTGCCGAACAGGGCGGCCGTATTCGTGAACTGGCTGCCCGTGATCTGCATGCCGTCGCCGCTGTCCCCGCAGAACCGGACGACGGCCTGCTCGATCGTCTCCTTCTTCTTCTGACCCTGCGGGACTTCCGTGCTCGTGGCCATGGACCTCGAAAACCTCCCTCAGACGGGTGCAACCTCGGAGTATAACGCCCCCGGATGGGACCCCCAACCGGTAGAATCCCTCGCACCTGAACCGCCGTTGAAGCTCGCCTCCTGGAATGTCAACTCGATACGCGTGCGCCGCGAGCGCCTCCTGCGCTGGCTCGAGGCCAACCGGCCGGACGTGTTGTGCCTCCAGGAGTTGAAGGCCACGGACGCCCAGTTTCCGCACGAGGCGGTGCGGGCGGCGGGGTACGACGGCGCCGTCCTCGGCCAGAAGGGCTATAACGGTGTGGCCATCCTCACACGCGCGGGACTCCCGCTGGAAGACGTTCGGCCGGGTCTCGACGACGGCACCGACGACTCGAGTGCACGGCTCCTCTCCGCTCGCGTGGGCTCCATCCGGATCGTGACGGTGTACGTCCCCAACGGACAGGTCGTCGGCTCGGACAAGTACGCCTACAAGCTCGAATGGTTCCAGCGCCTCCGCGTCTACCTGGAGCGCCACCATCGCACGTCCGAGCCGCTCGTCCTGTGCGGTGATTTCAACGTCGCGCCCGAGCCCCGCGACGTCGACCGGCCGAAGGAATGGGAGCGCAGCGTGCTCTTCCACGTGGACGTACGCGCCGCGCTGCGCGAGGTGACGACCTGGGGGCTGACCGACACCTTCCGCCAGCATCATCAGGAGGGCGGGTTCTATTCGTGGTGGGACTACCGGATGCTCTCCTTCCCCAAGAACGACGGGCTGAGGCTCGACCTCATCCTGGCCACCCGGCCGCTGGCCGAGCATTGCACCGAGACGTCCATCGACCGCAACGAGCGCAAGGGCAAGCTCGCGTCCGACCATGTGCCCGTCCTGGCCACCTTCGCGGAGCACTGAAGCGGCCCGCGAAGGGCGCGACGCGGACCTCGCCGTCGTGGGCGCCGGTGCCGCCGGCCTCATGGCCGCGATCTGGGCCGCGCGCACGGCGCCTCCGGGAGGCCGCGTTCTCGTCCTGGACAGTGCGCGGCTGCTCGGCGCGAAGATCCTGGTCTCCGGCGGCGGCCGGTGCAACGTCACCCACCATGAGGTCGACGAGGCGGCCTTCAACGGCTCCACGCCCGCCGCGATCCGGAAGGTCCTGCGCCGCTTCGACGTGGCGCGCACGATCGCGTTCTTCCGCGAGCTCGGCGTGGAGCTGAGGCGCGAGGAGACGGGCAAGCTCTTTCCCGTGACCAATCGCGCGCGCACGGTGCTGGACGCGCTGGTTTCCGCGACCCGCCGCGCGGGAGTCACGCTGCGCCATCCCTTCCGGGTGGCGGGAGTGGCCCGCGATGCGGACGATTTCGTCCTCACCTCCGCGACGGGAGAGACGGTCCGCGCCGCGCGCGTCGTGCTCGCCACCGGCGGCCGCAGCCTGCCCAAGACGGGATCGGACGGCGGAGGGTACGTCCTGGCCCAGGCGTTCGGTCATACCCTGACCCCGCACGTCTTTCCTGGGCTGGTGCCCCTCCTCGTCCCTCCCGGCCACTTCGTGCGCACGCTCAGCGGCCTCAGCGTGCCCGTCGCGCTGGAGGTGCGATCGTCATCGGGCCGCAAGCGCGCGGCCCTCACTGGATCCCTCCTCTGCACGCACTTCGGGCTCTCCGGCCCCGGCGCCCTCGACATCAGCCGCCACCTCATCGCCGCGCGGACGGAGGATCCGGGCGCCCGGCTCATCGTGCGCTGGCTGCCCGAGCACACCGCCGAGAGCCTCGATGCCGTGCTGCGCCGCCTCGGCGCCGCCACCGTGGGCGGCTTTCTGGCCGATCACCGGCCCGATCGTCTGGCGCGCGCGCTGTGCGCGCAGGCCGGCGTCGATCCCGCGACTCCCGGG
>WNFI01010052.1_pt1 | contig 34503 bp, 39 predicted proteins | sample 5400471 | NCBI WGS metagenome assembly WNFI01 (sample SAMN13153348, study PRJNA577476) | soil metagenome | isolation source: 100 cm saprolite on Douglas fir-dominated hillslope | place: USA:California | collected 2013-09-17 | reverse complement strand
AGCCGGCGAGGATCAGGAACAGGCAGAGGACCACCGACAGGATGAAGGCGACCACCTGGTTGCGCGTCATCGCCGAGGTCATGCAGGTGATGGCGAGATAGGCGCCGGCGAGGAGCAGGCTGCCGAGATAGCCTGCGACGATCTGGCCGTTGTCCGGGTCGCCGAGGATGTTCGCCGTGATGACCGTCGGGAAGGTGAGCGCCAGGGCGACCGCCAGGAACGCCCACGACGCCAGGAACTTGGCGATGATCGCCTGCCAGGGCGTGATCGGCATGGTCAGCAGCAGCTCGAGCGTGCCGGAGCGGCGCTCTTCGGCCCACAGCCGCATGCCGACCGCCGGCACGAGAACCAGGTACAGCCAGGGGTGCCAGCCGAAGAAGGCAGCCAGGCTGGCTTCCCCCCTTTCAAAGAAATTGCCGGCGGTGAAGGTGAAAAAGCCGGTCAGCAGCAGGAAGATCACCAGGAACACGTAAGCCACCGGCGAGGTGAAGTAGCTGGCCAGCTCGCGCTTGGCGATGGTAAGGATCGGCTTCATCGCTTCACCGTGTCTGGCAGGGTGATGCGGCGGAACACCTCGTCGAGCTGCCCCACCTCGCTGTACATCCCCTCCACCTTCCAGCCCTCCCGGTTGACCAGCTCGACGATGCCCTGCGCGAGCTCCGCGGCACGCGCCTTGTCGCGCGGATAGATGCGGAACGCTCCATCCAGGCGCTCCACTCTCCCCAATACGGCGAGCTTTTCCTCGGTAGCGCCGTGGGCCGACAGCGTCACGGCGCCGGCAAGCTCGGACATGCCGCGCAGCTCCTCGGGCGTGCCGTTGGCGACGATCCGGCCGCGGTCGATGATGATCGCGCGCGTGCATGCGGCGTCGACCTCCTCCAGGATATGCGTCGAGAACACGATCGCCTTGTTCTTCCCGAGCTTGCGGATCAGGTTTCTCACCTCATGCTTCTGGTTCGGGTCGAGCCCGTCGGTCGGCTCGTCCATGATGAGGACGTCGGGATCGTGGATCAGCGCCTGCGCGAGGCAGGTGCGGTGGCGATAGCCCTTCGACAGCGTGTCGATCGACTGGTGGAGCACCGAGTCCAGAAAGCACAGCTCGACCACGCGCCGCACGGCTTTCTTGCGCGCCTGGCCTTCGAGCCCGCGCAGCGCGGCGGCGAAATCGAGAAAGCCCTTCACCGTCATGTCGGGATAGGCGGCGGCGTTCTCGGGCAGGTAGCCGATCAGGCGCTTCGCCTCGAGCGGCGATTCGACGACGTCGTAGCCGCCGACCGTGACGCGCCCGGCGGTGGGCGGCATGAATCCCGTGATCATGCGCATGGTGGTCGACTTGCCGGCGCCGTTCGGGCCGAGGAAGCCGAGCACTTCGCCGCGCTCGACGGTGAACGAAATGTCGTCCACGGCCCGCTTGGGGCCGAAGGCCTTCGCCAGTCTCTCGATTTTTATCATGCTAAAAGAGGGGCAGAATTATCGCCGAATTACGCGGTTAAAATCACTTATCGTACCCGACGTAATCGTCATTGGCGCCGGCGCTGCGGGGCTTGCCGCAGCCGATGAGTTCGCGCGCGCCGGCCGCCCGGCGCTGGTTCTCGAGGCCCGCAGCCGCATCGGCGGCCGCTGCTGGACGCGGCATTTCCCGGGCCTGAGCGCTCCCGTCGAGCTCGGCGCCGAGTTCATCCACGGCCGCCCCCCGGTCACGCTTGCCCTGCTGCAAAGGGCCGGCAGGCCGGCGCTGGATTCGGCGCGCACGCAGCGCTTCGTGACCGACGGGCGCCTTCGCGCCATCGACGCGTTTGCCGAAGCGCGAAAAGCCATGCGGAACACCGCCGCGCTGAAAGCGAAGGATTCGTCCTTCGCGACTTTCCTCGCGCGCAAGCGGGGGCTATCCCGACGCACGCGCACTTTTGCCCGCATGATGGTCGAGGGCTTCGATGCTGCCGACCCCGCGCGGGCGAGCGCACGCGCGATCGTCGAGGAATGGTGCGCCAGCCCGCAGCTGGGAGCGCAGTTTCGTCCCCTCGGCGGCTACAGCGCATTGCTCGATTCGCTGGCGAGCAGCGACGTGCGGCTGCGAAGCGTGGTGCGTGAAATCCGCTGGGAACGCGGCTCGGTCGAAGTGCGCGGCGAGCGCCTCGGTACGCAGTTCCGCTATCGCGCCCCGAAAGCCATCGTTACCTTGCCGCTCGGCGTGCTGCAGTCGCGCGCGGTGCGCTTCATCCCCGAACTGCAGGAAAAGCGACAGGCGCTGAAAAAGCTTGCGGCCGGACCCGTGGTAAAGATCGCGCTTCGTTTTCGTCGTGCCTTCTGGGAGGATCAGCATCCCGAGGTCGCTTTTTTCCATTCGCCGGCGGCGGCATTTCCGACCTTCTGGACCCCTTTGCCGGTGCGCGTGCCCTTCCTGATCGGCTGGGCAGGCGGCCCGAAGGCCGTTCGCCTTGCCGGATTGAAGCGCGACGAGGTGGTACGGCGCGCGCTGCACAGCTTGAAGTCGATCTTCGGCAGGCAGGAGGAACTCGTGGCGATCTACGCTCACGATTGGCAGGCCGATCCGTATGCGCACGGGGCTTACAGCTATGTCGAGGTCGGCGGCGAAGGTGCGAGAGAGGCGCTGCAGGCGCCGCTCGGCGACACGCTTTATTTCGCCGGCGAAGCTACCGATACGCAGGGCGAAGCGGGAACCGTGGCGGGGGCGCTGCAAAGCGGCCTGCTAGCAGCGCGACAACTGATCTGAGTCAAACCCGGCGCGCTTCGGACAGGTGCTTCTTCCAGTACGGAGAGTCGAGCGACTCGGTGCGCACGTGCCCGCCGGAGGACGGCGCATGCACGAACTTCCCGCTGCCGAGATAGATGCCGACGTGCGAGTTCCTCTTCCGCCCTTCGTTAAAGAACACCAGGTCTCCCCGCCGCAGGCTCGACACTCGAATGCTGGCCGAGGCGCGTCGCTGTTGCTCCGTGTCGCGCGGCAGGGCCACGCCGGCTTGCCGGAAGCTGTACTGGACGAGCCCGCTGCAATCGAAACCCTTAGCGGGCGTCGAGCCACCGAAGCGATAGGGCTTGCCGATCATCTTCAACGCCTGATCCGCCGCGGCGGCGCCACGCGCATCCACGCGCGCGACCGGCGCGCTCGCGCACGCGGCGAGCGCAAAGCTCATCAGGCCGGCCACTATGCGAGGAAGCGCTGCGCCACCCATATGGGCGGCTAGGATAGCCGGATCCGGGATCGGCTGCTGTGCGGAAGGTCACGCCGCCTCGCGCTCGGCGCGGCGCCGCTCGTGCTCCTTCAGGTGGCGCTTGCGCAGCCGGATCGATTTCGGCGTGATCTCGACCAGCTCGCCGTCGCCGATGAATTCGACGGCGTACTCGAGCGTCAGGCCGATCGGCGGCGTGAGCAGGATGGCCTCGTCCTTGCCCGAGGCGCGGATGTTGGTGAGCTGTTTGGTGCGGATCGGGTTGACCACCAGGTCGTTGTCGCGGCTGTGGATGCCGACGATCATGCCCTCGTAGACCGGGTCGCCCGGGCTCACGAACATGCGCCCGCGCTCCTGCAGCTTCCATAGCGCGTAGGCCACGGCGACGCCGTCGTCCTGCGACACCAGCACTCCGTTGCGGTGCTCCGTGATCTCGTCCTTCACGGGCGCGTAGTCGTCGAAGACGTGGCTTACCACGCCGGTGCCGCGGGTGAGGGTCATGAACTCGCCCTGGAAGCCGATCAGCCCGCGCGCCGGGATGCGGTATTCGAGGCGCACGCGGCCCGAATTTCTTCCCTCCCCGTCCGGCACCATGTGGAGCAGCTCGCCCTTGCGCCGGCCGAGCTCTTCCATGACCGCGCCTTGCGTCAGTTCTTCGACGTCGACGGCGAGCAGCTCGTAGGGCTCGCAGCGCACGCCGTCGATGTCTTTGTAGACAGTCTCGCGCTCCAGGCGCTCGCGGATCTGGCGGCTGGTGACGTACTTGCCTTCGCGCCCGGCGAGCGGCGAGGCGTTGACGAGAAAGTTCATGGTCAGCGTCGGCTCGTCGACCTTGAGCAGCGGCAACGCGTCGGGGTGCTCGGGATGGCACAGCGTGGAGCCGATGCTCACCTCGTCGATGCCGTTGATCAGCACGATGTCGCCCGCTTCGGCTTCCTCCACCTGCACGCGCTCGAGACCCTCGAAGCTGAGCACCTGGTTCACTCGCACCTTCAGGGGCTCGGAGCCCTCGCCGTGAAGAACCACGACGTCCTGCAGCGGCCGCACGCGACCGCGGTGAATGCGGCCGATGCCGATCTTGCCGACATAGCTGGAGTAATCGAGCGAGCAGATCTGCAGTTGCAGCGGGCCTTCGGGGTCCTCGTCGCGCACCGGCACATATTCGAGAATGGCCTCGAAGAGGGGAGACATATCCTTTCCAACCTCTTTTGCATCCCTGCTTGCCCAGCCCTGCAGCGCCGAGGCATAGATCACCGGGAAGTCGAGCTGGTCCTCCGCGGCGCCGAGCTTGTCGAACAGATCGAAGGTCTGATTCACCACCCAGTCGGCGCGGGCGCCGGGGCGGTCCAGCTTGTTGATCACTACGAGGGTCTTCAGCCCGTGAGCGAGCGCCTTGCGCAGCACGAAGCGCGTCTGCGGCATCGGTCCCTCGACCGCGTCCACGAGCAGCAGCACGCCGTCGACCATGGACAGCGCGCGCTCTACCTCGCCGCCGAAATCCGCGTGCCCCGGGGTGTCGACGATGTTGATGTGGGTGCCGCGGTAGCGGAAGGCGCAGTTCTTCGCCAGGATGGTGATGCCGCGCTCGCGCTCGAGGTCGTTCGAGTCCATGACGCGCTCCTGGATGTGCTCGTGCGCGGCAAAGGTGCCCGATTGCTGCAGCAATTTGTCGACGAGCGTGGTCTTGCCGTGGTCGACGTGGGCGATGATGGCGACGTTGCGTAGGGCGCGCGGCATGGGTGCGGAATCCGAAAGGTCGCGCATTGTACGCGAGGAATTAGTTAAAATCCTGCCTCTGTTCCTCCCCGTAACCAACCGCGCTTACTCACCTATGGACAAGGAACTTCTTTCCAAGACCGCGGCCGCGATGGTCGCGAAGGGCAAGGGCATCCTCGCCGCCGACGAATCGAGCGGCACCTGCGAGAAGCGCTTCAAGTCGGTGGGCGTCGAATGCACCGAGGAGAACCGGCGCGCTTACCGCGGGCTGCTCTTCGGCACGCCGGGGGTCGAGCAATACGTGTCGGGCGTGATCCTGTTTGACGAAACCGCGCGCCAGAAGGCAGCCGACGGCACCCCTTTTCCCCAGTACCTGGCGAGGAAAGGCATCATCCCCGGCATCAAGGTCGACAAGGGCACGGTCGATCTCGCGCTCTCGCCCGGCGAAAAGGTGACCGACGGCCTCGACGGCCTCGCCAAGCGCATGGCCGAGTATTTCCAGATGGGCGCGCGCTTCGCCAAGTGGCGGGCGGTCATCACGATCGGCGAAGGCATTCCGACGCATGCCTGCCTGTACGCCAACGCGCACGCCCTCTCGCGTTACGCGGCCATCTGCCAGGAGGCCTCCATCGTGCCGGTGATAGAACCCGAAGTACTGCTCGACGGCGATCACACGGCCGAGCGCTCGGAGGAAGTGCACGAGGCCACGCTGCGCGCGACTTATGCAGCCCTGGCCGCGTACAACGTGTCGGTCGAGCATCTCATCCTCAAGACGAGCATGGTGGTCTCGGGCAAGGACTGCCCGCGGCAGGCCGGCGTCGACGAGGTCGCCGAGCGCACCGTGCGCGTGCTGAAGCGTACCGTCCCCGCGGCACAGCCGGGGATCGTGTTCCTTTCCGGCGGCCAGTCCGATGAAGCTGCTACCGCGCACCTGAACGCCATGGCGGCGATGAAGGGACTGCCATGGCCGCTGACGTTCTCGTACTCGCGCGCGCTGCAGAACCCGGCGCTGAAGACCTGGCGCGGGCAGGCCGGCAATGTCGGCGCCGCGCAAAAGGCGTTTTTTCATCGCGCGCACATGAACGGCCTCGCCGCGCAGGGGAAATGGCGGGCCGAGCTCGAGAAGCAAGCTGCATAAATGCTCTTATATGAATCAAAAATAAAAACCTTGCCGCGCATCGGCCAGGGCAAAGTCCGCGATATCTATGCCGTCGGCAGCGACAAGATGCTGATCGTGACGAGCGACCGGCTTTCGGCATTCGACGTGGTCCTTTCGGATCCGATTCCCGACAAGGGGCGGGTGCTGAACGAGATGGCGAACTTCTGGTTCGACCATTTGCGCCACATCGTGCCGAACCAGCTCACCGGCGTCGACCCTGAATCGGTGGTTACGGAAGAAGAAAAACCCCAGGTGCGCGGTCGCTCGATGGTCGTGAAGAAGCTGAAACCCCTGCCGATCGAAGCGGTGGTGCGCGGCTACATCATCGGCTCGGGCTGGAAGGACTACCTGAAGACCGGCAAGGTTTGCGGCATCGAGCTGCCGAAAGGCCTGCGGCAGGCCGAGAAGCTGCCCGAGCCGATCTTCACGCCGGCCACCAAGGCCGCGGCGGGGCACGACGAGAACATCAGCTTCGCCCAAGCCGAGAAGCTGATCGGCAGGGAGCTCGCCGCCAAGGTGCGCGACACGAGCGTCCGGCTGTACAAGGAAGCCGCTGACTACGCGGTGAAGAAGGGCATCATCATTGCGGACACGAAATTTGAATTTGGTTTAACGCCTTCCAATGACCTGGTTTTGATCGATGAAGTCTTGACGGCGGACTCGTCACGCTTCTGGCCCGCCGATTCGTATCGCGTCGGCATGAGCCCGCCCTCGTTCGACAAGCAGTACGTGCGCGACTATCTCGAGACGCTCGACTGGAACAAGGCCCCGCCCGCGCCGCGTCTGCCGGCCGAAGTCATCGCCAGGACGTCGGAGAAATACCGCGAGGCGCTGACCAGGCTGACAGGGAGAAAGCTTTCATGATCGGCATCGTGATGGGATCGGCCTCCGACTGGGACACCATGAAGGCGGCCGCCAGGATGCTGGAGGAATTCGGCGTGCCCTACGAGGCGAAGGCGATGTCGGCGCACCGCACGCCCGATCTCGTCGCCGAATGGGCGAAGGGCGCGGCGAAGCGCGGCCTGAAAGCCATCATCGCAGGAGCCGGCGGCGCCGCCCATCTCGCCGGTGTATTGGCCGCGCACACCACGCTCCCGGTGCTCGGCGTGCCGATGCCGTCGAAACACCTGCAGGGCCTCGATTCGCTGCTTTCCACCGTGCAGATGCCGAAAGGCATCCCGGTCGCGACCTTTGCCATCGGCGAGGCGGGTGCGGCCAACGCCGCGCTGTACGCCATCGCCATGCTTGCCTTATCGGACAGGAGTCTTTCCTCAAAACTGGAAGAATTCAGAAAAAAACAGGCCGAAGCGGTCAGGAAGACAGAGCTGCCGAAGCCATGAAGCCAGAGATCCGCAAGGCCGCGGAGATGCTCCGCGCCGGCGGACTGGTGGCCTTCCCGACCGAAACGGTGTACGGGCTCGGCGCCGATGCGTCGAACCCCAAGGCGGTGGCGCGTCTTTACTCGACAAAGGGACGCCCCGCTGATCATCCGGTGATCGTGCATTTTGCATCTGCCGATCGAGCCTTCACGTGGGCCAGCGAGGTTCCGGAGGCGGCGCGCAAGCTGGCAGAGCGCTTTTGGCCCGGCCCGCTCACCTTGATCCTCAAGCGATCGAACCTTGCCAAGGACTTCGTCACCGGAGGGCAAGACACCGTGGGCTTGCGCGTTCCTTCGCATCCTGTCGCACGTGAATTGCTGAAATTGTTTCAAAACGGAATCGCCGCGCCGTCGGCCAACCGCTTCGGCCTCGTGTCGCCGACCACCGCGGCGCACGTGCGCGAGGATCTCGGCGGCGAGGTCGACCTGGTGCTCGAGGGCGGAGCGAGCGAGGTCGGCATCGAATCGACGATCATCGATCTGTCAAGCGGAGCGGCCGCGCTTCTGCGCCCCGGCTCGATTTCCCGCCGAGACCTTGAAAACGTTCTGAGATCAAAAATCGAAGAAAAAAACCTGTCATCGCCGCGTCACTCCGGCGGCCTCGAGCGCCACTATGCGCCGCGCACGCCGGCGCGCCTCGTGCCGAAGCACGATCTCGACAAGGAAATCGAAAAACTCAAGCAGAGAGTCGCAGTGCTTGCCTTTTCACGTCCTGATGAGCGCGTCGACTACTGGCTGCGCATGCCGCGCAACCCGGAAGGCTACGCGCGGCGCCTTTACGCGGCGTTGCGCGAGCTCGATGCGGCAGGCTGCGAGACGATCCTGGTCGAAGCGCCGCCCGAAGCGCCCGCATGGGCCGCGGTCCGCGATCGCCTGCAGCGCGCTTGCGAAGCGTAGAATCGCCGCATGCGGTGGACGGTCTTCCTTCTGGTGCTCATGGTTGGCTGCTCGGCTCACACGCAGGTTCAATACGGCGCGGGCTCGGTCGGCGCCGTGCCGCCGGGCACGAGCATGACTCAATCGTCGGTGCGGCTCAATGTACAGGGCGGCTCGGCGGCGGTAGCCCTCGTCGGACTCGGCATCATCGCCGCCGGCATGTACGACATGGAGCGCTATCGCTCGGAGCCCGCCGAGCTTTCGCCGACTCGCCTGATCAGCGAGCAGGATTGCACCAAGCCGATCGACTGGACTCGCGGCAACCTGAAGTGCCGCTAAGCCTTTAGCGGTCCGGGCTTTCCGTCTTCCACGACGAAGGATGCGAGCGTGTTGCACACGGCGTCGCGCCTCTGCACCGTTTCCATCGCTCTCAGATCGGCGCTCCAGCGCCGCGGCGTGAGCTCGACCCGCACATAGCCGCGGTAGCGGCTGTCGGCGAGCAGTGTGTGCGGGTTGTCGGGCAGGTACTGGTTGAGCCGCTCCTGCGGCCAGGCCTGGGAGGTGATCGACGTGCCGACGAACTCGCTCGCCACGACCGCCGAATCCGCAGCGTCGAAGTCGAGCTTGAGCTGCGACACGTTGAACGAGTGGACATCGCCGCCGATGACCACCGTGTTTCGAGTTTTTCTCGAGGCGATGTAGTCCAGCAGCCGTTTGCGGGCAGCGGGATATCCATCCCAGCCGTCGGTCCACGCGCGGCGCCCCGGCCCGGGCTTCTGGTCGAACTGCGCCATCGCGGTCTGCTGCGCGATCACGTTCCAGCCGGCGCGCGAATCAGCAAGCGCATTTTCCAGCCAGCGCTCCTGCGCGCGGCCGAGCATCGTGCGCCCGGGCGAAGCGAGCCGCGGGCAGGCTTCCACATCGACGGTGTTCGAGCCCCCCCGTCGCCGCGGCCGCGGACAGGCGTGCCAGGAGCGGTACTGGCGGTCATCGAGCAGGTAGAAGCGCGCGAGCTGCCCCCAGGCGACTTGAGTGTAGATGCGCATGTTCGGCCCTTCGGGCCGCATGCGCGGCGGCAGCGGCAGGTGCTCGTAGTACGCGCGGTACGCGGCAGCGCGCCGCTCGAGGAACTGGTCGCGCGCCATGCCGTCCTCGGGCCGGTCGTCGGCGTAGTCGTTGTCGACCTCGTGATCATCCCAGGTGACGATCCACGGGCACGCGGCATGCGCCGCCTGCAGGTCCGGGTCGCTGCGATAGAGCGCGTGCCGGGCCCGGTAGTCCGCGAGCGAATAAGGCTCGGGCGCGCCATGGCTGCGGACGAGGTCGTTGCCCCAGCTCGACTCGTAGATGTAGTCGCCAAGGAACGCGACCAGGTCCGGTTGGTCGGCGACGATGTGGCGATAGGCGCCAAAAAATCCCTGTTCGTATTGCTGGCATGACGCGAACGCAAAGCGCAGCCGCTGGGGATCCGACGCGGGCGCCGGCGCGGTACGCGTTCGGCCGACCACGCTCTCGGCGCCGCCCGCCCTGAAGCGATACCAGTACCAGCGGTCGGGCGCGAGCCCCCGCACCTCCACGTGCACGGAATGGGCCCACGCCGGTTCTGCCGTTGTTTCTCCCGAAAAAATAATTGATTTCATCGATTCGTCTGCGGCGACTTCCCAGCGCATCAGCACTGGCTCGGGTGCCATGCCGCCGTCCGGGTCCAGCGGTCTGGTCGCAAGCCTCGTCCAGAGCACCAATCCGTCCGGCGTTGGATAACCGGAAGCAATGCCGAGCGTGAACGGGTACGAATCGAAGCTGACCTTGCGATCGGTGGCGCGGGATGGAAGCGTCTGCGAAACACCAAGCGCTGCGAGAACCTCCAGGAACCTGCGGCGGCCGATCATGGTGAGAGCATATCCGGTCCCTGTTTCAGGGTGCTGACCAGGCTGGCGAGCTATATGCGCTTACGTCTGCTCACAAATTCGCACGGCGACGGCTGCGCTCGCCGTGCACCCTCTTGCGGCTGGAAGGCGTTACTCCCGGCATGCAACGGTGCACGCATGTGCCGCAGGCTTTCGATGGCCGGATGTACCGGCCCCGCAGGCCGCGCGCGTCGGCGCTATATCAATGCGCCACCCGGCATGCGCCCGAGCTGAAGGCGGGTGGCCGGTTCGGCCGTCGCGTCGAGGAAAGTGTCATCGAAGCTTTGCTCTCACATCCCGGATCGTTTCGAACACCTGGTGCGCTACGCCGGCTGGTACTCGAACCGCAGCAGAGGAAAGCGCCGGCGCTCGGATACTGAAACGCCGGAAATCGCACCTGGGCGCGCCTGATTCACAAGGTTTACGAAATCGATTCGCTCGAATGCCCGCGCTGCAAAGGCCCCATGCGCGTGACCGCCCTCATCGACGATGCGGCAGTCATCCGGAAGATCCTTAGCCACCTGGGTCTGTGGGCGCCGCAACCAGCGCCGAGAACGCTAATTGGGCAGTCCGCCCATGATCCACCGGGGCAATCCAAGCCCGTTCTGACCTACCACCCCGTCCCTGACATCGCCTGAATCCGCTACGCGAGGGGCGGGGCTCGCCTCGTAGAGCCATCTATTGCCCAACGCGCGCCAGGCGCATAGATTGCCATGTGGGCTTTTCCAATAATGGCCCGCGACGCGACATAAGCGCCATTGTGCGACGCCGCGCGAGAGCAATGTAGCGCGAAAGCGGAGGTTTCGCAATGTAGCGCGAAAGCGGAGGTTTCATGAAACGTTGCGCGGGCGGTCCCGGATTGATTTTCCTATCCGTCTCTTCCGAATTTCCGGGCCGGGCGCGATTATGCCGCAATTCAATCCTTGACGACCTTGAGCCGGATGTGGATCTCGCTCGCGACGTTGTTGAGCTTCTTCACGAGCTCGCCGATCTCCTCATTGCCGATCTTGCCCGATCGCGCATCGCTCGAGTAGGGCTCCTCGAGCATGTAGACCGCTTCCTCCGCGCTCTCGAAATCCACCCCGTGGTAGAGCGCCAGCGGCGAGCTGGGTGACCCGATTTCGCGCCAGCGCAGGTTGGCCTTCTTCGAGAAGAGCTGCATCATCGCCGGGGTCACCGGGCGCACGTGGGTCGGGTCGCCGATGAAGTTGTCGTGCCGCGGGTGCGGAACGACGATGTAAATCTGCGCCGCGGGCTCGCACACCCGGTACATTTCCTTCATGATGCGGATGAATACGTCCGGCGACGCGCCGAGATGCTCGAGCACGTGAATCAGCAGGATCTCGGAGACCGAGCTGTCGGGCCATGGCCAGGGGAACGACTCCAGATCGCACTTCAAGTTGGGATCGCCGTGCTTGTCGACATTCACATAGCCCGGCCGCGGGTTCTGCCCGGAGCCGAGATTGAGCTTGAGTCCCATGAGCGCTCCATCGTCCCCTCCGTGTATTGTTTCGTCTGGCGGGAGACGAAGTTCCATTCTAGGCAGGCGCTTCCGTCGCGGCAACCGAAAAACATGCTGAGAGACGCTGCGGTCCCGATGTCATTCCCAATTGCGGTGAAGCGGTGAAGGCTGCGCCGTTCGACTATGCCCGCGCCGAATCGGTCGCCGAAGCCTGCGAGCTGCTTCGCCGCCACGGCGATGGCGCGAAGCTCCTCGCCGGCGGACAGAGCCTCGTGCCCATGATGGCGATGCGCCTGGTGCGCCCCACATGGCTCGTCGACATCAACGAGATCGCCGAGCTGAAATTCGTGAAGATCGAAAAGGACCTTTCCAATAATGGCCCGCGACGCGACATAAGCACCATTGGTCCCGGATTGATTTTCCTATCCGTCCGTCTCGCGACGAAAAGGACGTTGGCGAACGGCGTGCCTTCACTCACCGGCGCCACGCGGACGCCGAGACCGAGCTTCTCGAGCGCGGCGACCCACTCCCCCCGGCTGCGGAAATGCAGGCTGTTCCGCAAGGGCCCCCGCCCGGCCTCTGCAATGCGCTCGCACCATTTCGTGACCTGGAACGGGAAGCCCGCCGCCGCGTGGGCTTCGCGCACCAGCAACTCGATGCCACTCAAATCAAGGTTCAACGGCGGCGCCGGCCAGTCCTGGGGCCAAAGGCCGGCCTGATACTGAGCTTTCGCCGCCTTGAGCAATGACAACAGGACGCCCTGGCCGCGACCCAAATCAAGCAGGCTGCCGCGGTCCGGCAGCAAGCCGTGGCGCAGCAGGTACATGAAAACCGGGTCGTGGCGCAGCTTGCCCCGCGCAAAATGCCATGCGTATCTGCCCGCCGCCGCATAGGGCCGCGACGCGGCCTCGAGCAGGAGCCTAAATTGCGGATCCAAGCGAATAGAATAACGCGATGATCCATTTCGTGGTGCATGAAGAAGGTGACGGCGTCGGAGTGGTCGTCGTCGAAGGCGTCAAGGCGGAGCAGCAGCTCAACGGCTGGATCATGGAAGACGACAAAGACCTCAAGGTGACCGCCAAGAGCGACATCCCGATCGGCCACAAGGTGGCGCTGAAGGACTACCGGCCCGGCGATACCGTGATCAAGTACGGCGTCGACATCGGAAAAGTGGTGCAGCCGATCGCGAAGGGCGAGCATCTTCATGTCCATAACGTCAAAACCAAGCGCTGGTAGACAATGGACCTCGCCAAAGCAAGCTTCTGGGGCTACCGCCGCGAGAACGGCCGCGTCGGCGTGCGCAACCATGTCGTCATCCTGCCGGTCGACGACCTCTCGAACGCCGCGGCGCAGGCGGTGGAAAACAGCATCAAGGGCACGCTCGCGCTGCCGCATCCCTACGGCAGGCTGCAGTTCGGCGCCGACCTCGAGCTTCACTTCCGCACGCTGATCGGCGCCGGCTCCAATCCGAATGTCGCCGCCGTCATCGTGATCGGCATCGAGGAAGGCTGGACCGCTCGCGTGGTCGAGGGAATCAAGCAGACCGGCAAGCCGGTATTCGGTTTCGGCATCGAGGGCCACGGCGATCACGAGACCATCCGCCGCGCCTCGCAGAAGGCGAAGGAGCTGCTGCCCCGCACGGCGTCACGCTGGTGTTCGGCGAAACCACCGAGCTCACCGGGGGCGAGCACCTGGTCGCCGCGCGCTGCAGGAACGACGCGGTGCGCAAGAAGTTCCAGTTCGTCTTCGACCGCTACCAGGAAGTCATCGACCGCCACAAGACCGGCGACCTGATGGATTCGCAGCCGACGAAAGGCAACATCGCCGGCGGACTCACCACCATCGAGGAGAAGGCGCTCGGCAACATCCAGAAGATCGGCCGCAAGTGCCTGGTCGACGGCGTGCTCGACAAGGCCGAGACGCCGACCGGCCCCGGACTCTGGTTCATGGATTCGTCCTCGGCGGCGGCCGAAATGGTCACGCTGTGCGCGGCGGCCGGCTATGTAGTGCATTTCTTCCCCACCGGCCAGGGCAACGTCATCGGCAATCCGATCCTGCCGGTGATCAAGCTCTGCGCCAACCCGCGCACGGTGCGCACCATGTCCGAGCACATTGATGTCGACGTCTCGGGACTGCTGAGAAAAGAGCTGACGCCGGACCAGGCGGGCGACCAGCTCCTCGAGTGCATGTTCCGCACCGCGAACGGCCGCCTCACCGCGGCCGAGGCGCTCGGGCATCGCGAGTTCGTCCTGACAAGGCTGTACGAATCGGCTTGAGCCCGCTCGCCGTTGAAGTCTGGAGAGGAGGCGCGCAAGGCGCCTTCCAGTCGTTCGAGGTGCCGCGCTACCCCAGCCAGACCGTGCTCGACATCGTCACCTACATCCAGCGCTACCTCGATCCGACGCTCGCCTACCGCTTTGCCTGCCGCGTCGGCATGTGCGGCTCGTGCGCGATGAGCGTGAATGGCGTGCCGCGCTGGGCCTGCCGGACCCACGTAGACAAAGTCGCGCGGGAAAATAAACTGGTCATCGGTCCGCTGCGCAACCTGCCGGTGATCCGCGACCTCGTGACCGACATGCGGGAATTCTTCGACAAGTGGGCGCGTGCAAAAGGCAGCTTTGGAGGTACTAAGACAAAGCGCGACGACTTTGCGCGCGTCGCCCCCGATTCCGCAGACAGAAAGAAGGTGGACGCGGGGATCGAATGCATCGGCTGCGGGGTGTGCTACAGCGCCTGCGACGTCGTCGCGTGGAATCCGAATTATCTCGGACCGGCTGCGCTCAACCGCGCATGGACGCTGGTCAAGGACGAGCGCGATGGGGCGACGATCGAGCGCCTGCGCGCGGTCGCCGGCGATGCCGGCTGCCATGCCTGCCACACCCACATGAGCTGCACCGAGCGCTGCCCGATGCAGATTTCTCCGACCGCCGGCATCGCGGGCCTGAAACGCGAAGTCGCAAAAGCCGCGTTGCAGGGCAAGCTTTGAACGCGCAAAAAGAAACCCTGCTTTGGGTGGCGCAGCGAGCGAGCGCCGCGGTGCTTGCGGTGTGCGTGCTGGTTCACCTCGTGACCATCATCTACGCGGTGCAGGGCGGCCTGTCGGCCGCCGAGATCCTCGGCCGCACGCGCGGCAATGCTGCTTGGTTTACGTTTTACTCAATCTTTGTTTTGGGAGTTGCAGTCCATGCGCCGATCGGCCTGAGGAGCGTTTTCACCGAATGGCTCGGCTGGCGTGGCAAGTCGCGCGACGGGGTGCTTCTGGTTTTTTCTGTGATTCTGTTAGCCATGGGTATGCGAGCGGTGCTCGCCTTGTTCGCATGAGCAAGTGGATGGCGTACCTGCACCGCATTTCCGGGACGGCGCTGGCCCTCTTTCTGCCGGTGCATTTCTGGGCGCTGGGCCGCGGCCTGGAGCTCGACGCTTTTCTGGTGTGGACGCAGCAGCCGCTGGTCAAGTTCGCCGAATGGGGCCTGGTGGTGCTGCTCGCCGCGCATCTGGGCGGCGGGTTGCGCGTGCTGGCGCTCGAGTTTCTGCCGTGGCGCGACTGGCAAAAAGGCCTCGCCGCTGCGGCGGCGGCGATCGCCTTCGCCGCAGGGCTGGCGTTCGCCCTCGCGCTGTAGAATCAAAAAACCAGGGAGGATGGGATGAGGCTGTTGAAGCTCATTGCAGTAACCGCCGCGCTGCTGCTCGCCAGCTGGGCTTTCGCGCAATCCTGGCCACAAAAGCCAGTCCGTCTGATCGTCCCCTTTCCGCCGGGGGGCGCAACCGACATAGCGGCGCGCCTGCTCGGCGAGAAGCTTGCGCAGACTTGGGGACAGTCGGTGGTGATCGAGAATCGCGGCGGTGCAGGCGGCAGCTTGGGCGCCGCGGAAGCGGCGCGCGCGGCGCCGGACGGCTACACGCTTTTCTTTCCGTCTGGCTCGGTGATCACCGCGAACCAGCATATCTACACCAAGCTGAACTACGACCCGGAGAAAGACTTCGTTCCGATCACCAACGTGGTCTCGGGCGCCCAGGTGATCGTGGTGTCGGCGAAATCGCCGTACAAGACACTCAAGGACCTCATCGAGGCGGCGAAAGCGAAACCGGGCAAGGTGACATTCGGGCACGCCGGAATCGGCTCGCAAACGCACCTTGCTGGCGAAAACTTTCTCTTTCAGGCGAAGATCGAGGCCGTGTCGGTGCCCTTCAAGGGCGAAGGGCCGGCTCTTGCCTCGCTGATCGCGGAGGATATCGATTTTGTCCCGAGCAATCTCGCGGCTGCGATCGGCTACGTCAACGGAGGGCGAATCCGTGCCCTTGGCGTGACAAGCAAACAGTCCGCGCCACAGCTTCCCGGTGTGCCGCCGATCGGCGAGACGGTGCCGGGGTTCGAGAACTCCGGGTGGTGGGGGCTCGTCGCGCCTGCCGGCACGCCCAGGGAGATTGTGCAGAAGGTTTACCAGGACACGAAGAACGTGCTCGGTTCCACCGAGCTGAAGGCGCGGTTCTACGCACAAGGTCTCGCTCCGGTGGGCAACACCCCGGAGGAGTTCGCGAAGACGATTACCGAGGAAACCGCGCTGTGGGCCAAGGTGGTGAAGCAGCGCAAGATTCAGATCCAGTGAAGGTCGACCTGCGACAAGTGGAAGAAGCGGCGAAGGAGCTCTACATCCGGGCGTTGAAGCTGCTGCCGCCCGATGTCAAGCAGGGCTTCGACGCGCTCGCGAAAAGCGAGACCGACGCGGGCGCGCGGCGCACGCTCGGCACCATGATCCGCAACATCGCCGTTGCCGAGAGTACCGACAACCTCCTGTGCCAGGACACCGGGATCCCGATCTACAACGTGTGGATCGGACGCGGGGTCGAGGTGGACGGCGTCGCGCTGAAGCAGGCCATCCGGCGCGGCTGCGAGCGCTCGACGCGCGAATACTCGTTCCGCTCCTCGATCGTGCATCCCACCACGCGCGTGAACGAGCAGACCTCCTGCGGCCGCGGCGTGCCGATCATCAACGTCGATTTTTCCGAGGACGAGGAGGCGCTGGTCATCGAGATGGTGCCGAAGGGCTCGGGTTCCGAGAATAATTCATGGCTCAGGATGGCAGTCCCCGCCGAGGGCGTGGACGCGATCAAGACGTTCGTGATCGATTGCGTGCTGGAGGCCGGCGGCAAGACCTGCCCGCCGACCATCGTCGGCGTCGGCGTCGGCGGCACCGCGGACCTGTGCGTGCATCTCGCGAAGCTCGCGGCCACCCGGGCGCTCGGCACGCGCTGTGACGACCCAGAGGGGGCCAGGCTGGAAGAAGAGCTCGGCCAGGCGGTGAACATGCTCGGCGTCGGTCCGCAAGGGCTCGGCGGCGATTCCACCGCGTTCGCGGTGCACGTCGAGACGGCGGCCACCCACATCACGATGAACCCGGTGGCGGTGAACATGCAATGTCACTCGGCGCGCCGCGCGCGCGCCACCTTTCGGACTTCGGGTGTCGAATATGGGTATTAAAGCTGCTTGATCGAATGGCACACTACGACTTCACCGCGCCGCTGACCGAGGACGCGGTGCGCAAGCTGCGCGTCGACGACACCGTCAGCTTGAACGGCACGCTGTTCGGCATCCGCGACGCGACGCAGATCCACATGTTCGACCGGGGGCGAAAGACGCGCTTTGACCTGGCGGGCCACGCGGTGATCCATACCGCGCCGAACGTGAAAAAAGTGCAGAAGAGCGCCGCGCATCCGGCGGGCTACGCGCTGCTTTGCGTCGGCACCACCACCAGCGACCGCATGGAGCGCTTCACGCGGCCCCTGATGCAGCAGTGCGGCGTGCGGCTGGTGATCGGCAAGGGCGGCTTGCGCGAAGAATCCCTCAAAGCCTTCGGCGATCTGGGCGGCGCCTACCTCGCCATCATCGGCGGCACCGCGGCGCTGGAGACGACCTGGGTCGAGGCGATCGAGGACGTGGACCTCGATGACCTCAATCCAGAATCGCTGTGGAGGTTTCGCGTCAGGAACTTCGGCCCGCTGCTGGTGGCGATGGACAGCCACGGCGGCAGTCTTTACTCGAAAGTGAAGCGGGCAGCACAGGAGCGCCGCGCGGCGGCGTTGCGCCGACTTGGCGTGCGGTAGAATCGCCGCACAACCGGAGGAGGAGGAGTCCATGCAATTTTTGACGCGCGTCGTCGCGCTTTTGATCTCGGCGTTCGCGCTGGTCGCGCAGGCGCAGAACCTTTCGATTGCCACCGGCGGCACCGGTGGCGTGTATTACCCGCTGGGCGGCGGCATGGCGGCCGTGCTCTCCAAATACGTTCCAGGCATGCAGGCCACGGCCGAGGTGACCGGGGGCTCGGTGGCCAACCTGCAACTCATCGGCACCGGCAAGCCCTATCTCGGCATGACCATGGCGGATGCGACGCTCGATGCGTACAAGGGCCAGGACAAGTTCACCGGCAATCCGGTCCCGGTGCGCACGCTCATGGTGATGTATCCGAATCGCATGCACGTCGTCTCGATCGAAGGCAGCGGCGTTGCCAGGATGGTTGACCTGAAAGGCAAGCGCGTGTCCACCGGATCGGGCGGCAGCGCGACCGAAGTCATGGCGTTCCGCGTCATCGAAGCCGCCGGCCTCGACAAGGACAAAGACCTGCGGCGCGAGCGCCTCGGCGTCGCCGAGTCGGTGAATGCGATCAAGGACAGGAAGATCGACGCCTTCTTCTGGGTCGGCGGCCTGCCGACCGCGGCGATTACCGACCTCGCCAGCACGCCGGGCGTGAAGATCAGGCTGATCGACCATGCCGACCTGGTGCCGGCGATGAACCGGAAATACGGCGATCTCTATGTGCAGGACGTGATCCCGAAGGACATGTACCGCGGCATGGACGCCGACAACAAGCAGGCCACAGTGATGAACCTGCTCGTAGCGCACAAGAACATGGCCGATAAAACCGCCTACAGCATCGTCAAGGCGGTGTTCGACCACAAGGAAGAACTGGTCCGCGTCCACAAGGAGGCGGAGAACTTCAGGCTCGAGAACCAGAAACAGGCAGCCTCGCCGATCCCCTGGCACCCCGGCGCGGTCAAATACTTCTCCGAGAAGGGAATCAAGCTGCAGTAAGGCGTGAGCGCGCAACGGGCCATGAGCGAAGAGATCGCCCGCATCCATCAGCCCGCCGTCGAAATCAGCGAGGAGGCGCTCAAGCGGGCCGAAGAGCTCATCGAGCAGGAAGAGGGCGTCCAGAACAAGTTCCGCGGGCGGGTCGCGGACTTCATCACGGCGGTGGCGGTCCTGATGTCGCTGTTCCACCTGTACGCCGCCTACGAGATCGTGCGGACCGAGGTGCTGCGAGCGATCCACGTTGCGTTCGTGCTGTTCCTGTGTTTCCTCATCTTTCCGGTCTCGCGGCGCTTCCGCCATCGCGTGATGGCGTGGGACTGGGCGCTCGCGGCGCTGGGCATCGCGATTGCCGTGTACCTGGTGGCGAATGGCGACGATTTCTTCGACCGCTCGATCCTGCCCAACCACTGGGACGTGGTGTTCGGCGTAGCGCTGATCGTGCTGGTGCTGGAGGCGATGCGGCGCGCGACCGGCTGGATCATGCCCGCGATCACCTCCTGCTTCCTGCTGTACGCGATCTTCGGGCCCTACCTGCCGGCGCCCTGGACCCACAAGGGCTACGAGATTCCCCGGCTGATCGGGCACATGTACATGACGCTGGAAGGCATCTACGGCGTCGCGGTCGACGTTTCTTCGTCGCTGATCATCCTGTTCACCATCTACGGCGCGTTCCTGCAGCACTCCGGCGCCGGCAAGTTCTACATCGACTTCTCGTTCTCGGCGATGGGCGGCAAGCCGACCGGCGCCGGCCGCACGGTGGTGCTCGCCTCGTTCCTGCTCGGCGGTCCTTCGGGGTCGGGCGTCGCCACCACGGTGACGCTCGGCTCGGTCGCTTATCCGATGCTCGCCAAGGTCGGCTACGGCAAGGACGCGGCGGGCGGCCTGCTTGCCGCGGGCGGGCTTGGCGCGATCATTTCGCCGCCGGTGCTGGGTGCCGCCGCCTTCCTGATCGCGGAGTTCCTCAAGATCTCGTACCTCGACGTGATCCTGATGGCGACGATCCCGACCTGCCTGTATTACCTCGCGCTGTTCGCCATGGTCGAGATCGACGTGCGCAAATTCGGCATGAAGGACGTTACTTTCGAGCGCGTCGAATCGGCGTGGAACCTGAGCAAGAAATACTGGTTCCACTTCCTGTCGCTGGTGTCGATCGTCGTGTTCATGCTGTGGGGCTTCTCGCCCGTGATGGCGGTGTTCTGGGCGACGCTCGTCTCCGCGGTGACGAGCTTCCTGAGGGCCGATACCGCGCTCATCCCGTACGAGGTTTTCAAGAGAAAAGCACCCATTGCCCGCGGCCTGTGGAGCTCGGGGCTGGTGAAGGCGCTCGCCGGCGGCTCGCTCGGGGTGCTGAACGTCGCTGCTACCTGCGCCGGCGCCGGCATCATCGTCGGCACGGTGACCCTCACCGGCCTTGGCCTCAAGTTCAGCTCGATCGTCCTCGATTACGCCGGCGGCTCGCTGCTTCTCACCGCCATCTACACCTCGCTCATCGTCTGGATCGTCGGCCTGGCGGTCCCGGTGACGGCGAGCTACATCATCTGCGCCGTCATCGCCGCGCCGGCGATGATCAAGCTGGGCGTGCCGGATTTCGCGGCGCACATGTTCATCTTCTACTACGCCGTGCTCTCCGAGGTATCGCCGCCGACCGCGCTCTCGCCTTTCGCCGCCGCGGCGATCACCGGAGGCGACCCCTACAAGACGACGCTGCAGTGCTGGAAATACACCACGCCCGCCTTTCTCGTGCCGTTCATGTTCGTGCTCGACCCGAGCGGCACCGGGCTTCTCCTGACCGGGTCCTTCAAGACCCTCGCCGGCGCCGACTGGGGCTCGATCGCGCTGGTGACCTTCACCGCCGCGGTCGGCATCGTGGCGCTCGCCGGCGGATTGCAAGGCTGGCTCTTCAAGCGCACCAGCCTCGCGGAGCGAATCATGCTGATCGTCGCGGGCTTCCTGCTGGTGTATCCGAAAGCCTTGTTCGATGCCGTGGGCTTCGTGCTCGTGGTGCTGGTGCTCGTCACGCAATGGTTCCGCAGGCCGTCCGCGCAGCCGTCCTGATCCGGCTCGCGGCTGTCGTGGCGTTCGCTTCGACTTCCGTCTGCGCCGATCCGCAGCAATCGCTCCAGGCGGTGCTGGCCGACGCGGATTTCGTGGCGATCGATTCCCTGCACGGCGTGATGGTCAGCCTGCACTATGCCTCGAGCGACAATTTCCTGAACCGCGACCTCTACGGCGCCTTCAACCGGGCTTTCCTGCACCGCATCGCCGCCGACAAGCTGCGCCAGGCCGGCGCCGACCTCGCGCGGGCGAAGCCCGGCTGGAAGATCGTCGTCTACGACGCCTTGCGCCCGCGCGCCGTGCAGCGGGTGCTGTGGGACGCGGTCAAGGGCACGGCGCTGCAGCCCTACGTCGCCAATCCGCAGAATGGGTCGATCCACAACTTTGGCCTTGCCGTGGATGCGAGCCTGTTGGACGATGCTGGACGCGAGATCGACATGGGGACAGCCTTTGACGCATTCGGGCCGCTCGCGCAACCCGCGCTCGAGGACCGGTTCCTGAAAGAGGGCTTCAAAATCGTGGAGTAACCGCCATGGCCAGACTCCTCGCCGTCACGACGCTCCTGCTTTTCCACGCACTCCCTGCCCGATCCGCCGACGTGAGCGTCTCGATGATGTACTCGAACGCCACGAGCGGCGCGCAGCCCTACGTGCTCTTCGAGGGCAAGGAGTGGCGGGCGCACGAGCGCGCGCGCTTCGTCAAGCTGCACATCTATTTTGACCAGCCGACGCTGATGACCGGGTTCGACCTGGTGCCGTGCAAGCCGGACCCCGCGCTGAGCGAGCTCAGCTTTTTCATCAACTTCGACGAGCTGATGTTCCAGAGCGCCGCGTCGAAGATGCGCGAGGCGGAAGACGAGAGGCTGCTGCAACGGCACAAGCAGGAAGTGGCGAAGGCGCGGGCGAGGGCGCTGGCGAAGCCGGCGGCGGAGAACGAAGATGAGGACGAGGGGTATGTCGTCACCGACGGAGCCGCGCGCTTCACGGTCAGGGTGATGCGCTCGCTGACGATCAATTTCGAGCGCAAGCGCGGTGTGCGGCTGTGCGGCATGACGCTGCTCGACGGCTTCGGCGCGCCCCATCGGGTGCGAGTGCCAAGGATCGTGGCCGGTGCAGTGAGCGCGAGCAGCACGCTCGAGCCGGCCGACGCCTACGCCGCGCCCAATCTGTTCGATTCGCGCTTCGAGTACGCGTGGGCGACCAACAAGGTGCAGCGCGGCGCGGCGCTCGATTTCGCCTTCGTGCAGCCGGCGACCATCTCGCGGCTGATGGTCTGGAACGGCTACCAGCGCTCGCCCACCCACTGCTTGCAGAACAGCCGCGTGAAAGCGCTGCGCATCGAATCGGAGACGGGCGAAAGCGCGCAAGTCGAGCTTGCGGACATTCTCGGCTCGCAGGTCGTCGCGCTGCCGCGTCCCTTGCGCGGCACGAAGTTCCGTTTCACGGTCGAGCAGCCGTACGCCGGCAGCGTGTACCAGGACCTCGCGATCAGCGAGCTGCGCTTCGGTGACGAGGCTGGCTGGTACCTGATCGATGCGTCGGACCACACCCGTAGCATCGCGGCGAAGAACGTCCAGGCCTTCGCCGCGGCCGGCCTCGAGCGGCTTCTCAACGACGGCTACGCCGGCGCCGAGCTGATGCGATTGCGGCTGCGCTCCGACGGCAGCTTTTACGTGTCGAGTCATTTCTACGACAAGGACAACAAAGAAAAGGCCTTCTACACCCTCGGCGGCTACGAGGTCCTGCCCGGCTCGAAGGGGCGGACCCTGCGGCTACGTCTGTTCGGCGTCTATCGCGAAGACGATGTCTACGGCGACTGCAACGGCTGCGGCTGGGACTGCAACGCCAAGGACGCCGAAGGGCGCATGCGCGGCCGCATCTTTCAGCAGAACGTGGTCCTCGAAGCGCCGGACGTGAGCGGCCAGGCAGAGCGCGGCGTGAAACTGCGCACCGACGGTCCGACGCGCCTGCAGCTGCAGCCGACTCCGCTCAACCCGGAAGGATGATGTCGCGATTCGCTGCCTGCTGGCTTGCCGCGCTGCTGCCCGCCGTTGCGGGAGCGGCTGACGTCGCCGTCGATCTGCGCTGGGAATATCGGGACTTGCCGCCCGCCATGAAGATCTATCTGCCGAGCAGCCAGGGTCCAGCGCCGCTCTGGGAGACCGCGTCGCGTCCGAAGAGCGAGCCCTTGCCGGTCGGCGCCGAAATTAGCGACTCGCGGCTCAAGCTGCAGCCGGGACAACGCAAGCGTTTCGTCCTGGTCTACCAGAACCCGAGCGAAAAGCCGCTCTATTTCTTCGCCGCGCCCCACCAGGCGCAGCCGCAGGAGCATGCGCTCGGCTTCCACTTCAAGTGCCTGTGCGTGAGCGAGGCTTTCAAGGTCGGCGCGGGCGAGACGTGGTATCGGGTGGTTGAATTGCAAATCCTGAAGGGCTTCGAGGGCGACACGCTCACGCTGACGCACACGCTCATCGGCATCGACGCGGCGCGCGCCGCGCACTTCGGACGAAAGAGAGCGGATTGAGCGGCTTCAAGTCCGCCGACACCGATATCCTGATCCTAGGCGCCGGCGGCGCCGGGCTGTTTGCCGCGCTGCACGCCTGTCAGGCGGCGCCCGAGCTGTCGATCACCATTGCCGTGAAAGGCCTGCTCGGCAAATGCGGCTGCACGCGCATGGTGCAGGGCGGTTACAACGTCGCGCTGGCGAAGGGCGACTCGATCGAGCGCCACTTCATGGACAGCATCGAGGGCGGCAAGTGGCTTCCCGACCAGGACCTCGCCTGGCAGCTGGTGACCCTGGCCGTCGAAAGGATCAGGGAGCTGGAAAACGAGCTCGGCTGCTTCTTCGACCGCAATCCCGACGGCAGCATCCACCAGAAGGCCTTCGCCGGGCAGACGTTTGACCGCACGGTGCACAAGGGCGACCTCACCGGCATCGAGATCATCAACCGGCTCGCCGAGCAGGTCTGGGCACGCGACATCGCGCGGCTGGAGGAGCACCGCGCAGTCGAGTTGATCAGGACCAAGGATGGAGCGGCCCTGTCGGGCGTGCTTTTCGTCGACATGCGAACCGGCGAGTACGTGTTCGTGCGTGCAAAGGCAGTCCTGCTGGCAACCGGCGGCGGACCGACGATGTACAGGTACCACACGCCCTCCGGCGACAAGAGCTGCGACGGCCTGGCGATGGCCTGGCGCGCGGGGCTGCCGCTGCGCGACATGGAAATGGTGCAGTTCCACCCCACCGGGCTGCTCGCCGGCGCGCACACGCGCATGACCGGCACCGTGCTCGAAGAAGGCCTGCGTGGCGCGGGTGGGCATCTTCTAAATGGGGAGCGCGAGCGCTTCATGGGCCGCTACGATCCGAAAGCCGAGCGCGCGACCCGCGACATCGTCTCGCGCGCGATGTTTTCGGAGATTAAAAACGGCAACACCTCGCCGCACGGCGGTTTGTACATTTCCATGAGCCATCTCGGCGCGGACAACGTCAGAAAACAATTCAAGGGCATGGTCGAGCGCTGCGCCGACTGCGGCTTCGATCTCGCCGGCGGGCTGGTCGAGGTGGTGCCGACCGCGCACTACATGATGGGGGGCGTCGAATTCGCCGCCGACTGCCGCACGGAGCTGCCCGGGCTGTTCGTCGCCGGCGAGGATTCGGGCGGCGTGCACGGGGCGAACCGCCTCGGCGGCAACGGCGTGGCGAACTCCACCGTGTTCGGCGCCGTCGCGGGCGACACCATGGCTGCCTGGGTGCGCAGGGAAGGCGCCCTGCGCGAGCCGGACGGCGCGGCGATCGAGTCTGCCGTCGCGACCTGCGAAACGCCATTCAAGAACCGTCCGGCCAAGTCAAATCTGGAACCCCTGCGAGAGAAACTGTTCGAGACGATGTGGGAAAAGGTGGGCATCATCCGCGATGGCGCGGGCCTGGAGCAGGCGCTGCGCGAGCTTGGGTCCTTGAATGATGAGCTCGACCGTTGCGCGCTCGATGGGACGAACCGCGCCTTCAATCTCAACTGGCACGACTGGATGAACCTGAAGAATTTGGTGGCAGTGAGCCGCGTCATCACGGCAGCGGCGATCGCGCGCAAGGACTCGCGCGGCGCGCATTTCAGGTCGGACTTCCCCGAAACCGGGCCGCTGGACGAGTCGACCTTCACCAGCATTCGTTTTGATGACGTGGCCATGCGGCCCGTGAAATTCACGCGCGTGCGCCCCGGACAGACCTTGTTGAAAGATGCAGCCTGACTGGCCGCGGGAGGTTCACCGCGCGCTCTCGACGGCGCAGGTGCGCATCGTCGGCTATGTGCCGGACGCCGGCCACCAGCGGCTGATCGAGCTGTGCCAGCGCGATCGCAAGATGCGCAGCGTGGTGCTGACAACCGAGGAAGAGGGCATCGGCCTTGCGGCCGGCGCCTGGCTCGGTGGCGAAAAAAGCGTGCTTCTCATGCAGTCGAGCGGCGTCGGCAACGTCATCAACGCGGCCGGCATGCTCAAGACCTGCCGTATTCCGCTGCTGATGATCGTCACCATGCGCGGCGAGGAGGGTGAATTCAACTCGTGGCAGGTGCCGATGGGCGAGGCGACACCCGCCGTGCTCGAGGCGATGGATGTTCGCGTGCGTCGCGCGGCGCGAGCAGATGAGATCGCGCCGTTCGTCGCCGATGCTCTGCGGCAGGAGCAGGCGACGGCGGTTCTGATCTCGCAAGGCGTGATCGGCATCAAGAGCTTTCGGCAATGACCTTGCACCGGCGCAAGGTGGTCAAAGCCCTGCTTTCCGAACGAGGCGATCTTCTCGTCGTCGCGGGATTGGGCTCGACCTCCTGGGACATCACCGCGGCGGGTGACACGCCGCTCAACTTTCCGCTCTGGGGCGCGATGGGCCAGGCAGCGATGGTCGGCCTTGGGCTTGCGCTTGCTCAGCCCAAGCGAAGGGTGCTGGTGATCACCGGCGATGGTGAGATGCTGATGGGAATGGGCTCACTCGCCACGATCGGCGTGCTGCAGCCGTCGAATCTGACGTTGGTGGTGATCGACAACGAGCGCTACGGCGAAACCGGCATGCAGGAGACGCACACGGCGCACGGCGTCGATCTGGCCGGCGTGGCGCGGGCGTGTGGCTTCAAGTATTCAAAGACGAGTTCCAACCTGAAAAGCTTGCGGTCCATCATTCACAAAGGCGCGGGACCGAATTTCGCCGTGGTCAAAGTCGCCGCCGAGAAGCTGCCGCTGGTGCTGCCGCCGCTCGATGGCGTGGCGCTCAAAGACCGCTTTCGGCGCGCGCTCCTCGGCGACTCAGCCGACGTGCTTTCGCAGAAACGCTAGCGTGCGCTCACGCGCCTGCTTGGCCGAAGGCGCGTGATACGACTCGCGCTGATCGCAGTTGAAGCCGTGATCCGCGGGATAGAGGAAGATCTGCTGCTTCGGATGCTTCGCGGCGAGCTTCTTCACGCCTTCGGCCGGGATCATCGCGTCCTTCTCGCCGAAGTGGCCCATCACCGGAACGCGCGGCTGGATGTCGGTGTTGTCGAGGATGCCGCCGCCGTAGTACGGCACCGCGGCGGCGAGCCCCGGCACCTTTGCCGAGGCCATCCAGGCGACGAAGCCGCCCCAGCAATAGCCCACGATGCCGACCTTGCCGGCCGGCGCGGCCGCCTTGACCGCGGCTTCGGCATCCTTCATGGCGAAGTCGAGGGTGATCTTGGCGCGCAGCTCCCGGCCTTTCTCGATATCGGGCGGCGTGTAGCCGAGATCGACGTTCTTCTGCACGCGGTCGAACATCGCTGGCGCGATCGCGACGTAGCCGTCGGCGGCGAAGCCGTCGGCCACTTCCTTGATGTGGCTGTTGACGCCGAAGATTTCCTGGATGACGACGATGGCGCCGCGCGGCTTGCCGGCGGGGTCGGCGCGGTAGGCGGAGAGCCTGTGTCCGTCCGAAGCGGTCAGTTCGATCATCTTGCCCATGGCCGTAGAATCCTCGCTATGGAGAAGAGCGCGCAAGAGTTGTTTCGACTCGCGCGCACGGCGCTCGAAGGCGCCGGCGCCCACCCGCGCATGGCGGCGGCGGCGGCGAAGCACCTGGTGCGCGCGGAAGAACAAGGGCTTGCGACGCACGGCCTGTCGCGCGTGCCGTTCTACTGCTCGATGCTGCGCAACGGCCGCGCCGACGGTGCCGCCCATCCCTCCATGGTGGCTGAGCGCGCCGGCACCTGCCTGATCGACAACCGCGACGGCCTGCCTTACGTCTCGGTCGAATGGGCGGTCGGCGAAGCGATCCAGCGTGCACGCCGCAACGGCATCGGCTTTGCGGGCATCCGCAACAGCGCGCACGTCGGCGTCCTCGGCATCCATCTGCTGCCGGTGGCCGAGGCCGGGCTGGTGGGATTCGCTTTCACCAACCCGAGGGCTGGGCGCTCGACCGCAACGGCAAGCCGACCACCGATCCGAAAGAGGCGATCGAACACGGCAGCCTGTTTCCCATCGGCGGCGCGAAGGGCGCGATGCTCGCGCTGATGTTCGAGCTGATCTGCGCCTCGCTCACCGGCGCAGCGATCGGAGCGGAGGCCGATTCGTTTTTCTCCGAGCAGGGCAACCGCCCGCGCATCGGCCAGTCCTTCATCGTGATCGATCCGTCGGCGCTGGCCGGAACCGAGAAATTCTCTGAACGGGTTGAGACCCTGGTCGCAGCGATGCTTGCCGACCCCGAGGTACGGCTGCCGGGCGCGCGGCGGTTCGCGTGTGAAAAGACCGCGCGTTCCCGCGGCATGGAGATCCCCGACGAGCTGCTCGCCCAGATCGAGAAGCTATGCTTGATGCGGTCGTAAAGCGGTGGCGGCTGGCAGACGAAAAAGCGATCTGACCGAACCCCTGCTCGACGCGTTCTGCGACGCGCTCTGGCTGGAGGACGGGCTCGCGAAGAACAGCATCGCCTCTTATCGAGTCGATCTGGAGCAGCTGGCTGCATTTCTGAATGACGGTCTATTGAAGGCAGGGGAAGCCGAGCTGTACGCGTTCCTCGCCTCGCGCAAGGGCCGTGCCACGAGCGCCGCGCGTCGGGTATCGAGCCTGAAGCGCTTCTACCGGTACTGCCTGCGCGAGCGGCGCATCGCCGCCGACCCGACCCTCAAGCTCGACCCCCCCAAGCGGCCGCCGCGCTTTCCGAAAACCCTGTCGGAGGCGGACGTGGAGGCGCTGCTGGCGGCGCCGGACGCTGGCACATCTCGAGGCCGGCGTGGTGCGCGTGCTCGGCAAGGGTTCGAAGGAGCGCCTGGTCCCGCTTGGCGAGGAGGCGGTGCACTGGCTGCAAAAGTACCTGAAGGAAGGACGCGGCGCGCTCCTCAAAGCAAAAAATGCCGAGGCCCTTTTCGTTACGGCGCGCGGCACCGGCATGACGCGCCAGGCCTTCTGGCATCTCATCCGGCGCTGTGGGACGCGCGCGATTCCGGGCAAGCGGCTCTCCCCGCACGTGCTGCGCCACGCGTTCGCCACGCACCTCATCAACCACGGCGCTGACCTGCGCGTGGTCCAGATGCTGCTCGGCCATGCCGACATCTCGACGACGCAGATCTATACGCACGTGGCGCGCGAGCGGCTCAAAGCGTTGCACGCCAAGCACCACCCGAGGGGATGATTAGCGCTTGCCGCGCTCGAGCGACACGCCGACGAAGCGGGCGTTGGCCAGGACGCCGAGCTTCGATGCGCTCACCTTGACCCAGGGAGCGCCGAAATCGCCGATCAGCAGGCGAGCGATGCGGTCGGCGAAGGTCTCCACCAGCCGGAAGTGGCCGCTCGCAGCGAGGCTGCGGATCTTCAGCGCCACCTGCTCGTAATCGATCGTATCGGAGACCTGGTCGCTCTCGAACACGTCCGGGCCGGGAAGCCCGATCTCCAGGTCGAGGGACACCGTCTGCAGGATGTGGCGCTCGCGCTTGTGAATGCCAATGAGCGCCTCGACGCGCAGGTCGCGGATCAGGATGGCGTCCATGGTGGGTTCGATTCTATAGAATCGCCCGCATGCAGACCGCACTGACGGTGCTCGCCGCGTACTGTCTGGGGTCGGTTTCGTTCGCGATCGTGGTGAGCCGGCTGATGCAGTTGCCAGATCCGCGGACCTACGGCTCCAAGAACCCGGGTGCAACCAACGTCCTGCGCACCGGAAAGCGAGCCGCGGCGGTACTCACGCTCGCCGGCGACGCGGGGAAAGGCTGGCTCGCGGTCTGGCTTGCCCAGCTTTATGCGCCGGAAGCCGCGGCGCTCGCCGGGCTCGCGGTAGTTCTGGGTCATCTTTTTCCACTGTTTCACCGCTTCAAGGGCGGCAAGGGCGTCGCGACGGCGGCGGGCGTCCTGTTCGGCTTCGATGTCTGGCTCGGCCTCGGCAGCCTCGCCACCTGGAGCGTGATCGCGGTGTTCTTCCGTTATGCCTCGCTCGCCTCGCTGGTGGCCGCGCTGTTCGCGCCCTTCTTCGCCTGGTATATCAGCTTGGGCTACGACGTGCTGCTCGTGGCTGCGAGCATTGCCGCGCTTCTCATCTGGCGGCACAAGAAAAATATTGGCCGGCTCTTCGCCGGCACCGAAGCACAGATCGGCGCGAAAAGGGCTACCTGATCGTCTCGAGGTCCCAGCGCGGCCTGACGCTGAAGGCGTGCTCTGCGTCCTGCCGACCCTGCCGCAGGCGCAGCGCGGCGGCAAAAGCGATCATTGCGCCATTGTCGGTGCACAACTCGGATTGCGGATAAAACACGTCGAAGCCGCGCCGTTCGGCTTCTTTGCCAAGCGCCGAGCGCAATTGGCGATTCGCGCCCACGCCGCCGGCGACGACCAGCCGCGTCAGCCCGTTCAGCTCCATCGCGCGCACGCATTTCGCCACCAGCACCTCCACCACCGCATCGACGAAAGCGCGCGCGATGTCGGCATGGGCCGCCGGCCCGGCCTGCTTGACGAGCGTCAGGACTGCCGTCTTGAGGCCCGAGAAGCTGAACTCGAGATCGCCGCTGCCGATCATCGGCCGCGGCAGCCTGTAACGGCCGGGGGCACCCGACTGGGCGAGCTGCGATAGCGCCGGCCCGCCGGGATAGCCCAGCCCGAGAAGCTTCGCCGTCTTGTCGAAAGCCTCGCCTGCCGCGTCGTCCTGCGTCTCGCCCAGCAGGCGGTAGCGACCCATGCCCTCGACGCGCATCAGCTGCGTATGGCCGCCGGAGACCAGAAGCGCGACAAAGGGAAATGGGGGCGCCGGCTCGGAGAGCAGGGGCGAGAGCAGATGGCCTTCGAGGTGGTGGATGCCGATGGCCGGGATGCGCAGCGAAAGCGCAAGCGCATGCGCGAACGACGCGCCCACCAGCAGCGCGCCGGCGAGGCCAGGGCCCTCGGTATAGCCGATGCCCGTCAGGTCCGCCGTCCGCCGCCCCGCGCGGGACAGCACCTCACGGGTGAGCGGCACGAGCCGCCGGATATGGTCGCGCGAGGCGAGCTCGGGCACCACTCCGCCGTAGGCGTCGTGCATGCTGACTTGAGAATGCACCGCGTGGGCGAGCAGCCCGCCGTCATAAACCGCAACGCCGGTTTCATCGCAGGAGGTCTCGATGCCGAGGATCAGCATGCCCCGATTCTGATACAATTCCGCCCCTTTTCAGGCTGAGGGCTGGATGCCGACAGTACGCGTCAAGGAAAACGAGCCGTTCGAGGTGGCCATGCGCCGCTTCAAGCGCACCGTGGAGAAGACCGGCCTGCTCACCGAGCTGCGCGCCCGCGAGTACTACGAAAAGCCGACCGCCGAGCGCAAACGCAAGCTCGCCGCCGCCGTAAAGCGCCACCACAAGCGTCTGCGCAGCCAGATGCTGCCGCAGAAGCTGTACTGAAGTTAGCCGCGGCTCTAGCGGCATCCTTTCTATCCCGCTCAAGCAGCAAATCACCGAAGACATGAAGGCGGCGATGCGCGCCAGGGACGCGGCGCGCCTGTCGGCCATCCGCCTGCTGCTCGCCGCGCTGAAGCAAAGGGAAGTCGACGAGCGGATCGAGCTCTCCGACGCCGACGTCGTGTCGGTGATCGAGAAGATGATCAAGCAGCGCTGCGAATCGATCGCGCAGTTCGAAAAGGCGGCGCGCAACGACCTCGTCGAGGCCGAGAAATTCGAGATCGAGGTGCTCTCCGCTTATCTGCCTCGGCAGATGAGCGACGCGGAGATCGGTCAGGCGGTTGCCGCCGCGGTGGCGGAATCCGGCGCCTCGGGCATGAAGGACATGGGAAAGGTGATGGCCGCGCTCAAAGCGCGCCTCGCCGGCCGCGCCGACATGGGCAAAGTCTCGAACCTGGTCAAAAGCAGGCTTTCGGGCTGAAGTTTTGGGTCAAAATCGGGGTCGTGATCCCCGACTCGTTCAAGCAGGACCTCCTCAACCGGGTCGACATCGTGGATGTAGTGTCGCGCTACGTCCAGCTCAAGAAGGGCGGCGCCAACTACCTCGGGCTGTGCCCGTTCCACGGCGAGAAGACGCCTTCCTTCACCGTCAGCCCCGCCAAGCAGTTCTACCACTGCTTCGGCTGCGCCGCGCACGGCAATGCGATCGGCTTCCTCATGGCTTACGCGGGGCTGGGTTACGTCGACGCGGTGAAGGATCTCGCCGCAGCGGTCGGCATGCAGGTGCCCGAGGTGCGGGCGCCCAGCCCCGAGGAGGCCGCCCGCAAGGAGCGCGAGCCCGACCTCTACGCGGTGATGGAGAAGGCGATGGATTTCTATCGCGCCGAATTGAAGAAATCCCCGCATGCGATTGAGTACCTGAAGCGCCGCGGGTTGACCGGCGAAATCGCAGCGCGATTCAGGATCGGCTACGCGCCCGACGACTGGCAGGGCCTGAAAGCGGTTTTTGCGGAATATTCGGAATCTCCTCTCGTGGAATGCGGCCTCGTCATCGAGCACGAGGGCAAGCGCTACGATCGCTTCCGCGAGCGTGTGATGTTCCCGATCTTCAGTGCGCGCGGCGCCGTGATCGGCTTCGGCGGGCGCGTGATCGGAGACGGCGAGCCCAAATACCTGAACTCTCCCGAGACGCCGCTCTTCGAGAAGGGCCGCGAAGTCTATGGGCTGGTGCAGGCGCGCGATTCGATCCGCTCGGCCGGCCGCGTGCTGGTGGTCGAGGGCTACATGGACGTGGTCGCGCTTGCGCAGTTCGGCATCGGCTACGCGGTAGCCACGCTCGGTACTGCCACGACGCCGGTGCATGTATCCAAGTTGCTCAGGCTCGCCGACGAGCTGGTGTTTTGCTTCGACGGCGACGCGGCGGGCCGCAGGGCGGCATGGCGCGCTCTGGAGGTTAGCCTGCCTCTGGCACCCGACCACAAGCCCATCCAGTTTTTGTTCCTACCCGAGGGCGAGGACCCAGACAGCTACGTTCGACGACATGGAAAGGAGGCATTCGAGAACCTGATAGGAGAGGCGCCGACGCTCTCTCAGTTTCTCCTTGGAGAGCTGCGCTCGCAATCAGACCTCGACACCGCGGAGGGCAGGGCGCGCTTCATCAGTTCAGCGAAGCCGCACATTCAAAAGCTTTCGGCCCCGGTATTGCGTATCCAGGTGATAAATGCGGTTGCGGAACTCGGCCGGATTTCTGAGCACGAGGTAAGGGGATTGATGGAGGTGCCGGAGACGTCGCGCTTTAGGCGCCCGGCACCCGCTCGGCCAGTTACGATCAGCAACAGTTCGCCGGAATGGAGCCTCCTATACTCGCTGTTGATCGACTTGCCGATGGTCGTTCATATAGAGCCGGCACTTCTGAGGTCGGGTCAGCCAGAGACGCAAGCCCTGTTGACGATCCGCGACCTATGTGACTCGACTGAGGACGACCTGTCGGTTGGCCTGCTTTTTGACCGCCTACAAGGTAACCCCTCGCTCGACCTAGTGCTTCAGGCCAATAAATATGGGAATGACCTGGGATTCAATGAGGAAGATGCAAAAACTGAGATCCGCAGCGCACTAACTAAGCTCGATGTGTTCCGAAGGGCGATGGAACTCGATGCAATCCGCGGCAAAGGCTTGCAGTCCAAGGACGCTCAAATCGTGTTCCAGAAAAAACTGATGGATTACAAACGGCTTCAAGGCGCCCTGCGCCCAGATATCCGAGACCAGCCATAAGGCCCTTTCGGCGGTCCACTTGGTCGCGGCAGCAGGAACGGATTTTGCGGGGTCAGGTTCTGTCGAAATTCAGCCGGGTGGCCTAAAAACTAGGGTTGAAAAGGCGGGACCCTGCTACCATTTAGGATTTTCGCGTGTTTTCTAGCATTAATCCGATAGATCGTTGTATTGCGGGGTAAGGATGGTCCAGAAGAAGCGCAAGTCGAAGGTGAGGAAAGTCCGCGCGGCCAAGAAAAAAGCCAAGAAGGTCCTGAGGACGCTGAAGCGCGTTTCGGCGGCGAAGTCGCGCGCCGTCAAGAAGCAGCTGCGCGCCAAGCTGCCCGCCCGGGCGCACAAGGCGGCTGCGCCGAAGGTGGCGCTGGCGCTGAAGGCGCTCGCCCCGAAGGCCGACACCGGCGCACGCGCCTCAAGAACCTGATCAAGCTCGGCAAGGAGCGCGGCTTCCTCACGTACTCGGAGATCAACGACCACCTGCCCGACGACCTGGTCGATGCCGAGCAGATCGAAGCCATCATCTCGACCTTCGGCGACATGGGCATCCAGGTCTACGACCAGGCGCCCGACCAGGAGACGCTGCTCATTGCCTCCGACGCCACGCCCGTCGCGCAGACCGACGAGGACGTGGAGGAGCAGGCGGAGGCGGCGCTCTCCACGGTGGATTCCGAGTTCGGCCGCACCACCGACCCGGTGCGCATGTACATGCGCGAGATGGGCTCGGTCGAGCTGCTCACGCGCGAGGGTGAGATCGAGATCGCCAAGCGCATCGAGGAAGGCTTGCGCCACATGATCCAGGCGATCAGCGCCTGCCCGACCACGGTGCGCGAGATCCTCGACCTCGCCGACAAGGTCGAAAAGGACGAGTCGCGCATCGACGAAGTGGTCGACGGCCTGATCGATCCGCACGCCAAGGACGACTTCGATCCGAAGAAGGCCGAATCGCCCGAGGACGAGGAAGCGCAGATCGAGGAGGAAGAAGGCGAATCCGAGGAAGACGAGGGCGCCGCGCAGTCCGCGAGCCTGCTGAAACTGCGCGGCGAGGCGCTCGAGAAGTTCGCGCGCATCCGCCGCCTCTACGACAAGATGGCGAAGGCGCTGGAGAACAAGGGCTCGAAGGACAAGGACTTCCTGCGCGCGCGCGACCAGATCTCCAACGAGTTGATGGGGATCCGCTTCACCGCGCGCACCGTCGAGCGGCTCTCCGACAGCGTGAGGAGCCTGGTCGATGAGATCCGCCGCCACGAGCGCGCGATCCACGACATCTGCGTCGAGAAGGCCCAGATGCCGCGCCAGCACTTCATCAAGATCTTCGCTGGCACCGAAGGCTCGCGGCGCTGGCTGATCAACGACATCAACGCGGCCCAGCCGTGGAGCGAGGCGCTGCGCCGCCTCGAGCCGTCGACCCTCGAGCTGCTCGGCAAGATCCAGGCGGTGCAGCAGAAGATCGGCATCCCGATCCGGGATCTGAAGGAGATCAACAAGCAGATGTCGACCGGCGAAGCGAAGGCGCGCCGCGCCAAGCGCGAGATGACCGAGGCCAACCTGCGGCTGGTGATCTCG
>WNFI01298867.1_pt1 | contig 34509 bp, 31 predicted proteins | sample 5400471 | NCBI WGS metagenome assembly WNFI01 (sample SAMN13153348, study PRJNA577476) | soil metagenome | isolation source: 100 cm saprolite on Douglas fir-dominated hillslope | place: USA:California | collected 2013-09-17 | reverse complement strand
CGTGGGCCAATGGTTGGCGGTTCTCGTCACCGTGGGTCTCAACGCGATGGACGGTTTCGATGTCCTGTCGATCAGCTTCGCTTCGCCCGGGATTGCGAAGGACTGGGGGGTGGACAAGGCCACGCTCGCCTGGGTTCTCTCGATGGAATTGGTGGGCATGGCGCTGGGCTCCGTGGTGCTCGGCGGGGTGGCCGACAAGATCGGGCGGCGCCCGACCATCCTCGGTTGTGTTTTTGCCATGGCCGTCGGAATGTTCGGCGCCAGTCACGCCGACGGCGTCCCGACGCTGCTGGTCTGGCGATTGCTGACCGGTCTTGGGATTGGCGGCATGCTGGCATCCATCAATGCAGCTGCCGCGGAATTATCCAGTCAGCGCTGGCGAAGCCTGGCCGTGGCCCTGATGGTGATCGGCTATCCGCTCGGCGGCGTGATCGGCGGCACGGTCGTGCAGAGATTGCTGGCCGGCGGCACTTGGCATGATGTTTTCCTCTTCGGCGGCTGGGTCACGGCGGCCTTCATTCCCACCGTATGGTTCCTGCTGCCCGAGTCCGTCGCCTTTCTCGATCGCCGGCGCAAGCCGGGTGCATTGGAAGCCATCAACCGGATCCTGACGCGCTTCGGTCACGAATCGATGGCCGCGCTGACCCCGGACACGGTGGAATCGGCGAAGCGCTCCGTGACCGATATTTTCAAACCGGGCTTGATCCTCGCGACGCTGCTCATCACTTTGGGTTATTTCGCGCATGTCATGAGCTTCTACTTCATCATCAAGTGGGTACCGAAATTGGTCGTCGATATGGGCTTCGCGCCCAAGGCTGCGGCCGGCGTGTTGACCTGGGCCAATGTGGGCGGTGCCGCGGGAGTCGTGATCTTTGGATTGATAGCAGCGCGCGTCAGCTTGAAGGCGCTAACTCTCGTCACACTCGTCGGTTCCTCGGCCATGGTCGTTTGGTTCGGCCGCGGCCCGCCGGACCTGGCATCGCTCTCGAGCACGGTGGCAATTGCCGGCCTGTTCACCAACTCGGCGATTGGAGGGTATTACCTACTGTTCGCCAGGGTTTTTCCGACGCATGTGCGCGCGACGGGCACTGGCTTCGCGATCGGCGTCGGGCGCGGAGGCGCGATGCTGGGGCCCGTTATTGCAGGGTATCTGCTCCAGGCGGGACTCGGATTGCAGGCCGTCGCCACGATGATGGCCATGGGCTCGCTGCTGTCAGCGGCGGCGCTGCTGGCGCTCAAGGTGCGAGCGAGTGATGCGTGAGCGGACCATTGTGTTGGTTCATGGCGCTTGGCATGGCGGCTGGTGCTACGGGCGCGTTGCTGACCTATTGCGTGGGAGCGGTCATCGGGTCTATACCCCCACGCTCACCGGACTCGGTGAGCGCTCGCACTTGCTCACCCGTTCGATAAATCTATCGACTCATATCGCCGATATTACCAACCTAATACGTCGGGAAGATCTTCGACAGATCATTCTCGTCGGACACTCCTATGGCGGCATGGTCGTAACCGGCGTCGCGGATGCGATGACCGACAGGGTATCGGCGCTAGTGTATCTCGACGCTTTCTTGCCGACGGCAGATAAATCCTTCCACGATATTCTCCCGACCGAGGTCGCTGAAGCTCAGGTTCACAGCGCGAGTGCCAGCAACGGGCTCTCGATTCCGCCCATCCCGGCAGCGGCGTTCAATGTCAATGAAAAAGATCGGTTGTGGGTTGACTCCTTGTGTACGCCCCATCCGCTGGGTACGTTGACCCAGCCCATCGAATTGACGGGAAGTCATGCGCGAATAGCGAACAAAAGTTACGTGCTCGCGACGAAGAATCCTCTCCCACTCTTCCAGGGTTTTGCGCGCTCCATGAGAAATGAGCGCTCGTGCGTCTCATATGAACTGCCCTGCGGACACGACGTCATGATCGATCTCCCGAAGGAGACCGCGGCCATCATTGAGGAAGCGGCGGCACGCGCGATTGCCAAGGAAATCTTCTAGCCGCGACGCCGTCTCAAGCGGACTTATTGCGCCAGCTGTCGGCGTAGGCAGTGCGGGCCACATTCGAGTACGGCACCGGCGATACCACGGCCTTGATCTCCACCTGCTTGTGGCGCTCGACCATGGGTTTGGTCGTACCGCCGTCGGGCTCGCCCCACACGAAGGTCACCTCGGTGCCGGGCGTCGCGTAACGCTCATCGAGCATGGCCAACGTGAGCATCTTGCCTTCATTGGCGCTGTAGCCGACCCAGGTGGACAGGCCGACGAGCTTACCGTCCACCGTCACGCGATCGAAGGGATGCATGGAATAGACGGCGCTTTTTTCCAGCGCTGCGCGGCCGATGAACTCGTGGTCGAATTTGACGAAGAGTCCGTAACCCAGCTCCCAGGGTGTGAGGTAATAATCCTCGATATTGCCGGAGACGAAACTCCCGCCGATGGAGGCCTTGGCCTCGTAGTGATTTGCGGTCAGCCATTCGCGATAGGGCTTCATTTTCTCGCCGGAGTAGACGGCCGGCAGCGGCGAGGGTATCCATCCCGATTCCAGCGTATTCGAGGAATAGCAGCGCCCGCCGACCAGCTTCAAGCCATGCGCCTTGCCGGCCTCGACCAGGGCCGCGTGAATCGCGGGGCCGTCGGCCCAGGGGCCCATCAATTCAAATCCCGGCTGCCCGGCCATTCCGTGCCGCAACGCGCGCACCGCGCGGCCGGCGATCTCCATGCGGCACAGGTTGAAGAATTTGAGGTCCGGTGCGGGGCGGCCGGTTGCCGACTCGATCACCTTCGCAGCGTTCGGCCCCTGCAATTGATAGCGGTAGTGGCGCCGGTTTTGCGGGTCCGGACGCGCCGCGGTGCGTTCGTCGTAGCTGCATGTCACGCGCCGACGGCTGGTCTCGGCGTTGAACAGCACCCAGTTGAGCGTGGGTGCACGACCGACCAGATTGAACTGGTTTTCCGCCAAGTAGAACAGGATCACATCGCCGATGACGTAGCCATCATGGCTGCAGGGCACGAACTGCTTGGCTTTATCGGGAGCAAAGCCCTTGAAGCTGTTGATGCCGAGCCCGTTGAGGAACGCGAATGCGTCCGGTCCTTCCACCATCAGCTCGGCCATGTGGTAGGACTGGTTGAACAGGACGCAGCTTTCAGCCCAAGCGCGCTGCTCGTCCCGCCAGTTCGTGTACTCGGCGGGTACGCCCGGATAGACGTTCGGGCCCGCCTGTTGATTGCGCAGGAATTCGACGATGCTGTCGATGCCGTTCAGGAGCGATTCGAGCGACTGAGCGCCTCGTGATGGTGCAGACATTGTTCGCTATGGCATCTTGGCGTTGATCGTGAAATACCACATCCGCGGCGGGTTGTAGGAAGACACGACCTCGCCGGCAGCGTAATTCACCGATCCCACCGTGATGTACCGATCGTCGGTCAGGTTGGTTCCACCGACGATGAACTCGAAGTGCTTGCTCGGCGGAATGTAGTGGATTGCCGCGTTGACCGTGTGCGTCGCCGACCTCTTCAGAAGGACCGTGTTCGGACCATCGTTGAACATGTGCGCCACGTAGGTGTAGTCGGCCTGAACGCGCACCGTCCCGTCGCCGGCGACATGGAAGTCGTAGGTCGGGCTGAAGGTGAACTTGGTCTTCGGCGTCTTCGGCAGTTCGCTGCCATACGAGAAGCCGCCGAAACCCGGGACGTACTGCGCTCCCGCCGATGCCACGCACTGCCCCGCCGCGTTGGTGAAATAGAGCAAGCACGGATTCAGGTAAGTGTAGTAGGCGTCGAGATAGCCGGCCGAAAAGTTCATCGCCAGGCCATTGTCGAACACCGACTGCAGCTCGAGCTCCGCGCCCTTGATGGTCGCGTTACCGGCGTTCTGATAAACGGGCGACGGGCCTTGCTGAACGTTCAGCTGGATGCCTTCGTACTTGCTCTCGAAGAGCGCCACGTTCGCCTGCAGATGGCGATCGAACCACTGCGACTTCAGACCCAGCTCGTAGGTTTTGTCGTACTCGGGATTGAACCGGGCCTTATCAGGGGTGGCGATCGGGGCGGACAGACGGGTGGTCCAGCCGCCCGACTTGAAGCCCTTCGAGTAGCTCAAGTAGGCCATCACGTCGGGGGTGATCTGGTACTGGGTCCCAAAGGTCGGTGTAAACACATTCCAGCTCTGGTGGTCCCAGACGTTCGGAAAGTAGCGCAGCGGCTGCCCAGGGACCGGGAATCCCAGCAGCTGCTGGCAGGTGGGGCCCGCCGCAGGAACAGGCGGGATGTAGTTGTGGGCAGGGGCGTTCGGATCCAGACAGCCTGAGATCTTGTACGTGAATCCATCCAGATCCGACTGACCCCCCAGGAAGTGCTTGCGCTCCGCCGAGTAGCGGCCACCGGCCGTCAGACCCCACTGATCCGTCACCTTGAAGTCGAGGTGAGCATACCCGGCGTACGAATCGGTCTTGACGTCATTGGCGACGTCATAGATGTACAGATAGGCCGTGTCGAACGGCACGTAATCATGCACGAAGCCCGATTCAGAGAAGTAGTACAGACCGGCGGCATAGTTCAGCCGATCGTTGATCGCCTTGCCGTTGGCCTGGAACTCCTGAGAGATCTGGTGCTGTTTCTGGCCGTCGGTCACTTCTTGAATCGACTCGGGGGTACCGTCCAGGTCCGTGCCGATGTTCCAGGTGATCTCGCGCCAGCCGCTGATCGACTTCAACTTCAGGTAGTCGGCGACCTGCCAGTCCAACGTCATGGATCCACCGTACGAATCCGATTTCGCAAAGCTCGGACCGTTGGCGTAAGTCGCATCGATGTTGCCTGTCTGCGTGTTCGCAAAGTCCCAGTACAAACGCGGCGTCTGTCCCGGGTAGATCACGCTGCCAACGCCCTTGGCACCCTGCGTGACGTAGGGGGCGACCGACGGAAAGGCGGCGATCAGTCCCGCCAGGACGGAGTTGGGCACCCCCACGGCACCCACGCCGCCCAGCGCCGCACCGCCCGGGCCATAACCGGATCCCGAGAAGCGTCCGGTGGTAGAGTTCCAAGTGCCCACGCCGAGCGGGCCGCACAGGCCGTTCGTCGTATTGAACAGGCCGCCGAAGGCGCCGTTGTTCAGCCCGGAAGCCGGCGTGGCGATACACATGTTGTACAGGTTGCCGAAGATGTTCGGACCGAACAGCGCCGGCGAGGGTGCCGCGTAATTGGTGGCATTGACCGTCGTCACGCTGCGGATCACGTTGGCCAGACCCGACTGGTCTTCGTGCGTGTAGTCGCCCGAGAGCGTCACGTCCAGGGCATCCGTCGCATGCCAGAGCAGCTTGCCGCGAATCGCCTGCACGTTCTGGCCGCCACTGGAGGACGAGGACTGAGTTCCGTCGGCCTTCGGGAAGTCGGCCTGTCCGGCAACCTGATACGGCGTGCTGCCGATGATGGAATTCGCCGGATAGGGGACGGTATTCTGGTAACCCTCACGGGTCTGCGAAGACACGCTGACCGTCGTCAGGATGTTGTTCGAGATCGGCATGTCGGCGGTCAACAGCACGTCGTGGCGGTTGAACTCGCCCAAGGTCAAGCTGCCGTTGATCGTCGATTCGGTTCCCGGTGTGTGCGTGACGATATTGATCGCACCGCCGATGGTGTTGCGTCCAAAGAGCGTGCCCTGCGGACCCTTGAGGATCTCGATGCGATCCACATCCAACAGGTTCTGGTTTGCGCCGATCGTGCGCGCGAGATACACGCCGTCCAGGTAGACACCGACACCCGGATCCAGATTGAAGGCGAAGTCGTCCTGGCCGATGCCGCGGATCGACGCCGACAGCACGGAACTGTCGCCGGAGAACGGCGCGCCGCCGTCCAGGTTGACGTTCGGCGTCAGGTTCGACAGCGAGTGCAGGTCGGTGAGGCCTTTGCTCCGCAAAGTGTCGGCGGTGAAGGCCGTGATGGCGATCGGCACATTCTGGATGTTCTCGCTGCGCTTCTCGGCAGTGACGACAATTTCTTCCAGTCCTTCGGCGAATGCCGCCGATGCGATCAGCGTCGACGCGACCGCTGCGGCACCCACCGCAATGCGGCAGCGGCGAGAGCGTGCCAGAGGTATTTTCCCTAGCATTGGTTTTCTAGACATCCCGATTCCCCCGATGATCTTTTTCGTGCGGCTCTCTAATTACTAAGACGCGCCGCGATGGGCCGCGCCGGGACCGTACTCGTTCCGTTTTATACACCAGGAGTGCAGGGTTCTTTTTATCTGAGAGGGAACTCTTGTTGGTCCTACAGGGTTATTTCCGGCTGGCGGGCTCTGGGTATACTGTCGATTTCCACACAACTGACCAGCGGGGATTCCATGGCATCGTCAGGTATGGATCAACAGCGTCTTGCCGATCTGCAGAATGTCATCCGCGCGGATATCAAGGCCGGGCTATATCACGGCGCCGTCATCAAGGTGGCACGTGCGGGTGTGGTCGCGCTGGAGGCGGCTATCGGCGCCGCGGATGCGGCGCAGACCCGGCCGCTGGCGCTGACCTCCGTGTTCAGCATCTTCTCCATCACCAAGGCGTTCACCAATACGCTGGTGCTGCGCGCAATCGAGCTGGGGCGTTTCGCGCTGACCTCGAGCGTCTCGGAGCTGATCCCTGAGTTCAGCGGTCACGGGCGCGAGAAGGTGCAGATATGGCACTTGCTGTCGCACCAGGCGGGCTTTCCGATCATCTTCGAGGTCAAGCCCGGCATGTACATCGATCGGTTCGAGGAGATGATCGCCGCCGTCATCGAAGTGGTGAGACCCGTGGAACCACCCTGCACGACGGTGGCCTACTCGCCGCTGGTGAATCACGTGCTGATGGCGGAGTGTGTGCGTCGCACCGACCCGAAGCGCCGCGGTTACCGCCAAATTGTGCAGGACGAAATTCTCACGCCGCTCACGATGAGCGATACCTCGGTGGGGTTACGCGCCGATCTGAAACCGCGCCACGTGGTGCCGGATTTTCGCGGCAACTATCCCATCGGGCATCGCGGGCACAGCAACTTCGGCCCCAATGGAGCGTTCGAGGAAGAACATGCCGAGATGCCCTGGGTGGGTATCGCCTCGACGGTGCCTGACATGTTCCGTTTTGCCGAGATGTTCCGGCAGAACGGCACACTCGATGGCGTGCGTATCCTGTCGCCGGCGACGCTGGCCCTGGCGCGCCGCAACTGGACCGGCGAAAAGCCCAACGAGCTGTACGTTGCACGGGGCCGCGAGCGCGGCTGGGATCCGGCGCCGGCGTACATCGGTCTGGGGTTCTCGTTGCGCGGCACGGCGATGTGCCGTCACATGTTCGGTACGCTGGCGTCGCCGGGCACCTTCGGCAACTACGGCGCAGGCACCACGCTATTCTGGATTGATCCGGAGCGTGAGCTCTCGTTCACCTTTCTCTCGGCGGGTCTCATGGAGAGCAATGCCAATATCGAGCGCTTCCAGAAACTGTCGGATATGGTCATTTCTGCCGCGCCGTGAACCCGCCGGAAATCGCTTATCTCAGTGCGCCGCGAATACGGCTTTGACAGGAAGATGGATGGGACCGTGACCGATGGTGGTCATCCAGGGTTCGGGCTCACCGGCAGGTTGGAAACATTCGATGCTCTCGGCGAGCGCTCCCAGCAGCGCTTCCGCCTCCAGGAGCGCCAGCACCCGGCCCACACAGGCATGTACGCCATAACCGAAACCGAGGTTATCCCTATTGTTTCTGCGCACGTCGAAACGATTCGGCGCCTCCCAGCGTCGCGGGTCGCGGTTGGCGGCGGCGAACATCAGGCCGCAGCGTTCGCCTGCCGGGATGACGAAACCCTCGATCTCCACATCCTTCATGGCAACGCGTCCGGCCATGCGCGAGGGTGAATCCCAGCGCAGGCTTTCCTCGAACGCGGCTCTGATGAGCGAGCGGTCGGAGCGCACCAGCTGGTACTGGTCGGGAAATTCGCAGAACGCGCGGATGGTGTTGGCGAGGGTCAGCACCGTGGTATCGGCCGCCGCCGACAGCAGGATGCCCACCAGAAGATAGGCTTCCTGCGGCGTGACCTCACCGCGATCGGCCGCTTCGTACATGGCCATGCCGAGGCTCCCGGGCGCGAGGTTTTCCCGGTTGCAGCACTGAGTGGCCCAGGCGATGACTGCTTCGGTGTTCTCCATCGCTTCATGGAACAACTCGTTCATCGGACCCATGGTCGCCCACACCATGTTGCCGAAGGCGTACATGTGTTCGCGCCCCTGCTGCGGCAGGCCGATCAGATCGGGCAGCACCTTGTAAACGAACGGCTGCGTGATATCGGCGACCGCATCGATGGTCTCCGCTTCGCGCGTGCGCAAACCGTCGACGATGCTCCTGGCATCGCGGCGGAAGGCTTCAGCCATATGCGATAGCGCCCGCGGCGAAAGCGCGTTCGCTACTGCCGCGCGCACGCGGGTGTGTTTGGGCGGATCGTCGGTGAGCAGCAGTTCGGGGCGCACGGAATTCGGGTCGTGCCAGGGGCGCGAGGTGGACGAGAAACTCTTCCAATCCTTGAGGCCCGCGGCCACATGCTCGAAGCGCGCGAGCATGGTGATGTCTTCCCGCGGCAGCTTGACGACGGGCGCCAACTCGCGCAGCCGATCGTCGATGACACGCGCGTTCAAGACCGATTCGCGCGAGAACGGGTCGGTGTCGAATTCAGGAATTGCCTTAGGCATTCATGCTTACCCCGCGGCGGCAATGCCGCCATCGACATGCAGAATTTCGCCGTTGATGAACGACGCCGCGCCGCTGAGCAGAAATGCGCAGGCCTCGGCGTTGTCCTCTTCGCAGCCGAGCCGGCGCAACGGAATGGAGTGCATGCGTCGTTCGTATTCGGCCTTGTCGTTGAGCCCGAGTGCGCCCGGAGTCGGCACCGAACCCGGTGCGATGGCGTTGACGCGCACGTTGCGCGGTCCGAGTTCGGCAGCCAGAACTTTGGTGAGCGTGACGATGGCACCTTTCACGAGGCTGTAGGCGGCCGTGTTGGGGAAACCCTTCTCCGCCACGGGTGAGGCCATGTTGACGATCGCCCCGCCGCGCGCCGCATCGTAATGCGCGAGCAGCGCTTGTGCGCCCCAGACGCTGCCGTTGATGCCGATGGCGGTCATGCGATTGAGCGTCTCCGGCGTGATCTTCTCCACCGGCTCGTAGCGCAACAACATCGCGTTGTTGACGACGGCGTCGATGCGGCCGCAATGTGCCGCAAACTGCGCGGCAGCGTCCATGATCTGGTCGCGCAAAGCGACATCGACGGGGTACGCCAGTGCCGCGCCGCCCGTCGCGCAAATACCTTTGGCGACCTCATCACAGCCACTCGCATCGACATCGGTCACGGCCACTGTGGCGCCACAGCCGGCCAGTTTCTCGGCCATTGACTTGCCCAGGCCGCGTGCGGCGCCGGTGATGAAGACGTGCAGACCGGAGAGATCGGGGTACGCCGCCATGCCGCTCATACCTCGAGCTTCCACGCCTTGCCGTCGGGCACGATCCGGCCTGCGGTAGGCTCGGCAAAGTGACTGCCGATGACGAGTGTGCGGGTATTGCAAAAGCGCTGCACGAAGGCGCAGCGTGTGCGCGCCGCCGCGGGCTTGTCCATGTCGAAGCGCGCTTCGGTGGCGGGCACGGCAATCTGGATCGGGTTGTGCATCAAATCGCCGGTGATGACGGCCTGCTCGCCGCGCGAATCGATCAGCACGCTGACATGGCCCGGTGTGTGGCCCGGCGTGGCGATGAGCGAGACCTCATCGGTGAGGCGGAAGTCTGCATCGATGAATGCCTCCAGCCCGGCTGCGAGTATCGGGTCGATCGAGTCTTGAAGATGATCCATGTGATGATAGCCGTTGGTGTCGCGCAGATGCTTCCAGTGCTGCCATTCGCGCCGCCCGAAGAGGTATCGCGCCTGGGGGAAGGTCGGCACCCATCGGCCATCGACGAGCCGGGTGTTCCAACCCACGTGATCGAAGTGCAGATGGGTGCACAGCACATCGGTGACTTGCCCGGCCGGGAAGCCGGCGCTGCTCAGATCTTCCAGGAAGGTGTTCTGCATGTTGCAGAACACCTGGAACTCACGCCGCCGGTCGTTACCGATGCAGGTGTCGATCATTGCCGTGCGGCCTTTCGAGCGCAGCACGAAGCACTGGAAAGAGATGATCATGCGGCCATCGCGCGTGGCGAAGTGCGGCGCCAGCCACCCGAACTGCTGCACGTACTGTGGAGTGGCGTCGGGCAGCAGCATGCTGATGTCATCTTCAAAGCCGTAGACCTCGACGATGCGCGCGATATCGACATCGCCTACGCGCCAGTGCCGGATATGTTCAGCCGCCATGCCTGCCCCCCAAGGTGCGCCCGGTGATCAAATCGGCGGCTTTTTCGGCCACCATCACGATCGGCGCGTTGGTATTGCCGCCCACGATACCCGGAAATACCGAGCCGTCCACTACCCGCAGCGCATCGATGCCGCGGACCCTTAGGTGAGGGTCCACCACGGCCATGGCGTCGATGCCCATGCGACAGCTCCCCACCGGATGATGGGCGGTGGCGGTCGTCTCGCGTAGATAGGCCCTAAGTTCGGCATCGCTTCGGGCGCTTCGGCCGGGGCGCACTTCGGTGGCCCGGAAGGGCGCAAACGCGGGCGTATCGCACAGCCTCCGGGCGAGATGCAGGCCGCGCAGCAAGGGCGCGCTGTCCTCAGGGTCGGCCAGGATATTCGGATTCACCCGGGGCGCGACGCGCGGGTCGATGCTCGCGAGCCGGACTTCACCGCGGCTGCGCGGGTAGAGGTTCACCACGCTCAATGCGAAGCCATGACCCAGAGGCAGCGGGAATGTATTGGGGTTGCGGCGCGCCGGCTGAAACGCGATCTGGATATCCGGGCGATCGGCATCCACGTCGCTCCGAATGAATGCGGTCGACTCGAACACATTGCTCGCCAGCGGACCACGTCGCATGGCAGCATATTCCGCGAGGTTCCACAGCGCGCGCGGCAGCGTGCGCCATGACAATCCGTAGGACGTCGTATCACGCATCTCCAGCGCGATCGGCACAGCCGGGTGGTCGTGATAGTTCGCACCGACACCGGCAAGGTCGGCCCTGACGCTGATACCCAGCGATTCCAGATGGCGCGCCGGACCTACACCTGAAAGCATCAGCAGCTGGGGTGAGTGAACCGCGCCGGCGCACAGCAGGACTTCACGTGAAGCCAGCACCGCACGCTGTCCATCGGCGGCCGATACATCCACGCCGGCGGCGCGGCAATCCTCGATGCGAATGCCGGTGACAGCGGCCCGCGTGAGCACGGTGAGATTCGGGCGCTGCAGGGCGGGCATCAACATCCCACGCGCGCTGGAATCCCGAACTCCGCGATGAATCGTGCCCTGGCGAAGTCCGTAACCCTCGGGATCAAGGCCGGTGAAATCATCGCAGTGTCGATATGTCCCGACCGCCGCAAAGGCGTCGCAAAACGCCTGATTCAGGCGGTTCGGTTTCGGGATGTAAGTGACATGGATGGGTCCGTCGACGCCGTGTACGTTGACATCGCGCCGGTCGGCATTGTTTTCCGACAATCGAAAGTAAGGCAGTACCGCCTGCCAGCTCCAGCCGGCGTTGCCGGCGGCCGCCCAATCGTCGTAATCCTTTGGGTGGCCGCGGTGATAGGCCATGCCATTGATGGAGCCGGAACCGCCGATCACCTTGCCGCGCGGTAGCGGCAGGCGTCGGTTGTTCAGCGCGGTTTGCGGCTCGGTGCGGAGGCCCCAGGTCAGGCCGCGATGCATGATCGCCGCGCCCACCAACGCCGGCACCTGGATGAAGGGGTGGTGTGCCGGCCCGCCGGCTTCGATCAGGCACACACGAGTGTGACGGTCTTCCGACAGGCGCGCGGCGAGTACACACCCGGCCGTGCCTGCGCCAACGATGACGTAGTCGAACTGGGCGTCGATCGTCACGGATGCTCTGGGTGCGGCGACCGGGGCCCGTCAGCCCCTGCGAAACGGCAGTGTCAGAAGAAAGAGGATGAGTCGCGGCGTCAGTAGCTTCAGCGCCGCACGCGCGGCCGCAGGCTTGAGAAGCGCATTCATCGGCATCACGCCGAACACCTTTCCCTTGATGAGCAGGGAGTTGCCGTCGCGCGTGAGGGAGCTCACGGACATGAGTTCGCTGCCGTCGGTGGAGTGCAGTTTCACTTGACGCGTCCTTGCTTCTCGAAATCCATTCCGAGCGCTTCGAACATCTTCATCGCCGTGGCGCGCCCTGCGCCGAACACACCGCCGCCCGGATGCTGGAACGGACCTACCAGATAAAAGCGGTCGACGCCGGGCACCGTGTACTGGCCGAGTTCGGGCGTGGGGCGATGCGCGCCGCTCTGATAAGCGGCGGTAGCGATGCCGTGCAGGTCGCCGCGCCGGAAGCTCGGCGAAGTGCGCTCCATGTCGACCGGGCTGTCGATATGGGCCTGCAACACACAGCCTGGAATGTTCGTGACGAACTTTGAAAGATGAGCGAGCATGTGATCACCGTATTCCTGCTTCGTTTCATCCCAGCTGCGGCCGTCCGGGCGCTGGTAGGGTACATAGTTCCACAAATGCAGAATGGCCTTGGCCGGAGGCACGCGGCTAGGGTCGAACCGCGACAGGGAGCCGAGGCCTAGCAGCGGGTATGGCATGAACCGACCGTAGCGCAGTTCGTCGAAGTCGCGCCGCAGAGTTTCGTAGCTCATCGGCAGCATCTCGACCATGACCGCATCGACCGGGTCGCCGGTGCGGAACTTCAGCGGCTCGCTGAGCGCGGCATGCACCGTGATGCAGGCCGCAGCAGTGATGTGCGTGGCCTCTGCGGCGGCGCGCGCGCTCGAGTCCATGCCGTCGATCATGCCGCCGAGCAAGTGTGGATGAATGGCACCGATGACGGCGTCTTTCGCCCCAAAGCTGCGGCCGTCGACCGTCTCGACACCGGTGGCGCGGCCGTTGGCGACCTTGATGCGCGCCACATCGGCATTGGCAATGACTTCGCCGCCGTGGTTCCGGATACAGGCGATGAGGGCATCGGTCAACCTGCCCGCGCCGCCGCGTGCCACACCGAAGCCGCAGCCTTCGAGAAAGCCGAGGAACACGTATACACCGATGGCAGTGGCCTTTTCATCGGGAGACACCAGGTTCTCGCCGGCCACGCGCGCGAAATGCGTGCGCACCTGTTCGTGCTCGAACTGTTCGCAGAGCAGATCGTGACTGCTCATCTGCATGACGCGCCACAGCTCGCGACCTTCGCGGCTCTGGTCGAGCATCGCATGGGTGGCGCCTACCGGAGCCGGCGGCGCATACAGCGAGGAAGCGATCATTGGCAGCCAGGCGGCGGCCTGCAGCGACACTCTGCGAAAAGCCTCGGCGTCGCGCTTTGAGAACTTCGCGATCTCCGCCGCAGACCTTTCGCGATCGCGATAAAGTTTGAGCGTGCTGCCATCCTCGAACACCGACATCATCGGCACTTCCGGGAAGATGTATTCGAGTCCATAGCGCGACTTCAGCCCAAGCTCGTCGTTCTTCAGCAGCGGATTGGCCTGAATGAAGATGTGGCTCATGGAGTGCTGGTCGTGGCGGAAACCCGGCAGCGTGAGTTCGCGCGAGACCACGCCGCCGCCGAACCAGGCGTTGCGCTCGAGCACCAGCACCTTCTTCCCGCCCGCCGCCAGATAGGCCGCAGCCACGAGACCGTTGTGGCCCGACCCCACGGCGACTATATCCGCGGTTGTCATGTTTGTGTTCACTGCTGGAGTTGCTTGTTGCAGCGGATGCCGCGAGCATACCGCCATGGCTCCGAATTATGAAATCTGCGCGGTCCGCTATGCCCACCTGGAGCGCACGGCCAGCCACAATTTCATCGGCGGCGACGAGCACGACGGTCCCATGCCCCTCGATTACTATGTCTGGACGATCCGAGGTCCCGGTGTCTGTTTTGTGCTCGATACCGGATTCGATGCGGCGATGGGGACCGCGCGCGGCCGGCAGCTGGTTCAGCCCGTCGAGGCGGGGCTTGCGGCCGTGGGTGTCGATCCGGCACAGGTGACCGATGTCATCATCAGTCACATGCACTACGATCACGCGGGCAACCACGAGTTGTTTCCGCGCGCCCGCTACCACCTGCAGACCGAGGAGATGGCTTTCTGTACAGGCACCGCGATGTGCCACGCCATCCTGCGTGCGCCGTATGAGGCGCGCGATGTGCAGGCGATGGTCGGCAAAGTGTTTGCCGGGCGAGTGGTGTATCACGACGGATCTGCCGAGCTGGCGCCGGGCATCACGCTCCACCACATCGGCGGCCATACGCGCGGGCTGCAGCTCGTGCGCGTACACACGCAGCGCGGCTGGGTGGTGCTGGCGTCTGACGCGGCGCACTTCTACGCCAATTGGCTGGAGCGGCGGCCATATCCGATTGTCGACAATGTCGCGGCCTACCTCGATGCCTTCGCGACCATCGAGGCGCTGGCCAGTTCGCCGCAGCATGTCATTCCGGGTCACGATCCGCTGGTGCTGGCGCGCTATCCGGCGGCGCACGCCGACCTCGCCAATGCGGTGCGTGTGGATCTCGATCCGCGCAGCTGACGCGAGGCTGCTAGACTCAATCGCCGCGGGCAGATACAGGGGGCTATGTGGGCGAAAAGATTGCCTTCATCGGCGTGGGTCGCATGGGCTCGGGTATGGTGGCGCGGCTGATCGCGGCCGGACACGAACTCACGATTTACGACCCGGTAGCGTCGGCCATGGCGCCGCTGGCAGCGCTGGGCGCGAAGATCGCAAGCTCTGCGGCAGGCGCTGCGGCAGTTAGTACCGTGGCCATGGCCAGTGTGCCCGGTCCCGCCGATGCGCGCGAGACTGCGCGGCTCTCGATCATGGCCTCCGGTCCCGCGCCGGCCATGGAACGGGTGCGCCCGCTCCTCGAGGTGCTGGGCAAGGTCTATCGGCTGGGCGAGAAGCCGGGCCTGGGCCAGACGGTCAAGCTCGCCAACAATCTGATGTCGGCGGCATCGCTCGCCATCGCCGCCGAGGCGCTGGCGATGGGCGTGAAGGCCGGCGTCGATCCGGCCGCGATGCTCGACGTGCTCAACGCCTCATCGGGGCGCAACAGCGCGACACAGGACAAGATCCCGAAGCATGTGCTGAATCGCAGATTCGATTTCGGATTTGCCAATGCACTGTCATTCAAGGATGTGCGGCTGTGCCTCGATGAAGCCGAGGCACTGGGTGTGCCGATGGTGGTCGGCGCGGCCGTGCGGCAGATGTTATCCATTACCCACCAGATCCATGGTGCGGCAGCGGATTGCACCGATCTGGTGAGGGTTGTAGAAAACTGGGCAGGCTGCCAAATCGGCAGCAAAGAGGAGTAAGGCCGTGGGACAGGATCGATTCGACTTGGGGTTGAAGCTGCGCAAACAGGTGCTGGGCGCCGACTACGTGGAACGCTCGATGGCCAGCGCCGATGAGTTCAGCATGCCGATGCAAGAGCTCTCGACCGAGTACTGCTGGGGCCATGTGTGGACACGGCCGGGTCTGGCGCTGCGCGATCGCAGTCTCATCAACATCGGGATGATCAGCGCGCTGAATCGACCGCATGAGCTGAAACTGCATGTCAAGGCGGCACTCAATAACGGGGTGACGCGCGAGGAGATTCGCGAAGTGCTGTTGCAGGTGGCCGTGTATTGCGGCGTGCCGGCCGGCATCGACAGCGTGCGCATCGCGCGCGAGGCGTTTGCCGAGATCGATCAGGCGAAGCAGGGGTGACTACCCATGGTGACTGCGCGCACTCCGCAGGAGCAGCTAGTACTCGATTTCTTCCGCATTCTGAGCAGCGGCGATCTCGAGGCCATCCGCGCGACACTGCATCCTGATGCCACCTGGCGGCCGATGGTCGAGGGCGTGCCGGGGGCCGGCGTTCATGGGCCGCGCGACAAGATCGTCGATGGGTTTCTGGCACCGGTGCGCGGCCTGTTCGTACCCGGCGATCCGAAGACCACCGTCGAGCGCATGGTGTCGACCGACGACACCGTGATGTGCGAATCGCGCGGCAGGGGTACGCTGCGCGATGGTCGACGATACGACAATCGCTATGCCTGGAGCATCGACGTGCGGGATGGCAGGATCTTTGCCATCCGCGAATACATGGACAGTCACTACGTCGCGACCCTGTTTGGCGGCGGCGCGTGACGCTGCACCGCTGTCGCCGCGGCCGATGAGCGATGGCTTCGATTACGTGATCGCCGGCGCCGGTACCGCCGGCTGCGTGCTGGCCAACCGGCTGTCAGCCGATTCAGGCATCACTATCGCACTGGTCGAAGCGGGCCCGTGCTCGGCGGTTGTTCGTCGATCAATGGCATGGTGTATTTCCGCGGCCATCCGCGCGAATACGATGAATGGCAGCAGCCCGGCTGGCGTTACGCCGATCTCCTGCCCTATTTTCAGCGGCTGGAGAACTACGAGGCCGCGCGCACGCCGGAGCGCAAGCGGGGCGGCCCGGTCAATGTCATCGATATCGCAAAACCCAATCCGCTGGTCCGGCGCTTCCTCGCGGCTGCCGATACACTCGGCCTGCCACGTTGTGCCGATTTCAACGGCAGCGATCCCGAAGGATTCGGCCCTCGGCAGGCGGCGATACGCAATGGGCGGCGCGAGTCCGGAGTGACGGCGTATCTCAATCCCGCACGTCACCGGCCGAATCTTGAGATCGTGACCGGCGCCCTGGTTACCCGCGTGTTGTTCGAGGGGCGGCGCGCAACCGGCGTAGAGATCGAGCGGGGCGGCGCGCGCAGCATCGTGCAGGCCCGTCGCGAGGTCATCGTCGCCTGCGGCGCCTACGGCTCACCGCAGCTGCTGCAGCTCTCAGGCGTTGGCGATGCCGCAGCCCTGCAATCCTTAGGCGTAGCACCGCTGCTTGATCTGCCTGCGGTCGGCAGAAATCTGCACGATCACCCGGCCGCGTCGGTTGCCATGCGCACCGCCGATACCGAATCCTACGGCCTGTCGTGGCGCACCGTGCCACGCAGCGTGCTAATTGCAGCGCAATACCTGTTGCTTCGTTCCGGGCCGCTGGCGAGCAATGTGTTCGAGGCCAATGGTTTCATGCGCTCGAGGCCGGAGGTCGATCGTCCCGATCTGCAGATCATCTTCATGCCGGCGCATCGCAATGCCAGCGGTCATTGGCTGCCGCGCGGACATGGCTACGGCATCATCTTCGTGAACCTGCGGCCGGCCAGCCGCGGCAGCGTCACGCTGAGCAGCAACGACCCGCACGACAAACCAGCGATCGATTTCAATTTCCTCGCCTACCCAAGCGACATCGATGTGCTGGTACGGGGTTTCGAGGTGGCGCGTTCGATTCTGTCGGCGCCATCATTCGCGCCGCTTGCCGGTAGGGAGATTTCGCCCGGGCCACAGGTGCGCGAGCGCGCGCAGATCGAGGCGCATATCCGCAGCTCCTTGGTTACAGTGCACCATGCCTGCGGCACCTGTCGTATCGGCGACGTGGTGGATAGTTCGCTGCGGGTGAGAGGTATCGATGCCCTGCGTGTGGTGGACGCTTCGGTCATCCCCACAGTGATCGCGGGCAACAGCAATATTCCCGTCACTGCGGTGGCCGAGCGGGCGGCGGATCTGATACTGGGGAGGCTGCACTGACCGCATATTTCTCATGCTCTCCCAGTTGGGAGCAACGCCGTCGTGAATGTACCATGCGGACTGCTAGTCGATGCGAACGACACCATGACAAAGCCGCTCGAAATTATCGGGTCCTTCTGGACGCTCGCGGTTGGAGCGGATCCGCTCGGTGATCAGCGCTGCCTGCATGACTTCCGGACGCGTGTGGAGGTCGCGGCGCAAGCCGGATTCACCGGCATGGGATTCTGGCACGCGGATATCCTCGAGATCAGGAAGAAATACAGCTTCCAGGATATGAAGCACATCCTGGACGGCAATGGCATCGTTAATATAGAAGTCGAATGGCTGCTGGACTGGTTTTGTACCGACGCACGCAGGGCGGCATCGGATGAAATCCGCGCGCTTCTCCTGGACGCGGCCGAGGTTTTGCGCGCCCGGCATATCAAGATTGCCGATCTTGGGAATGATTGCGCCGACGTTCCCCAGCTGACGGAGGCGTTTGGTCCCCTGTGCCGTCAAGCCGCCGAGCGTGGAACCAATGTTCTGTTCGAAATGCTGCCGGCGCAATTTTCGCGCGCGCCTTCGCTCGATCACGTGCTGGCAATTACCCGCGGAGCGGGCGCGGTCAATGGCGGCATCATGCTCGACAATCTGCACCTGCAGCGCGCCGGCATTGGCCCCGACGAGATCATCCGGAAACTCGGGCCGCGTGACTTGATCGGTGTCGAAATCAACGACGGCACTCTCGCCATGCCGTTGAACTTCCAAGATTCCGTGGTTAACAAACGCCTTTTGCCTGGCGATGGAGAGTTCGACATTGCGGGGTTCCTCCAGGCCCTCTGGTCGGTCGGCTATGACGGGCCGATCGGCGTCGAGGTCCTGAACGAATACATCAGGAAGTGGGATCTCAAGACAGCGGCGACCGAGGCATTTGCAAAGACGCAGCGGGTGGTGATGTCGGCGCGTCAGGCCAGGAAGTAGCCGGGGCGTCGGTCGCGGGAAAATGGGCCGCATCGCTACCGGCGCGCTGATGCACATCATTGTGAGGAGCCTTGTGACCGAACCAACACTGGCTGACTGGAAGGAGATGTACGGTGCACTCTGGCGGATACGCCTGTTCGAAGGCCAGGTACAGCGGCTCGCAGCCGCGGGCGAGATCCCCGGATTCCCGCACCTTTCTACCGGGCAGGAAGCCGTGGCAGTCGGTATTTGCACGCAGCTGGCGCGCGAGGACGTGCTGTTTACGAGTCATCGCGGGCATGGCCATGTGCTCGCCAAGGGCAGCGATATTGAGGCGACTTTCGCCGAAATTCTGGGCCGGCAGAATGGCCTGTGCGGCGGTCGCGGCGGTTCGATGCACCTGGTCGACGCAGCGAACGGCGTGCTGGGCGCGACCGGCGTCGTGGCAGGCAATCTCGCGCTCGCCGCGGGCGCCGCGTGGGCTGCGCAAGCGCAGGGTAGACAGAACATAAGCGTGGTTTTTTTCGGCGATGGTGCGACGGGCGCCGGTGCGTTTCACGAGACACTGAATCTCGCTGCACTGTGGCGCCTGCCGGTGTTGTTCGTCTGTGAGAACAATGGCTATGCCGAGTTCACGAGCCGCGAAGAACACTCCAACGTCAAGCACGTGAGCGGTTTCGCCGCACCCTATGGCATCGCCACGCAGACCATCGACGGCAACGATCTGCCGACGGTATTTGCGGCTGCGCGTGGTGCGATCGAGGCCCTGCGCCGGGGCGCCGGTCCCTATCTGCTCGAGTGCATGACCTTTCGCATGGCGGGGCACTATGTCGGCGACGCGCAGCAGTATCGATCAAAAGAGGAACTCGCCGCGATTCGCGAGAAATGTCCCATCGAGCGCCTGAAGCGCTACCTCGTCGAGCGCGGGGTCAANNNNCTCGACGAGGAGTTGGCGCGCGACCCTGCGGTACATCTGCTGGGCGAGGACGTCGCGGCGGGGGGCGCGTTCGGCGTCACCCGTGGCCTGGCGCAGAAACACGGATCTACGCGCGTACGCAACACGCCCATCAGCGAAGCGGCCATCACCGGCCTCGCCACCGGCGCCGCACTCTGTGGTCTCAAACCCGTGCTCGAAATCATGTTCATCGATTTTGCCACGCTGTCGATGGATTGCCTGGTGAACCAGACCGCGAAGTACCGCTACATGTCGGGCGGCCAGCTCGCGGTTCCCCTGGTGGTACGCACGCAGGCGGGCGCCGCGGGCGGAGCCGCCGCGCAACACTCGCAGAGTCTCGAAGCCTGGTTCATCCACGTGCCGGGGCTCATTGTGGTCGCGCCTTCGACGCCCGCCGAGGCTTATGGCCTTCTGAAAAGTGCGATCCGGCTCGGCGAGCCCGTGCTCTTCATCGAGCACAAGCGGCTGTACACGATGAAAGAGGAGTTGGCGGAGGGCGCCGAATTGCCGCCGATCGGCAGGGCGCGGATTGCAAAGGCGGGCACGGATGTCACCGTGATCGCCTATTCGGCGATGGTGCAAAGCGCGCTGGAAGCGGCGCAGAAACTAACGGACGCTGGCATCTCAGCTGAAGTCATCGACCTTAGGACGCTGGTGCCGCTCGATATGGCGACGATTGCCGCGTCCGTGTCGAAGACCCATCGCGCGCTGATTGCGCATGAGGCGGTGCTCAACGGCGGCGTCGGCGCCGAAATCGCAGCGCGCATCGGCGCGGACCTTTTCGACGAACTCGACGCTCCGGTGCTGCGCGTGGGCTGCGGCTTTGCACCGATTCCCTTCGCTCCGGAGCTAGAGCGCGCGTTGCTCCCGGGGAGCGCGGATCTTGTGCGCGCAGTGCGCCAGATCATGGGTCTGGCCGGATAATACACGGGAGTAGCGTCAGTGCCCCTGGTTGCGCAGGAAATTCCGAAAGTCGGTCTGGTGATGGAGGAAGTCAAGGTCGTCCGCTGGTTCAAGAACGTTGGCGATAGCGTGGCTGCGGGTGAGCCGCTGCTTGAAGTCGAAACCGAAAAGTCGGTCGTTGAAATCGAGGCGGCTGCTACCGGGCGGCTGACTCAGATCCTGGTGCAGGTCGACAGCCGAGCGGTTGTCGGCGATCAGGTCGCCTGGATCGAGTCGGCCGAGGGGCAGGGTGCCGGTACCACGGCGGGGGCGCCACGCACGGCCGATCCCAAGACTGTCGCACCGACGCCACCGGCGCCCGCTATTGCGGCGCGCGACGGAGAACGCATCCGAAGCACTCCCGTCGCCCGCAAACTCGCTGCCGAGCGCGGCATTGATCTTGGCGGAATCGCCGGCACCGGACCGGGCGGGCGCGTTCAGCTGGACGATGTGCAACGAGCCATCGACGCGGCGCGCTTGCCCGAGCCTGCAGAGCAGTCTCTTTCCCCGATGCGTCGCGCATTGGCGCGCGCCATGATCTTGAGCAACGCCACTATTCCGCAGTTCACAGTCGCTCGCTCGGTCGAGTGGACCGTGGTGCAGGCCTTGCGCGGTGAGTTCTCCGCGAGAGTGCCGGATGGTTCGCCCAAGCTTTCACTGAATGATTTCCTGTTGCAAGCTGTCGCCCGAGCGCTTATCGAGTGTCCTGCGTTGAACGCCACGTTCTCAGGCGACCCGGAGTCGGCCGACGCCCGCGTCGTACAGGCGAGCGGCGCGCATATTGGGCTGGTGATTGCCGTCGACAACGGCCTGCTGGTACCCGTGATTCATGATGTCGAACGCCTTGGCCTCGCAGAGATCGCGCGCCGTCGCCAGGATTGCGTTGAGCGCGCCGTCAACGGCCGACTGAAGCGCGAGGAAGTCGACGGCGCCACGTTCAGCATCTCAAATCTTGGCGCGAAGGGGCCGGACCGCTTTGCAGCGATCATCAATCCACCGCAGTCCGCGATACTCGCCGTCGGCCGCCGGCGCGATTGTGTCGTGGCGCGAGAGGGAGCCATCGTCGTACGCCCGCTGTCGGATCTCACTCTGACCGTTGATCATCGGGTTGCCGACGGCCGTCTCGCCGCGCAATTCCTCGCGCGTCTGGTCGCGATACTCGAGGGCCGCGACTGGCGCTTGGATTAGGTTGCGGAGGCGTTGCGCCGTTTGCGACCCCGTGGCCTGTCAACGGCGGCCCTGAAGTACCTTTCGGGCCGCGGCGCAGATCCGTTCCTCATCAGGAATCACATACGCCTCCAGCGGCTCGCTGTAGGGCACTGTCGCGTCACGCGCCGTGACCTGCACGATCGGTGCCTTCAGCGACGAGAAACCATGCTCCGCGACATCGCCCGCAATGATGCCGGCCACAGTCGCGTGGCGCGGCGCCTGATCGACGAGAACGAGGCGCCCGGTTTTGGCGACTGATTTGAGGATCGTCTCCAAGTCGAGCGGCGCAACGGTTCGCGGGTCGATCACTTCTGCCTGTATCCCTTCATCGGCCAATTTCTTGGCCGCAGCGAGTGAGCGCGGTACCATCCAGCCGGTCGCAACGATTGTGACGTCGCCGCCCGGGCGGCGAATCTCGGCCTTGCCAAACGGCACCAGGTGCTCGCCGTCCGGCACCTCGCCATGTTCGAGTGTGAGCAGATAGTGGTGTAGGAAGACCACCGGATTGTCATCGCGGATTGCCGTGGCCATCAGTCCCTTGGCGTCGGCCGCGGTCGAGGGTACAACGACCTTGAGACCGGGGACTCCCATGAACAGTGAGGTCAGTGACCCAGTGTGCTGACCGGCCCAGCCGCAGGCGAAGCCGAAACCCGCCTTGAGCACGAGCGGCACTTTCACCTGTCCGCCCGACATATACCGGAACCGGGGCGCCTCGTTGACGACTTGATCCATGGCGACGAGCATGAACTCCGCCATGTAAAGCTCAACCACCGGTCGCAGCCCCGCCATCGCCGCGCCGATGGCGATACCGATCTCTGCGGTCTCGGAAATGGGCGTGACGCGGACGCGCTCGTGCCCGTAGGCCGCGACGAACTCGTGGTTCTCGGTGGTTGCCATGTTCTGGCCAAAGTAGAGGACGCTTGGGTCGCGTCGCATTTCCTGATGAATGCCGGCATCGATGGCGGCGATAAAGGGAAGCTGTGCCATGTGTGCCCCTCCGCTCAGGCGTAGACGTTTTCGAGTGCAGACTCGAGCGTGGGGAAGGGGCTATTGACGGCGAAGGTCACCGCCGCGTCCATTTCCTTCGCGACTTGTGCGCCAAGCTCGTCGGCCCCGGCGGCGCTCAGTACGCCGCGCTTGATCAGGGTAGCGCGAAAGCGTGGCACGGGATCGCCACGCAGCGCCGCCTCGTACTCCTCGCGCTTGCCGAACACTGTGATCGCCTCGTGCTCCGGATAATGGAGCGGTACGCCGGGCGGGGCGATGATGTTGCCGTGTGCTGAAAGCCGGTAGACCTTCGATTCGACCAGCGTCGGGCCGGCACCGGCGCGCGCGCGCTCGACTGCTGCACCGACGGCGGCGTACACGGCCAATGGATCGGCCCCATCGACCGTGACGCCCGGCATCGAGTGCGCTTTGGCTTTGACGGCGAGCGGCTCGCCGTTCGCGGCGTTCGCGTCCTCCTGCTCGGAGGTGGTCACGACGTTGTAGCCGTTGTTCTCCATCACGAAGATCACCGGCAGCTTCCACAGGGAAGCAATATTGAGCGTTTCGTGAAATGCGCCCTGTTTCGACGCGCCGTCACCGAAGAAGCAGTACACGACTTCTGCTTTCTTGCGGATCTGCGCTGCCCAGGCAGCGCCCGCCGCGTGGGGAATGCCGGCGCCGACGATACCTGAGGTGCCGAGGAAACCGCGCTTGACGTCGGTGAGATGCATCGACCCGCCCAGACCCTTGCACAGGCCGTCCACGCGACCGTAGATCTCGGCCATCATTGCGTTCGGATCGCTACCGAGAGCCAGTGGATATCCGTGGCAGCGATAGGTGGCTAGCGCCGCATCACCAGCGCGGAAGTGGCACAGTGAGCCGACGATCGACGCCTCGGCGCCATCGGCGAGGTGCGTATGGCCCCGGATCACACCGGGATGCTCGGTGAAGGTACGCTTCACGTGTTCTTCGAACTCGCGGATACGCAGCATCTGAGTGTAGATCCAGATCTGCCGTTCGGCGTTAAGTGCCTGCACGCTCATTTGTCCCCCTTGACTTGAGTGGCGACCGGTCCTGCAGTCGACTGTAGCACCGGAAGATCCGATTCTTACTTCCCTAAGAGTCTACTTCCGCTTCACAGTCGGTTGAGTTGAACAAATAGCACTGCGGTGCTGACGCGCGTGCACCCGGCGGGAGACTCCACGTTGGGCTCGCCAAGGACTAGCATGCGGATGGTGAGAACCTCCGCCCAGAAGCCTTACACTCATAAGGAATGCGATCATGGCTAAAATCATCGGCGCAATCGCAACATCGCACACCCCGACGATTGGGTTTGCCAAGGATCGACGCCTCCAGAACGATCCCATCTGGAAGCCGATCTTCGATGCCTACGAGCCGATACGTGCTTGGCTTGCCAACAAACGCGCGGACGTTTTACTCACCATCTACAACGACCACGTTACGTCGTTCTTCTTTGATCACTACTCGCCTTTTGCGCTTGGGGTCGATGACCTGTACCGGCCGGCCGACGAAGGCGGCGGCGCGCGCAAGGTGCCGCCGTTGCCGGGCGCTCCGGAACTTGCGCGCTCCATCGCGACCAGTCTGTTCGCCGAGGAGTTCGATATCTCCTTCTTTCGCGGCAAGCCCGTGGATCACGGGTGCTTCTCGCCGCTGTCGATGCTGGCCGACCCGGACGATACCTGGCCGTGGAAGGTATTGCCGTTCCAAGTCGGCGTGTTGCAGTTTCCGATACCGACGGCCCGGCGCTGCTACCGGCTGGGAGGTGCGCTGGGTCGAGCGATCCGCGCATACCCTTCGGACCTGCGCGTGGTGATCGTCGCGACCGGGGGTCTATCGCATCAGGTCCATGGGGAGCGCTGCGGATTCAACAACCCGGAATGGGACCATCAGTTTCTCGATCTGCTCGAGAACGACCCGGTGGCATTGACGAATCTGACTCATGCCGAGTATGCCGAACGCGGAGGTCTCGAAGGCGGCGAGGTCATCATGTGGCTGATCATGCGCGGCGCCATGACCGATCGAATCCGCCGGCTCCACCGCACGTACTACCTCCCGTCCATGACGGCAATCGCCACGGCGATTTACGAGAATGACGGAGAATATCCCCCCATCGCGCCATTCCACGACCTGCAGCTCGAAGGGGTGGAGCGTCTCGCGGGTACGTATCCCTATACGCTGGAGCGAAGCGCCAAAGCCTACCGGCTCAACCGGTTCCTGCATGACTTGATCATTCCGGAACACCGCGAGGCGTTCCGACGGAACGCCGATGCGCTGATGATTGCGCACGAATTGACTGCAGAGGAAGCTGATCTGGTGCGTCGACTGGACTGGCGCGAGCTCATTCACTATGGTGTCACGTTCTTCGTGCTCGAGAAGCTTGCGGCGGTGGTTGGCGTGTCGAATCTGCACGTCTACGCAGCCATGCGCGGGCAGTCGCTCGAAGAGTTACAAGCAACCCGGAACGCCAAGATCGAGTATGGCGTTGGCGTCAGACGCGACGGCTGATGGCCGCCCGGCCTTGTCGTCTTGTATCTAGGATCCCAACAGAGCAAGATGTGATCCCATATCACCGGCTGCCTGCCAAACAACACAAAAAGCCGGGATTTTGATGGAGATAAGCGGGGGAGACCGTATGGCAATACTCGAACAGAGTTGGTCGACCGAACACCTGCAGCCCGGCAAGGCGCTTTCTTATTGGCGCGATGTGATCTGCGAGAATCTTCTGCAGATGCACATTGAGAGTTCGCAAGAGAGAGAGTTTTTCGGGCACATCGAGAAACACGCCTTCGGCCCGATCAAGGCGAATTTCATTTCAGTCAGCGAGCAAAAGGTCTGGCGCGAACGCACTGCGGCTTGCAACGCGAAAGACCATCTCTTCCACTTGATCCATGTGCGCAAGGGCGTGCAACTGATCGAGCAATACGGCCGCAGTCTCAAGGTCGAGGCCGGCGACTGCTTGCTGATCGATTGCCTCGCCGGCTTCGAATTCGACTTTCCCCAGGGCGTCGAAGCCTTGGTGCTCGAGATCCAAAGAGATTGGCTCAGCGGCTGGCTGCCCGCGCCCGAGGATGCGGCGGCGCGGCTAATCGACGGGCGTAGCGGTTGGGGGGCTACGTTGGCATCGGCGTTGAGTAACGTCACGCCCACAACGGTTGGCGCATCGGGGTTGCCCCCAACGGTGGTGGCGGAGCAAATCGTCTCTCTGTTGGCGCTTGCGGCCGAACACCATCATCCGTCGCCGACCACACACAAGCGGGCACTGTTGCGGCGTGTCACGGAGACGCTACGCGAGCGCTGCCACGAACCGGACCTCGACCCGGCGACGGTCGCCGCCGCGCTCGGTCTGTCGCGCCGTTACGTCCATCTGCTGTTCGCCTCCGCAGGCACGACCTTCAGCGAGGAATTGTATGCCTGCCGGCTCCATAGGGCGCAGCGGCTGCTGTGCGACAAGCGATTCGATGGGCTTGGAATTGCCGAAATCGCCTGGAATTGTGGGTTCAGTGACCACAGCCATTTCACTCGCCGATTTCGCGAACGATTCGGTTCGCCGCCGAGCGCCTACCGGCTGAACATCGCGAACTGACGAATTGCTCCCCGATTCTCGTGAAAAGATGTTCTTGAACATCTTTTGATATGGACAATACTTTATACGCCTTCTTTGGGGTCGGCGCGGGTGGTGCGAACGTGGAACTCAATGCGATCGCAGCGGCAGGACTCGCGAGCGTGGTTGCACTGGTGCTGTTTTCTTATGCAGCGGAAGCGCTGCGCCTGCGCCCAACACCTCCCGACAAGCTCCCTTGGGGCCCTGGCATCTCGATAAAGTACGCGAACGTCGCCGGTGTCAAGGTGAGGTATATCAAGGCGGGCTCAGGCCCCGACATGGTGCTGCTGCATACGCTCCGCACGCAGCTCGATATCTTCCAGAAAGTCATCCCCGCGCTGGCCGAACATTTCACAGTCTACGCCTACGACTATCCCGGCCACGGCTGGTCCGATATCCCGCAGGCCGACTACGCACCGGAGGATTTCTACCAATGGACTGCCGCATTCCTCGATGCTCTCGGCATCGCCCAGGCCTCCGTCGTCGGTATTTCGATTGGCGGAACAATAGCACTCGTTCTGGCCGGGCGCCGGAATCCGCGAATCGCACGCGCGATTTCGATCAACCCTTATGACTATCCGCCGGACGGCGGGATTCGCAAGAGCTCCCTCCTGGCTCGCCTGATTCTAGGACCCTCCGGAATACCGATCCTGGGCGCGACTCTGATGCGGCTGCGAAACAGGTTCGTTTCCGACCGGATCATGGAGGGCGGTGTCGCGTCCGCTGATGCTCTGCCCCCGGAGCTAATCAAGGAACTCTACGTGGTCGGCGAAAGGCGCGGCCATTACCAGGCATTCCTGAGCCTGCTCGCTCATGAACGGCGCTGGGCGGAGGCGCGGAACGAATATCCGCACATCAGAATTCCGACTCTCCTGGTCTACGGCGAGCGGGATTGGGCGCCGCGCGCGCAGCGCGACCGAAGTCACGGGCTGATCTCCGGAACGGCGATGCAGACCGTGAGCGGCGGCGGGCATTTCCTCTCGCTGGATCGACCCCAAGAGCTGGCCGGTCTCATCGTCAAATTCGTCACAAGCACGCCGGCACACAACCCCAGTGCCGCGAAAGAAACGACAAGTGATACGGCATCTTCGACGCCGTCATCCGGATAGTTGATCTACGAACCCACGCTGCGCTGACACGCGGGGCAGGAGTGCGAGCATGTTTACTTACGTCTACGTGGGCACCAACGACCTCGAGCGGGCCACTCGATTCTACGACGCAACAATGGCATCGCTCGGCTTGCAGCGATGCGTTACCAATGACCCGGAATGGGATCGCATTTCGGCGGGTTGGGGAACGTACGAAGACGGCGGCGTTCGCGAGCTCGCGTTCTGGGTCGGCAAACCATTCGATCAACGACCGGCGACGACCCTGCAAGTATCCCGCACCCGTACTCTGCATGGGCACGCGCGACACTCGCCCACAATGCCGCGGTGCCAAACAATTTCTTTGGACAGGCACGGCGCGTATGATCGTCGCGCACGAATCAAATAGCTTCTCAACTACAGGAGCGTTCAAATGTCGCACTTTATGCTGAGCTGCAATTATTCTACCGAGTCGAAGAACGCTTTGGTCGCCAACCCAGTCGATCGGACCAAGGCCGCCTCCGCGGCCGTCGAGGCGGTCGGTGGCAAGCTTCACAGTGCTTTCATGACCTTTGGGGAAACAGACGTCATAGTCATATACGAAGCACCGGACGCAATTGCGTCCGCGGCACTTGCCATGACGCTTGGGGCCTCCGGCGCGTTCTCGTCGATTAAAACAACCGCATTGCTAACGATGGAAGATGGGATCAAGGCGCTCAAACTGTCGGCTGAGACCAAGAAAGCCTATAAACCACCCTCAAGGTGAGATCACCACCGGCGGCAAGTAAGGGAGAGTGCCGCGGTACGGTGGCGTCTTTCACTTCGCTGGATCGGCACGCGTTGCCATTCAACGAGGTCGTTCGACGCATTCGGGGTGCGCATCGGAACTGACGCGAAGCCTCAGAGGCCTCGCACGCTATCGCGCGGATCAATGCAAACGGAGACTCTCCATCCTAATTTCCGATACCTGCCGGTCATAATTCAAATGGCACTCACTTCGTTCGAGTTGGGCAAACTTAAGATCGCTGGTCATGTTCGCGAAGAACTAGACCGCGCTGGTATTGCAGCCCAATCTATCCAAATTAAATCCGGTGGCATCGAAACTCCTCCCGGCACGGCCAGACTCACGATAATCGTGAATGGAACTCCGGCAAATCTGGATTTAAAGGCGAACGAGGTCGAGGACTGTGAGTTCATCGTCGCCGGCGAAACCTGGCACAAAATCGCCGCGTTCATTGGCCGACTGGCCCGCTGACATGATCAGAAGTCACACTACCTAAGGTTCAACCGGCGTCGTCAGCCGCCGAGGAGCCGGCGTGCCAGGAGAGATTGCATGTCGCGCCGCCCGTCCGAAACGAGATAAATGACCACTCGTTGTGCGACCACGCGATAGATGACGCGATAGGGCTTAAAAAAAATCTGCCGATATTCCTGGTCTCCTAGAGACCTAAGTTCCTTGGGTTGCGAGCCTCGGGCAGGCTCGCTTGCAAGGCTATCCGCAATATCGAGTATGCGGCTGAGCACGTGCTCCGCATTGCGCTGAGAATCGTGAGTGACGATATACGTATAAATGTCTTCTAAGTCGCGCTCCGCGTCTGTCTGGCAGCGGTGTTACTCCACGATCTCGTCGATCTGGATCGTCGGCATGGTGTTGGTGAAGTTCGGCACGTCGGCGATCAGCGTGGCGCCGTGTTTCGCGCCGGCGCTGTCGAACGCATCTTGATCGGCGATCCAAATATTGATGATGGCGACGAAAGGCGCGGGCAAGCCGTCCGGGGTCGCGCTGCCGCGGCGCAGCTCGAGCTTGGCGATGCTATTGCCGTAGAGGCGATCGATGAGCGTTGCGTGATGCTTGAGGTAGTAATCGAAGTCGAAGATCACACCGGGGGTGTTCGGATACAGCACGGTGATGCATCGGCGAGGTTTTGCGGTCATGGCTCCGTTCCCGAGAATTGCATTGCGCGCTGAGTCAATTGAAGTGCGAATTCAGGCCGGCGATGCGGCTTGCGTCTGCCCAGTTGCCGTGAATCGCCGGCCGCAAGCGAAATGGGAGCTTGGCGCGGGCGAACGGTCCCTCGGCGATGCGCTGCGCGTCGAAAAGCGCGAGGTCCGAGTAATTCGTGACCACATTGTCGAGCACGGCAACGAGGTAACCGTCGCCTTCGGCCGCCCCGGCGCCGCGCGGTATGAAGCAAGGTTCTTGAACGATGGTCTGCGGCCCGGCCCACCAGAGCGTCTGTTTGCCGGAGGTGAAATCGAAGTGCGCGATGGAGTTCATGATCAGTCCCGTGGCACGGCCGCCGGGACCATCGAATGCCTTGTCTCGATCAGACACGAGTAACCAGCCATGGCGCTGCGCCTGCGTGGCGTATCTATCATCGATGCGCGGAAACTCGCCGAACAGGTCGGTGAGGCGTTCCGACTTCTCGAAGGTGTCGCCCCGGGATGCCATGTCGACCGTCCAGCGAGTCAGGAAGCTCATTGCCTCCACGGGGTTGAACGGCGCGCCGCGCACGTCCGGAAAGAACGGAAACATGTTGTTCTTGGCCACGGGGGTATCGAAATAGACGCGGGTGCCGTCATTGAATGCATTCATGACATGGCTTGCGAACAGCGTCGGTGATTTGAACCAGCGCATGGCGCGCACGTCGCCGTTCCGCGGCAGCACACCGAGATACACCGGCAGTGAGGTATCGAAGCCGAAGTGGGGCAGACCCGCCTTGAGGCGTTCCCACGAACTCACGATCGGCACCACGTGAAATACTGCGTAGTCTCGAGTGACTCCGAAGTCGTGCATCATGCAGTAGTAGGGTGCTTCGAACCACGTTTCCTGCAGAAGCACTCCTGAGGGGCTGATCTCCATGTAGTGGCAGTCCCGGGTCAGCAATCCTTTTGCGGCGTAGCCGAAGGCGCACATATTGCCGGTGAGCGGGTCGATCTTCGGATGAGCGCAAAAGGTCTTGCCCTGCATCTTGCCGCCGAAGTCCGTGTAGCCTTCGGTGTCGAGTGTCACCGGGTCCATGAGCAACGCGGGACTGTCCTCCTTGAGCGCGAACAACTTGCCGGCGTGAACCAGGACATTGGTGTTTGCGGTGCCGCGAATCTTGCCCTGCACGGAAGGCTCGTCGGTGAGCGGGTTGCGGTAGGCGCCGAATAGCGCGCGTTCCGCGTCGCGTTCGAGCTTCCACTTGTCGGTCTGGGCGAAACGCTACCGTGCAAGTGCGGCGGCAATTCGCCCTCGATCTCCACATCGTGAATGTCGCCTTCGAAGCGCACCGGGCGCAGGGTGCCGGTGAATCCCGGCGTATCGGGGTAGCGAGCCATGACTCCATCATCCACGCGATCGGGCGGTAGTCTGTATCGAGCGGGAGCAGCTTTTCGCCGCACAGGGAACTGCCGGGCAGGGTCGCGCTGCGGGCTACATTTCCTGGGTGAGCCCTACCACCAGGTCACGAAGCCAGGTGTGTGCCGGATCCGAGTCATTGCGCTTGTGCCACAGCAGGACTTCGTGCACTGCGGGCGTCTCGAAGGGCAGCGGGAAAGTCTTGATCGGCAGGGTAGAGGCGAACATTTGCGCCACCCGCTCGGGCATGGTGGCGACCAAGCGCGTGCCCCGAAGAACCAGCGGCAAATGCAGGAGGCTGGGCACGGTGATGTGCACGGGAAGATCGATGTCCAGCAGCCGCCGCACCAACTCTTCGGCCGTCGCGGTGTACCCATTGGGACGGCCAAACACATGGGGCAGCGCAAAATATTGCTCGGCCGAAATACTGTCGCCCACGGTGGGATGGTTGCGGTCGACGGCGCAAATCCAACGCACCGGACGCAGGCGCACACTGCGCAGAGTATCGGGATACGCCTTCACGTCGAACAGCCGCAAACTGTCCAGGCACAGACACAAATCGACCTCGCCGTATTCCACGCGATTCAACGCCGAATGCGATACCAGTTCAATGGTGATGCGGATTCCCGGCGCTTCGGTGGAGACACGCTCCAGAATGGCGGGCAGCAAACCGGGCACCGCTTCCTCCGAGACGATCAGCGTGAACTCGCGTTGGGTCGTGGCGGCAGTGAACGTCGGCTGAGTGCCGAGCGTCGCCTGGATCAGCAGCAGCGCCTCGCGGACCGGTTCGATCAGCGATTGGCCGCGAGGCGACAGTTCCATATCGCGGCCGACGCGCACCAGCAGCGGATCCTCGAAATAGTCCCGCAAGCGGTGCAGCGCCGCACTCATCGCCGGCTGCGAGACGAACACCTTCTCGGCCGCTCGGGTGATGTTCTTCTCACGCAGCAGGGTGTCGAGCGCGATCAAGAGATTGAGATCAAAGCGGTGGAACTGCATGCACGGCACCGGCTGAACGATCGAATATCCTACCAGATTACCCTTAGGCCTATGTCGACGTTGCGCTTTGGGTGGAGCGAGTATTCTCCGAGGGTCGAGCGCAAAATCCGCATTGGCTGCCTCATGCCGGGGTATGCCGACTCATCAAATTGTATTTGCGATGAGGCCGCCGTTTCGCGCCGATCAAGTCGGCAGCTTGTTGCGTCCTGCGGCTCTGGCCGCCGCCCGTCTGCAGTTCAAGCAGGGCGCGCTGTCTGCCATTGCGCTGCGCAAAGTCGAGGACGACTGCGTTCGCGCGGTGGTCGAGAAGCAGGAATCGATCGGGCTGCGCTCGATCACGGACGGCGAGCTGCGCCGGGACTACTGGCACATCGACTTCTTGCGGCAGCTCGATGGCGTCACTATCGCCGCCATGCCTGAACAGAACCGCTTCGGAGGCACCGAAGAGCAACCACCGGTGGCCACTGTTACGGGAAAGGTCGGCTGTTCAAGACCCATCATGGTCGACGCGTTCGCCTATCTGCGAGGCATCACCAGCGGTGCCTCCCAAGGTGCCGGCACTCCCAAAGTAACCATTCCATCGCCGTCCATGCTGTACATGCGCGGCGGACGCAATGCTATTTATGCGACCCGAAGTTTCGTGAGGGCTGCCGCGCCAACGGCGATGACCCCGACACTCTGCCGCGAACTTTCGCGAACGCCGTCAATGCCGCACTGCGCGGGCGGCCCGAGGGAATGAGCATCACCATGCATACTAGCCGAGGAAACTTCAGAAGTTCATGGGTTGCCGAGGGCGGCTACGAGAGCATCGCGGAAGCCATGTTCTCCATCGATGTGGACGGCTTCTTCATGGAGTTCGATTCTGCCCGCGCCGGGTCGTTCGAACCGCTGCGCTATCTGCCGTCCGGTAAGAGGGCGGTGCTCGGCCTGGTCACGACCAAGCAGGGAGCGATCGAAAGCGCCGATGAGATCAAGCGGCGCATCGAGGCGGCGAGCGCCTTCGTGCCCATCGAGAGTCTCTGCCTATCGCCGCAATGCGGATTCTCGAGCACACACCATGGAAACGCGGTTTCCGAAACCGAACAATGGCGCAAGTTGGAACTGGTCGTGAATGTCGCGCGCCAGATGTGGGGCGACAGCTGATGCCAACACATCGTTTCTACGGTTGGACCATGCTGGCGGCGCTGTGGAGCGTCGTGTTCCTGAACCTGGGCTTCCCTGCCTACGGGCCTGCGGTCATCAACCCTGCCATGGCCAAGGTGTTGGGGCTGCACCGCGAGGACCTGGGCAATATGTTCTCCGTGTACATGATCATGTCGGGGCTGCCGGGACCCTTGGTCGCCCTCAGCGTCAATCACTTTGGCGTGCGCAAGACCCTGATGCTCGGGAGCGCGTTGACCATTGTCGGCTCGCTGCTGATGGCCACGGTGGTCACGAGCGGGCTTGGCGCCATGCTGTGCTTCGGCTTGTTGGTGGGCACCGGTGTCGCGACGGGTTCGGCCATGGCGTCGCAGGCCGGTCTCGCACGGTGGTTCGTGAGGCGCCGATCGCTGGCACTCTCGGTGCTATATTCCGCCGGCGCCATCGGCGGCTTCGTGGCGGCGCCCTTGCTCAACAGACTGATCGAACTCACCGGCACCTGGCGGGCGGGATGGTGGCTGCTCGCGGCGCTCTCAGCCGCGGCTGCCGGCATCGCACTGGTTTTCGTGCGCGAGCGGCCCGAGGACATGGGTCAAGTGGCGGATGGGTTCGGGCCGCCGCTTGCCGAGGGTCAAGCGGCGCCGGATACCCGCCCGCCGTTCGTGACGCGCCGGGAATGGACATTCCGGGACGCCTCTCGGCGTCCCTCGTATTGGTTGCTGCTGGGTTCGCTGATCGGCGGCAGCGGCGGCTACACTCTGTTCCTGGCGCATGGCGTGGCGCACTTGCAGGATCTCGGCCATTCTGCCCGCATCGCGGCCTGGGCCGTCGGCATCATGACGGTCAGCGGCCTCATCGGCAAAGTGATTCTCGCGGCATTCGGCGACCGCATCGATCCGCGCTACATCTACGCCCTATTCATGGCGGTGTTCGGCGTCGGGCTCGTGGTCGTCGTCAACGCACACGCGCTCTGGCAGGTGTTTCTCTTCGCAACCTGCCTCGGCATCGGTTTCGGCGGCGGACTGGTGTGCTTGATGGCGGTGTTGAGCAATTACTATGGCACGCGCGCCTTTGCGTCGCTCGCGGGCCTCGCCATCGCGATCAATACCACACTGTCGGCCATCGCGCCGAAAGTGGCCGGCCGTCTGTTCGATCAAGGCATCGGCTACGGCGTCAACTTTTATTTTTTCGCATCATGGTGCTTTCTCGGCGCCATCGTGCTGTTTCTCATGCGGCGACCGGGAGTCACGGTTCCCAGCGCGGCATCGGTGGCGGGAGCCTGAAGGGGAGCGATTGAATGAACGCGGTTAGAGAGGGTGACTTACTCTGGACGCCCGGCGCCGCGCGGGTTTCGCAGGCGCACCTCACGCATTATCTCAGCTGGCTCTCCGAACGGGGACGACACTTCGATACCTACGCGGCGTTGTGGCAGTGGTCGATCGACGATCTGGATGGGTTCTGGAGTTCGCTGTGGGACTACTTCGACGTTCGCGCCTCGCAGCGCTACGAGCGGGTGCTTGGGCGACGCTCGATGCCGGGAGCGGAATGGTTTCCGGGAGCGCGTCTGAACTATGCGGAGCATGCGCTGCGTCATGAGCGTGCCGGTGCCGATGCGCTG